>Ga0163144_10015064_pt1 | contig 15993 bp, 18 predicted proteins | sample OliLak19BULKMAT1_FD_123175 | JGI IMG/M metagenome (GOLD analysis project Ga0163144, IMG submission 123175) | Freshwater microbial mat bacterial communities from Lake Vanda, McMurdo Dry Valleys, Antarctica - Oligotrophic Lake LV.19.BULKMAT1 | ecosystem: Environmental > Aquatic > Freshwater >... | reverse complement strand
CATCTACCATTGATACTTCATCTATAATTAGATAATTGCAGTTAAGGGGATTATCTTTATTATAATGAAAACTACCATGAGCTGGATTAATTTCTAATAAACGATGTATAGTTATGGCTTCTATACCAGTAGTTTCAGTGAGCCTTTTGGCAGCCCTACCCGTCGGAGCACAAAGCTTAATATTTAGTTTTTTAGCTTGTAATATGGTAAGTAGAGAGTTTACTAAAGTAGTTTTCCCTGTACCAGGGCCACCAGTAATTACCATAACCTTACTCTGCAAAGCTTTTACTATGGCATTCTTTTGGCTAGCAGCTAAAGAAATGTTTAGTCTATCTTCAACCCACGGAATCGCTACATCAAAATCAATATCATTCCAAGAAGCATCTTGTTTCTTTAATTCAACTAGCATCCTGGCTATATTCTTCTCATATATATAATAAGCTGTTAAAAAGATAACTTGAGTATCAGCTATAGTATCCTTTGTAATAGATTCTTTTTCTAACTCTTGTTCAATAGCTGTAATTATAAGTTCTCTACTGATTTCAAGTAGCTTTTGAGCGTTCTGAATTAATGCTTCTTCTGGCAATCCACAATGACCATCCGAAGTCGCCTCGAGCAACACATGGTTAACCCCTGCTCTTGCCCTAATTATTGAATCTGCTTTTATGCCAATATTTCTAGCGATTGTATCAGCAGAAATAAATCCTATACCCCTTATATCTTCAGCGAGTTTGTACGGATTTGTTGAAACTGTCTCTATAGCCTGATCACCATAAGTCTTATAAATACGCGTAGCTCTAGTGGTACCAACGCCATGAGACTGAAGAAATACCATAATTTCACGTATTATTTTTTGCTCACGCCAATTGATGCAGATGCTATTAGCTCTTATTTTACCAATCCCTTCAATTGTTGATAATAAGTGAGCTTTCTGTTCAATAACTTCAAATACATCCTCACCGAATGCTCCAACAAGTTTTTTAGCAAAATGAGAGCCTATACCTTTAATTAAACCTGAGCCCAGATATTTTTCTATTCCTTCCAAAGAGTTAGGTGGTAATGCTTTTAAAAATTCAGCTTTGAACTGCTGGCCGTGAGTACGGTCATTATGCCAGAATCCACTGCATTTAATATATTCACCCGGCGATATGCTTGGAGTGTTTCCTGTTACTGTTACTAGATCCTTATGGCCTTTTACTTTAATACGTAATACACAAAATCCATTTTCAGAATTATGATAAGTAATACGTTCAACAAGACCAGATAGATATTCCTTGCTATTAGATTGAGTGTTATTCAATGTCCTTCTACTTTATTTTGAATTATATATAAGGTTATTATAAAATAGATAAAGCGTCTAGATTTTGATTAATTTAAATACTCTTTAGCATTCGCGCCTGGGAATATGTCCAAATGCAATTGGTTCTTCTTTAGCAGTAGGTGGCAATGCCCATTGAACGGGTTATGTAATCTCCTACATTCTATTTAATAGCGCACGTAGAGTCGGATAACAATGGCACAACAGCTACTGGGCTTTCATCTAAGCGAATGATCTACCTCTGTTGTTCTCAATAGCTATTAAGGTCAAGGTACAGCTAGTTTAAACCCACAACTTCTTAAGCATTAGCGTACCTTGCTACTAATTATAAACCTTATATCTAATTTCTAATTTGATGAGTGCACGCTATTCTAGTGCAATAGGAAAATTTTTTAATCAAGCAGCTAGGTCCTCTAGCAAATAGTAATACATATGTAGTACGATAGTATTACTACAGTTATAATGCTAAATTATATTAAAGCACTGCATATTTACTCATCATGTTGTATATAATAGTATTACATTCGTATTACTATAGTCTTACGTAAGGACTGCGGATGTGTTACCTAATATACTATGCACTTCGATATAAAGATAACAAATCTTAGTTTGCTAAAAATTTTAGTAGTAGCGCCTAAAGATTCCTCTATACGGCTATCGTCCCCCAGACATCTATATATATTTAAACGTCAATTACACACTTAACTTAATATGTACATACATCTGTACATTAGAGGAATTATGAAATCAAACAACTACATATAGGGACTAATTTATCTATAAATTTTTCTCTTTCAAATAAATCATTATTCTTTTTGACATTACTTTCTTGTTTTTATGGATTCGGCATGTCATTTCTTAAATTAAATTCAATTTTTGTTTTATATCGTATAAAGCACGCAACTGTACAATAAAAGCTGTTTTCCGATAAACTTAAAAAAAGTTTAAAGTTATTAGAAGCAGTAAATTTTTATTACAGCTGCTTTTTTCTTAAAGTAGAAGTAATGCTATTGGCCAACATAGTCTTTGGCGCCTTTAACTTACCTTATTTTATAATAAAATAGCTTAATGCTTTGTTGTAATATTATTGTAATACGTTTGTATTACTTACGTTGGTTTTTAGACCTGAGTATTATTAATTGGATAAAATATTATTCTTGAAAATCTTACACTAAATTGCAATATTATGTTGTTTCAAAAAATATAATCTTTTTTGCTAACACTTTCACGTATACTACGACGAACAAATTAAACCATAACCAATATTTTTACGTAGTGTAAAAATGGATTTCTAAATACAGTAATTTAGAACAAACTGAATTTGTAAATATTCTTTTTGTAATACAACAGTAATACCTGCGTATTATACTTATTAGATAGATACATTGTTCAAGTTCTAAGTGTAAAGCTTTTCTTACGTAGAACTACATAACACAATTATGCATCTATTTATACAGAATTCTCTTGAGCTTGAATTTTTTCTTTTACACCATACTAAATATGTAGTAAGATAGTTTTACATTCGTATTAAAAATGTAATACACAAAACAACAGGAGACTAAGAATGGCACCTAAGATTTTAGCGGTAATTAACCAGAAGGGAGGGGTAGGGAAGTCGACTATTTCTGTTAACTTGGCATACGGATTATACTTAAAGAAAAAGAGAGTTCTTCTTATAGACTTAGATCCACAAGCTCACTCAAGCTGCATCTATTGTCCAGAAATTCCGCAAACAGAAACTATATCCCTTGCTTTTACGGATAAGAAATTAAACCTTAAAAGCATAATAATGAAGGCCGTAGTTGCAAACGAAATGATAGATACTCTTAATATCATACCTTCAAACATAAAATTAGCTACAGTTGTAGAACAGATAAGCGGCACACTATATAGAGAGAAAATCTTAAAAAATCATTTAGACAAGATAGCTGATGCTTATGACTATATAGTTTTAGATTGTCCTCCTACTTTAGGTATCCTAGCTATCAACGCAATCTATTGTTCTAATTCTATTATTGTACCTACTAGCTTCGGCAGGTATTCCCTAGATGGAATGGCAGATTTATTAGGCGCAGTAAAAGAAATAAAAGAGGGGCAAACTTATAACTTCTTTGTCTTAAAAAATTTATACGAGAAAAGAAACTCCCAAACTAACAAGTACGTCAATGAGCAACTTGAATCCTTAAAGGAAAACACATTTGCTACGACCATACGTAAAAATGAGGCGATCAATCAAGCTCAAATTACTAATTTACCAGTACAAGTGTTTAATTCAGCTTCTAAGGGAGCACAAGACTTTGATTTACTTACGGAAGAGGTAATCCATAATGCTTAGCAAAAAATTAAAAGGAATAGCTGACTCAAAATTAACGAAAGTACTTAACCAAATAACAACAGATCAGTCAACAAGTAAAACTGGGTTTTTAGCGGAAACCAACAAAAGCTCTTTATTTAAAACCAAATCTTTCAGGTTAAGAGAAGCAGATGTAGCTAATCTAAAAAATATAATATCTTGTGTTAATAACAATGATGGTAGGATGCAATACTCTGATTCTCAGATAATTAGAGGTTTAATAAATTACTTCTCTGATAACGCAGATAGCAATATTAAAAAAATAATGCCTTACATAAGGTCTTCTTCTTAGTATTACTTCTGTAATACGTAAGTAATACAGAAGTGCTCTGTAGAGCTTTGACACTTCTAATTTTATCAAGACACTGAAAACTTTTTGTGTCGGGAGAGAATGGAAAGCGACATGGCATAGGCAAAAACTTTAATTCAAAAAACCATTAAATAGGATCTAGAACCTTTAATTTTCTTTATTTAGTAAAAAAATATAATACACTTCAGCTTGTATAAATAATACTTTTTTGAAAATAAAATATTATTTTTTTCTTTTAATAATATTATTCCTTGCGTAGTTTATATAGTAGATGTATTAGTTAGTAATATAGACGTATTAGTTTATAGAATTTATAAGTGGATATTAAGTTAGAATGAGCACTAAAACTCCTGATGGCAAAGTAAAAATATCAGTTAATATACCAGAACGCCTATTAACTGAATTAGATTTAATACGAAAAGAAAGCAAGAGAGATAGATCAAGCTGGATTACAAGTGCTATTATGGATAAGTTAGCTTTATTAAAAAAGGAGCACCCAGAATAATGGTTATTAAGTAAAAATGGTGTTAAGGATGAAAACACCCCTAACACCAAAGAATCCTTAGATTCAGTAATAAGAATTTCGACCCTCTTATCACTCTTAATCTAAACTAATTCTTTGGAAAAAGCAAGGTTTTGTTGTCCTTAACTCCTATAATAGTAGGAGAAATTAAGGATTATGAGTATAAACGCACACTCTGTTGCAACTAAACAATGCAATGGTAGTAAGAAATATCTACTTTCGGGGAATATTGCTCCTCATCAATGGTATAAAAGATTTTGTGATGATGAGGGTAACCCTGACCTTGTCTCTATTACTAATCTTGCTGATGTTCTTGCTTGGTATCGCAATGGCACATCAGATCAATTCGGTTATAATGCTCCTAGGTTTGTAGATGATTCTCTCTGTGTTTCCTATGATTATTTTGAAGATAAATTCGGTTTTAGGAAAGACCGGGTTAGACGATCCTTTGTTAGGCTAGAAGAGCAGGGTGTTTTAAAGAGAACTGTTAAAAATATTAAATTAGCTCAAGGTATAAGGGTCAATAGGATTTTTATTACTCTTGATCCAGAGTTTTTTAATTCTTGTTTTTCTGATGCTGCTCTTGATATTAGGGTAGGGCGTGACTCACCGACTAATGATCTTCATGTTAATTCATCCACCTTAAGTGCTTTTATTTCTGATACTACCCCATCTCAGCACCAGTGCAACCATCATATAAGTAATAAGAATAAGATAAAGAAAGATAGATCTATGGATTACGCTTCTAACGAAGCTCCATCTGAATCTAGTTTTTTAGAAAGTAGTTTAGTTTTAGAAGGAAAAGCTAATAATGTTAATAATAATTTTTTAAAGATAAGCTCTAAGGATGTTGATAAAAATAATAGTGCATTAACCTTACAAACCCTATCTAGAACAAACCATGATAACCAAGCTTCTTTTCCTCAGTTTAAAAACCCAAACATTTTTACCAAACCAAAGAGGTTAGAGGATTATTACCCATTAAACAAAGCAGATGGTAATGAACTAAGAAGCCTATCCGGTCGAGATTTTAGTTTAAATGCGATGAATGAAATTTTACGTGATATGTCTAAACGTTTAACTGATCGAGAGTTTAAAACAAAGAAAGGATTCTTGAGCTATATGGCCAAGGCATTCGCTTATGAAATGAGAGATGCAGTTAAAATCAGTAATGAGAATTTTAAAATCAAAGCTAACTTAAATTTAGAGGAGAGCAAGGCAGAAGAAATAGAGAACTACCTTACTGAAATTGAATATTCAACCCAAGTATCACCGGAGTGGCACTTGAAGAAAAAGCTAGCATGCATACTGGAATCTGTAAAAGCTTATAACCTACTCAAAGCCTATAGATCAATTGTTATAGAAGGAGACACCGCCAAAATATATTTGCATAAAGCAGTTGAGTTGTCAGAAGGGGAACTGGATCAAGTATTATCACAAGTAAAAGCAACGCATGAGAGATTTGAGAATGGAACATATAACCAAATTCAAAGGATAGAGTTAATCATGCCGGAAGCAACAAGCAAAAACCAAAAAGCAAATAAAATTAGACAATCTCAACAATTGACGAATACGTTGTGGGGTAGGGTGCGTAGTTCTCTAATCGGGATTTATGGAGAAGCAATAGATGCAAGCTGGTTTAGCAAAATAAAGGCCACCGAAGATATAGAGGAAAAAGCGATAAACTTAAAAGCCCCTAGTGAATTCTTCAAGGATTGGATTGAAAGGAATTACGAGCAAACAATAGAGCACACTGCTAGGATAATGGGGATAAGAATAAGAGGTTTGGAGTGTTGAAGAAAAAAACTATTAGTATCCTTTTTACTAATAGTATATACTAAACAATATATACTTGATGAGGAGAATTATGAACAAAGCAAAAATCTTTATGACTGGTAAAAGTCAAGCAGTTAGATTGCCTAAGGCTTTTAGATTTGAAGGCAAGGAGGTAAGTATTGTTCCTTTGGGGAGGGGGATAGTTTTACAGCCAATAAGTAAATCTTGGGGTGACCTGTTTCAAAAAATAAATCCCACAGATGACTTTTTTTCAGATGGGAGAAAAGATTTACCACCACAGGAAAGGGAATATTTTAAATGATATACATGTTAGAGACCAATATATGTATTTATATGATCAATAAGAAACCAGTTTCATATATAAAAAAACTAGAATTATTAGACCAGCAAAAACATATTATCGCCATTTCATCGATAGTATTAGCAGAACTACAATATGGCGTGGCTAATAGCATTCACAAAGAACGGAATCAAATTAATCTGGATAATGTCTTAAGCAAACTAGAAGTGTTGGATTTTTCAGCAAGCTGCGCCTTTTTTTATGGAGAAATTAGGGCAGAGTTAAAGAAAAAAGGAGCAATTATAGGGAATAATGATTTGTTAATAGCAAGTCATGCAGTTTGTGAAGAGGCAATTTTAGTCACAAACAATGAATCTGAATTTAGTAGGATACAGAATTTAAAGTTAGAGAACTGGGTATGCTAAAAATAGAGGCAAGAGCAACACAGGCAAACAAACAAAATGAATTAGGTTTTGATATACAGAATTATCCACAGAAATTGTGGATAGAAAAATGGAAATTAGAAAAAGTAATAAGCAGCTGGGTATGAACAAAGATATATTAATAGCTCAAATAACTGATACCCATATAGTAGCTAAAGATAAGCACTGGATGGAGTTATTAAAATCAGATACGGCAAAAAGGCTGCAATTAGTTGTAGAGCATATTAACTGTTTAGTACCAAGACCTGATATAGTGATTCATACTGGTGATATTTCTGATCGAGGTGATGTTGATTCATACTTACAGGCTAAGGAATTATTAGATAGGCTTGCTATCAAATATTACCTTACCTGTGGAAATCATGATAATTTTTTCAATCTAAGAAAGGTATTTAAGCAGCATGATTATTTCATTGATGACAATTTTTCTCATTATGTCATTGAGGACTTACCAATTAGAATAATTGTCTTGGACTCCCAGGTAATAGGAGAAGATTATGGTATGCTATGTTCTGCAAGAATAGCATGGTTAAGGCAAGCTTTGCTGTCCTCAAAAAAGCATACGCTGATCTTTATTCATCATTTTCCAATCAAGACAAAAGACAAAGTATTCAATGAAATGAACTTATTAAATAATAAGGAACTAGAATCTATTGTAGCAGAACATGATAATATTTTAGGAATCTTTTGTGGCCATTCTCATTATGGAGCAGCCAGTATTTACGGAGACAAGCTCTGCTTCATTTCTCCGAGTACTGCTCCAGTACATATTATTAAAAATAATAAATGCTCCGGTCTTACTCTTTCTTCTCCTAGCTATAGTTTACACAGTTATCGGTCTTCTGGGAGTATAACGAGTAACATAGTAACAGTAGATAATGAAATAAACCTATAAGATTTAAATCTTATTTAATTATATGTATAATATTGAAACAACAAAGGAATTAATATATTATAATTCAATCAATCGCATTAACCTGAAATAAGAATTTAATATATGCGTAATACTGGTAATTATTATTTAAATAGCTTTATACCTAATCCATTACCCCCAGAAGATCCTTCTTTAGTATTAAATGAGGAAATATTGAAACTATTTGGAGAAGCTAGTTTTTGGCTAGGGAATTTAAATAATATAGCTAAAGGACTACCTGACCGTAAGCGTTTTATAAATGCTTACGTCATAAAAGAAGCTTTACTGTCCTCAGAAATTGAGGGGATTCATACAACTTTAATCGATGTGTTTACTGAAGCTACAAATGGTTCTTATAAAACCACTAAAGAAACACAACTTGTTTTGAATTATATTAAAGCCCTTGAAATCGCTCAGCAGCTAATAAAAAATGACGAATTGCCTATTGTTTCAAGGGTAATTTTAGCAGCTCATGAGGCTCTTATGAAAGGAGAAGGCGATAAATTTTCACCAGGCCATTATCGTAAACAATCTGTAAAGGTTGGAGAATTTATTCCCCCGCCGGCATCAGAGGTTGTTAATCTTATGGGTGACTTAGAAACTTATATTAATCAGAATAATGAATTACCTCCATTAATTAAAGCTGGTTTAGTTCATGTGCAATTTGAAACTATTCACCCCTTTTTAGATGGAAATGGGCGTATTGGAAGATTGTTAATTATTTTGATGTTTATGAGTAGTGGCTTATTGGATGAACCTATCCTTTATCCGTCTTATTATTTTAAAAAAAATAGTGCAGAATATTACCTACGATTAGATCGCGTCCGAACGCATGGTGATTTTGAAGGGTGGATTGCTTTTTATCTTACTGCCATCAGGGATAGCTGTATTGAGGCTGGGAATAGAGCAGAAGTAATCCAGGCACAAGAATTAATTCTTAAAACCATTATAGACAATCCTGATCTTACCCAATTTAATAAAATACGTGATACAACGCATGTTGTTCTTAATAGTTTATTTCAAACGCCAGTTTTTAGTATAAAGCAGATTAGTATTGCTACTGGAAAATCATATAATACTATTCATAGCATCATTACTCATTTTGCAGAATTAAAATGGGTTATTGCTACAGATGAAAAAAAACGCAATAAAACCTATCGTTTTGATGTTTATTTGAAATTACTTGAAAATGATCTAGAAATAAACCTATAACCTACTCCTAAGTTCTGGTAATATTTGGCCCTTGACAGTGATAACTAGTTAGACTAGTCTTATTATATTAAGAAACAGAAGAAATAATATGAAAAAATGGCAATTCCAAGAGGCAAAAGCAAAATTAAGTGCAGTAATAAAAGAAGCGGTTAGTGATGGTCCACAGGAAATTACAGTTAGAGGGAAAACAGCAGTGATTGTATTATCTGCTCAGCAATATAGTGATTTAACTTCGCCAAAATCCTCTTTTGTTAAATTTTTACAAAAATCTCCGTTGCATGGGCTAAGTATTCCTTTAGAAAGAGATAATAGTTTATGCAGAAACGTGGAGTTATAAAAATGCGCTATTTAATTGATACAAATGTTATCTCTGAACTAATAAAACCGGCACCAGATAAGCAAGTGCTAGGGTGGTTTAGTGCTGTTTCAGATCGTGATATATGTATAAGTGTTTTAACTATTGGAGAAATACGCAGAGGACTGAATAAAATAGAGAGTGAAAGTAAGCGAGAAAAAATTCGTTTCTGGCTAGAACATGAATTAACTACATGGTTTGGTGAACGTATATTACCTATTGATCAAGATGTTGCTAATAAATGGGGAGTGATACAAGCAAAAGCAACAAGAACACTACCAGCGATAGACAGTCTTATTGCTGCTACGGCTCTTCATTCTGATCTAATTATTGTAACCCGGAACACTAAGGATTTTGATGACCTATCCATTGAAGTGGTAAATCCTTTCTTAAAAGACTAGATAGTCGATTTAAAGCATAGATTCTTCTTTTTGTTTTTTTAATAATTGTTCAGTTTGCATTCCATTCCGTAACAAAGATTCAAATTCGTTGGTATTAAAATATAAAGCGGTATAGGGTAGTAGGTGAATAGCTTCTAGTTCAATTACTCCGTTAACCGCAGCAAAACGAGCCTTTTTATCTCCTACATAAGGAATTCTCTTATAAGAGCTATTATACTTTGCATCTAACCCTTCAAGTAGGTTATCAAATCTTTCTTTGCCAAATTTTGCCACCTGCTCCGGATGTTCATGGAGGGGTTGTCTTTACATACTGTGTTAACTCAGAGGAAGGAGGAAATATATGATTTATATTAGCCTTGGGTCTAACTTAGGAAATCGTATTAATAATTTATGGCTTGCTGTCAATTTACTTACAAAGCGTTGTTTACGAGATGTAAGCTGTTCTATTGTTCTTGAAACGAAAGCAATTCTGCCAGAAGGGGTGCCAGTTACATGGAATAAGCCATTTTTAAATATGATTATTTCAGGAGAAACAAGTTTATCACCTAAAGAATTATTGCAAGCTTTAAGAATTATAGAAGCCGATATTGGGCGCGCCCATAATTATGAAAAATGGGCTCCACGCATAATTGATTTAGATATTCTGCTTTATGGTGGTCTTCAGATCAATGAACCTAATCTTACTATACCTCATCCAGAATTAAATAATCGCAATTTTTTACAACATCTCTTATCTCTTATGGGGGTAGATCCATGGAGGTCCCAAAGGTCTATTAGCAATTCTTTTAACAAAAGCTTTAGCTTGTCCCCAAGAATAGTCGGAGTTGTTAATGTTACCAATGATTCTTTTTCCGATGGAGGTAAATTCCATCAGCTAGATAAAGCTATTGAACAAGTACATAAACTGGCTGATGATGGCGCTAGTATTATTGAAATCGGTGTACAATCTACCAGGCCTGGTGCAGTTATTCAGACTCCACAACAAGAATACGCTAAATTAAGGCTTATATTAGATGGAGTCTCAAAATTGATGAGTGAAGAGATTATTCATATAAGCATAGATACTTTTTGGCCATCTCTTGCTATAAAGCTTCTTGAAAAATACAAAATCAGTTGGATAAATGACGTTAAGGGAGAATTTGATGATTATACCTTAAGTGCTATAGCTAATGCTGGGTGTAAATTCTGCTTTATGCATTCTATAGGCATTCCTCCTAATCAAGATAAAATTATCCCCTCAAATCAAAGGTCTATAAATGTGATAATAGAATGGGGGAAATGTTTTATAGAACGGCTTTTAAAATTGGGTTTTTCTTTAGATAGCATTATTTTAGATCCTGGCATAGGTTTTGGTAAATCAGCTTATCAAAATATTGAGCTATTAAGATGTACAGCTGAATTAAAACAACTAGGTGCCTTAGTAATGATTGGGAACTCTAGAAAATCTTATATTCAGGCATTTTCGTCTGAAGTTATCGCCAGTGAAAGAGATATAGAAACTATAGCTCTATCTCTTGTTTTAAAAGATAAGGTAGATTTCTTGCGAGTTCACAACGTAAAAGATCACATGCGAGCTTTTGTTGCTCATGATATTGTAAACGGAGGAATATTATGAACTTCAATAAGCGAATTATTGGTATTATGGCTGCAACTGACCAAGGGGTTATTAGCTACAATAATACTTTGCCTTGGAATTTTCCTGATGAACTTGAGCATTTTAGGAAAATAACCATGGATCATATTATGATTATGGGACGCAAAACTTATGAAACAACGCCTAAAGCACTTATGCTTGATCATCAGTCAATTGTCTTATCTCATGACTCTAGTTTATTTTTAGAAGATGCTAAAGTTGTAACTTCTCTCAACGAGTGCTTACGCTATATTGATAAGCTAACCACCCACTGTAATATTTTCATGATTGGAGGAGCGCAAATAGCGCATTTGTTTTTGGCAAATAATTTAATTTCTTCTTTTGTCTTTACACAAATACACAAACCATATTTAGGTGATACGCACCTTAATCTAAGCTACTTTAAACTTTGGTCTAAATCTATTTTAAAATATTGTAGCGATTATACTATTTATCAACTAACGAATCCAAAGGAGACTCTATGACATTTCTAAACAATTTAGATACGACACTAGAACAATGGCACTTACTGAAACATCCTTTTTATCAAGCATGGAACGAAGGCACTTTAAAGCGTCAAACATTACAGATTTATGCGCAAGAATATTATCATCATGTTGCAGCTTTCCCTAGATATATAAGTCAAATTCATGCTCTTTGCTCTAACCTAAAAGCACGTCAGACTTTATTAGATAATCTGATTGATGAGGAAAAAGGAGATAATAATCATCCAGAACTTTGGTTGCGTTTTGCTGAAGGAATAGGAGTTTTTAGAGATTCTATAAAAGATAGTGCTGAGCTAGAATCAACACAAAGATTAGTCGAAGGATTTTTTGATTTAGTAAAAACTAACTACCCCACTGGTCTTGGAGCTTTATACGCTTATGAAAGACAAACCCCAGGAGTGTCAGAATCAAAAATTAATGGCTTAAAAAGGCATTATCAAATCTGTGATTACAGGACATTAGAATTTTTTTCTGTTCATCAACAAGCAGATGAGTGGCATACAGAAGAACTGGTCAAGCTTATAGAAGATCTTGATGAAACCGACAAACAGAAAGTTTGTCATGGAGCTATACAAGGAGCTACATTACTTTGGTATATGGCATGGTTAACCATATTCCAACAAGTAAGCGCGTTCAGGAGGAAGGCTATGACCCAGAAATTTAATTTATATGAAGTATGGATTATGGATTAAAACCTGATACAACTAAAATCATCAAAGTATATCTTGTGTAACACTATTCAGAATAGGACCTATTATATCCTGTAAATCTTTTTTGTTGTAGGGCTTGAGCAATATATAAGAAGCTCCAAGTTTATCAGCGATATCAGTTTCAGTATTTTTAATTCCTGATTGTATTACTACTGGAATATTTTTAAATTCGTCTTTTTCCTTAATATATTTCAAAACATCAAGACCGTAAATATCTGGCATCATTAGGTCTAAAAAAATCAGATCTATAGTATTGATTTTTAATAGCTCCTCAATACCACTTAACCCTCCATCGGCTGTAATAACATCGTATCCTAAATCTTTTAGTATCATTTCGCTAATCATGCGTATAGTTGGATCATCATCTATAAATAAAATCTTTTTCTTCATTTAATTTTGCTCATTAGGTATTATGAAATATACAGTTGCCCCACCAGAAGTATTATTTTTTGCCCAAATTGACCCTGCATGCATCTCTATGATTTGTTTACATATTGATAGCCCAAGACCAGTACCACCTGCCTTAGTTTTAGTTCTGCTACTTTGTTCAAATGGTTCAAAAATCTTTGTCAATTCTTCTTCTGGAATTCCAGGTCCACTATCCGATACAGAAACCTGTATATTATTATCACCATAATTGACTACCCCTATTATTATAGAGGTACTTTTTCCATATTTTATTGAATTATCTAGCAGGTTTCTTAATACTTGTAATATTCGACTTTCATCACAATATAATGTTTTACGTAATTCAAGTGAATATTTTATCGAAATTAAATTTTGAGTATAATTATACTCATGTACAATTTCTTCAATTAATTGCATAATGTCACATTCATTAATTATAAGACTGGTTTCTCCTTTTTTATATTTTGATAAATCAAGTAAATTGGAACAAAGATTTAGTATTCTATGATTACAACTATTTAGTGTTTTAATTAAATCTTTTTTCTTGATATTATCAAGAACATCCCATTGATCATAAAGTATAGATACTATGTTGGTAATATTATGTATCGGTGTTTTGATCTCGTGACTTACATTGTCTAAAAACTCTTTCTTAATATCTAAAGCTTCTTTTAATTTCTTTGTACGATCTGTAACTTCTTTCTCAACTATAATAATTAGCTGTTTTTGGGCATAGAATTTATTATATATAATAAGTAGAATTATAAGCGTTAGAAAAGTAGCTGTATATATTGCAAAATTATAATCAAATGGGACGTAAGGAGGCGATAGGTTAGCAGGACTATAATTATTTAAAATACTAGCACATATAAAACCTAAAAATGTACCTAAAATCCAGATTACAAAAAATATTTCTTTCTTAGCAATACAGTAGAGTAACATTGCTGCTAAAATAAAATTAATCATCCATAAAAAATAATATTCACTTCTAACAAGAGTATATGAATAAATAAAAGGTAAGCAGAATAATAAAATTAAGAACCAAACATAACTTAGTATTTTACTAGGATCACCTGGTATCCAGAGTTATCCTAGAATAAACATTAAGCACAGTATTGCACCTAAAGCATTGATATAAAAAACTGAGTCTTGCGCAGGAGTGCCTATTAAGGGATTAAAAAATATTGAAACAAAAAACCCAAATATGGTTAAAATTGCAAATTTATATGCAATTGCTATTTCAAAAGTATTCTTATTAAGTAAGCTTTGAATTACTAATAGAAAATTAAAAATTGGAATACATCTGTAATTGCCACCGCTTTAATACCACCAAGTGTCGAATATAAAGTAACAATTCCAAGTGCTAAAAGCATACCTAATGTTTGATTAATACCAAAGAAATAATGAAATAACTTACCTATAGCAATACTGCCTCCAGCTGTTATACCTAAAGTAAAAGCTATAGCACATATACTGGTTAGCCATCTACCTGTTTTACCATACCAATACTCCATAATTTCACCCAAAGTTAAAAACTGCTTTTGATGAAAGAATTGAAGGTTATTAGAAAGTAAACGAGCCATAATGAACCAACCTATAGGAATCAAAAACATAGTTAGAATAAAAACTAATCCCATGCTATAAGACTTACCAACGCTTCCTATTGTTTTATGAGCACTAATGGCGGTTGCAAATGTAGTTGCTATAAGTACCGTTGTACTAAATGCCCTAGAACCTAAAGTATAATCACGTATATTTTTTATTTGATCAAATTTTATGAACCCGAGAATTACACAGCCAATCATGTAAGAAAGCACTATAATTGTATCTATAATACTAATATTCATCAAATTAATTGCCCTTAATATAAATTAAATATTTAATGTTTTGTAACATGCATATAATGATACGTACACTTATTTAGTTTAATAAGGTTATTTACAAAATCAATCTAAAAACTACTCTAAGGTATACCCTAAGGGCAAAACTTATAGAGTCATATCCTGATAAAACAAGGTTTGTTTGTTACAAAGACACTAACCACAAAGGTAACCATCCTGTAACTTCCTTTGATTATTTGAGTTATACTTTTAAACCTAGATTAGTCAGAAGTCAAAACAGGTGGATTAATGGAATATTTATGACAAGTACTCTCACACTTATCTTTAACTTTAGGTTAGTAGACTGACGGAACTTCCCCTTCATCCCCTCTCAGAATCGTATATAAAATCTTGATTTATACGCCTACTCTCAAATAAAGCTTCTTCCCATACATATTTGCCAATAAAGAAAAGGTTGGCTGTTTTTGCTAAATTAATTCAAGCATCTTAGCTGACCTTAGTTTTTAGATTGACCTATTTTGTACTTTTGTGAAAACAATTGACAAATTGTTATATATTTATGATTACAAATATGTAAGACAACCAACAAGAGCGGTTATTATGTCAGCACTTACAATTAGATTATCAGACAAAGTAATGATCGAAGTAGATAAGAGGAGACAAAAGCTTCATATTACATGTAGCGAATATATGTAGGAAATCTATTGAAAACATGAATAAAAAAATGCACGAAGAAGAAAGCAGAGCTAACCTGATTGAACTTTTGTCCTGGCAATTGCTGACTTAATCAACAGCTAGATAAACCTGTAATAAGTCGTACGGTAGACCCATTTTCTGGCAACTCGTTCCCTTTTTAGTTTGTAGTTGTCGGAAAAATCAAAGAGGAAGTGCAACACCTAAAATAATCTGCTAAAAAAGCAGTGCACACCAGAGGTGTTACACAAATGAAAAGATACAAACAATTAGCTCTTGAGGAAAGAGAAAAAATAT
>Ga0163144_10015063_pt1 | contig 15993 bp, 11 predicted proteins | sample OliLak19BULKMAT1_FD_123175 | JGI IMG/M metagenome (GOLD analysis project Ga0163144, IMG submission 123175) | Freshwater microbial mat bacterial communities from Lake Vanda, McMurdo Dry Valleys, Antarctica - Oligotrophic Lake LV.19.BULKMAT1 | ecosystem: Environmental > Aquatic > Freshwater >... | reverse complement strand
GCCGAACTTCTTCGCCGTTACCACTGTCAGTGCCGCCGTCAACGTCGTCTTCCCATGGTCAACGTGACCGATCGTCCCCACATTCACGTGTGGCTTCGTTCTTTCAAATTTTGCCTTGGACATGACTCTCTAACCTCTTCGTCGATACTGGCGGTGTTGGTAGTGGGCTTGTAATTCGATCAGGAACGCTTGCTCACGGTGTCGGCAACGCTCTTCGGCGCTTCGACATAGCGTGAGAACTCCATCGTGTAGGTCGCGCGGCCCTGCGTCGCCGACCGGAGGTCCGTCGAGTACCCGAACATCTCGGACAGCGGTACTGATGCTTTGATCACACGGCCGGCAGCTGATTCCGCGGCGCCTTCGAGAATGCCGCGACGTCGGTTGAGGTCACCGTTGACGGTCCCCACGTAATCTTCGGGTGTCACGACTTCGACGCTCATCACCGGCTCGAGCAGCACGGGCTTCGCCTTCTGCGCGGCATCCTTGAACGCCATTGACCCGGCAATCTTGAAGGCCATTTCGTTCGAGTCGACATCATGGTATGAGCCGTCGATCAGGGTGACCTTGATGTCAATCATCGGATATCCCGCGACGACGCCGTTACGCAGCGCTTCTTCCATGCCCTTCTGGATGGCCGGAATGTATTCCTTTGGAATCACGCCACCAACGATGCCATTGATGAACTCGAAGCCCTTACCGGACTCGTTTGGCTCCATCCTCACCACGACGTGACCGTACTGGCCGCGACCGCCGGACTGGCGCACGAACTTGCCTTCCTGCTTCTCCACGATCGCGCGGATCGTTTCGCGGTAGGCCACCTGCGGCTTGCCGACGTTGGCTTCGACCTTGAACTCACGACGCATGCGGTCGACGATGATTTCCAAATGGAGTTCGCCCATGCCGGCAATGATAGTCTGCCCGGACTCCTGGTCCGTCGAGACGCGGAACGACGGATCTTCCGCCGCCAGGCGCTGGAGCGCGATGCCCATTTTCTCCTGGTCAGCCTTCGTCTTCGGTTCTACGGCAACCGCGATCACAGGTTCCGGGAATTCCATGCGCTCAAGCGTGATGATGTTATCCAGCGAGCATAGCGTGTCGCCAGTCGTGACATCCTTGATGCCGACGGCGGCAGCGATGTCACCAGCGCGAACTTCCTTGATTTCTTCGCGGGAGTTCGCGTGCATCTGGAGTAGACGGCCGATGCGCTCCTTGCGGTCTTTAACGGGATTGTAGACCGAGTCACCGGAATTCAGCACGCCGGAGTATACGCGGAAGAACACCAGCGTACCGACGTACGGGTCAGTTGCGATCTTGAACGCCAGCGCGGCAAATGGTGCCTCATCGGTCGCGACCCGCTCGGCTTCGCTGCCATCTTCGAGCAGGCCCTTGATCGCTTCCACGTCGCCCGGTGCCGGCAGATACTCGACGACGGCATCAAGCATTGCCTGAACGCCCTTGTTCTTGAACGCCGAACCGCAGACCACTAGCACGACTTCATTCTTCAGCGTGCGTGCGCGGAGGCCGCGCTTTATCTCTTCAACCGTCAGCGATTCACCGTTCAGGTACTTTTCGGTAAGGCCTTCTTCGGCATCGGCAGCGGCTTCGAGGAGCGCATCGCGCCACTTCGCGCACTCGACCTTCATGTCCGCGGGGATGTCCTTCTCGATGAAGTTCAAACCCATGTTCTCTTCTTCCCAATAGATCGCCCTCTCGCGGACGAGATCTACCAGGCCTTCGAAGCTTTCCTCAGCGCCGATCGGCAACTGCACAGGCACTGCGGTGGCGCCGAGGCGCTCATGCATCTGCTCGACGACGCGCAGGAAATTGGCGCCGGCGCGATCCATTTTGTTGACAAACGCCAGACGCGGCACGCCGTACTTGTTTGCCTGTCGCCACACGGTTTCGGACTGCGGCTGAACGCCGCCGACGGCGCAGAATACGGACACGGCACCGTCGAGCACGCGCAGCGAACGTTCGACTTCAATCGTGAAGTCCACGTGGCCAGGGGTGTCGATAATGTTGATGCGATGCTCGAGGAACTGCTTAGCCATTCCGCTCCAGAAGCAGGTGGTGGCCGCAGAGGTAATCGTGATGCCGCGCTCCTGCTCCTGCTCCATCCAGTCCATCGTGGCTGCGCCATCATGGACTTCGCCGATCTTGTGGGAGCGACCGGTGTAATAGAGGATGCGCTCGGTCGTCGTCGTTTTGCCGGCGTCAATGTGCGCGGCAATGCCGATATTGCGATAACGATCGATGGGCGTCGTGCGTGCCAAGATTGCTGTTCCAGAAGGCTTCGCAGTCTCTTACCAGCGGTAATGCGCGAAAGCGCGATTCGCTTCCGCCATCTTGTGCGTGTCTTCGCGCTTCTTGACCGCGCTACCGCGGTTCTCGAAGGCGTCGAGGAGCTCGCCAGCGAGGCGTCGGTCCATCGACTTTTCGCCACGCTTGCGCGCTGAATCCACCAGCCAGCGCATGGCCAGCGCACTGCGACGGCTCGGGCGAACTTCGATCGGTACCTGATAGGTGGCACCGCCAACGCGTCGCGACTTCACTTCTACGCGCGGTTCGACGTTGCCAAGGGCCTGCTTGAAGATGTCCAGCGGCTCGCCGCGGCCCTTCTTTGCCATTTCGCCGAGCGCACCATAGACGATCTTTTCGGCCACTGACTTCTTGCCAGCCGACATGATCATGTTGATGAACTTGGCCACGACCTGATCCCCGTACTTCGGATCAGGCAGGATTTCCCGTTTTGCTGCAACGCGACGTCTAGACATGGCTGGCGAAATCTCGAATCTTGGTCATGGATAGGGCGGTTACTTGGCCTTCGCCTTGGCCTTCGATTTCGGGCGCTTGGCGCCGTACTTCGAACGCGCCTGCCGGCGGTCGCTGACCCCGGAGGTGTCGAGGGTGCCGCGCACGGTGTGGTACCGAACACCCGGCAAGTCCTTGACGCGCCCCCCACGGATCAGGATGACCGAGTGCTCCTGAAGGTTGTGGCCTTCGCCGCCGATGTAGGTGGTGACTTCCTGACCGTTTGTCAGGCGCACGCGGGCGACTTTACGCAGCGCAGAGTTCGGCTTTTTCGGCGTTGTCGTGTAGACGCGGGTACACACGCCACGCTTCTGTGGGCAGCCCTCGAGTGCCGGCACAGCGCTCTTTTTACGCTGCGTATTCCGGGGCTTGCGCACCAACTGATTGATTGTGGCCATGTGCCCTTTTCCATCTCTCGGCCCGATGACGGGCGATGCAGGTAACCGAAGGCTAGGTCCCAAGGGGCCACGCCTTGTGCTTTGTTAGTTATCGCCTTGAGGGGCTTGTACCCCCGTTCCCCACCGCTAGACCACCGGGCGACTGCCGGTCGTCGGGCAACTTTTGGTGCCGCGACGGGTGTTCCGAGAACGGGATTATCCAGCGTGGAAAAAAATGACAGGCTCGGTCACCCGGCCTGTCGTAGGAGCGGAATTATATTAAGCAGGCCCAACCAGTGTCAACGCTTAGCTAGCCCTCATTTGCAAGATCACCGGCTGCCGGGGCTTCCGGTTCGGCGGAAACGCTCGGCAAGGGCTCTGCAACGGGGTTCGTGAACGCAAAATTGGGCGCATCGGCCCCCTGACGTCGACGCCGACGCCGATCGGTGTGGTACGCGAAGCCGGTACCAGCCGGGATCAGTCGCCCGACGATGACGTTCTCTTTCAGACCACGCAGTTCATCGCGCTTGCCCGACACAGAAGCCTCTGTGAGCACGCGCGTCGTTTCCTGGAAGGACGCTGCCGAAATGAAGGACTCAGTCGCCAGCGAGGCTTTGGTGATGCCCAGCAGCAATTGCTGGTACTCAGCCGCCTGTTTGCTTTCACGATTCATGCGGTCGTTCTCGTCGAACAGGCGTTCTTTCTCGATCTGCTCACCGGCCAGGAAGCGCGTATCGCCCGAAACGGATACCTCGACCTTGCGCAACATCTGCCGCACGATGACTTCGATGTGCTTGTCGTTAATCTTCACGCCCTGGAGGCGATAGACCTCCTGCACTTCGTTGACAATATAGCGGGTGAGTTCCGGTACGCCCTTCAGGCGGAGGATGTCGTGCGAATCCGGCGCGCCGTCACACACGACGTCACCCTTCTCGACATGCTCACCTTCGAACACCGTCACATGACGCCATTTCGGGATCAGGGTCTCGATTTCGTCGTTTTTGTCGGTACGGATGATCAGGCGCTGCTTGCCCTTGGTATCCTTGCCGAAGGCCACGGTGCCGCTGGCCTCGGCGAGAATCGCAGGCTCCTTTGGCTTGCGGGCTTCGAAGAGATCCGCCACGCGCGGCAGGCCGCCGGTGATGTCGCGGGTCTTCAGGGATTCCTGCGGGATACGGGAGATCGTGTCCCCGATCTTCACCTGGCTGCCATCTTCAACGGCAACGAGCGCGTTCGGCGGCATGAAGTAGGCCGCCGGCATTTCTGTGCCCGGAATCTTGATTTCCTTCCCGTTGCCGTCAACGAGCTGAATCATCGGTCGCAGATCCTTGGCGGCAGAACCGCGCTGCTTCGGATCGGTGACGACGATGCTCGACAGGCCGGTGATTTCGTCAAGCTGTCGCTGCACCGTAACGCCTTCGACGATGTCCTTGAAGCGCACAAAGCCATCTACTTCGGTGATGATCGGATGGGTGTGGGGGTCCCAGTTCGCGATGTTCTGACCTGACTTCACGACGCTGCCTTCGCCGACGGACATCGCTGCGCCGTACGGCACTTTATAGCGCTCACGCTCACGGCCGATGTCATCCATCACGACCAGTTCGCCAGAACGCGATACCGAGATCAGCGTGCCGTTCACATGCTGCAGCGTCTTCATGTTCTGCAAGCGGACGGTACCACCGAACTTCACCTCAATGCTGCTGACAGCCGCTGCGCGCGAAGCCGCACCGCCGATGTGGAAGGTGCGCATGGTCAGCTGAGTGCCCGGTTCACCAATCGACTGCGCAGCAATGACGCCGACCGCTTCGCCGATATTCACGATGTGTCCGCGCGCGAGGTCACGGCCATAGCACGAGGCGCATACGCCGTAACGAGTTTCGCAGGTTATCGGCGAGCGCACTTTTACTTCGTCGACTCCCATTTCGTCGAGATACTGCACCCATTTTTCGTCGAGCAATGTGCCCGCTTCGGCGATTACGGCATCCGTACCCGTACGCACAACCGGCTCGGCAATCACACGGCCGAGGACGCGGTCACGCAATGCTTCAACGACGTCGCCGCCTTCAATCAGCGAGGCGATTGTGATGCCCTGCGAAGTACCGCAGTCTTGTTCGGTGACCACGAGATCCTGCGCGACATCGACGAGACGGCGGGTGAGGTAACCCGAATTCGCAGTCTTCAGCGCCGTATCGGCCAGGCCCTTACGGGCGCCGTGCGTCGAAATGAAGTACTGCAGAACGTCGAGGCCTTCACGGAAGTTCGCGGTGATCGGCGTCTCGATGATTGAACCGTCCGGCTTGGCCATCAGGCCACGCATGCCGGCGAGCTGACGAATCTGCGCCGCGGAACCACGCGCACCGGAGTCGGCCATCATGTAAATCGAATTGAACGACGCCTGCCGCACCTGCTTGCCGTGCGTGTCGGTAACGATTTCCGTACCGAGTTTCTCCATCATCGCTTTTGCGACCTGATCATTCGTATGCGACCAGATATCGACGACCTTGTTGTAGCGTTCGCCGGTCGTCACCAGACCAGATGCGTACTGGTCTTCGATTTCCTTCACGCCCTCTTCTGCAGCCTTAATGATCGCGGTCTTCTCATCCGGCACAACCATGTCGTCAACGCCGATCGACACGCCCGAGCGGGTGGCATGATGAAAGCCCGTGTACATCAGGCGGTCGGCAAAGATCACGGTTTCCTTCAGACCCACCGTGCGATAGCAAGAATCGAACAGGCGTGAGATCGAGCGCTTGTCGAGTGCGCGATTGACCAGCTGGAACGGCAGGCCCTTTGGCAGCACCGAAGACAGCAGCGCGCGGCCGACCGTCGTTTCCACCAACGTCGTTGCCGTGGTCTCGTTGCGCGCTTCGTCGAACAGGGTTTGCGTCAGACGGACCTTGCACTTCGCATGCAGGGTCGCCGCGCCGGTTTCGTAGGCGCGATGTACTTCCGACACGTCAGCGAACACCATGCCGGTACCCTTCGCGGCAACCGACTCGCGCGTCATGTAGTACAGACCGAGCACGACGTCCTGCGTCGGAACGATGATCGGATCACCGTTCGCCGGCGACAGGATGTTGTTCGTCGACATCATCAGGCTGCGCGCTTCGAGCTGTGCTTCGATCGACAGCGGTACGTGCACCGCCATCTGGTCGCCGTCGAAGTCGGCGTTGAACGCCGTACAGACCAGCGGGTGCAGCTGGATGGCCTTGCCTTCGATCAGCACAGGCTCGAAGGCCTGGATGCCTAGACGGTGCAAGGTCGGCGCACGGTTCAGGAGCACCGGGTGCTCACGGATCACCTCTTCAAGAATGTCCCACACTTCAGGGCCTTCACGCTCGACGAGTTTCTTCGCTGCCTTGATCGTCGTGGCCATGCCGCGGCGCTCGAGCTTGCTGAAGATGAAGGGCTTGAAGAGTTCGAGCGCCATCTTCTTGGGCAGCCCGCACTGGTGCAGCTTCAGCGTCGGGCCGACCACGATCACTGAACGGCCGGAATAGTCGACGCGCTTGCCGAGCAGGTTCTGACGGAAGCGGCCCTGCTTGCCCTTGATCATGTCGGCAAGCGATTTCAACGGCAGCTTGTTGGTGCCTGTGATTGCACGGCCACGACGGCCGTTGTCGAGCAGCGCATCGACCGCTTCCTGCAGCATGCGCTTCTCGTTGCGCACGATGATATCCGGCGCGTTGAGGTCGAGCAGGCGCTTCAGGCGGTTATTGCGGTTGATGACGCGGCGGTACAGATCGTTGAGATCCGACGTCGCGAAGCGACCGCCGTCGAGCGGAACGAGCGGACGCAGTTCCGGCGGTAGCACCGGCAGCACCTTCATGACCATCCATTCCGGACGATTGCCGGAGTGGATGAAACCTTCCATCAGCTTGAGCCGCTTGGTGAGCTTCTTGATTTTGGTGTCCGACGTGGTGGTCGGCAGTTCCTCACGGATCTTCCGCACCTCGCTGATCAGGTCGACTGTGCGCAGCAGTTCGTAGATCGCTTCAGCGCCCATGCGGGCATCAAAATCGTCGCCATACTGCTCGATGGCTTCCAGATAGGATTCTTCCGACAACAGCTGGCCGCGTTCGAGTTCGGTCATGCCGGGCTCGATGACGACGTAGGCTTCGAAGTACAGGATGCGTTCGATTTCACGCAGCGTCATGTCGAGCAGCAGACCCATGCGGGACGGCAACGACTTCAGGAACCAGATATGCGCGACCGGGCTGGCGAGGTCGATATGCCCCATGCGCTCACGACGAACCTTGGCGAGCGTGACTTCAACGCCGCACTTTTCGCACACAACGCCACGGTGCTTCAGGCGCTTGTACTTGCCGCACAGGCACTCGTAATCCTTGATCGGCCCGAAAATTTTGGCGCAGAACAAGCCATCGCGCTCGGGCTTGAAGGTCCGGTAGTTGATCGTTTCCGGCTTCTTCACTTCGCCATATGACCACGACCGGATTTTCTCCGGCGAGGCCAGGCCGATGTTGATTGCGTCGAAATCTTCAACGTGCCCGTGGCTCTTGAACAGATCGAGTAAGTCTTTCACGTTGACAGCTCCTTAGACGGTGTCTTTGACGGGTCGCCGCATGCGATTCATTCGATTCATTACCGATCGAGTTCGATGTCGATCGCCAGCGAACGCATCTCCTTGAGCAGCACGTTGAATGATTCCGGCATCCCTGCTTCCATGCTGTGATCACCGTCAACGATGTTCTTGTACATCTTGGTACGACCGTTCACGTCGTCGGACTTCACCGTTAACATTTCCTGTAGGGTGTAGGCGGCGCCGTAGGCTTCGAGCGCCCAGACTTCCATTTCGCCGAAGCGCTGACCACCGAATTGGGCCTTGCCGCCGAGCGGCTGCTGGGTCACGAGGCTGTATGGCCCGGTGGAGCGTGCGTGCATCTTGTCGTCGACCAGATGGTTTAGCTTCAGGATGTACATGTAACCGACCGTGACTTCGCGGTCGAAGGCATCACCGGTACGGCCGTCATACAGGCGAGTCTGGCCGCTGCGTGGCAGACCGGCTAGTTCTAGCATGTGTTTGATCTCAGCCTCATCCGCACCGTCGAACACGGGGGTTGCCATCGGCACACCGGCGCAGAGGTTCTTCGCCAGATCGCGAATCTCGCGATCATCAAGCTCTTCCAGCGTTTCCTGACGCCCGCTCGCGTTGTAGATCTTGCCGAGGAACTCGCGCAGGTCCGGCACGGTGGCCATTGCCTGCAGCATCTTCGACAGCTTGAGTCCAAGCCCACGCGCGGCCCAGCCCAAATGCGTTTCGAGCACCTGGCCGACGTTCATCCGCGAGGGCACGCCGAGCGGGTTTAACACGACGTCTACCGGCGTGCCATCCGCCATGTATGGCATGTCCTCGACTGGCACGATCATCGAGATAACGCCCTTGTTGCCGTGGCGACCGGCCATCTTGTCGCCCGGTTGCAGACGGCGCTTCACGGCGAGATAAACCTTCGACATCTTCAGCACACCAGGCGCGAGGTCATCGCCCGAGGTCAACTTTCGTCGCTTTTCCTCGAACTGCTCTTCGAACTCTTCGTTGTGCTTTTCGAGCTGGCGGGCCAGCTGTTCGATCTGTTCGTTGACGGTGTCGCTGGCGACGCGAATCTCGAACCACTGGTCACGCTTGACCGCAGCCAGGTGCTCCTTGTCGAGCTTCTCGACCGCACCAATTCCGCGCGGACCTTTCTCGGACTTCTTGCCGAGTAGCAGTCGTTCGACGCGCTGATAGATGTCGTCCTGCAGGATGCGGAGCTGGTCGTCCAGATCCTTCTTCACGCGGGTTAGTTCGGCCCGCTCGATTTCGAGCGCGCGCGCGTCCTTCTCCACGCCGTCGCGGGTGAACAAGTGTACGTCAATGACGGTGCCGCTCATGCCCGATGGCACCCGCAGCGAGGTGTCTTTCACGTCCGAGGCCTTCTCACCGAAGATCGCGCGCAGTAGCTTCTCTTCCGGCGTCAGCTGGGTTTCGCCCTTCGGCGTGACCTTGCCGACGAGGATGTCGCCCGGATTCACTTCGGCGCCGATGTACACGATGCCCGATTCATCGAGCTTCGACAGCGCGCTCTCGCTTACATTCGGAATGTCGGCCGAAATTTCCTCCGGCCCGAGCTTCGTGTCACGGGCAACGCAGGTCAGCTCCTCGATGTGGATGCTCGTATAGCGGTCTTCCTGGACGACGCGCTCGGAGATGAGAATCGAGTCCTCGAAGTTATAGCCATTCCACGGCATGAACGCGACGAGCATGTTCTGCCCGAGCGCAAGTTCACCGAGATCGGTCGCCGGACCGTCAGCCAGCACGTCGCCACGGGCGACGCGATCGCTCGGCTTCACCAGCGACTTCTGATTGATACACGTGTTCTGGTTCGAGCGCGTGTACTTGGTCAGGTTATAGATGTCGACGCCGGATTCGCCGGACTTCGTTTCTTCGTCGTTCACCCGCACCACGATGCGGGCAGCGTCGACGAGGTCAACGGTGCCACCGCGGCGGGCCGTGACGGTCACGCCTGAGTCCTGGGCCACAGCGCGTTCGATACCGGTGCCGACGAGCGGCTTCTCGGTACGCAGCGTCGGTACTGCCTGACGCTGCATGTTCGAGCCCATCAGCGCGCGGTTGGCGTCGTCGTGCTCAAGGAACGGAATCAACGCGGCCGCCACCGACACGATCTGCATCGGAGAGACGTCCATGTACTGGACACGGTCCGGCGAGGAGAGCGTGAATTCGTTCTCATGGCGGCACGACACCAGGCCGTCGATCAGCTTGCCGTCCTTGTCCAGCGTCGCGTTCGCTTGCGCGATCACGTACTGGCTTTCTTCAATGGCCGACAGGTATTCGACATCGTCTGTGACGAAGTTGTTGTTCACCTTGCGGTACGGTGTCTCAAGGAACCCGTATTTGTTGGTACGCGAATAGACAGCGAGCGAATTGATAAGGCCGATGTTCGGGCCTTCAGGCGTTTCGATCGGGCACACGCGGCCGTAGTGCGTCGGATGCACGTCGCGCACTTCAAAGCCCGCCCGTTCGCGCGTCAGACCGCCTGGGCCGAGCGCCGACACGCGGCGCTTGTGTGTCACTTCGGACAGCGGGTTGTTCTGGTCCATGAACTGCGACAGCTGGCTGGACCCGAAGAACTCCTTGATCACCGCCGACACCGGCTTCGCGTTGATTAATTCCTGCGGCATGATGCCTTCGGATTCGGCGAGGCTGAGACGTTCCTTGACCGCGCGCTCGACGCGAACGAGACCGACGCGGAACTGGTTCTCGGCCATTTCACCGACGCTGCGGACGCGGCGGTTGCCGAGGTGATCGATGTCGTCGACCGAACCGTTGCCGTTGCGGATGTCGACGAGCGTCTTCATGACGTCGACGATGTCCGAACCGTAGGACATCAGGACGCCCTTGATCTCGGCCCAGGGCAGCTTGGATCCGTCCTTGATGCCCTCGAGGCCCGACAGACGTCGCAGTTCGGCGGGCACGTGCGACACGGACACGAGCTGCTTGTCGTCCGGGTTCTTTAGTTCCTTCGCGAGGAGCGCAGTGAAGTAGGTGCCGTCGAGCAAGATTTCCGGTACTTCGCTGCCCGGGCGGCCAACTCGTCGGTTGAACTTCATGCGGCCGACCGTCGAGAGATCATAGCGGTCCTGCGTGAAGAACAGGTTCTTGAACAGGTTCTCCGCCGCTTCCTTGGTCGGCGGCTCGCCGGGGCGCATCATGCGGTAGATTTCGACCTGCGCTTCGAGCTGCGTGCGTGTGCCGTCGGCACGCAGCGTCTCGGACATATACGCGCCGTGATCGAGATCGTTCGCGAATATCGTTTCGATGACACCGATCTTGGCTGCAGTCAGCTTGTTCAGCATGTCCTCGGTGATCTCGGCGTTCGCCTCGGCCAGCACTTCACCGGTCGTCTTGTTGATGATGTCGCGTCCCAGAACTTTCCCTGCGACGAAGCTGCGCGGCACGACGATTTCGCTGATGCCGGACTTCTGGATGTCACGAATGTGGCGCACCGTAATCCGGCGTTCCGCATCGACGAGCACATTGCCCTTGGCGTCGGTCAACGCAAAATCGAGCGTTACCCCACGCAGGCGTTCCGGCAGGAGTTTCAGCGTGAGATTCTTGTCGGTGACCGAGATCTGGTCACGCTCGAAGAACATTTCGAGAATCTGTTCGGTGTTATATCCGAGCGCGCGCAGCAGCACCGTGGCCGGAATCTTGCGGCGGCGATCGATACGCACGAACACCAGGTCCTTCGGGTCGAATTCGAAATCGAGCCACGAACCGCGGTACGGGATCACCCGCGCGGAGAACAGCAGCTTGCCCGAGGAATGGGTCTTGCCGCGGTCGTGATCGAAGAACACGCCGGGCGAACGATGCAGCTGCGAGACGATCACTCGCTCGGTACCGTTGATTACGAACGTGCCATTTTCGGTCATGAGCGGTAATTCGCCCATGTAGACTTCCTGTTCCTTGATTTCGCGCGGCACACGGTCAGGGCCGCTCGTCTCGCGATCGAACAGGGCGAGGCGGACTTTGACGCGTAGCGAAGCCGCGTAGGTCAGGCCGCGTACCTGACATTCCTTGACATCAAAGATCGGCGCGCCGAGCCGATAGCTGTCGTAGTGCAGCACGGCGTTGCCGGAGTAGCTTTCGATCGGGAAGACGGACTTGAAGGCCGCGTGCAGGCCGACGTCGTCGCGTTGGTCAGGTAGCACCTCTTCCTGCAAAAAGTTACGGTAAGACTCGATCTGCGTTTTAAGCAGATAGGGCACGTCGAGCACCGCGCGTCGCTTGCCAAAGTTTTTCCGTAAACGTTTTTTCTCGGTATATGAGTAGGGCATGTTCGTCCTCTATTTACCTGACAACTCTGTCCTGAACGCGCGGCCCGGTATGGGCTCGCGGGTTCCCTTCAAGGCCTGGAAACGCCACAGGAAAGCGGCGAGCGGATTCGTTAGCCGAACCTCTCGCCGTTTCCGTATTTGCGCCAGCCATCAGCGGCGGGTAAATCGAACTTACTTGAGGTCGACTTTCGCGCCAGCTTCTTCGAGCTGCTTCTTGATGGTTTCGGCTTCCGCCTTCGGCGCGGCTTCCTTCACCACGGACGGCACACCTTCGACCAAGTCCTTGGCTTCTTTCAGCCCGAGACCGGTGATGGCGCGAACGGCCTTGATGACGTTGACCTTGTTTTCGCCGAAGCTGGTCATGACGACGTCGAAATCTTCCTTCACTTCAACCGGCGCGGCGGCTTCGGCAGCCATCATCGTCGGCGCAGCGGCGACGGCGGCGGCGGACACGCCCCACTTCTCTTCGAGCTCTTTGACCAGCTCGGTGGCTTCGAGGATCGACAGGCTGCTCAGTGCCTGGACCAGTTCTTCTTTAGATACGGCCATTTGGAATCTCCTAAAACAGGTAGTTCAATTTCGTAAAAATCAGGCGGCTTGTTGCTTGTCGCGCTGCGCGGCCAGTACGCGGACCAACTGCGCGGCCGGTTCGGCCAGCGTGCGGACGAGTTGGATGACCGGTGCCTGGAACATGCCAAGCAACTGGGCGCGTGCTTCGTCGAGCGTCGGCAGGGAGGCGACGGCGACGAGATCATTCGGACCCCGCAGCTGACCGCCGATGCCAATCGCCACCGGTACGAGCTTCTGGTTGTCCTTCATGAAGTCCCGAACGATGCGCGCACCGGCACCGGGATCATCAGCGGAAAACACCAGCACGAGCGGACCGGCGAGCTTCTCAACCATGCACTCGAACGAGGTACCCACGACGGCGCGGCGTGCCAAAGTGTTCTTGACCACTTTGATGTACACACCAGCCTGGCGGGCCTTGTTGCGCAAGGCCGTCATCTGCGCGACGCTGAGCCCGGCATATTCAGCGGCGATAGCCGCTTGTGCCTTGCTTGCGACGGCATTGACTTCAGCAACAATCGACTGCTTTTGCTCTAAAGTCAGACTCACTTCTGCTACTCCTGGTTCGGCGCGCCGCTTTACATCGAGCGCCATCCCACTTGGTGGCCGGCGGGAATCGCCGGCGCCCTTGTACGGCGCTCTAACCAGGCATCAACCTGTTTGGGGAGCACCGTCTGCGCAGGCCGGCACAGGGCCGATTAACCCCCGGCTGCCGTCATCCCGTGGCCGTCAGCGATTGCCGACGGCGAAGATGACCGGTGTCCGGTCGGGCCTGCGGTCTTTGACGTCCGTCGGCGTTACCGCCGGACGGCCCAAAGTCCTTTGCTAAAAAGAAAAATGCTGGGCAAGGGCGAAAGCACTCGTCAGAGCGTCTCGACTGATGCCCGGTCGACGACGATGCCCGGGCCCATCGTTGACGACACCATGATCTGGCGCAGGTAGATACCCTTTGCAGTGCTTGGTTTGGCCTTGCGCAGATCGGCCAGGATCGCTTCGACGTTGGCCTTCAGCGAGTCGACGTCGAAAGACGCTTTGCCGATTGGGCAGTGGATGATGCCCGCCTTGTCGGTGCGATAACGCACCTGGCCGGCCTTCGCGTTGCGCACAGCGCCGGCGACGTCGGTGGTGACGGTGCCAACCTTCGGGTTCGGCATCAGGCCGCGCGGGCCGAGTATCTGGCCGAGCTGACCGACGACGCGCATCGTTGCCGGGGTGGCAATTGCGACATCGAAATTCAGATTGCCCTGCTTGACCTGCTCGGCGAGGTCGTCGAGGCCCACGACATCTGCGCCGGCGTTGCGGGCCGCTTCAGCGTCATTGCCTTCGGCGAACACCGCGACGCGAACCGACTTGCCCGTGCCGTGCGGCAGCACGGTTGAACCGCGGACGACCTGGTCGGACTTGCGGGGGTCGACGCCGAGGTTCACGGCGATGTCGACGGTCTCGTCGAACTTCGCGGAAGCGACTTCCTTCACGAGCTTCAGGGCTTCTTCGAGCGCGCGCGGCTGGTTCGGATTGCCGACTTTCTCAGCGATGGCGCGGCTACGCCTGGACGGTTTGGCCATGGTCAGACTCCTTCCACATCAAGGCCCATGCTCCGGGCAGTGCCGGCGATGGTGCGAACAGCGGCGTTCAGATCGGCGGCGGTGAGGTCAGGCTGCTTTGCCTTGGCGATTTCCTCGACCTGGGCGCGAGTGACCGTGCCCACCTTGTCCTTGTTCGGCACGGCGCTACCCTTGGGCACACCAGCCGCCTTGCGCAGCAGCACCGAAGCCGGCGGGGTCTTGGTGATGAACGTGAAGCTCTTGTCCGAGAACACGGTGATCACGACCGGAATCGGCAGGCCTTCCTCAAGCGTCTGGGTACGCGCGTTGAACTGCTTGCAGAACTCCATGATGTTCACGCCGCGCTGGCCCAGGGCCGGGCCGACGGGCGGACTCGGGTTCGCCTTACCAGCCGCAACCTGCAGCTTGATATAGGAATCAATTTTCTTTGCCACTTTGCCATCTCCTCGGGTTCAAGCGCCTGTCGGCTCCCCGTGTTGAGCAGGTTTGCGCCCGACGGAAAGTCGGGTCGCCGCAGGTTTGGTGTCCGTTCAGTCTTTGGACACCTGTCCGAATTCGAGTTCGACTGGCGTTGAGCGTCCGAAGATGGACACGGCCACACGCAGCCGGCTCTTTTCGTAATTCACTTCCTCGACGACGCCGTTGAAGTCTGTGAAGGGGCCGTCGGTCACACGCACCACCTCGCCGACCTCGAACAGGACCTTCGGCTTCGGCTTCTCGGCGCCTTCCTGAATGCGGTTCAGGATGTTCTGCGCTTCCTTCTCGCTGATCGGGGTCGGCTTGTCGCTGGACCCGCCGATGAAGCCCATCACCTTCGGGCAGTCCTTGACGAGATGCCAGGAGTCATCCGCCATTTCCATCTGAACCAGCACGTAGCCCGGGAAGAACTTGCGGTCACTCTTGCGCTTCTGGCCGTCGCGCATTTCGACGACTTCTTCGGTCGGCACGAGAATCTGGCCAAACTTCTCTTCGAGGCTGAGGCGCTTCACGCGGTCCTCTAGAGACTTCTTGACCTTATTCTCGAAACCGGAATAGGCGTGCACCACGTACCACTGCAGACTCATTGCCATCAACCTCCGTGCCCCATCAACCAACGGGTGATGCCGCCGAGCAGAATGTCGAGCACCCACAGGAACAGCGACGTGACGACCACGACGACGATCACGACCACGGTGGTCTGGATCGTTTCCTGCCGCGTCGGCCACACGACTTTCCGGACTTCGACCTGTGTGTCTTTGACGAACCCTAGCGTGTTGCGGCCCTTGGTCGTCTGCGACGCAATGAATAACGCGACAAGGCCCGCCGCGACGAGCCCGAGCACGCGCACGATACGCGTGACATCGGCGAAGTAGTAATAGGCGGCGATGCCGCCGACGACCACCAACACCGCAGCGATCAGCTTGGCTGAATCGAGCGAAGAACCTGCGGCTTCTGCTTCCGAATTCATTTCATTAATAACTCGTGGCGCCCGGATTCGTTGAAAAACGTGGCACCTACCGTCTACCGCTGGAGGTAGATGGCAGGCCAGGAGGGTCTCGAACCCCCAACCTGCGGTTTTGGAGACCGCCGCTCTGCCAATTGAGCTACTGGCCTGTACTCGGTTTACCGGGTCTGGCCAGCCTCACCGGACCTGACGCTGGGCGTCGATATCCGGCGGGCGGGCCCGCAGCTGAACGGCTGCTCAGGCGATGATCTTGGCCACCACGCCTGCGCCGACCGTTCGCCCGCCTTCGCGAATTGCGAAGCGCAGGCCTTCTTCCATCGCGATCGGGTTGATCAGCTTCACCGTGACCTTGATGTTGTCACCCGGCATCACCATC
>Ga0163144_10015061_pt1 | contig 15995 bp, 10 predicted proteins | sample OliLak19BULKMAT1_FD_123175 | JGI IMG/M metagenome (GOLD analysis project Ga0163144, IMG submission 123175) | Freshwater microbial mat bacterial communities from Lake Vanda, McMurdo Dry Valleys, Antarctica - Oligotrophic Lake LV.19.BULKMAT1 | ecosystem: Environmental > Aquatic > Freshwater >... | reverse complement strand
GACAATCTTCAAAACAAAGGTCTAACTCATCTAACTCTTTGTCTGATAAGCGATGATATTGCTTATATAATATCCATTTTAAGCGACGGTAGTTTACATTGTCAGCCTCTGATTTTCTAAGTAGTTTACGAAAAGTATCTACACAATTATTGAGTAATTTAACGACATGAAATCTATCAAGAATAATGGTAGCATTAGGAAAACAAGTTTGAGCAGTAGTAATATAAGCTTGCCAATAATCACAGGAAAGATAATATGCAGCCGTCCGCTTGGAAGATTTGTTTTCTGGTAATTTTACCTTAGAAGATGCCGAAACAAGCGAAAAAATAGTATTCCAAAATGTAAATGAGCTCGTAGAAGCAGGTTGGGCAGTAGATTAGTAGGTTTTACCCTGTTGAATCCTATGAGTCATCCAAACTAAATTGATAATTTTTATCTTATTTTTTTAATAACCTTTTCAAAATAAAGTACTCATTATCATATTATTACAAACTCATAACTCATGACTCATCTCTTACTTACACACATTTGAGTTCAGACTTTGAAATACCTTTTAGAACAAATCACGAAACTCTAAGAAGGATTAATTAGTTTTCAGAAAAACTAAACATCTTTTCATGAAAACATCTACTTCTTCTGGGTTACTTACCCAAGCTTTTAATACTGAAACTTTTCAACAACAAGGACATCAATTGGTGGATATGCTTAGTACCTATTTTGCACAGGTACAAGAGGGAACGGAGATTTCTCCATTCAAACATTATCATCCAGACAAATTAGTTGATTTTTGGCAAAAAAAGCTAGAACAAAAGCCAACAGAAGATTTATCTACCTTCTTCGAAGAGGTCATTCATCAAAATATTCATACTCCACACCCGCAGTATATGGGACACCAAGTCGCTGCCACCTTGCCTGTAAATGCTTTGGCTGATTTCTTAGGAGCAGCACTTAACTCAGGTTTGGGAGTCTATGAAATGGGTAGCCCTATAGTAGCGATGGAGCGAGTAGTCATCAAAAATCTGGCAAAAGTACTGGGTTATACAGAACAAGCAGACGGAGTCCTTACTTCTGGTGGCACACTAGGAAATCTGACGGCTTTGCTCACTGCCAGACATCTTAAACTTCCAGGAGATAGCTGGAAAGAAGGTACTTCTGCAAGTCAAAAACCAGCACTGATGGTCTCAGAAGCTGCACATTATTGCGTGGATAGAGCTGCCAAAGTAATGGGTTGGGGAGAAGAAGGCATTATCAAAATACCTGTAGATGCTCAGTATTGTATGCGTCATGATTTACTTCCACAGTATTTGGCAGAAGCCAAGGCACAGGGCAAGATAGTAATTGCGGTGGTGGGCAATGCTTGTAGTACTTCCACAGGTTCTTATGATAATCTAGAAGCGATTGCTGATTTTTGTGAAACCAATGACCTTTGGATGCACGTGGATGGTGCACATGGAGCTTCAGTGGCTTTTTCAGATAAATACCGACCACTGATTAAAGGAATAGAAAGAGCAGACTCAATAGTTTTAGATTTTCATAAAATGCTTCTGACCTCTGCACTCACTACTGCTTTAGTCTATAAAAATGGTAATGATGCGTACCGAACTTTTGCTCAGCAAGCGAGCTATCTATGGGCAGATGACCAAGAAACTGAATGGCATAACCTTGGCAAACGTACCTTTGAGTGTACCAAAGTAGCGATGTCATTGCGTATTTTTATGATTTGGCAGACGTATGGCTCTGCTATTTTTGGAGAACATGTTACCTATTTATATGATTTAGGACATCTTTTTGGAGAGATTTTAGAAGAAAGCAAAGATTTTGAAATGCCTATATCTCCCCAAAGTAACATTGTATGTTTTAGGTATGTGCCTGATGTGAGTCTTTCTACGGAGCAACTGAACCAACTCAATAGACACATTAGACAAAGCATCATAGAAGAAGGTGATTTTTATATAGTCCAAACACTTCTCAATGGCAAAGTATATCTAAGAGTTACCCTTATGAGTCCTTTCAGCACAGAAAAGCATTTAATGGCTTTGCTTGAAAAAGTTAAGAAAGTAGCAAATCAAACATTGAATCTCCCGATGGATAGTCAGTTCTAAGACATCTCTTACATTGTTGTTTATATCGGAAGCTTACAGCATCAGTATCATTTTTTTGTCATGCTGTAAGCATCTGTTACACTGGGTAGCCTTTTTACAGTAACAAATAACAGTATCAGTATTATAATTTATCAAAGCAATCCTAAAAATCATAGTTCAGACAGAAGGTATTTATTTAGGGAGTATAAAAAACTTTGAGAGTGAAACACAGCTAGTAATTTAGTAGGACTAACTCTATGTTTTCTATATGTCTGTGTGGTTATAAAATACTCGCAACTAAGCAATTCTAAAAATCATATTAGAATCCTCATCTTCTTCTTACCTGAGGTAAAAGAGAAGGTCTAAATACACACAATCTAAAACCATTTTAACAAATATAAATTCTTTGCGTTAAAAATTCAGGTCTATTCTCATTTGAACTTATATTATTTCCAAGGAAAAATATCTTTACTAAAAATCAATATCTTATGAATCAAAAATACATCATTCTTATTTTCACTCTATGTTTTTTTTGCTTTTCGGAGGTAAGTCAAGCCCAAAATATATGTATAGAATTAATACCTTCTGCTGATATGTTGTCTCCTGAGGGTGCTATGAAGAAATTGGCAGGCGACAAGCAAAAATTTTGGGATAATGGACAAGTAATCAATGTGAAATTTATAGGTGGAAGTGAATTTCTAAGAGAAAAAGTAAGAAAATATGCCCAAGAATGGAGTCAATATGCCCATATTACTCTGAGATTTGTATCAGATAATTCAAATGCTCAAATCCGAATTACTTTTGAGCAAGGCAAAGGTTCTTGGTCTTATTTAGGCAAAGATGCCCTTTCAATTGCGAGTCATTTACCTACTATGAATTATGGATGGTTTAATGAAAATACAACTGATAGAGAGTTTAGCCGCACTATTTTGCATGAGTTTGGACATGCTCTAGGTCTGATTCACGAACATGCCCACCCAGATTCATCCATTCCTTGGAACAAAGAAAAAGTATATGTTTACTATGCCCAGCAAGGTTGGGATAGAGAGAAGGTAGATAGAAATGTTTTTAGACGCTATAACCATCAAATCACACAGTTTAGTGAGTATGATAGGCTCTCTATCATGCATTATGCTGTCCCTGCCGAGCACACGATTGGTGGCTATGAAGTCCCCTGGAATACTGCACTTTCTGAAACTGATAAAATGTTTATTGCCCAAATCTATCCTAAGCCTAATAAGCCAATTACCACTACCAATCCTGGTACACCACCTGCACCACCAAAATCAGAAACAATTCGTCCTACTAGCTTGGCTTGGGGCTGGTATGGGATTCCTTTTCCAAAAATAGACGCTGCTACAGAGTACTCTCAGGGAAGAACCTTTTTATTTTATAAAGATAAATACATCCAATGGAATTATGATGAAATAACCATCTTAGAGCCTATGAGCCTAAAAGATTGGAATGGAGTGCCTTTTGATAGGATAGACGCTGCCTTTTATTGGGATGTTACCAATAAAGTATATTTGTTTAGAGGGACACAATATGTAAGGTATGATGTGGCTACCAATAGAATGGATCAGGGCTATCCTAAGAATATTCAAGAAATGTGGGGAGGAAGTCAGATGTTTAGTAATGTAGATGCTGTTTTTAGATGGTCTGGTAACAAAATATATTTTTTCAAAGATAACCAATACCTACGCTATGATATGAGTACAAATAAGGTAGATCAAGGCTATCCACGAACCATCAATTCTACTAACTGGAAAAATCTAAGCTTTACCAAAATAGATGCAGTACTTAAGTGGACTCATCCATTTGTCTATATATTTAGTGGAGGACAATACCATAGATACAATTTAGAAACAGATGAAGCTTTCTAAGTATTTATTGCTTAACCCTGAATAAGTTTAGAAGGGCGAGGCTCATTCTTTTTATCTAAGCCTACTATTTTTTTCATAAAGCGGCTAAAAACCAACCATAAAAATAGCGTATTGGTTATAAAATAGCGTTTCCATAGGCGTTTGGGTTCTTGGACAAGTCTATATGCCCATTCTAAAGAATAATCACGTACCCACTTCGGAAGGCGTTTTTCTAAGCCCGTAAAGGTTAAAAATGCTTGCCCTACACCAAGCATACAAGCATTGACACGCCCGTAATGGCTTGCCATCCATTTTTCTTGTTTGGGACAGCCCAGTGCTACAAAGACCAAATCGGGCTTAGTGGCATTTATCATCTCTACGATTTCTTGATCTTCTTCTTCACTTAACTGACGAAAAGGAGGGGAATAAGTGCCAGCAATGCGTACTTTGGGATAATCTTGTGTAATTTTCTCACAGATTTTTTCTAATACATCTTCTGTAGAACCATAGAAATAAACAGAAGCTCCTTCTTCATTGGCACGTTCTATCAATGCTGGAAGAACATCCATGCCTGCTGCACGGCATTGGTCAAAACCCTCAAATAGACGCATATAAAGTGAGACAGGACGACCGTCAGGAGAAGCAATATCAGATTCATTCAATATTTCTTGAAAAGCAGCATTTTTATAGGCCTCTATGACCATGTGTACATTGGCAAAACATACATAAGAAGATGATTTGTTTTTGGCAAGAAAAAAAATACTATCTATAAAATCTTGAAAACTACCAGTTGAAATCCAAGAGTTAATTACTTTCCTTTTTTGCATCGTTTTATTATTTGTATCAAAAATCTGAGTTATTTGCTTTTTATCAAGTAATTTAACTCTGATTCTTGGTTTGTGTCTTCACAAACCGAAACTATGGTATTACCTGTGTCCTCACAGGCGACTCAATAGTTTATATCTTCACGAATCGAGATAAATATCCTTACAAGCGACTTAATACTTACTAAGCTTATGCCACAAAGCTAAGATTATTTTTGACCATTTTCAAACCTACCTTACAATGTGCTTAAAAGCTTATTTCAGTCAAAAAAAATCATTGGACACTCTGTAAGCACCCAATGATTTTTATCAATTTTGGAAAAACCTTCTAAAAGAGAAAAATAATTACATCTAAATAGATGGTCAAAATTAGTATATATTTTAATCTTATTATAAAATACTGATTGAGATAACTCATCACTCATCATTTATAACTCATTACTCAGTAAGCCATTTTTTCTCCCTTAAAAATATTGTAAACCGTTAAGAATACGATTTTTAAATCTAAGCCAAAGCTCCATTTCTGCATACATTCTAGGTCTAAATCTACTCTTTTTTACATCAAATCATCGGTGTGTGTTTCACCTCTGTAGCCATTTACTTTTGCCCAGCCTGTGATGCCTGGCGTGATAAAATGCCTTACACTGTATTGATCAAGCACTTGGTCATAATACTCAAGTTGCTTCACCATATTGGGGCGAGGGCACACTACTGACATCTGACCTAGCAATACATTGATAAACTGAGGAAGTTCATCCAAGGAAGTTTCCCTTAAAAAAGCCCCTACACGAGTAATACGCATATCATTTTTGGAAGCTTGTTTTTCACTTTCTGTATTGGCACGCATTGAGCGAAACTTGATACACGGGAATAATTGATTTCTCTTTCCTGGGCGATTTTGCACAAAAAATATACTTCCTCTTGACCCTAATCTAATAGCCAAGGCAATCAAAGGAAACACAAAAGGAATCAAAAATGTAAGTGCAAGTAATGAAAAAGCTACATCAAAACTACACTTCATAACTTAACTGGTTTGTGAGGCAAGGGGTTCTTCTCTCAAAGGTATAATCGGCACAGCATCATAATAGTATGCTGTAGGCTTTTCTTCTAGTGAGCTACCTGCATATCTAAAAGAAATAAAATTTTGGTCAGCAAACTTTTCCAAATCCTTCATTTCTGTACTATTAGGAGGAAGTGTGCAATAAATTCTGTCTATTTTTTGAGTAAGGCAAAGGGTTTTGAGTTGCTCAAGATTACCTTCTATTCTAAAGGGTGTATCTTCTGATGAAGAGTTAAAAACACCTTCGAATTGGTATTCTTTTAATTTATGGTTTAAAAAGAAACTTTTTAATTGATAAGCAATGTGATTTCCCCCCACAATCACAACCTTAGTCTGAGGTTGAGGGCTTATGGAAATAACTAATTCAGTAAATAGTTTTTGAAAAAATAAAAACGGTGATTGAAAGGTATTGATTTTTTCTACATTTGATTTTGTAGAAGATATCGAATAGTCTTCAGAAAACGATGATTTATATCCCTGTTGCTTCATTTCGGTTTATTTGGTGTTAGTAAATTTGTCAAGAATTAATTTCCTTGATAAATAATAATAAATGAAAATTCAGGTGAAGAATGATTCTTTGTTTTTTGCTATTACATAGTAAATGTAATAATTTTTATATTATGAAAAAAATTTTCTGAAAAATAAAAGTTCTTACTTCCTAAGTATTCGTCTTTTTTTACGAAAACGTAAAATGCCAACCTTGGGCGATTTACTATGAATTTTTCACTTTTTTATGCACAAAAAAACCTTAGGCTTTGTGCTTTTGGGGGCTAATGACTAATTTTACATCTGATTTAGAATTTTTATAACAAAAATCACCCATGCAACTAAGTGAGCAAGAGCAAATTAGAAGGGAAAAACTGCAAGCCCTCCGCAAACTCGGGATAGAACCTTATCCTGCTGATTTGTACCCTATCAATGTTTATACTACTGATATTCAGCAAGACTGTGCTGATTTGGAATCTAAACAGAGCGTAGAAACTGGAAAATATTCGGAAGTAAACCTAGCAGGACGCTTGATGAGCTTGCGTGTGCAGGGAAAGGCTTCTTTTGCAGATATTCAAGATAGTAAGGGGCGAATCCAACTATATATTAACCGTGATGAGGTTTGTCCTGAGGAAGATAAGACATTATACAATGACGTTTTTAAGAAATTATTAGACATAGGCGATTTTATCGGTGTCAAAGGTTTTATATTTAGAACAGGAATGGGCGAACTGACCCTACACGTCAAAGAATTTACTCTTTTAAGTAAATCTCTTAAGCCTTTGCCATTACCTAAAACGGATAAAGATGGCAATATCTATGATGCTTTTACTGACCCTGAGCAACGCTACAGACAGAGATATGTAGATTTGATAGTCAACCCAGATGTGAAAGATACTTTTGTGAAGCGTACTAAACTCATGAATACTATGAGAGAGTATCTTAATGAGAAAGATTACCTCGAAGTAGAAACGCCCATTTTGCAACCTATGTATGGTGGTGCGGCGGCTCGTCCTTTTAAGACACATCACAATACACTAGATATGACTTTGTATCTTCGTATAGCCAATGAACTTTATCTGAAAAGATTAATTGTAGGTGGTTTTGAGGGAGTATATGAGTTTTCAAAAGATTTTAGAAATGAAGGCATGAGCCGTTTTCATAATCCAGAATTTACTCAAATAGAACTTTATGTAGCCTACAAAGACTATGAATGGATGATGAATCTGGTAGAAGAAATGGTAGAGAAAATCGCTATCAATCTACACGGCACTACAGAAGTAAAAGTAGGAGAACATCTTATCAATTTCCAGCGACCTTGGAAGAGATTTACGATGTTTGAAGCCATTGAGCATTTTACGAAAATAGATATTTCTGAGATGGATGAAACCCAACTCAGAGAAACTTGTAAAAAGCTAGATGTAAAAATGGATGAAACAATGGGTAAAGGGAAACTAATAGATGAAATCTTTGGCGAACACTGTGAGGCAAAACTCATTCAACCTACTTTTATTACAGATTATCCTGTAGAAATGTCTCCTCTTGCCAAAAAACATAGAAGTAAAGAAGGTTTGGTAGAGCGTTTTGAGGCAATTTGCAATGGAAAAGAGATTTGTAACTCTTTCTCGGAACTTAATGACCCTATAGACCAAAGAGAACGCTTCCAAGAACAGCTTGAGCTAGGCAAAAGAGGCGATGATGAGGCGATGATGCTAGATGAAGATTTCTTGCGTGCCTTAGAATATGGAATGCCTCCTACGGCAGGTCTAGGCATAGGCATTGATCGTTTGTCTATGATTATGACCAATCAGCCGTCTATCCAAGATGTACTTTTCTTCCCTCAGATGCGTCCAGAGAAAAAAGCGGATCTAGCACAAGAAGCGGATTATGTCAAAATAGGAGTACGGGCTGAGTTAGTCCCTATCTTGCAAAAACTAGGATATGTAACTATAGAGGCTCTAAAAGGTGAAGATAATGTCAATAAACTCTTTAATGATGTCTGCGGAACTCGTAAAAAGATGAAACTCAATGATGTCAAAAATCCTACTAAAGAAGAAGTGGAAGATTGGCTTAAATAAATTGATGAGTTATCTTAGTAAGATATTGATAATCAGTTTTTATAACAAAATCAAGATGTAAACTAATTTTGACCATCTACTTAAGTTGAATAAATATAAATTAAAAAGAGAGGCCTTTGCTTAAAGCGAAGGCTTCTTTTTGATACTCTATTTTTTTAATCTCGCCATTGCCTGTGTCCTCACAAGCGATTAGCTAGATTTGGACAAAACATTTTATTAAACTTCAAGCATCTCCACTAAAAGCGAAGGCTTTTTTTTAGAAAGCTATTTTTTCAACTCTAATACTAAGGCAGACTTAGCAGGGATAGTCAATTGCGACAAATCGTTAATCATTATTCCATTTAAAATATCTGTTGCTTTGGTATAGCCTTGCATTCTTTGTTGGTATCTCTGCGTAGAAATTGTTTGTGTTTTATCGGGAGAGTTATTGAGAACTACCATCACACAGTGATTAGCATCATACCTAAAATAGACATACACTCCATTCTCTGGCACATAGTGCATGAGTTTGCCTTGATAGACTACGGGAGTATTTTTACGCCATTGTAGCAAAGTCTGCATGTAGTCAAACATCTCATTTTGAGTATCTGTACGGCCTTCTTTGGTGAAGGCACTTTTAGGATGATCAGCCCAGCCTCCTGGAAACTCTTCACGGACTTCATCATGTCCATTGCCTGTCATAAGCAGTTCGGTACCATAGTAAATCTGAGGAATGCCTCTGGTAGTCAGCAAAGTAGCAATACCCATTTTGAGTTTGCGAGGGTCTTCACCTACTACCGTAAAATAGCGTGCAACATCATGGTTATCTAAGAAAGTAACTAATCCATTGGCATTGGGATAGATTCGGTCTTGGGTCAAGGTATAATATAAACGAGAAACACCTCTATCCCAGCCTTCCTCTTCTTTAAAAGCTTCACCAAGTGCTTGTGCCAGCACAAAATCAGTAACACTAGGAAGATGACTTTCATAACCATCAGGGTTATCACCATAGCCTTTGAGCCAGTGTGCTTGAGTGGTAGCAAGGTATTCCCATACTTCTCCTACGATGTTAAATTGAGGATATTCATCAAAAACAGCCTTTGCCCAATTAGCCAAAAATGCTTTATAAGGGTAAGAATAAGTATCCATCCGAATGCCATCAATCCCAGAATATTCTATCCACCAGATAGTGTTTTGAATCAGATAAGTAGCCACTAAGGGATTTTCTTGGTTGAGATCAGCCATTGTGGTATCAAACCAGCCTTTGAGCATGACGTTAAAATCACTCTCTGCCCTGTAGGGGTCTATCTGCGTAACACCTCTATAGCTTGAGCGGGTAAACTCGGGAAACTGATGTACCCAATCTTCCGTCGGTAAATCTTTGATAAAATAGTAATTAGTGCCACAGTGATTGACCACCATATCCATGATTACTTTAAGCCCTTTTTGATGGCAAGTTTCTACGAGTTGAGCATATTCTTCATTGCTACCCATGCGAGGATCTACTTTGTAAAAATCAGTAATGGCATAGCCATGATAAGATTGCTTAGGCATATCATTCTCTAAGGCAGGGTTGAGCCAGAGGGTTGTAAAGCCTAAATCTGCAATATAATCAAGGTGGTTTGCTACTCCTTTGAGGTCTCCTCCGTGTCTGCCAAAGTGATCCTTGCGGTCTAGAGTTTCTAGCATTCCTGCTACATTGTCATTGTCAGGGTTGCCATTGGCAAAGCGATCAGGCATGACTAGATAAATGGCATCTGCACTGCTAAACCCTTGGTGTTTATTTTTAGAAAAAGTGCGTGCTCTGAGTTGGTATGTATAAGTTTGACTTTTTTTACCTATCTTGAATTCAATAGGAAATGAACCAGCTTTAGCATCTTTGCTTACCTCCAAGTCTAAAAATAAATAATTGGGATTGCTTACTTTCGTAATGGTTTTTAGTTTTATACCTGAATAGCTGAGAGAAACTTCGCTTTTTGAAATGTCTTTGCCATGCACTATCAGTTGCAGATTAGGGTTTTTCATTCCTACCCACCAAAAAGCAGGTTCTACTCGCTCCAAAGAAAAAGTATTCTTTTGTGCAGAACTGATAGAAAAAGAGCAAAAAATAATTAATATGATTAATAAAAGTGTTTTTAATATTTTCATTGTTTATCTGTAATTATAATTTTCTGGAAAATTATAAAAATTAATTGAATTATTATAAAAATCATCAGCATAAAAAAATAATTAGTAAAAAGGAAAAAATAAACTTCTCAACAAATGACTTTTGTACTTCATATACGCAGGATATAGACCTTTTTGGATTATTTTATTTTTGTAACTTTACTTAGTAAGTGTTTTTTGAGCTTAAGCATAAATTCTCAGATATATTTACCTTTTTTAAAAAAATAGTAAACCTTAAAAACTCAAATAATGCAAATCACCGTAGAAATAAGCCTTTATCCTTTACAAAATGATTATGAACAAATTATCTTAGACTTTATTAAAACGCTTCATCAACACGAAGGACTGACCATAGAAATCAACGGACTCAGCACCCAAGTTTTTGGAGAATATGATATTGTAATGAATGCCATCCAGATTGAGATGAAAGCACTTTATGAGGAGCGACAAGCTGTCTTACTTTTAAAAATGGGACGAGGACATCTGAAATACCCAAAAGAATCTTAGCATCAAGATACCCTGAAAAGTTAAATTTATTTTAACTTGCGACATAATTCTTAGTTTTATTCAATAAAATCACCTATTATGTCTAAAAACACATTTCAATTCATACTTTTCCTTCTAATGATAGGGATAGTTCCTTTTTTTACTTCTTGTAAAACAACCAATCAAGAAGAATCTGCAAAAGATGTAGAAAGCAAAGACAGCACTGTAACTTTTGAAAAACCTCGTACCCCTGATTGGCACAAAAACGCCGTGATTTATGAGGTTAATCTTCGACATTATACCAAAGAAAATACCTTCAAATCTTTTGAAAAAGAACTCCCAAGACTTAAAGAAATGGGCATAGATATTTTATGGTTTATGCCGATTCATCCTGTAAGCAAAGAAAAACGAAAAGGCGAGTTAGGAAGCCCTTATGCTGTGGGAGATTATTACAAAACCAACCCTGATTTTGGTTCTATGGATGATTTTAAGCACATGTTGGCGGCTATTCACGAGGCTGGTATGTATTGTATCATAGATTGGGTGCCCAATCATACGGGCTGGGACAACCCTTGGATTACAGAGCATCCTGATTGGTACACACAAGATGACAAAGGTAACATTATAGATCCTATAGACTATAATACTGGTAAATCTTGGGGCTGGACTGATGTGGCTGACCTTAACTATGACAACAAAGAAATGAGACTAGGCATGATAGATGCCATGAAATTCTGGATTAAAGAAGTAGGTATAGATGGATTTAGAGTAGATGTAGCCCACGGTGTTCCAGTAGATTTCTGGGCACAATGTTCAGATTCACTTTATGCGGTTAAGCCTATTTTTATGTTGGCAGAGGCAGAAGTGCCTGCTATCGTAAACAATGGGGCATTTTTAGTGGATTATGGCTGGGAAATGCACCATTTACTCAATGAAATCGCTAAGACGCAAGGGGCTAACCGCAGTGCCGTTGCTCAAATGTCCCAGGGTAACTTAGTAGAAGGAGGAGAGAAAAAAGTAGAAAAGAAGACGGCTTTGGACATAGATGCGATGCTTGCTAAAAAAGCAAAACAGTATCAAAAAGGCTATCAAATGCAGTTTACTTCTAACCATGATGAGAACTCTTGGTCTGGTACTGAGTTTCAAAGAATGGGAGAGGGGCATAAGGCTTTTGCTGTCTTGACGGCTACTTTCGATGGAATGCCCTTACTTTACACAGGACAAGAATCAGTGATGGATAAAAAATTAGAATTCTTCAAAAAAGATGAAGTTCCTTGGGGAAACTATGCGTATGCCGATTTTTATAAAGCCTTATACACATTAAAACATCAAAATAAAGCTCTTTGGAATGGCACTTATGGAGGTAAATTAGTCAAAATTCCTACTGGAAATGATGAAAATATCTATGCCTTCATCAGAGAAAAAGACGGTGATAAGGTAGTAGTCATCATTAATCTATCTTCCAAAGAGCAAAAAGCCAAGTTAGAAGGAGATGCTTTTGTGGGTGAATACACTGATATTTTTGCTAAAAAGGCATCAAAACTAGAAAAAGGAATGGAAATGAACTTAAAACTGTGGGAATACTTCGTGTATTCTAATAAGTAAAGAGATGATTTTACCTTGAAATACTGGTGCAAGCGTCTTCGCTTGCACCTCTATTAAGAACCTAAACAAGCAAAAAAATTCCCAATAATAGAAGATTAATCTAATTTGATTATCTAACAAATCATTTTTATAAGCCGTTACAATATTTTATCTAATCAGAAAATAGTTGATTTAAAACCCTGAATGTCAATAGATATTTAAGTACTTATTGAATTGAGAGAATTTTGAGAGAAGAATTTTTTTAAAAAGTAAATTATTTTTTTCCCTTTGTGTAGTTTTTGCATACTTTTGCCAATACGATAACAAAACAATCCAAAAAATCTGCCTATAAGAGAAACCTCTACTAACGAACATATTGTTATACCATTAATTTGTATGTTTAATGGTTGTTCAATTTTAATGATAATGTGATGAAACAGAGGGTACACACTTTCAGTAAAATTATTGTAATAATAATTTTTAGTTTAATAGCTAATATTTCTATAAGTAAAGCACAATTTGCGGAGACATCTGTTTTGGCAGAAGGTACTTGGTATAAATTTGCAGTGCTAGAGTCAGGCATTTATAAGATAGATGCACAATGGCTTCGCCAAGCAGGATTTAGCCCTGAGACCCTTAATCCTAATAATTTACATCTATATGGTAATAATTCAGGCATGCTACCACAGCTCAATGGTGCTTCACGTCTGGATGATTTACAAGAAAATGCCATCTGGATAGCGGGTTCTCAAGATGCCCGATTTGATGAGCAAGATTATATTTTATTTTATGCTCAATCTCCCCATGCTTGGCAGTTAGAGAATACTGAAAATATATTCAAACAAGAAAAGAACCTATTCTCTGATACTACTTATTACTATCTAAATCTCAATAACCAAGCAGGACTTAGAATAGAAAATCAAACTAACCTCACAGGAGCAACTTTCACAGCAGATTATTTTGATGAGACTATTCATCACGAAAAGGATGATGTAAGCATTATCCAATCTGGGCGTGAGTGGTACGGAGAGAATTTTGGATTTCAAAATATCATAGATTTTGTGTTTGATACCGAAGGGCTAAGACCTAACTCTGAAATCGTAATCAACTCAGCAGTGATGGCTCGTGCAAACCAAGTCTCTAACTTTCAGATAAGCACTGCTGGTCAAATGATAGGAGAGCAAAGCATCAACCCTGTTACCAATCAAAACTATGACTTCAAAGGGCGAGATGCAGAGAATACTTTTCGTTTTGCTTCTTCTTTGCTAATTAATCCTAATCAAATCGCTCTCAAACTCACTTATGTAGCCAATGGCAACAACGGAACAGGTTACCTCAATTACCTTAACCTTAATTTTCAAAGAATTTTAAAACTATATGGCACACAGACTATCTTTCAAAATTTAAAAAGCTTAGAACATCCCTTCACTAGTTTTACCATTCAAGAGATGACCAGTGAAGCCAAAGTATGGGATATTAGCAATCCAATTCTACCCAAATTACAAGAAGGAGTACTTTCTAGCAATCAATTTAGTTTTACATCAGCTACTTCTACTTTACGCAAGTTTGTGGTCTGGAAAGGACAAAATTTTCCTTTACCCATTCCTTTATACAGCATTACCAACCAAAATTTACACGGTTTGAGTGTGCCTAACCTCGTAATCGTTACTCCTCCTGCATTTAGAACACAAGCACAGCGTTTGGCAGATTTTAGAGAAAGCCACGATGGACTGACAGTAGCTGTAGTAAGTACCGAAGAAGTTTATAATGAATTTGCTTCTGGCAAAAGAGACATTACAGCCATCCGAGATTTTATGAGAATGTTGTATCAAAGAGATGCTCAGACTTTAAAATACCTATTGCTTTTTGGCGATGCTTCTTATGATTACAAAAACCGTGTTGCCAATAATACCAATTGGGTTCCTGTCTATGAATCTAGACAATCATTGCACCCTATTTTTAGCTATTCTTCTGATGATTACTTTGGCTTTTTGGAAGGTAATGAAGGGGAGTGGATAGAAAATAGCTCAGGAGATCATACCCTAGAGATAGGCATAGGCAGATTACCTGTCAAAAATAACTCAGAAGCCCGCACAGTAGTAGATAAACTCATTCATTATTCTCAAAGTCCTCAATCACTGGGCAAATGGCGTAATCAGATTGCCTTTGTGGCAGATGATGGAGATAGCAACACTCACCAAAGAGATGCTGACCGCCTGACAGAAATGTTAGAGGAAGGGTATGAGAATATAGAGATGCAAAAACTCTATATGGATGCTTTTGAGCAAATCTCCACACCTAATGGTGAGCTTTGCCCTGATCTCAATGAAGCCATCACTCAAAGTGTAGAAAAGGGCTCATTGATTATCAATTTTACGGGACATGGTGCTGAAAGAGGCTGGACAGAGGAGAAAATATTAGAAACTCCTAATATCCCTGCTTGGCGAAACATGGATAAATTATCAGTATTCGTGACGGCTACTTGTGAGTTTGGTCGCTATGATAATCCTGCCGAAACCTCTGGGGCAGAAGTAGCCTTGCTTACCCCGCAAGGAGCAGGAGTAGCACTCATTACCACTACTCGCCCTGTATTCTCAAGTACTAATTTTTTACTCAATGAAGCTTTTTATAATACAGCCTTTGAACCTCTAGACCCAAGCACAGGAGAAATGCCAAGATTGGGTGATATTCTTAAATTTACCAAAAATAACAGCCTCAATGGTAGTATTAACCGTAATTTTTCACTCTTAGGAGATCCTTCTATGAAGATGGCTTATCCCAAGCACAAAGCAGTGATTACGCACATCAATGACCAAGACATAGAGGTAGAGATAGATACACTCAAAGCCCTTGCTTCTGTGAACATCAAAGGAGAAATTCAAAATGCTTCTGGCTCACTTCTTAGCGATTTTAACGGAATATTAGATTTAGATATTTTTGATAAAAGAGAAACGAAGCAGACACTTGGAAAGGCAGCAGCAGTGATGAACTTTAAAGTACGTGAAAATAAGTTCTTCAGTGGAAAGGTAAGCGTCATCAATGGAAGATTTGAAGCAAACTTTATTATTCCTAGAGATATGAATTATCAGTTTGGCTATGGTAAAATCATGATGTATGCACAGCCAGCATCTGGGCTAGAAGATGCCAATGGAGGAAATAAAAATATAGTTATCGGAGGTAGTACACTGAATGCTCCTGCTGACAATACTCCGCCTGAGTTAGCCCTTTATCTTAACAATGAAAATTTTGTAAATGGAGGTGTTACAGGTAGAAATTCCTTGCTGATTGCCAATATTTTTGATCAGAATGGAATTAATATTTCTAGGGCAGGCATCGGACACGAAATAATTGCCGTACTAGATGAAAACACAGAAAATCCAATTATCCTG
>Ga0163144_10015060_pt1 | contig 15996 bp, 17 predicted proteins | sample OliLak19BULKMAT1_FD_123175 | JGI IMG/M metagenome (GOLD analysis project Ga0163144, IMG submission 123175) | Freshwater microbial mat bacterial communities from Lake Vanda, McMurdo Dry Valleys, Antarctica - Oligotrophic Lake LV.19.BULKMAT1 | ecosystem: Environmental > Aquatic > Freshwater >... | reverse complement strand
GTGGACTTTGCCAAATGCTAAAGCGACAGGAGATGCTTACAGCATGACTAATTGGAGTAGCCATTCTGTAAGACCCCCTTGTTACGCTTATGTGTGGTGCTAGAGCGACAGGAGTTGCTTACAGCATAACTAATTTGGGTAGCCATTCTGTAAGAACCCCTTGTTACGCTTATGTGTGGTGCTAAAGCGACAGGAGTTGCTTACAGCATAACTAATTTGGGTATAGTTCCCGCAATAACTTTTTAAGAACCCAAATGCAAAAACAGGCATCATTTGAAAACGACGCGCTTGGCTTTATTTTCAAATAATACTATTTTGTTTCGTAAAGTTGTATAAATTTACAAAACCGCTCCCACTCTTCCCAAAAGTGAGGGTACGACTTTTTCACTACAGCTGGGTTCTGTATATTCAATTGATAAACCAAGCCGATAGGCGCGAACGACATAGCCATACGATGGTCGTGGTAAGTATCAATCGAGATAGGTTGTTGGAGTGCGAACCCCTCTTGTTTTTTCAATGTCCAAACGCCAGCTTCTTTTTCATACAACACAATACCAAGTTTAATGAGTTCGGTTTGGAGGGCAAAAATACGGTCTGTTTCTTTGATACGCAGGCTTTCCAAACCTGTAAAAGTCCATGTTCTAATCAATCTTGCTTTGGTTGGTGCAGGATAGGCTACGCTCCAAGGGTTCGGAGGCGAAGGGTATCTTACCTGCCAAGGCCCCAATGGTGGAGCATAATGCCCAATAAATGCGATGACAGTTTGCGCAATATCTGGGCAATCCATAAAATCTATTGTATAATTTTGGGGTAGTTTTGGAGAAAAATGGTTCAAAAAAACGCCTTTTTCTTCAAAGACGCTTTTAACACCCCAATATTCCATCAGCTCCACCAAATAACTATCGCCTTGGAAAGTATCTTTACGCAACCCTTTGAGCAATATTTTTAGTTCGCCCTCCATGCGTCCTTTACGCAGTGCCGTAACGCTTGGTCCCATTTTATGTGTTAGCATAGCCATTGCGCTGTACCAATAGCTTGCGGCACTCCAATCGCTTTGTATAGTGTAACTCCCTGCTTGGTATTGTTGTGGGGCTATGTTGAATACTTGCGTATCCCAATCGCTGTTTATTTGTATGCCAAAATGCGCCATTTGTTGCAAGGTCATTTCGATATACGGTTTTGAGGCGACCTTGCCTACCAGCCTTATAGTCAAGCCATTGGGTAAGACGGGTGCTATCAATAACAAGGCAGAAATATATTGACTGCTTACATCGGCTTGTATCTCTAAGCTGTTAGCTGTTTGTTGAAAGCCGTTTATGGTCAGGGGAGGCAAGTTTTCCTTGCCTGTGTATGCTATATCAGCACCCAAAGTCCGCAACGCATCTACCAATATGCCTATTGGTCTTTCCTGCATACGCGGCGTGCCTGTGAGGGTACATTTTTGACCTGTTACGGCAAGATACGCAGTTAAAAACCGAAAGGCTGTGCCGGCGTCTTGCGCATCTATAGGTTCTCCGCTCAAAGGCTGGCTCACTATTTTTTTAAGCAAAATGGTGTCATTTGCTTCTGATAAGTTGTGCAGAGCAATCTTTGCGCCCGATTGCCACACTGCGAGAGCTTGTATGATAAGGGCGCGATTGCTTTCGCTTTTTGATGCGGGAAGATTTACTTCAAATGTTATTTTAGATTCCATTGATTGAGGGTGCCAAGTAAATGATGGGCAGTAAGGTCAGCTTGACAGGGAACGATAGAGATATAGTTTTGCGACAATGCCCATTCGTCTGTGTCTTGCCCCTTGTCTTGGTTTACGAACTTGCCTGTGAGCCAAAAGTAGGTTTTGTTGTACGGGTCGGTTCGTTCTTCAAACTCTTCTGCCCAATGCCCTTTGGTTTGTCGGCAAATGCGTATGCCTTTGATAGGCTCTTCAGATTTGGCAGGGATATTCACATTCAAGGCTATTCCTTCAGGCATTCCCTGTATAAGTGCCTCACGCACAATGGTTTGTACATATTCTATAGTGTGCGAAAAGTCTGCCTTGTGGCTAAAATCGCAAAGCGAAAAACCAATAGACGGAAGTCCTTCTATCGCGCCTTCCATTGCGGCAGACATTGTACCCGAATACAAAACACTGATGGAGGAGTTTGAGCCATGGTTGATACCACTCACTATCAAGTCGGGTGTGCGGTCATGCAATACATAGTGTCGGGCAAGTTTGATGCAGTCGGCAGGCGTTCCTGAACATTCGTAGGCAAGGACATCTTCTCCAAACACCTTGCTTTTGTTAAGGCGGAGCGGGTGCCCAATAGTTATGGCATGCCCCATGCCTGATTGGGGCTTGTTGGGTGCGACAACCACTACCTCGCCTATAGCCGCCACTGCCTCGACAAGGGTTCGAATACCCCATGCAGTAATGCCGTCATCATTTGAAACTAAAATAAGAGGTCGTTCGTTTTGCATCTTTTGATGAATTTCTGGTGTAATTATGTTATTATTTCACAAAGATACACATTTTTTGATTTTTTGCCTTATATTTGAACTCAAAAAAAATACTATCCTTCTTTTTTGTATGAACTACGACGTTATCGTAATAGGTTCGGGACCTGGCGGCTATGTTGCCGCTATTCGTGCCGCACAGCTTGGCTTCAAAACTGCCATCATCGAGAAATATGACACGCTTGGAGGAACTTGCCTGAATGTGGGCTGTATTCCTTCCAAAGCCTTGCTTGACTCCTCCGAGCATTTTTACAACGCAGGGCATACTTTTGCCAAACATGGTATCCAAATAGAGAACCTAAAAGCAGACATGCCACAAATGATAGCCCGCAAAAACGAAGTGGTGAGCCAAACCAATTCTGGGGTGAAGTTTCTAATGACTAAAAATAAAATAGAAGTCTATCATGGCATTGGTTCTTTTTTGGACAAAAACACGGTACAAGTAACGGACAAAGACGGCAAAACAATAGAGCTAAAAACCAAATATAGCATTATCGCTACAGGTTCAAAGCCTTCTACTTTGCCCAATATCACCATAGACAAACAGCGCATCATCACCTCGACAGAAGCATTGAACCTTACTACTATTCCAACAGACATGATAATCATTGGCGCAGGGGTAATAGCTACTGAACTGGGTTCGGTGTATGCACGTCTGGGTAGCAAAATAACCATGATTGAATACCTTGATGCGGTTATCCCTTTTATGGATAGAACAATGGGCAAAGAGTTGCAAAAATGCCTTACCAAAACAGGCGTCACCTTCAAACTAAGCCATAAAGTTACAGGCGTCGCCAATCATGGCGACCACGTAGAAGTTACGGCACAAGACGCAAAAGGCACTGTACACAGCTTTAAAGCCGAATACTGCCTCATGGCTATCGGGCGCAAACCTTATACAGACGGCTTGGGCTTGGATAAAGTTGGTATCCAAACTGACAAACGTGGGAAAATTCCTGTTGATAAACACCTCCAAACAAGTGTAGAAGGCATTTATGCTATCGGTGATGTGATTGATGGCGCAATGCTCGCCCACAAAGCTGAAGAGGAAGGCGTTTTTGTAGCCGAAATTTTGGCGGGACAACACCCACACATCAATTACGACCTCATCCCTGGAGTGGTTTATACATGGCCAGAAGTAGCCAGTGTCGGATTGACTGAAGAGCAATTAAAAGAGAAAGGCAAAACGTACAAAGTCGGCTCATTCCCTTTCCGCGCACTCGGAAGAGCGCGTGCAAGTATGGACATAGACGGCGTAGTGAAGGTTTTGGCTGACGCAACAACTGACGAAATTTTGGGTATCCATATCATAGGACCACGCGCCGCAGATATGATCGCCGCAGGCGTAACAGCTATGGAATACCGCGCCTCAGCCGAAGACGTAGCCCGCATGTCGCACGCACACCCCACCTACATGGAAGCAGTCAAAGAAGCCTGCCTCGCCGCTACCGACAACAGAGCTATCCACATGTAAAATAAATTTTTTAACTTTGGAAATACAGCTCCGGTTAAGTTTTGAAACTAGCCGAAGCTGTACCAAAATAAAAAACATTTGGTGTAATCAAAGTATTTAGTTATTTTTGCAAAAAGATAAAATCATGAATGATATTGCAACGGCTCATAAAATTGGCGAATTAGATTTAAATGAAGTTTACTGTATGGATTGTGTGTTAGGTATGCAGAAAATACCTAATAATACTATAGATTTAGTAATAACCTCACCACCACACGACAATTTGAGAAATTATAATGGCTACAAATTTAAGTTTGAAGATATCGCTGAACAACTATATAGAGTTACAAAAGAAGGCGGAGTTATGGTGTGGGTAGTAGGAGATAAAACAAAAAATGGAAATAGATCTCTTACAAGTTTTAGACAAGCCATTTTTTTCCAAGAACTTGGCTTCAATGCACATGATGTAATGATTTACAAAAAAAAACACGCCTTTTATGCGTTCTAATGCCTATACGAATTGTTTTGAGTTTATATTTGTTTTTTCAAAAGGGAGTCCCAAAACATTTAACCCTCTGAAAACCAAAACCGTTAGGCAAGGCAAAGAAGAATTAGCAGCCAACAAAAAAAAAGACGGCATTAATAATAAAGTTTGGGGCGAGCTAAATCCTGAAAAAACATTGACAAATATTTGGGAATATGCTGTAGGTTTAGGCGGTTCTGCTAACGACAAAATTGCTTTCGAACATACTGCCATTTTTCCTGAAAAGTTGGCAAGCGACCACATTTTTTCATGGACAAATGAAGGTGACATCATTTTAGACCCAATGTGTGGTTCGGGTACAACATGCAAAATGGCAAAACTATACAAACGAAACTTTATTGGCTTTGATATTTCAGAAGCCTACGTGAATATTGCAAAAGAAAGAATTAAAATAATAACCAACCAACCTTTATTAGACTTATAGCTACTGCTCATCATGTTTTTGCAAATACTGAATTACTTTGTGAAGTAAATTTATATCATCTTTAAATCTGCCCAAACCCGTATTACAACTATCACATATCCATTCTCTACCTGCACCCGTTTGATGATTATGGTCTTTGACTAAATTAGCAGTAATACCTGCGATTGACATTTTTTCACAAATAGGACATGTAAACAAAAAAGACGGTTTAATTTAATTCATTCTTGTGCTTTCTGTTGATTTGAGACTTACACCATCTATTTCAAGTCTACAAACTTTACAACTTGGACGAGTGGTTTTCCGACCTTTGGCATCGGTTTGATTAATATAAAAACTATTTTAATTTTTTAGAATATTACAAATATTACAAATTTTTACTTGATACGGTTTTCCTGTTTTTTTTACCGCTAAAAATAATATTTTATCCTCTTCTGTCTTTATTAACACCTTTTTCCCAATGAAAAAAATAGTAACGTGTTCTTCTGTAACCTCTACAACTAAACCAACAGATTGCTTCTCGATATTTTCAATATCTTCTAAAGCAATCACGAAATCATTAATATGAAGATTGTCCTCTATATCCATTTTATTATATTTTTGTTAAAGTTAGCATATACTAATCAAAAAACTTTCATAGAAACATTGAGTGCAACGGCTATTTTTTCAAGGTTTTGTATGCCAATATTTTTCTCGCCACGTTCTATCTGTCCTATTATAAGCTCTGTGCAAATTTGAAATAAAGGCTAAATACTCTTGTGTAAAATTTTGCTCTTCTCTAAGAGGTCGTATTTTCTTGCCTACGCGAACATTTATGCTATCAATTTGCATGTTATTACTTTAGAATTGCAAAACTCTAAAAACAATTTAGACCTATCAACTACTCATAAGTAGCAAATTGAAATTTTTTAATTGATAAACTATCATTTTCACTTTTAAAAACCATTTTTTATGCTTGTTCATTTACTTTATGTAAGCACCCGCACCAAAGTTTGCACAGACGACCAAATACAAAATATTTTGTCGTCTTGCAAAAAAAATAATTCCCCCTTATTAATAACGGGACTCTTGTTATATTCTGATACCACCTTCGTGCAGTATGTAGAAGGCGACCCCAAACTATTATTGGCTTTGTATGACAAAATAAAAGAAGACGAAAGGCACGAAAATGTGCGCCTGATTTCGCTTGGTGTAATACAAGGAAGAATATTTCCCAATTGGTATATGGGTAATAAAAAAATGTCTTTAACAGATATTGATTACATTACTAACATGACTGTTGATGATAAAGCGAAAGTTGAAGATATCTTGACTGGCAATACAACGCATACTGTAAAAGTGCAAGAAATATTAAAGGCAGTCATTTAACGATTATGGGTAACAATGTATACGCGTTTTAGAAGGAAACTTTAATCCAACGATTTATGTTTGGCGACTTAGATAACAAAGCCCTGAAAGACCAGTCTATTAGAAAAGCTATGGAGCTTATTAGTTTTGAGAATTTGACACCTGAAGCACGTACAAGGGCAAAGAATAAAGAGGCTTCAATGGTAACGATAGTCAAAATAGAAAGCCGTAGGAATTTTTAAATCGCAAAAAAAGCTTATCAAATGAAGAAATTACTGGGGATACAGCTTTAACAGTTGAACGAATCGAGCAACTGTTTAACGAAAAATAGTAAAATGTGTCTAATATCGTATTGATAAAAGTGCTTTTAAATATCGACTTCGCCAATGCTTTTCCGTTAAAACTTGCCTACCCAAATAAAAATATCTCTCACTTTTTACCTGATCATCATGAAAAAAATAATGCTACTATGTTTTTGCCTATGTGCCACCCAAGCGTATGCTCAAGACTACAACGACCTCGATTTGTCAGAATTATTGAATCAGCCGTTGCCTGAAAATAACTTGCCACGTGTAAATAACTTGCCTGCAAAAGCAGCTAACTTGCCTGTCTATGGTTGTATGCCTGAATTTTTTGACAAAGTAGCAGGCATCAATTTATATGATTGGAGCGAAAGCAAGTCGTTTTACTTTTTTGAAACTAAAATGGCGATAGATGCAGACGGCTCTCCGCGTGCTTATCACCCACAAGACAGAGGATTGGACAAGCTGGAGTCGGCAGGCAAGCAAGGCAACTGGTGGGCATTGGCGACCGATAACGGGAAACCAAACGGCAATCCGCTTATACAAAAAGCAGGCGATCCTTATCCCAATTATTATATTTCTATGACTGCGACAGTCTATAGAGGTTATCCAGATAGCAGTCCATTACGCTATATTGATGCTGAAAAAATTCCTTATTTTGTGCTAAATCCTTCTGTTATGCGGAGCACTGGCACACAAAAAGGCGACATCGGGTATGTCTACAATCGCAAAACCAAAAAGGGCTGTTATGCCATTTTGGGTGATGTAGGCTCAGACCAAAAGTTAGGCGAGGGTTCTATTTATTTAGCCCAACAATTAGGCATCAACGCCGACCCGCGCACAGGCGGGCAGGAAGATGGCGTAGTCTATATGGTCTTTCCCTTTTCGGGCAATGGCGCGGCGCGTTCTTTAGCTGAAATCAAGACTATAGGTGAAAAGTTGATGCAAAAAGCCGAGGGTGTTACTTTTATTAAAGACTGTTTAGAAACCAAAAAATAGACCTTGCATGAACCTATTGCGCCACTTGCCTACCCGCCAAAAAATATGGAAACAAACAAAAGACGCTGTTTTCATTGGTTTGGGCATAGCTTGTGCCGCTTTTGGATTGGAGAGTTTTTTGTTGCCCAATAAATTTATTGATGGTGGCGTAACAGGTATTTCGTTGCTCATCAGCGAACTATCTGGCATTTCGCTCGCGTTGCTTTTGCTATGTATCAACCTGCCATTTGTTTTGTTGGGCATCAAAGTTATCGACCAACAATTTGCTATCAAAACCGCTTTTGCTATTACGGGATTGGCGGTTTGTGTGGCTACTATTCATTTTCCAGAAGTAACGCATGACAAACTTTTGGTAGCTGTTTTTGGTGGCTTTTTCTTGGGTGTTGGCATAGGATTGTCCATTCGTGGAGGCGCAGTTTTGGACGGTACAGAAGTTTTAGCCATATTATTGAGCAGGAAACTGCACACAACAATGGGCGATTTTATCATATCCTTGAATATTATCATCTTTGGAATAGCAGCGTATTTACTTTCTGTAGAACAAGCCTTGTACTCTATGATAACCTATGTAGTCGCCTCGAAAGCCCTTGATTTTGTGATAGAAGGCATCGAGGAATACACAAGTGTTACCATTATTTCGGGGCATAGCGAAGAGATAAGGCAAATGATTATTACAGCATTAGGGCGTGGCGTTACGGTATATAAAGGCAAGGGGGGCTATCAAATAGAAACACAAACCCGCGAATTTGACATCATCTATACTGTAGTAACACGTTTGGAAATCAGCAAGTTGTATGCAGAGGTAGGCAAGATTGACGCGAATGCCTTTGTAGTTACAAACCGCGTGAAAGACATCAAAGGCGGAATAATAACCAAAAGACCACTCAATCATTAGCCTTCGCCATTTATAACATGTGCTTTTCTGAATTCATATTGCAACAAGGCGCGTTTCCAATTCCTTGTCCAATGTGCATCAGTTTGTATATGGTCGCGCCGTACCCATTTCAGTACTGAAGTACTAAAATCCTCATTGTGAAAGCCTGCTTTCAGCCTTACCACTACGCCTTCGCAAGGCGTATGCGCTATAGTTTCATCAGAAAAAGAACTCGGCATTCGCACCAATCTCTCAATCAAAGTTTGGAGTGCCTGCGCGCTTTCTACAACGCCTTCGTACAAAACAGGCGTGAGTGGCAGGTCGACAACACCAGCATAAAACTTTACATCTTCCCAACTCGACCATGTTTCTTCTTGCCGTATAGCAAAAACATGAAAGTAGGCAGGCAAGGCGCTATAAACAATAGAATGAATGGCGTATAGGCTTTCTCCAAAAATCTCCATGTCTTGTAATTGATGGTGTAACAAATCCCACTGTTGCCACAAATAACCAGCCCAAGGATTGCGTGTGGGTGCGCTATGAGAACGCGCAAAAACGCCTAATTCGTTTATACAGGTGTTTTCGCCATCTAATTTTTCGGTTATTACGATAGGCACGCCTATCAAACTATCAAAATCAGCGGCTATGCGGTCATCATTTTTTGCACCAGGGCTGAATGGAAAATGGAAAGTGCGTGGATACTTCATGTGAGAAAGAAAAGCGGTTATACACACAGCATAACCGCTTTTTTAGAGCATAGAAAATAAATATTAAGCGTTGAAATAAGCTGTAACTTGCGCCCAATTCACAAGATTCCAGAAGGCATTGATATAATCAGCGCGGCGATTTTGGTATTTGAGGTAATAAGCATGCTCCCAAACATCTAAACCCAAAATAGGGCGACCACCACAACCTGCATCTGCCATAAGCGGGCAGTCTTGGTTGGAAGTAGAACAGATTTCAAGTTTGCCATCTTTTACACAAAGCCATGCCCAGCCTGAGCCAAAACGAGTAAGCGCAGCTTTTTGAAACTCCTCTTTGAGTTTGTCAAAACTACCAAAAGCACTGTTGATAGCTTCAGAGAGTGCGCCTGTAGGTGCGCCGCCACCATTGGGAGAAAGTACAGACCAAAAAAGTGAGTGATTGTAATGCCCACCGCCATTGTTGCGTACGGGCATATTGTCATGTCCTAAACCCGTAACGATTTCCTCAATCGTTTTGCCTTCTAGTGCAGTGCCAGCTATAGCATTGTTCAAGTTGGTTATATAAGCCTGATGGTGTTTGCCATAATGGATTTCCATTGTTTGGCGGTCAATGTGAGGCTCCAATGTATGGAGCGCGTAAGCCAATGTAGGCAGTTCGAATGACATATAGTTGATAAGTTTTGGATTAAATATTTTTGCAAATATAACCAAAAAAAAGCTCGAAATGTTCGCGCTGGTAGAAATATTGTAACATCCTCTACTTTTTTAGTATTGCTATATGCGTAGGGCGGTTCGTTTGGTATCTTCACCAAACAAACCGCCTTACATTTGTAGCACTACCATAGTTTTGATGAGGTTCAGGCTATAGCAAATCTATTTGCCTTCATCTTTCCCTTTTCTTTTGTTAAAAATACTATAGGTAAGCCCTGCACCATACGAAATGGTATTCGGAATGTCTTTGCTGTGGCGGAAAACTACATCTGCCGAAAGCCCAAAGTTACGATACACACGGAACTGATAGGCGAGAGAAGCGCAATAGCCCCATCTTTCTATAAGAAAAGGATAACTATTAGGACTTAAAGCGAATGATGCAGTATCTTTGTCAGTTTCATTCCATCCTTGACGCCTATAAGAAGCACCTAAACCCGCTATTAAACTGTGTTTTTGTAGTTCAAGCGATAGAAAATAGGTAAATCTACACACCTCAACCCCCTATCAGAAATATGGCGTATGACACCATAAGCAGTTACATTCTGAACGCGAGTAGTATCCCAAAAGGTGTATTTTTCTTCTTCTTCTTGTGTTAACCGTGTGCTTATAGTATAATGTCTAACTCCAATTCCCCAATTTTTATTCAAGAAAAAGATTAATTTTACTGAATTTAAAGGTGTTTCAGACATGTTTCTTGATTTTCCCCATGAGCAAAATTTAGTAGCACCATAACCCGTTCCAAATATATACTTGGAGTACCTTTGAGCAGATACATTTGTGTAAACAAATATCAAAAGCAATGAAAATAGTATTTTTCTCATAATACAAAAAGCTACCCATTTATAAAAATGGGTAGCATGAAAATTTATTTAATTGCTAACTTCATTATTTTACGTTCATTTCCTACAATAACGTGCAAGAAATACAAACCTGTAGACAGATGCGCTATATCCAAAACAGATACACGATTTTTCGATACAAAATTGCTGGTACTCTGACAAATTTTGTGTTGAACCACATAGAAACATAGAGAACATAGCCCGAAACACTGTGTGCCATATCTTTATAGGTGGTTTATACCTTGCCCCACTAAAATTGTCGGAGCACCATTATTTTTTTATTTATAATAACATTTATGCGATATTTTATAAATAATAGTAACGCCACTGCTTTTTTCTACGTTGTAGTAGGTAAGACTATCAAAACAAACTATGCGTTTTTTATTATTGACCATCATGATGACGTACTTGGCAACAAGTGCGCAAGCCCAATTACAAATAACGCTCAAACGACATAGTTTGGCAGACACTACCGAAGTATGGCAGTTATTGAAATTAGGCAAGCAAATGCTTGCCGAGCCACGTACCAAAATAGTAGCGGCACAATATTTTGGTGATGCCTTTCGACTGTCGCAAACGATGGGTTTTTACAAAGGCGAAGGATATGCATTACAATCTTTAGCTATGCTTTCAGTAGCCCAAAAACAAACTTACAGTGAAGAAGCTATAGGTTATTTTCGCCAAGCATTGCTTATCTGGGAAGAAAATAAGAACTTGCATGAAATAGCGGAAACCTACACCAACATGGGCGATATTTTTGTTAATCAATGGCATTATTACAAGGAAGGCATCGGTTATTACAAACAAGCACTGGTACTCACCAAAAGACTGCAAAGGGGTGTAGAAACAGAACATTTATGGCTAAAAATACTGCTCGCTTCGCTGAAAGCAAACGACATGGAGGCCGCCCTGCCCTATATCAAACCATTGAAAACACAATACGAACTGACAGGGCAATACGAAGCCCTTGCCTCCATGTACTTAGCTATAGCAAAGTATTGGACTGAAAATCAAGCATATACAAAAGCCCAGCAAATAACTCAAGAAGCTAAACAAATTTGCCAAGCCCACGGCGGTGATACTTCCGAACTTACTGCCTATTTGAAAACAGTCCAAAACAAACACACAGACACTCAAAAAATGACTACAGACCAAGCAGTATTTATGCTTTCTATTATAGTATTTATTGTATTATTCTTCGTGGGCATATACTTTTATGCACGCAGGCAAGTGCAAAACATGTAATTCCCCCCCAATGTTACGAAATTGTTAATAAAATGATTATATTTGCGGTGTTGAATATATTGAATTCAAACTATCATGAACATCTTTCACCGCAATCCGTTAGCTGACTCTTTGCTGACTATCCAAAACTTTAGCCACCCACAAAGAGGGTACTTTTTTTATTTTCGTACTATGTGCCTGCGTATGCAAGCGCGATTTGGGCAGCTGTTGCCCCTCAAAGATATGCCTAAAGTGTTTTTGCATGGCAATCCACACATTGAGAATTTTGCTATAGTAGAGCAAGGCGCAGGCATGGTTGATTTTGACCGCTCAAGAATAGGACCTTATGCATGGGACATTGTGCGTTTTCTTTGCTCGCTTTCATTGAAGCGCAAAAAGCGCGACAAAGGCTTTCTCTCTGACCGCGTATTGGAATATTTTTTGGAAGGCTACAAACGCAACTTTCACGCGCCACAAGTAGCACACAAATCAGTAAGCGACTTGCTCAAAATCAAGAAAATAAATTGGAAAGTTAGCACTACTGAATACCTTAAGAAAAACGATAAATGGGCGCAGAAGCTCCGACAAACACCCTTGCCTACAGATGATGAATGGATGCAAGGTGTATTGCACGCATATTTAGAAAATAGGCAAGAAATGCACCTTTTAGAAACCTATTGTGTGGAAGAAGCAGGGCTAGCGTTGGGTTCATTGGGCAATCAACGTGTGCTTGTAGTTCTCGCACCTATTGATAAAAAGGCAGGCAAGGATAGGATTCTCTTAGACCTAAAAACGGTATATCAAGACACAGATAATCACTTTTTCCAAACACCTGTAGCGCATCATGGCGAACGCATGATTCTCGCTTCTGACTTATACGCGCCTAACTTAGAGGGAAATATGGGCTTTTTTACCTACGAAAACCAACAATATTGGGGTCGGAAAGTGCCAACACAAGTACTCAAAATAAAAGGCTGGCTACCTGAAATTCACCAAATAGATATAGCTTATTGTGTCGGGACACAACTTGGACGCGGGCATAGGCTATCGCTACAAGGTGATAAACCTGATGCACTGCTCGAACACCTCAATGCGCACTTTAAAGAAATAGTCAAAATAGGAGAGCGCATGAACGAAGAAGTTATACAAGGGCATATCCACTATTTGCAGCAGGTAAGCCAACAAAAGAACATTATCTTGCCTGCCAATGTGGTAAAAACACGCAAACCAACTCGAAATAATAAAAACACAAAGAAAAAATAACTACGAGGCAATCCCAAACAATGGAGGCATTTCAAAAATCTTTTCTTAAGACCTTGCCCTCTCCAATTTGGAGAGCGGTATATGGAAGGGTTTTGAAATGCACCCCAAACGATTGCCCTACTTTTTTGTAGGTTTATAAAGCACACTTGCCCATGAACCGTTTTTTTGCTATATTTGCAAAAAAAATAAAAACCAATATGCAAGAAGCGCATATCCAAAAGATTAGCCAAGAACTTGGCATTTCTGCCATTCAAACAAACGCTACAGTCGCACTCTTAGACGCTGAAGCAAGTATTCCTTTTATAGCACGTTACCGAAAAGAGGTTACAGGCAGTCTCGACGAAGTGCAAGTCGGTAATATTCGCGACAGGCTAGAACAGTTGCGCGAATTGGACAAAAGACGCGAAACCGTCCTAAAATCCATCGAAGAGCAAGGCAAACTCACGCCTGAACTTAAGACGCAAATCAATAATGCTCAAACGATGTCTATCTTGGAAGATTTATACCTTCCCTACAAACCAAAACGCCGTACACGCGCTACAATCGCCAAAGAAAAAGGACTCGAACCACTCGGCGAGCTTATTTTTGAACAAGGCGAAATCGATATTCTCAAACTTGCAGAGCAGTTCTTGAACGCAGAAAAAGGCGTGAATACCATTGAGGAAGCACTCGCAGGAGCGCGCGACATTATCGCCGAAAAAGTAAATGAAGACGCAAATGCACGCGCCTCTGTCCGAAAATTATTTGAACAAAAAGGAAGTTACACAGCCAAAGTTATTGCAGGCAAGGAGGAAGCTGGCGCAAAATACAAGGATTATTTCGAATGGTCTGAGTCTATCGAGAAAGCACCTTCGCACCGCATATTGGCTATGCGCAGGGCGGAAAAAGAAGAGTTTATTTCCCTCGACCTTAGCCCTGACGAAGAAGAAGCTATCCAAAAATTGGAAACGCAATTTGTCAAAGGCAAAGGCGCGGCAGCCGAGCAAGTACAGCTCGCGGTTAAAGATTGCTACAAACGTTTGCTAAAGTCATCAATGGAAACAGAAGTCCGCCTCTCCTCCAAAAAGAGAGCTGACGAGGACGCTATCAAAGTCTTTTCTGACAATTTGCGCCAACTGCTCCTTGCCTCCCCGCTTGGACAGAAAAACGTACTTGCCATTGACCCCGGGATCCGCACAGGTTGCAAAATCGTTTGCCTCGATTCACAAGGGAAATTGTTGGAAAACACTGTTATTTATCCCGATAGGCGCAAAACGGAAGCCGCACAAACTATAGACAGCCTTTGTAAACAATATAAAATACAAGCAATCGCCATAGGAAATGGTACAGCTGGACGCGAAACAGAAACCTTTATACGCGCTATTGGACTGCCTAAAGAAATAATGGTGGTGATGGTGAATGAAAGTGGCGCCTCTATATATTCCGCCTCAGAAGTGGCGCGTGACGAATTTCCTGACCACGACCTTACAGTGCGTGGCGCGGTTTCTATCGGCAGGCGTTTGATGGATCCATTGGCAGAATTGGTGAAAATAGATGCCAAATCTATTGGCGTTGGGCAATATCAGCACGATGTCGACCAAAATTTATTGAAAAAAGAACTCGATGATGTGGTAGCAAGTTCTGTGAATGCGGTAGGCGTGGAATTGAATACGGCAAGCAAGCAATTGCTTACCTACGTTTCAGGCTTAGGCCCCACTTTGGCACAAAATATCATCGACTATCGCAACCAAAATGGCGCATTCAAAACGCGCACCGAGTTGAAAAAAGTACCACGCTTAGGCGAAAAAGCCTTCGAACAATGCGCAGGATTCTTACGCCTTCGAGATGCCGCAAACCCTCTTGATGCGAGTGCAGTCCACCCTGAAAGTTATGCTATAGTAGCCCAAATGGCAAAAGATTTGAATTGTACTATACAAAACCTGATGCAAGACGACACATTGCGCAAACAAATAGACCTCAAAAAATACGTAACCGATAAAGTTGGCTTGCCTACCCTACACGATATAGTGCAGGAGCTTGCCAAACCGGGGCGCGACCCCCGCGAAAAATTTGAGGCTTTCGAATTTGCCGATGGCATCAATGCCATTACTGACCTGCATGTAGGTATGAAGTTGAATGGTATTGTTACAAACCTTACTAATTTTGGCGCATTCGTAGATGTAGGCGTTCACCAAGACGGCTTGGTACACGTTAGCCAAATATCGCACAAGCGCATCAGCAGTCCCAGCGAAGTACTGAAATTGGGGCAAGTGGTGGCAGTTACCGTAGTCGAGATAGATGTACCACGCAAACGCATCGCGTTCACCATGAAAGAAGATACATTGGACAATGCCCGGCCTATCGAAAAACGTGAAAAAGAACTTGCGGATAATAAAAAGGTATTGAACCAAAAGCCAGCAACCAAAACAGAAACAAAACCACAAGAGGAACAACCTGCTGAAGACTGGCAATCTAAATTAAGTGCTTTGAAGAATAAATTTGGTAAATAAAGGGTGGATTTCAAAACCTTTTCTTTGGAGAAAGGAAAAGGATTTTCGCAAGAAGTCTATTTGTAGTACTCTGACAAATTTTGTGTTGAACCACATAGAAACATAGGGAACATAGCTCGAAACACTGTGTGCCGTATCTTTCTATGTGGTTTATACCTTGCCCCACTAAAATTGTAGGAGCACCCTATTTGTTTGAAGCCCGTTATCGCCTTTGTTTTATATCCGACATTTCCCAGCGTGTTTTTCAAAAGAAGCATTTATTAAAAATTGAGCTGAAAAACGAGTGTTTCAATGGGCGCAATCTAGTTTTGTCCCCTTTTAGGAGCGTTGTAG
>Ga0163144_10015059_pt1 | contig 15997 bp, 14 predicted proteins | sample OliLak19BULKMAT1_FD_123175 | JGI IMG/M metagenome (GOLD analysis project Ga0163144, IMG submission 123175) | Freshwater microbial mat bacterial communities from Lake Vanda, McMurdo Dry Valleys, Antarctica - Oligotrophic Lake LV.19.BULKMAT1 | ecosystem: Environmental > Aquatic > Freshwater >... | reverse complement strand
CTGGTGGCGGGCGTCCTGCTGTTTGCCGGCCTCGGGCTGGCCGGGGCCGGCTACGCGCTGGCCGGGGCGGCGGCCGCAATCCCGATAATTGGATCACTGGTATGGGTTTTAGGACTACGCCAGGGCAAGCCGGCCGGCTATGATCGGGACAAGCTGGATCAGCTTCTTGGCGGGGCCGACTTCACGAAAAACGCCTCGCCTATTACCCATACGAAGACACACGCCACGGCCCCCGATGGGCGTTTTGTCGAGGGCATGCTGGTCTTCGGGTCGCCCGAACGCGGCGGGGTGGTCGCGAAAGGCTTCCGGCTGGAGCCGCCTGATCTACGTGGGGCCAGCTTCGAGCGATTGAACGCCTTTCAGGATCAGGTGCGGGCGTTGCTTGCCCTGGTGGCTCCCGGCCGGCGGCTGCAGGTCCAGTGGTGGCCGGATTCAGACTACCGGCAGGCGCTGCTCGACTACCATGCGCGAACCCAGGAAGTGACCGACCCGGTCGTCCGGGCGGTGCGCAACGGACGGTTCACCCGCTATTGGCCGCGGGTGCTGAACGGCGGGCTGCGCCGTGAGCATCTGGCCGTGTTCCTCTCCATCGAGGTTACGTCCTACGCCGGCAACTTCCGCACCACGGACGACCTCGGCGACCACTACGTCGCCGTGTTGCAGGAACTGGCGGGGCAGTTCGAGGAATTTGCGAGCACCCTGCGCTCGGTCTTTGGACCGGAGACACCAGTGCATCCGATGGATGACATCGAACACCACGCCTGTTTGCTTCGTTTTCTAAACCCAGGCCTCGCCCGCCGCACGGCCGATAACCCGGCCGACCGGTTCGACCCGGCGCTGACGATCCAGGAGAACTGCTGGCACAGTGAAGGCGTCGGCCAGAAGGACGGCGGCTTCGTGCTCGACGGACACCACCATGCGGTGCTGGCCCTCAGCCGTTGGCCGCAACGCACCCGGCCCGGGATTGTCACCCATCTGACCGGACTGCCGTTCCTCGACTACTGCCTGTCCGTGAATGTCACGCCCATCGCTGGCCGGCAGGAGATCAACCGGGAGGAGCAGGCGGCCGAGCGACTCCGCGGCGAATACGCCGAGAAACCCCGCGCCTCGCTCCTGGTCGCGCTGCGGAAGAAGGAACGCAAGGTGGAGGCGCTCTCCGGCGGCTTCGCCCGGCCGTTCCATGTGACCTATCTCGTGCGCGTGTGGGCGCCGACCCCCGAGGCGCTGCGCGAGAAGGTCGCCGCGGTGCAGGCGGCGGTCAACGCGATGGACGGGGCGCAGTATTTCGAGTGCGCGCTGCCCACCACGGCCAAAAAGCTCTTTTTCGCCTCGTGGCCCGGTTGGACGCATTCGTCCTACCACCATCGCGAACTGTATGCCGAAGACACCTACCTCGCGGATGTTCTGCCCTTCTCGGCGACCTTTACCGGGGCCTTGGCCCACGCCGAGGCGCTCTACGACGGCAGCCACGGCAACCTGGTCGGGGTCAGCACCGCTGCCGGCGGTTCGCCGCAGCATACCGTGCTCTTCGGCATGACCGGGGCCGGCAAATCGGCCTTCATCGAGGATCTGCTCTTTCAGACCGCGGACTATTTCGTTCACACGCTGATCATCGAGGAGGGGTTTTCCTACAAGCGTTTCACCGAGTCGCAGGGCGAGACGCCCATCGTGATCCACCCGGACGCGGCGCTCACGCTCAATTACCTCGATACCCAGCGGCTGCCCCTGACCCAACTGCATCTGGCGACCGCCGTCGCGCTCCTGGCGCGGATGGTCGGCGAGCCCGGGAGTTCCGAGCAACTCGCCCTGCGGCAGGCCCAGCTCACCCAATACCTGCACCAGATTTACCGGGACACCTTCACCGATTGGGCGCGCCGCCATCCTGCCCAGGCGGACGACGTGCGCCGGCTGGCCTGCGCCGTTCACGGCTGGCGGACGAAGATGCCGGGCGGGGCGACCCCCGTGGAAGCATTCGTTGATCTCCGCGACCGCCGCACCGCGCACAACGACGAGGCGCTCTCGTTCGTGGCCGGATTGTCCGAGGAAGCCATCACCCGCTTCGCTCAGGACCCGGCCACCGAGCGGCTCGTCGCGCAGACCGCGTGCGCCTTCTATGCGCCCGAGGATTTTCCGACGCACAGCGCGCTCGTGGAGCTGCTCGCCTACGCCCGGCTGCCGGAGCACGGCAAGGAAGAGATCGACCGGCTGGCGACGCTGCTCCGGGCGTGGACCGCCGAAGGGCAATACGGCCGGCTCTTCGACGGCGTCACCAACGTGTCACTCCAGCGAAAGATCGCTCATTTCGAGCTGGGCCTCATCCCGGAGCAGGCCGTAGAGATGAAGACCGCCGCCGGATTGCTCATCAGCGGGCTCGGCCGCCAGCACATCCTGGCGCTCCCGCGCGCCCAGCGGAAACGGATCCTGTTCGAGGAACTAGCCCGCTTCTTGGACACCCCGGGCGGCGAGCAGATCGTCGCCGAGAGCTACGCCCAGCTCCGCAAACACAACTGCTGGGCCGTGTCCGTCATCCAGCAATACGCGCGGTTCAAGGCTTCGCGCGTCCGGTCGGCGGTCATCGGCAACGCGAAGCAGTTTTTCCTCATGCGCCAGAGCGACCGCGGCGACCTGGCCGACCTCGCGCGGGACCTGCCGCTGCCGGAGACGGCACTCGACGCCATCCAGCGTTACCCGCTGCCCGAGCAGCAGCCGGCGGACCGGCGCCACTCCTCCCTTTGTTACTTCGCCCCCACCGCACAGCCGCCGCAATGCGGCACCCTGCGCCACATCCAGGAGGAGCCATGCGCCCAAGCTGCCTGACCCTGGTCCTCTGCCTGATGCTCACCGGCTGCGCCACCACCGCCCAACGCGAGGCGGCGGCCGAGGCGCGCGGCTACGAGCGCGGCTACCGTCAGGCCGTGAAGGAGCAGTATTGGATCATCCAAAACCAGCAGCGCCGGCCCGGGCCTGCGCCCAACCCCCGCAACCCATGAGATACCTTTTTCTCTTCATCATTCTCGCCGCGCCCTTGTGCGCCCAATGGATCGTCAACGATCCCGTCAACACGGCGGTGAATTCCGCGGTGCAGGCGGGGCAGGCCGCCAACCAGATCGAGATTCTGAAGCAATGGGCGGAGCAGATCGAGCGGCTCAACCGGCAGCTCCGCCAGCTCGAGGAACAGCTTTCCGTGCAGCAGCGCATTCGCGACGTCATGGGGGACCCGAACGCCGCTGGCGTGGGCCTCGTGCTGCGCGACCTTGGTGCGACCGACCTCGCCCGCAGCTACGGGGAGACGCTGTCGGCCGTGCGCCGGCTCTCCAACGCCGTCGACTCGCTCCGCCGCACCTCGGACGGAATCTACCGCCAGCTCGACGACCGCACGGTGCTCGGCCGCGGCTTCGTCCGGCAGGAACCGCTCTACCGGCGTTACGCGGCCGTCGAACGGCAGGCCGACAATCTGGCGGCGGTCCACGCGGAAACCGACGTGCGGGGCGCGGCGCTGCAGGCCGACCTGGTCGCGACTCTGGAACAACTCCGCTCTGCCGGCACGCAGGCCGAGGTGGACAAACTGAACGGCAAGATTTCGGCCTTGAACGGCCAGCTCGCCCACGTGGACGCGCAGCGGCGCGATGAGGCCGACAAGCTCCGGGCCCAGCAGATTCTCAACGAGAATCAGGCGGCCAAGGAGCGGCAGGATTTTTTGGAAAAGCAGATCGCGGAAGAACAGCAGACCCTGGCGGTCGTCGGGGCGTGGCAACAGTCCGTGAAGGTGACGCCGACCACCTATACCCGGCCATGAAGCGGATGACTTTCTACCTCCTAGCCTCCGTTGCTGGCCTGACCATTTGCGGGCTCCTCGTGCTCCGGCACGCCTACCGGACTGCTCCGCTGATGCCGCCGACCTCCGACCTGCCCGCACCGACCCGGCGCGACCTGCCACCGCTCGACCGCTGGCCGGGCAATAGCGGAATCGACACCCGCACCGACTACCAGCCGGACCCGGCCGCGATGAAGCGCCTGCTGGAAAAACTCCGGCAGGAGGAACGGCGGCAACGCCCGCTGGAGGGACGCAACTAAATGGAAAACTTTGCTCCAGGATTGCGCGAGAGCATCCTCTCGCTGACCGAGGCGCTGCGCGTGATCGTGTATTTCGTCTGCGTGGTCGGATTCATGCTGCAGGTCCAGCAGGCGCGCGCGGATACGGAGGGCCTGACCCGGCCGATCGTCCGCGCGGCCGTGGTCATCGGGTTGGTCGCGACCCTGCCATATTGGTTCGGGTTCACCGAGAAAGTGTTCCTCTCGGTTGCCGATGCCGTGCAGACCGGCTACACCGAGCACCCGATGCGGACCGCCGCGAAGCTGCGCGACACCGTGAGCGGCAGCGGCACCGAGTTCAGCTTGCGGCGAATCGGCGAAACGCTCTACCAGGCGTTTCTCTACGGCTCCATCAAGCTCGTCGTCCTGATCGCAAGCCTCCTCCAACTGCCCTTCCTTGTCCTGCAGTTCGTCCTGAAACTGCTCTGCTACCTGTTCCTGCCGGTCGCGCTCGCGCTCTACATGATACCGTCCCAGGCGCAGCTCGCGACGCGCTATGTGCAGCAAACGCTCGCCGTCCTGGCCTGGCCGGTCGGCTTCGCCGTAACCGAACTGGTCGCCTACCATCTGCTCACCGCTTACGCGGACAACCTCGCCACAGCCTACGGCCTCACTCCCGGCGAAATCGACGCCGCCTCGTTCGCGAGTCTGCTCGGCGGACTGCTGGCGGCGCTTTGGCTCATCATCGGCACGATCGCTACGCCCTTTCTCATGCAGGGACTGATTTGCTCGGGCTCACCCGTGTCCGGCGGCGGAGGGGCAGCCCTGCAACAGCTCTACACCCTCCAGCAGATCGCCTACATGGTGAAGACCATAAAGTCGGCCGGTGTTGCCGCGCCCGCCCTGGCCGCGTCAGCCGCCGCGAAGGCCGGAGGTAGTTCAGGCGGAGGCGGCGGAATGCCGCCGCCTCCAGCGCCTCCCGCCCCGCCCCCGCCGGCCCCGGCCGCGCCTTCCGATCCCGCCGGCGACCAGCGCGCCTCCGCTGCCCTCGCCATGGCGCAATTGCCCGCCCCGCAAACCTCTATCTGACCCCGATGACGACTCTCCGCGAAACCGTTGCTCCGCACATTCGGCCCAATCCGGCCAGCCGGCCGCGCCGCCGGTGGCGTCCGCTGGATCTATTCGCCGACCACGCGATGGCCGCACGCCTGTGGTGCATCGTCGCCCTGGTCGCCGTGGGCTTCTGCGTCGTGCAGCCCTTCCTCGTCATTCGCGCCTACCGCGAGCGCGAACGGGTCATCGTGCTCGACCCGAGCGGCACCTTCCACGTCAGCCCGCTGCTCGGGTTTGAGGAGGCATCGAAACTCCACGAACAGTGCGCGCTTCTGGCGTGTCTCGCCCTGTTCCAGCGCAACCCGGCCGGGTTGGATTTCCCGGAACTCCTCGACAAGCTGTTTCTGCCCGAAGCCGCCAGGAAGGCCCGGGCCGGCGCGGCCACGAGCGCGGAGGAATTCGCGGCCAAGGCGCTGCACCAGAAACCCGAGGTGCTGAAGCTCACCGTCCTGGAGACCCGCGAGAACCTGATCCTCGTGCAGGCCGAGGGCCAGCTGGTCCGGACGGGCGTCATGGGCAGTCAGACTTTTGGCGAAGCACCCACTTTCACCGTGCGATTCCAGTTCGTGCGCAACCCCAACCTCGCGGCCAACGGCCGGTATCCTCTCGCAGTATGGACCTACGACGTATCGCAATGATCATGGTGCAGGCCCTCCTGGTCGCCGGGGTGCCGGCCGCCGAGATCCGCAGCTACCCGCTGGACGAACGCTCCGTCTATACCGTGCGGTTGAGCCTGGCCGAGCCGACCACCTGTGTGTTCCCGGGCGCGCTCAAGGCGCTCGTCGGCGCCAATGTCTCCACCAAACTGGACGACAACCCCGGCGTGCTCCTCTCGCATGAACCGGGGACGGAGTATTTCTCGCTGCGCGCCCTCAAGGAAAACGCCGCTGGAGCCCTGAACGTCGTCTTCCGCGGCCGGGTCTATGCACTGGCGTTCATCACCGCGGTGGAACCCGACCGGGCCGTGGTGTTTCTCGACGAGCCGCTCGCGGCGGCCAACGGCCAGCGACCGACGGACGTTACTCTGCGCGGACTCCTGGAGCGGGCCAAGCAGCTCGCCCGCATCCAAACCCAGTATCCCGGGATGGCCTCGTCGCTGGAAAGCGCCCAGCCCGGCAACCTGACCCGCTACCGCGCGTTCACCGCCACCATTGAATCCATCGTCCGGTTCGAGGCCGAGGACACACTTGTTTTCCGCGTCCGGCTGGAGAACACGCTCGACGACCCGGTGCCCTATGACCCGCAGGGACTCGCCGTCCGGCTCGGCCGCGAGTTTTTCACGGCGGAGCTCACCGAGGCGTCCGGGGCCATTCCGCCCAAGGCGGTCTCTATCATCTACCTGGTGGTCTCGGGCGCACCCGGCGGAGGCCGGGCCAATCTGTCCGTGTACGAAAAGTTCTCCGTCATCGTGCCCCATCCATGAAATTCGACCGCGACTTTTTCACTTCACCCACCGGCCAGGTCATGCTGGTCGGCGCGGTGCTGTTTCTCGGAGTGCTCGCCGTGCGCTGGCAGCATCAGCAGCGGCCGGTCCCGGCGCTGCCGGTGGCGAAGCCTGCGCCAACGGTGGCGTTGCCCAAGACGCTCACCCGCGAGGGCGCGCGCTTCACCAAGCCGCCCGCACCGCCGGTCAACGTGACCGGTCAGGCGACTGTCCCAGCGCCGACTGCCCCCGGCGCGATCCCGGCGTCGCATGGCAGTCCACTCGTTCTTTTTTCCGCCCCGCCGGAAGTTCCGACGAAGCCCGCGCTGCCCTTCGCTCCCTTTGGCCGCCTCATTCCCTGCGAGACCGTCGTCGCCATCGAGTCCAACCGGCTTGAAACCCCCATCATCGGCCTCGTGACCGAGGACATTTGGCACGACGGGCGGCTCGTGATTCCCGCCGGGGCGGAAGTCCATGGTAAAGCGGCCCTCGACCGGGTGCGCGAACGGCTGGCGGCACAAGGGGCTTGGCGGATCGTCTGGCGCACGGCGGACAGTGACAACGGCACGGAACTCGTGACCGAGGGCGTCGTGCTCGACCGCGAGTTCGACCGTGCGACCAAAACATGGGGTGAGCATGACGGCTCCGCCGGGCTGCGCGGGGAGATCGTCAAGACGGGCGACGACCGCGAGCTGAAGCTTTTCGCCGCCACCTTCCTCGCGACCGCGACCGCCGCCTTGCAGGACTCCCGGCCGACCGCCGGTCTGCTCGGCGAGTCATCCGTCCCCGTTGCCACGGCGCGCAACGCCGTCCTGGCCGGCACGGGTGCCGTGCTCCGCGAGTTCGCGCAGACCATGCGCGAGACCATCGCGCGCGACGGCTTCTACCTGCGCGTGCCCGCCGGGAAACCCTTTTACCTCTACCTCACCGAAACCCTCGACCGGAGCCAGGCCCGGCGCCGCCCGGCAGTCGTCCAAACGGCCGCTCCTTCCCATCCATGAAATTACTCCTATTGCTGCTCTCGCTCGGACTCGCCGGCTGCCAGACCGCCGCACCCGTCCCCGCGTTACCAATGCCGGTGAACCCGGCGCCGGAACCCCGGCCGGTCGTGACCGCCTCACCCGCGCCGATAAATTTCGCTCAAGAACAGAAGATTCGGCAGCAGGCGCAGTTCATCGAGGCGCTCATCAGTCAGAATGATGCGCTCACGGCGAAGTTCACCGCCGTCGCGGCCACCCCGCCGGTGCCCATTGTCGCTGCTGCCACACCGGAGCCGGCCCCCGTGCCCAAACCGGCTCCTCTGTCACCACCGACCCAAGCTGTCCCCGCTGAGCCTGTCCTGTCTCCCAATGCGGAAGGCATCATCGACCTCGCGGCGATCACGGCCGACGCCAAGGCGGGTGAGCCGGTCAACCCGTTTGCCGTTCGCACCGTGTCCGCTGAGGCAGTGCGGGAGGTCGCGCTGCATGTGTCCGGCATCATGTCCGGCGCGGTGCCTTGCGCCGTCATCAACGACCGGCTCGTGCAAACCGGGGAATCCGTCGAATCGCTCACGGTGGAGCGGATCGAACCCGACACCGTGTGGCTGCGCTATGCCGGACGCCGGCTGCGCCTGCCGGTCTCCGAGAAACCCGCCCGCGTGCGGTTCCCGCTCTGACATGCCCGCCTTCGCCATCACTGCCATCGACCAGGCGGGTGTCCGCCGCTCGCTCCGGGAAGCCGCACCCGACGAGGCGCAGCTTCGCGCCAAACTGCGCGCGCTAGCCCTCTGGCCGGTCCAGATCCGGCCGGTGTCATCCGGTCGGAGACTCGCCCGGCTCAAGCTGGCGACGGGGGATTTTGTGCCGCTCCTCCACCAGTTGGAGATGCAGCTCCGCGCGGGCGTGACCGCCGACGTGGCGCTCGCGCAACTGGCCGAGGACGCGCCGAAGGGGCCGATGCAGACCATGCTCACGCAGATCCACGATCAGGTGGCGCAAGGCCGGCCGATCCACGAAGCCTGCCGGTTCTTCGAGAGACAGTTCCCGCCGCATCTGGCCGCGGTCATCGCCGCCGGCGAGGCGTCGGCGCAGCTGCCCGAGTCGCTCAATGCCCTGGCCGAGCATCTCACCAGCGCCGACGAAATCCGGCGGACCGCCAAACGGGCGCTCATCTATCCCCTGATCGTGCTCGTCGCCGTCTCGGGGCTCATCGTGTTCCTGCTTGGCGGCGTGGTGCCGAAGTTCGCGGAGATATTTCTCTCGATGCACCTGACCCTGCCGGCCCTCACCCTGGGACTCATTCGGGTCAGCGAAATCGTCCGGACGGGCTGGCCCTGGCTGACGCTCGGAGCGGCGGGATTGGCCGCGAGCGCCGTGTTTGCCGCCCGCACTCCCAGACTTCGCTACCTGCGCGATGCGGCGCTCCTCCGTGTCCCGGTCCTGGGTGAAACGGTCCGCTGCCTCGCCACCGCCCGGTTCGCCTCCCACTGCCGGCTGCTGCACGGGGCGGGTGTCCCGCTCCTCGATACCCTGGCCACCGGTGCCGAGCTGATGAATCACGCCGTGCTCGCGCAGCACCTGCTGGCCGCGCGCGAAGGCGTCGCGGTCGGCCGGCCCCTCTACGCCTCGTTGCCGAAGAACCACGCCTTCCCCGGATTCATCATCCCGGCCCTCAAGTCGGGCGAGACGACCGGACAGCTGGGTCTTGCTCTGCGCCACATTGAAACCTACGCCGCGCGCCGGGCGCGCGAGCGCCTCGCCACTGTGCTGGCGCTGCTGGAGCCAATGCTCCTCGCCGGCCTCACCGCCATCGTCGGACTCATGGCCCTCTCGTTCTTCCTCCCGCTCTTCTCGCTCCTGGGCGGGATCAACTCCCGCTGAACATGGTTCTCTACTCCTATCTTTCCGGAAATTCCTCACCGCGGACCCACGGGCTCCGCGCTTTGCGCGGTTTCTCGCTCCTCGAAATCGTCCTGGTCCTCTTCATTCTCGGTCTCCTCGCGACAGCCATCGCGCCGTCGCTGCGCGAAATTGTCGAGCGCGGCCGGCGCGACGCTGAAACGAAGTCGCTCGACGAACTGGCCAACGCCGTCACTTCCACTTTCGACTCGACCGACCTCACGAATGACAACGTCGCCGCGCTGCCCGGCACCATCGGCCCGGGCGATACCGCGACGCGATTCTCGACATCCACGAGTGCCACGTCGGCCACGACCGCCGCCGCCGACTGGTTCGCCAAGATCGCCCGCGCTCGCGGCCTCACCCCGCAGATCGGGGTGGCTCCGACCACCGCCGCCCAACCGGCGCTCGCGCAGCTCGCCTACAATCCGTCGGGGAATCCGCGACTTCTCTTCGCCGGGCCGAACGAGGCCGGCCGGCAGCGTTTCCTGCTCGTCAGTCTGACCGCGCGGGCGGAACAGCTCACCTTGCCGGCTTACGAGACCTCCGCCGCCTGGTTCGATGCACTCTGGAACAGCGACTGGGAGAGCCGGACGGCACTGTCGCCGGCCTATTGGACCGGCAAGCTCACCCCCGCGCAGCTCGCCGCCTGGACCCAGGGCAGCGGCGGACTGACCCAGGTTTACCGGCTCTGCGTCCGCCGGATCGTGCTGCCGAAGTTCACGGTCACGGTGAACAACAACCACGCGACCGATTCGGCCTTCGCTTCGTTCAACAATGTCTCGCCCGTCTTCACCGCCCCGGCGAATTCCGGGGCGAACGTCACCCCGGAGATCCTCGGCGGGCGCCTCATCTCCATCAACCGCGGCACGAGCCTGCCGGGCGTCGAGGCGCTCCGGTTCCGGCTCCGCGAAAACGCCACCGTCACCGTCCAATGAAAACATTTTCCCTTCTGCTGTTCGTTTTATTTGGCAGCACGCTTCATCTCTCCGCCCAAAACCCCAGCAACGTGCCGCTGGGCACGGTGCGCAACGTCGGCTCATCACACAGCACCACTCCTGACGGAATCCAGTCGTGGGGCTCGACCTCGCTGCTCAGCCCCAGCGGGCAATGGTATACCGAGGATACCTACGACGGCTTGGACCGGCCTGATGGCTATTCGAGCGTGCCGATTACTCTCAATGAGGTCGGCCTTTGGCAGGTCTGGAATGGCTACGGCTACGCCGCGCCCCAGGCCAGCAGCACGTGGCAGCAACTGGACGAATATCTGCAGGCCGGACCCCCGCCAAATCGTGCTCCGAGTATCGCATGGGTCTCGACTCTCGGGAGCGCCGCTTCCGGCCAGACCTATACCGTCTTCGCCCACGGTCACGACGACGACGGCAACCTCGCCCAAGTGAACGTGTGGAAGAACGGCCAGCCCTTCGCGTTCGCCGGTGGGGGCAATGGCACGGACGGAGACTCCAGCAATAGCACCAATGATACCGGACCACAAACAATCACCTTCACGGCCCAGGCCGTCGATAGTGACGGAGCAACGTCGTCGGTCATTACCCAAGTCGTCACCATTGATTCGCCGGCCAACACTCCGCCGACCGTTACGCTGATCGCGCCCAATGCCCAGACGATCACCGCCGGCACCACACTGACTATCACGAGCCGTGCGACCGATCCCGACGGCAACATCACCGGCCACAATCTCGACATTCAGCGCCCGGCGGGGGACTGGAACTTCCAAGGCGGATTCGCCATCGGTGAACCCTTTCAGGGCGGCCCCGTGGGCAGCGGGGCGGATTCGACCCGCTCAGCCAATTTTACCTTCACTGCTGTCGGCACCTACCAGGTGCGCAGCACCGCGAACGACGGCAGTGGCTGGGTGCAATCGGCCACCATCGCCATCACGGTGGTCGCACTGCCGCCGGTGCAGTTTTCGTTCGTCACGAGCGCCGGGGCGGGCGGAGCGGTTTCGTCAGGAGGAACCTACAATGCCGGCACCGTGGTGATCGCCTCGGCGACGCCCGACGGCACGCACGACTTTGCCGGCTGGAGCGGCGATGCGGCGGGCACCGGCAATCCAGCGTCCGTGGTGCTCGACCGCAACAAGGCGGTGCAGGCGAATTTCTCCCCAAAAATGTTCGCCCTCGCGACCAGCGCTTCAACCGGCGGGAGCGTGACACCAGGTGGCAGCTACCCCTACGGCACAAGTGTAACCATTGCGGCGTCGCCGGACGCCACGCATCGCTTCATCGGCTGGGCGGGTGATGCCAGCGGCACGGCGCCGAGCATTCTGCTCACCCTCACGAGTCCGCTTAATGTGCAGGCCGTCTTCACCGACAAGACTGCCCAAACGATCACCTTCCCGTCGCCGGGAAATCAGCCGGTGGGCGGACCCGCCCTGACTTTAAGCGGCTCCGCTTCGTCCGGCCTGCCCGTCAGCTACACCGTTCTGAGCGGGCCGGCGATCGTGAGCGGCAACCAGCTGCAGGTCACCGGACCGGGGGCTGTGACCGTGCAAGCGGGCCAGCCCGGTGACGCCCTCTACCTCCTCGCCGCCAACGTCACGCAGACCTTTAACGCCGTGGCGGCGGCGTTCGTCAAATACCGCCCGGCCGGTCGCACCCTGCTGCAGGCCAACGCCTTCACCGGAGCCGCACCCTTCGTGCTCGAAAAACCCTGACCCAATAAACGCATGAGAATCCTATTCTTTCTAGTCCCAGTCTGCGCGGCACTCGCCGCCGAATCGCCGCTCGACCGCCCCGTGCCACCGCTCCGCTTTGACAGTGCGCCGCTGCCGGTCGTGCTGCGAATCCTTGGCCGCGCCACCGAGACTACCATTGCCGCCGAGCCGGACCTCACGGGCAAAGTCGCCGCGGAACTGCCCGCCGGGACTCTGCGCCGTGCCCTGGCCAACGTGACCGCCCCGCTTGGGCTTTATTTCGAGGAGCAGGCGGGCGCAATCATGGTGCGACGGCTCAAGACCGTCCTCTATCCCATCGACTACCCCCAGCTCACCCGCAGCGGTTCCGGGAGCGCGTCCATTACCCTCGGCGGTGCCAATGGGGGCAACACCGGCAACGGCCAGACCAACCTTGGGACCGCCGCCCAGACGCTGGCTAACGGGGCCAACGGTGCCGGCACCGATGCGACCCAGGTTTCCATTTCCCAGGATAACCAAAACACCTTCTGGCCCACCCTGGAAGCTGGACTGCGTGCGATGCTCAAGGACGGCGATGGACTGGTCCTCAATCGTTTCAGCGGTGTGGCCCAGGTGACCGCTCCCGTAACGCGCCACGAGGTCGTCCGGGCTTTCCTCGACCTGGTCAACCATCGCATCACCCAGCAGGTCGAAATCGAGGCCCGGCTGGTCGAGGTCACGCTCCACGACGAACAGAAGCTCGGCGTTGATTGGGATCTTGCGACTGCGTCGCTGGGTGGAGCCACCACCATCACGGCCGGAGCGCCGGTCAATGTCCCTGGCGTCGGTGGCACGCTGCTCAGTGCGAACACCTTCTCCGCCAACCTCGGCTGGGGCCGGGCCACCGCGATCATCAACGCCCTCAAGCAGCAGGGCGACCTGAAGACGGTGGCGCAGCCGCGGCTCCGGACCCTTAACAACCAGACGGCTTTCATCAAAGTGGGGGAGGACCGGCCGTTCTTCCGGCTCCAGCAATCGACGACCTTCAACCAGGGCGGCACGTCCACTCCCTTCAACCAGACGCAGGAGAATTTCACCGTCTCCACCATCACCATCGGCACCATCCTCGCGGTCACGCCCCAGATCGACGGCAACGGCGTCATCACCCTCGATGTCCTGCCCGCCATCACCCGGTTGCAGTCCATCGTGACCAGTCCCGACGGGAAGCAAACGGCCCCCGTTACCGAGGTCAAACAAGCCTCCACCATCGTGCGCCTGAAGGATGGAGAGACGGCCGTCATCGGCGGACTCATCTCTGAGGAAAGGGGTGAGTCCGTCCGCGCCATCCCGTTTCTCGGGGCCGTGCCCCTGGCGGGCTCGGCGTTTCGCAGCAAGGCGAAGCTCCGCAACCGCACCGAACTGGTGATTTTCCTGACTCCCCGGCTGGTCCGCAACTGATGCTCTCCGTCCTCCAACACCTGCGCCCCCGGCCCAGTGCCGCGGCTCCTGCGACCGAGGCGGGCGGCGACGCCACGCGCACGCTTGACGGCATCCTGCGCACCGCTGCGACCGAAGGGGCGAGCGACATCCACTTCGAGCCCAAGGAGGACGGCCTCCTCGTGCGCTTCCGGCTCGACGGCGAAATGCGCGAACACCTGCGGCTGCCCGTGGCCCAGCGGGACGCCCTGCTCGCGCGCGGAAAGATTTTCGGCCGCATGGACATCACCGAAAAACGGCTGCCGCAGGACGGCCGGGCCATGTTGCGCGACCGCAACCGGCGGTATCACCTGCGGTTCTCCACGCTACCCACAATCCACGGCGAAAGTCTCGTCATCCGGCTGCTCGATCAGACGATGCCGAACCAGAACTTCGCCGAGCTCGGACTGGCTGTCCCGCAGGCGGACGCGCTGCGCGAAGCGCTCGCCGGACCGGCCGGCATCATCTACCTCACCGGGCCGACCGGCTCCGGCAAGACCACCACGCTCCATGCTGCGCTGCACGCCCTCGACCATCAGGAACGGGTGATCCACACCCTGGAAGACCCGGTGGAGTATGAGTTTCCCGGCATCCGTCAGACCGAAATCCGGGAGAAGATCGGTCTCACCTTTGCCTCATCGCTCCGGGCGCTGTTGCGGCAGAATCCCGACATCCTGCTGGTCGGCGAGACGCGCGACGCCGAGACCGCCCAGTTGGCGGTGCGCGCAGCCCTGACGGGACACCTGGTGCTCTCGACCCTTCACACCAACGATGCCCTGGCCGCCATCCCGCGGCTGCGTGACCTGGGCGTGGAGAGCTTTCTTCTGGCCGCGTCCCTGCGGCTCGTCGCCGCCCAGCGGCTGGTGCGCCGGCTTTGCGCCGAATGCAAGGAACCCGAGCCCGACAACGCCCGCCTGCGTGAGTTGCACCGGGTGCCCGACGCCCGGTTCTGCCGGCCCGTCGGCTGCCCGGCCTGCCGCCATCGCGGCTACCGGGGCCGGCTGGCCATCCACGAGGTGATTCCCGCCCGGAAGTTTCTGCCGCTGATCGCGGCCGACGCACCGCTCGCCGAGCTGGCCGCCCTGCGCGACCGCGAAGGCTGCGCCACGCTGTGGCACCACGGCCTCGCCGCCGCTGCCGCGGGGCTCACCACCGTCGAACAGGTTGCCCGCGTCCTTTGATTTTTCCCACGGGCCATCCGGCCCACAACCCATAATCCGCATGAAAAAAACCAAATCCATTCCCCACTCCACGCAGGGTTACTCCCTGCTCGAACTCGTCCTCGTCCTCGCCATCGTCAGCGTGCTCGTCGGCCTCCTGCTCCCCAAGGGCTTTGACGCCCTGCGCAATGCGCGCGTCCAGCAGGTCGCCGGCACGGTCAACACGCTCAAGACCGCGCTGACCGACTACCTGTCCATGGCCGGCGGCAACGGCAGCCTGCCGCGCACCGAAGGCACCGGGGTGCCTTGCTCCGGTGCCGCACTCTCGGGTGCGACCGACATCGCCAAAGGCAACGGCGCGCGCCTCGATGCCGTGCTTCTCGCCGCGGGCAAGATCGAAAGGCCGCTGTCGCTGCGGATGGGCAGCCAGTTCTTTGCGTCCACCGGCACCAGCAACGAAATGACCTGGAGCCAGACAGTGCAGGCATTCGTGATGACCCCCGATGCCGCACCCTTGCGCAACTGGTCGGCCATCACCCGGGTCGAGGCGCGGACCGCCAATCCCGCGTTGCTGCCCTCCGCCGGCCAGGGCGCCAACTTCCGGCTCGACGGAACGACCAATGGGATCAACGCGAACTACGTCGTCTCCTACCTGGTCATTCCCGGGTGCCCGGCCAAGGACGCCTACGAGCTGGCACTCGCCATGAACGGCGCACAGCTGGCGCCCGTCGAAGGGACCGCCTCCGACACCGGCGTCGTCGCCTACGCCGCCCCCGTCAACGGCATCACCGACGTTTATGTATATCTCACGGCCATCTGACCCGCGCACCGTGCTCCTCTGGGGCGACCGCTGGTGGTTCGCCGGCACCGGGGCCTCGTGCGAGTTCACCAATCTGTCGCACGCCGCCGAGGTGCTCGCCGCCCACTACGCGGCCGAGCCCAAGCCCGTCCGGCTCCGGCTGGTCTACCAGCCGGATGCGTTCGAGTCGGTCGCCGTGGCGTGTCCCCACGGCGACCGGGCGACGCTCGCGGCCGCGCTCGCCGGGGAATTCCCCGCGCTCGCGAATCCCGACCACGCCTGGGGCCACGAACCGGTGCTGCCGGTGGGAACCGGTTTTTCCGCGGTGCTCCACTTCGAGGCGCAGCCGGGCCTGTTCGCTCTGGCCACCCGGCTGGCTCACCGCGGGCTCGCGGTTGATTCCGCGTGGCCGCTTGCCACCTTCCTGCACGCCTTGCCGGATGACATGAGCGAGTCCGGTGCCGTCACCGTCATTGCGCT
>Ga0163144_10015057_pt1 | contig 15998 bp, 11 predicted proteins | sample OliLak19BULKMAT1_FD_123175 | JGI IMG/M metagenome (GOLD analysis project Ga0163144, IMG submission 123175) | Freshwater microbial mat bacterial communities from Lake Vanda, McMurdo Dry Valleys, Antarctica - Oligotrophic Lake LV.19.BULKMAT1 | ecosystem: Environmental > Aquatic > Freshwater >... | reverse complement strand
CATAGCCGGAACCAACGAAAAGGGGTCGGCGAGTCGTTGTCGGAAGCCGGTCCTGCGAACGGCCGAGTCGCGCCGGCGACAACGAGTCCCGACCCCCTCGGCGTCCATTGAAATCCGCGCAAGCCGCGTGCAAATTCAACGTTTGTAGTACGGATGAAAGACGGCTTTAAGGAAATCGATTGAACCGCGGATGAACGCCGATTAACGCGGATATGAAGTCTGGAACAAGAAACCCAATAGTCTCGTCCATTTTCATCGGCGTTCATCCGCGGTACAATTCCTTCTTCAATTCCGGGTTCAATCCGTGGCAAATTAACCGAGTTACTTTTGCGCGGTTCCTTAGCGGGCAAGACCCCTTAACGTGTCTCAGCCAACGAACTGCTGGCCACGCGCATGCCGGGGATGAAGTGCGGGCGAGGCACCCGTGGCGGCAGCGGAACGAGCTGGTGGAAGATGTACTCGGCCGCGCGGCGCGAGGCCCCGCCATGCCCAACGCGGGCCCGCAGCTCGCTCAACTGCTCAATGCGCGCTCGCCGCTTTGGTTCGTCGGTGAGCCACTCGACCAGGTGCCCGGCGAGCCGCTCCGAAGGATCCTCGCACGTCAGGTACTCGGGGAAGGGCACCAGGTGGGCGTCGGCCTGGGCCGGATCGTAGGGCGTCAGGTCTTTGGGAAACAAGTCGTCGAACGCCAGCAGGTTGACCAGCGTGATGTACTTGATGCGGCGGAAGAAACCCTGCACGAAGTAGGCAAAGCGGCTGATCTTGTACACGATGACCGTCGGCTTGCGGTGGTAGAGCAGCTCCAGCGATACCGAGCCCGAAACCGAAAGGCAACATGCGGCCGCTTCGATCAGCTCGGGCGTGCGTCGCAGGAACACTTCGATCGGCAGGTTGCTGCGGACCGTCAACTTCCGCGCCATTTCGGCCTGATGTGGCTTGAAGCTGGCCACGGCAAAGCGCACGTCGGGCACGCGGGCGTGGATGATCGCGGCGGCCTTGAGGAGCCAGCACAGGTTCTGCTCAACCTCCTGCGTTCGCGAGCCGGGCAGAATTGTCACCAGTCGCCCCACCTTCTCGCGCTGCTGTGCCAAAAAAACTTCGTCCAGCCTCCGCTCTTGCACTTCATCGAAATACGGATGGCCCACGAACGTGGCATTGCAGCCGCGCTCGCGAAACCAGCGTTCCTCGAAGGGCAGCGCACACAGCACGTGATCGACGAAGCGCCGCATCTTGCGCACGCGCCAACTGGCCCAGCTCCAAATCTGCGGCGGTGCGTAGTAGAAGACCGGGATGCCGTGAGCTTTGGCTCGGCGGGCGATCCACCAGTTGAAGCCCGGATAGTCGATTAGCACGACCGCGTCGGGCCGGTGATGGCGGAAGTACCGATCGGCGCGGCCGGCGAGCGCCAGGAATTTGTGCAGGTTCAGCAAGGCCCGCAAAAACCACATGACGGCCAGTACCGTCAGATCTTCGTGCAATTGGCAACCCGCCGCGGCCATGACGGGGCCACCATAGCCCACGCACTTGACGTCGGGCCGACGGGCCCGCAGCGCGTGGATCAAATTCGCGCCGTGCAGGTCGCCGCTCGGTTCGCCGACGGAGAAAAAGATGGTCATGCGGGAAGGGTTCAGGGGCCAGGATTCTGGAAGATCACTCGGAGAAGAAGTTAGCCGCCCCGCTCGCGGGGCGCTCCGCCGTTGCATCGAAGCAAAACTGCGACTCAAGCCGCGCGCCCTCCCGCATCGTCGACGCGCGGCACGTCGCTGGGTGCGGGGCCGCGAGCGCCGGGCGGTGGCGCGGGGTCGATGCGGATATGCTTGGAATCGATTGTCCGCCGTGTCGCTGAGACGAGCTCAGTCACGGTGATCGGAAGGGCTCGCCCGCCAAACCGTCCGACCAGCGGCAGCTCACTCCAGCCGGTCATGTGCCAGTGGGGGCGTTCGACCGCGGACGAATCGCCGCGCGGCAGTTGATCGACGTGAAGCTCGCCCACGCGGTAGCCGCTGCGAGCAACCAATTCAGGGAGTTGGCGATAGCGGCGGCCCGAGAGCTCGAGCCCTTCGAGCGCTTCGTGCCGCGCGGCCCAGAAGAGGCAACGCGGATCGCGCACCAGTAGCTTTTGCGACATCCGCCGCGGCAGTTGTACGAGGGCCCGCAACGATCGCGCGACGGGGCCAGCGCGGCGGCAGCCAAAGACGGCGTCTGCCCGCGCGAGCCGTTGGATCAATCGTGGCACGTCGTCGAGCGAGTAGCGGCCGTTGGGGTCCAGCGCTACGACCACCTGACCCCGCGCCGCGGCGATGCCGGCCGTGAGCGCTGCGCCCGAACCTGCGTGGCGATCGAGCCTGAGCACGCGCAGGCAAGGATGCTCCGCTTGCAGTTGCCGCAAGGGCTGCTGAATGGGAGAGGGCGAGCCGTCGTCGATCACGATCACTTCGTAGGTCTGCGACATTTGATCGAGCACCGATTCGAGGCGCGGCAAGAGCGCGGCCACACGTGGGTGGGCGTTCCGCTGCGGAATCAGGACCGTGTGCTGGATCATGAATCGGGGGTAGGGGTCAGGGGCTAGGGATCTGTGGGCAGCATGCGGAGCGTGACCCAATGGAAATCGGTTAGCCGCCCGGCTTGCCGGGCGCTTCGCCGCTGGCGCGCAATCAGCCCTGCCGGCGCGGACTTCGGCGTCGGAGTATCGCAAAAGCCCAAAAGCCACGAAAGTGCAGTTTCCGGCCGCGCGGCTGAAGGGACTGGACCGGATTTACCTACCGCGCAGCTAGCATCCGACGAGCGGCCTCTGGTAGAAGCTGGCACGCCAATTAGCATGGAAGTTGGCCCTTCACTCCCGCCGCGGCGGGCGAAATCCGAGACCCAGGCAATGTGGAAAGAATTCTCGTTGACGTTCCTCCAGTACGGTCTGGTGTATGCGGTTACCGGCGCGGTTGGCGTCGGCGTGCTCTTGTGGCTGGCATTTCTGGCGAATCGCTCCGCTGAGACCCGTGCGGTATTGCCGCGCTAGACCCTGGCACAGAACGAGCACGCCGGTCGCGATCCCCGGTTTGCCCTCATCGCCGAGCGCGTGCGCACCCTTGAACCCTGCGGCCAAGCCTTGGTTGCCGTGGATACCAAGTAGAACGAAGGCGTGGTAAACTTCGACAACGCCGGGACAACTGGCATCCACCACGGCAAGCCCGGCCGCCGTGCATTGCGATACAAGATCCGAATGCACATCGGTCCCAAGCAGGCATTGAACCATTCTATGGCGCGGAAACCTGGGTGAGGTACTTCATGACCGCATTGCGTTTATTACCGACGGCGTTCTTTCTTCTTGGCGCAGTTTCGAGTCTCGCGACGCCGGCGTACGCTGACTTTCTCGACATGCTTCGTCGAGTGCCCGCCGAGGCGAATGTTCTCATGCTCATCGACGCCGAACAAGTCGCGGCTAGTCCACTGGCCACACGCGAAGGATGGCGCGAGAAACGAGAGGCCGACTACGAAGCACGCCCGTTGACATTCCCACCGCACGCAACAAAGCTCGTTCGCGCCGCGCAATTCGATATGGACACTCACGAGAGCAAATGGCAAATCGCGATTCTCGAGGCTGCCCGTATTCCCACCTTGGACCAAATCGCAAAAAAGGCGCAGGGGTATCTCGACACGGTTGCCAATACTAGCGCGGTATGGTCACCGCGGGGGTGGTATGGCTTCAAGCTGAATGACCACGCCTTGGGAGTGATGTTTCCGCCGAATCGACAGTATCTAGCGCGGTGGATCAAGTCGCCGCCTGGCCGAATGTCGCCCTACTTGCAAAGGGCCGCCGACAGAAAGAACGCGAAATCACAGGTAGTCTTGGCCATCGACCTGGAAGACGTAGTGAAGCCGCAGCAAGTTGAGGAGCGCCTCAAACAAATGGAGGCGCTCAAGGGCAACAAAAACATCGGGGAAATTGCCAAGACCCTTACGAGCCTGCAGGGAGTGCGATTCGAGGTTGCTATTGGTGACAAAGCTTTTGGGAACCTTACGCTCGATTTCGCCAGCAACCCCTCGGCGATCGGCGGCGTCGCCAAGTCCCTGGTATTGGAAGCTTTGGGCGACGCGGGACTTTACGTCGACGACTTGGAGGGTTGGGCGCTCTCGGTCGACGCCAAGTCCGTACCGCTGCATGGGGGTTTATCGCACAGCGCACTCATGCGTTTGTCGAGTCTATTGGAGTTGCCGAGTCCGCCGCTCGATGAAAGCGGCCGCGACGCCGACAAAGTGGATGCCGGCGATCCCAAGCTCTACGCCACCCAAAACTACTTTAAGTCGACACAGACGCTGCTCAATGATCTGCTGGCGAGAAAGTCAGAATCGAGAGGCGTAGCCCACTCGGCCCAATTCATCGAAATGTACGCGCGCCGCATCGATCGACTGCCCTTGGTCAACGTGGACCCCGAGATGCAGGAATACGGCCAGTTTGTCGTGCATGCGCTCGGCGAGGCCTACGGCGCCTTCAAAGGGGCGGGAATCAAGTCAGGCGTTCGCTCGCAGCAGGTCTCGGCCTACAACTACGATTATTACGGAAATCAGGTCGCCAGCGGTGCGCAACAGAGAGCCGCCGGCGCCGAGGACAGAGCCGCGGGCGCATTGACCGGCGTATCGCTGCGCCAACAGATCGCGGACGAAACGTCCAAGATCCGGCGACTAATGACGAAGCGGTACAACGTCAATTTCTAAGCCGCGTCTCGGCACGATCGAACGGTTAGTCATCGCGCAGAAATGAGTTGATTGCTTTTCAGTTCAGCCACGGATGAAACACGGAGCAACACGGATGAAGAGGACCAAGAAAAAAATGGACCAGGGAAAACGGCGAGAGCAGCCGTTGTTTTCGGGATTTCGCGATTTCCTAATTTCGTGATTGTATTTGTCGTCCGTGTTCAATCCGTACTACAAACGTTGAATTTGCACGCATCTTGCGCGGATTTTTTCGCCTTCTGCGGTCGGGTGAAAGAGCTTGTTTGGCACGCAACTTACACGGAGATCGCGAAAGCCCGAAAGAACGAAAACGCGAAACCATGACGACCGACGGACAGGATTAACAAGATGGAGAGGATCAGGAGACGGGCGAAGAGATCCTCATCCACATTTCCTCGTCCCTATCCTGTAGATCCTGTTAATCCTGTCTACGTTTCCTCGTTCTTGTCCTCCTCGACGCGGTTGAATGTGGCGGCGCGATGCTCGAATTCTTGTCGCCCCGAGCGGTCGGTGAAAATGTCCAATTTGGTTCCGGCTCCGCCGGGCTGGGTTCAATTCGTGGCTAATTGACCAAGTTATTCTTGCGCGGATCCTTAGTTCATGCCAATAGCTCACGCTCCTCGAGTATGCCGCCATTGGCGCAGTCGCATAACTGTGCTGTTTAGAATCGCATAGCTTGCGGTCACTGCGTCACGCTGTCGAAAAATAAAAGGAGGCGCCCCAATCGGAGCGCCTCCTCGACAAGTCACACCGACTTGTGCTCTATAGCCAGCGGGCACGTGCTAGCCACAGCAGGGGCAGGCACACGCTTCGCACGCGCACGTTCCGCCATCGCAGCAGCAGCCATTGGCGCAGCATGCCGGATCGCAGACGCACCCATTGCCGCAGCACGAACCGTCCGTGCAGCAGTTCAAAGCGCAACAACCGCCTGCTGCCGCAACCTGCGCTTGCGCAGCGCCCAACGGCAGAACGGACAGCGACACGGTGATGATGACCACCGCGACCAGCGCGGCGGCGATAAACCAAAAGCGATTCATGACAGTTACCTTTCAAAGTTTTGTGAAATGATCGAACCACGAAAACGCGGCGCGCCGCCCATCGCCTCGACGTTCTCGCGACATCACTGGCGCCCAATGAACTTGGGCGCGCAGTCAAGCGAGATCACGGACGAAGGCGGCTTCGACCCAAGCCAGAGATGAGCATCTTCGCGCGGTTGCCGGCGGTGCGATTGTCAGAATCGCACGCGCGGTCAACTTACGCGGAGAAAGCGCAAGCATTCAGCTTGGGCTCGTGGCAGAATCATTCCCGCCAAACGCACAACAGCGCATGCAGAGGTGGCTCGGAAGCAAATCCGAAGTCGAGCGACCCGGGAGCATCGACTCGCCGAGGAGTCGCCAAGAGATCGGCTGGTAAGATCCAGGCCGAGATTGCCATAACGCGGTCGACGCGAGCAGTGTCGCGCTCGATGACCGGCTTCACCGCGGGGCCGGTTTGCAGAGCCCGACAGCAGTCGCAGCAATTGCTGGTGGCGGCACGCGGCCCGACAGGATTCGATGTGCAACAATCGCCCGCCAGCGAATGAAGGGTCGTCTTGTCGTGCGACTTGCGATGGCCGGTGCAACACGAGGTTCGCTGGTCGGCATTGGTCGTGCTGCAATCGCGACACCCACTGCCATCTGATGCGGGGCCCGATGGCGTCTTGCCAGAAGTTGAAGCACCCGGCAGCGATGGGCAACAACTGGCCCATGCCGGCACTAGCGAGCTCGCGGCCAACGCAATGGCCATGAGTGAACTAGTGAATCGGGTGGTAGCAAGTATCGCGTGCATAGATGTGCGGTCGAATGAATGAAAAGCGGCCGGGAGGCGTCCCCTGTGGGACGCCCCCCGCGCTTTCTTTCTACGTTGCCCAGCCGTGATTTGGTCTCACGACGGGCCCACTTTTATGCGACGGTCGGGAGACCGTCGCATAACTGGCTTCTACTATTGCTACTTCTTCTCGCTGAACTGCGGCAGCTTGGCCGTGAACTTGCTGGGATCCTTCTCGAAGGCCCCCGGGCAGTTGCCACAGCAGAAGTAAACGTTCTTACCGTCGTGCTTGACGACCTTCGTGGCGTCGATCGCCTTGCCGCTCACGGGGCAAGTCGTCTGCAGGGTGAAGCCCTTGGCGATGTCGCCGAAGACCAGGGCGACCTTGTCGTCGGCCTTCGAGGCTTTGCCTTTGCAATTCATGCAGCAGAAGCCCACCGAAACGCCACCCACGTCAACCTTGGCTTCGGGATTGATCGGCTTGCCGGTGAACGGGCAAGCGACCTGCGTGATCTGCTTGGTGCCGAGCAGTTGCACGGCGGCCTTGGCGGCGAACTTCTTGGGGTCGGCCTTGAACGCGGTCGGACAGTTGTCGCAGCAGAAGTAGACTTTCTTGCCGTGATAGTCGACCGACGACTCCTCCTTACAAGGCTTGCCCGACACGGGGCACTTGCCCTCGAACTTCGTCTCCGCAGCCTTCGAGTCGGGCGCCTTATCGGCCCGCACGAGCGACTGACCCAACAACAACGCCGAGCCGACGAGTGCGGCCAACAATAAACGAGTCTTCATAGCATTACGTCCTTTGCAGAAGAGAATCGAAAAACGTCCATCCTTACGACACTTGAAACGACAGGCCAAATTCCCTTGGTGGAATTGGGCGCATAATCACAGAAAAACACCGCGAAAGCAACAACCTCGAACGCATTCGGGGAAGAAATACGAGCAAGAAGTCGGCAGATCCCGAGAGAGCCAAATCGCGCGCCAGCTCCCCGGCGCGGGGCATCTCTATAGCGGGGCGCGTGTCAGGTCTGCCAGGTGCAGAACAGCACCCGAACGGGGGGCTGTGCCGGATGCTCGCAAAGCTCCGGAGGATATGTGCCGCAAAACTCCGCGACACACGCGGTCGGCGTCAATTGCTCGGCAACGACGTCGGCAAACGCTTGCTGTTGACGCAACTCAGAGGAACTACCGGTCGCGGGCGCCAACGGCTGAGCCGGTTCATGATGGCACACGCACTTGGATGCGGATGCGATTGGAGTTTGCGAGAGCTTGTTGGTCGAGAGGGCCTTTTGGCAACAGGACGCGACCGGCGTCGATTCTGGATGTCGTTGGCAGCAAGAATGCGACGCGGATTTGCCCTGGCCCGCTTCGTCATGACCCTGGCCCACTTCGTGATGGCACTGGCCGCAGCACGTGGCAGCACCTGACTTTCCGCCCGCACCGCCACAACAGCCAGCCGACGCTGGCGACAGGTTGGTCAACAGCACCGCCGGGGCGAGCAGCCAGGCAACCCAACGGATTGAAGGTGAGCAACTTCGCATACGTGCGTATGACCGTACTAAGTTCCGCGCTGTGATCGCTCTCGACGAACGATTCGACAAAGCAGCGGACTACAGAAGATTCTCGCGGGTCTGACGGCAATGTCAAGCGTTTTGGGCTGTTCCGGCCCCGCCGTGTCGTTGCACCGATTGATTTCGTAACTAGCGACTGGGTAAAGTGTTGCGATTGATGCCTAGACTCCAGCCGCTTGGCCGACGGTACTTCTCAACTGTGAGCTTGAATGTTCGTCAGCAGGTTGAGGTTACGCGGTAGAACGGATCAGGTTCGTGTCTGGTCTTTTCCGTTCCAAAGGTGTTGTCCCCGCGGCCGTACTGTATCGGTTAGGTAAGCTGTATCGCTTGAGTCCGGTTGGGTTGCAATCGCATTCTCGCCCGGCTCCGGTAAAAATGATGCCAGGGAACAATTCAGGACGAGAGTCGTAGGGTGCAACGAGTCCTAGTCGTAGGGTGGGACGAGTACCCGAGTCCCACGTGCAAACCTCAAAACGCGACCCCAAGCCCAGGGATGGCCGCCCTACCGCCTGCCATTTGTAACGGCTCACCCGGCCTTCCCTGGGTCTTCCGCCAGCACCGTGCCCGCCGCGCCCTCGCACAGCGGCAACAGCTTGCTCTCCAACTCACCCTGCCCGGCCACGATCTCCAGCCCAATGGCGACGGCCCACAGCGGCACGCCGCCCAGATCGTTCACGGCCAGCTTGACCAGATCCTTGTGCGTGCAGACGATCGCCGTCACGCCCTGCGTATCGGCCAGCTTGCGGGCCCAGTCGGCCAGCGATTCGACATCGGCTCGGCCATAAGCGTAGTGATCGGCAAACTCGCGCAGATCGACCAGATCGCAGCCGCAGCGTGCGAGCGTATGGCGAAAGCCGGCCGGATTGCCGATGCCGCAAAAGGCCGCCACCCGAGCGCCTTTTAAGGTATCAAGAGTCGCTTCGACGCCGCCGGTGGCCAACAGTCGCTGCGGCGCGTGCGTCGTTTCAATCCACGCCGCGTGTGGAGCGTATCGCCGCACCCGCTCGTGGATCTTCGCGCGCTCGTCGGGCGAAAGCATGTCGGCCCGTGAGAGCGCCACGACGTGCGCTCGCCGCAGTCCGCTCAAGGGCTCGCGCAGAGTTCCCCGCGGAAACACGTGGCCGAAGCCGAATGGTTCGAGTGCGTCGACAAGCACGATATCGAGCTGCCGCGACAAGCGGCGGTGCTGAAACGCGTCGTCGAGCACGATCACCTGGCAGTCGAACTCCTCGACGGCCATCTGCGCGGCTTCCGCGCGGTCGGCATTTTGAAGGTGCGGCACGTCGGGCAGCCGCTCTTCCAGCTCCAGGGCCTCGTCGTTGCGCGAAGCGGCTTGAGCCCCATAACCCCGGCTTACCAAAGCGACGCGCAGGCCCCGGGCGCGAAACCAACGGGCCAGCCACTCGACCAGCGGCGTCTTGCCCGTGCCACCCAAAGTCAGATTGCCCACGCTCACGACCGGCACACTTACAAAGTGGACCGCGGCACGTCCGGAATCGTAGCGCCAGTTTCGCACTCGCATGGCCACGGCGTACGGCGTCTCGGCTACCCGCAGCAGACTGCGCAATAGCGTGGCCCGCGGCCCGCGCTGGCGGCCACTGACGAGGTCCCGGAATTCAGAGGGGCTGAGCACGCGAGCGCCTCGGAGGATACTGTCGCCGCGTTGCACTGTCGCGGAAACATCGCGCGCACGCCGCTGGCGTTGCGGCTAAACATACCGACTACCATCACCTCACTGCTTCAGCTTCGCGCAGATCGCCGCGGCCATTTCGCGCGTGCCGACGGCCGTTGGGTCATCGCGGTTCGGCTTCATGTCGTAGGTCACGCTCTTGCCCTCGGCGATCACGTCGGCCACGGCTTGCTCCAACCGCTGGGCTGCTTCGGTCTCCTTCAAGTGTCGCAGCATGAGCATGCCCGAGAGGATCAGCGCGGTCGGGTTGACCTTGTTCTGGCCCTTATACTTGGGAGCGCTGCCGTGCGTGGCCTCGAAGACGGCGCCTTCGGGTCCGATGTTCGCCCCTGGCGCGACGCCCAGCCCGCCGACCAGACCCGCGGCCAGGTCGCTCACGACGTCTCCGTACAAGTTGGGCAGCACGAGCACGTCGTACAGTTCTGGCTTCTGCACCAACTGCATGCACATGTTGTCGACGATGCGGTCCTCGAACTCGATATCGGGATATTCCTTGGCCACATTGCGGGAGACTTCCAGGAACAGCCCGTCGGTGTATTTAAGGATGTTCGCTTTGTGGACCGAGGTGACTCGCTGGCGGTGGTTGCTGCGGGCGTAGTCGAACGCGCAGCGCACAATCCGCTCGGTGGCCGAGACGCTGATCGACTTGATCGTGATGCCGGTCTCGTCCAGGCCGGTCTTCACCTTCCGATCCGAACGCTCGTTGATGAAGCGGATCAGATCGGCCGTCTCGGGCTTGCCGCGTTCGAACTCGATGCCGGCGTACAGGCTCTCGGTGTTCTCGCGGACGATGACCAGGTCGACCGGCACTTCGCTAAAGAAGCTCCGCACGCCCTTGTATTGCTTGCAGGGGCGGATGCACGAGAACAGTCCCAGCTCTTGCCGCAGGTGTACGTTGATGCTGCGAAAGCCCGTGCCCACCGGGGTGGTGATGGGGGCCTTCAGCGCGCAGTGCGTGCGTCGGACGCTCGCCATGCAGGCGTCGGGCAGCGGCGTGCCGGTCCGTTCCATGACGTCGACGCCGGCTTCTTGCACGTCCCAGTTGATCTTCACGCCGGTCGCGTCAACGCACGCGCGCGCCGCGGCAGCCAGTTCCGGACCGGTTCCGTCTCCGGTAATGAGCGTAACTTCGTGGGCCATGCGAGGGAGACCTATTTCTGGTGGGAGCGTGCCCTGCAAGCGGTGCGAAAGTGCCGGGCAGGCGATGCGGAAAGTAAGCCCCGCAAGCTACCAAACAGACAGGGGAGCGTCAACGAGAGGGAACGTTCTGCGGCACACGGGGTAAGCCGTAGCCGAAGTCGTAAGACTTCGGCTCTTGGACATACCGCAAAACTGCGCTCGGCTGAAGTGTTACGAGTCTTACGGATTCGGCTACGATTTGCGCCTACGCTCACAACGTGCGGCAGCCGACGGCGGTCGACAGAAAAGTAGAATGCTCGTGTTGGCTTCCACCTTCGCCCCGTAGGGGCAGCCTAGCGCGAGCCCAGGGCAACGCCCTGGGGACGCGTGTCGCCGATTCGCACCAGCCCTGAAAGCGCGCGTTAATCCCAAACATACTTCTCGTCGAACGCTACCCGGTGTCGCAGCAGGAAGTCGCGATACTCGTCCTGGAACGACTTCGTGCGATGGTGATCCTGCTGGTTGGCGATGTACCGGCGCACGGCGTCAACATTCGATTCGGAAACGGCGAACGCTCCATACCCGGCTTGCCACGCGAATTCGGCGAGCTGGGCGCCCTGCGTTTTGATCCATTTCGAGGAAGACTTCTTGACCTCTTCGACGGCCTGGCTGACCGCCACGGTACGGGCCAAGTCGAACAGAAGATGAACGTGATCGGCAACCGAATTGATGAGGACCGCCGGGCAACCCAAGTTTTGCAGGACGGTTGCCATGTAGCGGTACAAGGCGTCGCGCACGCCGTCATGCAGCGCGGGCGCGCGGTTCTTGGTACTAAAGATCAAATGCACATGCAGCCGCGCGAGCGATTGTGGCATCGTTTAAGGCGCCCTTTCAGGGCTCTCATATTGGCGCGGGTGAGCGTACCCAGGGCGTTGCCCTGGGCTGGTGCTGGGACGCCCCGTTGGGGCTTGCCGGGTCGATGTTCCGCTTATCGGGGCTGGGCCGCCGATCATCGGTTCAAATGCGAAGGAGCACGAGTTCAATTCGGTGTCCGCACACAGTTGTACGCTGCTCGCGGGCAGCAGAAAAGTAGCATGCACGATCGAGAGAAGTCGCGCGTTCGTGCGGGCGTCGGTTCTTCGCCCCGCAGGGGGCTTTGCAATTTTCGCCCCAAAGGGGCAGCCTAGCGCCAGCCCAGGGCAACGCCTTGGGGACGTGTGTCCCCAATTCGCGGCAGCCCTGTAAGGGCGCGCTAATCCCAAACATACTCCTCGTCCAACGCATCGCGATGCCGTTCAGCCGCGCGAGCGATTGTGGCATCGCTTAATGCGCCCTTTCAGGGCTTACGTGTTTGCGCGGGCGAGCGTTCCCAGGGCGTTGCCCTGGGCTGGTGCTGGGGTGCCCAGTTGGGGCTTGAGTACGGCTGAAGTCTTACGACTTCAGCTACGCATCGCGCCGGAAAATCGAGTCAACGACGGACTTCGCGTCCCTTGAAGTGGGCCGTACGGCTAGAGCGAACATGCCCACGCAAGCGTGGGGCATGGCACCGGGCCCCCAGGAAACGGCGTGACTCCAAGCTCGAAATGGAGTATGCTCGATGGCAACGGATACCCATTCTCCTGTAGAGCGGCGGCAACTGGGTCGGATTGCCAAAGGGGGTAGAGACATGACGCTTTCATTCGCACAGCGCCTGGGAATGGCGATCGCCCTTCTTATGGCGGCGACAAATCTCGCGAGAGCGACACCGATCGCGATTCGATTCACCGGAAAGGTGGAAGAAGTCACGGACCTGGCGGGACTTCTTGGGCCTAGGGTGACGGCGGGTTCCTCGTTTACCGCCGTGATGAGATACGATACAGAGTTGCCAAACGCCGTCCCTGTGACGAACCACCGGCAATGGTTTCATGCGCCAGGACTATCGTCGCTGACGCTCGATTTGGACGGCGCCCATTTCGAAACACACGCGGGCTCGACGGGCCAAACGGACGTCGTGAACAATGGCGTGATCGGGTTTACGACAGGCTGGACTCCACCGCCCATCGGGGATTCGTTCATCGCCGGTTGGAGAAACCTGCAGGGACCAGGCCCCGACCTTTCGATTTCCGTCAGCCTGCACTTGTACGACTACAAGAGCATGGCCTTCGCGATCGACGACCTGCCGGCATCGCTCGATGCGGCCGCATTCGATGAGTTGACGATCAACCTCTTCGGATTTCGCGCGGCGCCGCCTGGCGGTGTTCCTACGTCGTACACGGTGCGATTGCTCCCGGAGTCGTTTTCGGTCGTTCCCGAGCCGGCGACGGTTGTGCTCGCGGCACTGGGGGGCGTGGCGCTCTTCGCTTGCCGTGCGCGGCGCCGACGCAGGGAGCGTGGTCGTGTCCGCTTTTGCTGAAACGGGGAGTTTTGCAAAAACGGCCGCCGCCAGCCGTTCCCAGCCGTAGCCGAAGTCGTGAGACTTCGGTTCTTGGACATACCGCAAAACTGCGCGGCTGAAGTCTTACGACTTCAGCTACGTATTGGGTCGCCGACGGCGGACACTTCCTCACAACGTCGGCCCGATGCTCCACGGCACGAACTCTTCTTCGCCGATGCCGTGATGTTCGCTTTTGGTTTTGCGGCCGCTGGCGACCTCCAGGATGAAGTCGAAGATTTGCCGGCCGACTTCTTCGACCGGTGTGCCAGAGAGGATCACGCCGGCGTTGATGTCCATATCGTCGATCATCCGCTCGTACATGGGCGTGTTCGTGGCGATCTTGATCGAGGGGGTCGGCTTGCAGCCGTAGCAACTGCCGCGGCCCGTGGTGAAGCAGACCATGTTCGCGCCGCTGGCCACCAGGCCCGTGACGCTGGCCGGGTCGAAGCCGGGCGAATCCATGAACACGAACCCACGGGCCGTGACCGGCTCGGCGTACAGGTACACGCCGTTGAGCGCCGTCGCGCCTCCCTTGGCCGCCGCGCCCAGCGATTTCTCGTAGATGGTCGTCAGCCCGCCGTCTTTGTTGCCCGGCGAAGGGTTGTTGTCGATTTTGGTGCCGAAGGCCGCCGTGTACCGCTCCCACCAGTGAATCCGTTCGATCAGTTTCTCGCCGATCGCGCGGGTGCGGGCGCGGCGCGTGAGCAGATGTTCAGCGCCGTAGATCTCGGGCGTCTCGGTCAGAATCGTCGTGCCTCCGGCCGCCACGAGCATGTCGCTGGTCACGCCCAGGGCCGGGTTGGCGGTCACGCCCGAGTTGCCGTCGGAGCCGCCGCAATTGAGCCCCAAGATGATCTCGCTGGCCGGAATCGTCTCGCGCTTCACATCGTTCACCTCGGGCAGCATGGCGGCGATCTGTCGCAGCGCCGCCTCGACGGTCTTCGTCGTGCCGCCGCAATCTTGCATCGAGAGCATGGGAGGCAGCTTCCGCGCGGGCGCGCCAAGTTGCACTAGCCCGCCCTGTTCGACCAGGTACGGCATGGTTGCGGTTTCGCAGCCCAAGCCAATTAGCAGAAAGCCGCCGACATTCGCATGCCGGGCGAAGCCGGCCAGCACGCGATTGAACTGCTGATGGTCCTCGCCGCCGTATTGCAGACCGCAGCCGCTTTTGTGTACCAGCGGCAGAATGCCATCGACGTTGGGGAACTTATCCAACAGCCCACGATCGAACCGCTGGGCGATGTACTTGCTGACCGAGGCGGAGCAGTTCACGGTCGAGATCACGGCCAAGTAGTTGCGGGTGCCGACTTTGCCATCGGCCCGGCGATAGCCCTGAAACGTGCGGCCTTCGATCGGCGAAGGCGGCGGCGGAATCTCGGTCGCGTATTGATAGTCGCGGGCGAACTCGCCTGCTGTGAGGTTATGCGTGTGGACCCAATCGCCCGGTTCGATCGTTTCGGTGGCAAAGCCGATCGTCTGCCCGTAACGGATGACTCGCTGGCCCTTGGCGATCTCGACCAGGGCGATCTTGTGTCCCAGGCCGACCTTGCCGGTGAGGGTCACGTCCCACGGTCCGGCGCTGATCTGTGAGGAACCGTCCAGATCGCGAATGGCGATGCAGACATTGTCATCGGGGTGAATGTACACGACGTCATGGGTGGCGGTGGCGGGCATGGGCGTTCGGTTCTCTTGGGGCGGGCGCTGGCGCTCTTGGAAGTGCTAATCGTCATTCCCGCGCAGGCGGGAATCCAGGGACTCGGGGAACGCGGTGGCGAAAAAACTCGTGCCCGACGGCTTGCGACCCTGGTAGTGCGAAGCCATCTCGCGCATCGCTGGATTCCCGCCTGCGCGGGAATGACGGAGATGATGCGTGCTAAAGTCGTTTGCCATCGGCGGGTTGAACTAGGTGCGCTTGGTCGGTTTCCTCGTCACCCGTTAGCTTATCGGGGCAACGGCGGAGCGGCAATTGTCGTGGGTGGCCTGTGTTGGTGCGCGGGCGTCTGGTTTAAGTCACGGTTTACGTAAGTCCGAAGCGACAATGGGCAAACGTGTATGCCGACCCCGACAGGGGTCGCAGCCATTAGCCGGTGGTCGAAGCGCAGCGAGACCACCGGACGCGGAAGCCAATCCAATCTTGCCTTCGACCCCCTTGGGGGTCGCAGAAAACTCGCGGTTGCGAGCGCTCTATTCCAGCGAACGATCGCTCACAAGCTGTCATGAGACAAGCCGAATCTTGGCCCTCGCTGCGACCCCGCCGGGGTCGTGTGGTGATTGATTCGACTCACAACCAGGGGTGTCGCTTCGCTCAACCCCTGGCTAATGGCTTGTGCCCCTCCGGGGCACTGCGATGCTGGCCTTCGCGGGCATGACGGGCGGGACGCCCGTCCCACGGCTTTTTGCTTGACGGGCAGCGGATTTCGGGGGAATCAATTCGCGGTCTCCCTCGTCTATAATGGTAAGATAGTGGCGGTGGACCGCGCGCCGGCATCGGGACCGGGACGGAAGTTGGTTGCTGGGGGGCGGGCGTCTCGCCCGCTTGTGCTGCAATTGAGAGTCTATCCGGATACTGGCATTGCCATAAATCGTGGTTTTGACGAAGGTTCGTGCATTCCGTCTCATTTCACCTACGGAGTGCCTGGCCATGCGATTCAAAACGTCTCCTCGTGAGTTG
>Ga0163144_10015055_pt1 | contig 15998 bp, 8 predicted proteins | sample OliLak19BULKMAT1_FD_123175 | JGI IMG/M metagenome (GOLD analysis project Ga0163144, IMG submission 123175) | Freshwater microbial mat bacterial communities from Lake Vanda, McMurdo Dry Valleys, Antarctica - Oligotrophic Lake LV.19.BULKMAT1 | ecosystem: Environmental > Aquatic > Freshwater > Lake... | reverse complement strand
TGTAAAGCAGATCGACGACATCGGGCGAGAAGCCGGATTGGATGTACTGCGTGTCCGTGCCACTGCGATACACGACATCGAGATAGGGCTGGCCGAGCGTGAGCTTGACGGTCTTCTTGAGGCCATCCCGCGTAAAGGAAGCTTGCACGGTATTGCCCGAGCTGACGTCCACGGACATGGCGTACAGGTCGCTCTGCCGATTGGGGCCCACGTCCGAGAGCGCCGCGATATGATTGACGTCGTTGTAATCGCCTTCGGTGCCCGCCCAGTAGGCGTTGTCGATTCCGACCACGGAGAAGTCGTAGCCGCTGCCTTTGGCGAACAAATGCGTGCAGCGCCCGCCGATGGACTCGAACACGCCGAACACGCGATCGTTGTAGATCACGACTTCGTTGATGCCATCGTTATCGATGTCGCTGAAGAACGCGCCAGTCGCGCTTGCATACTGTCCGCCTGCCCAGCGTGCGGCCTCGGCGTACACCTGCGCGTTCTTGATGTGTGCGCTGTACTGGCGCTGCCAGCCCGACAGCGGGCCGCCCAGGTAGTCGTGCCATGCGGTCTCGTGCAGATTGCTCAGGAGCACGTACCAGCCGGTCTCGCGGATCTTGTTGTTCGGCGCGGACTGCAGCGCAGCGTGCGCGTCGTTCCACAACTGGCCGTGGTTCTTGCCGTTGCCACCGCTGCCGCTGTAGGTGCCGCTACCATTACCGCCGGTCACATAGGGTACGTAGCCGGCCCAGTCCGTGTACCACGCGTTGTTGTTCCCGCCATATCCATTCACGTCACCGATCCCGCCGTAAGTGCCGTACGTGGGCGTGAACGTGTCGCCGTTGAAATTCGGGTTCGCCACGGCGGCATCGAGCTTCCAAGTACTGAGCCACGCGCTCTCGACCTGGCACTTGTCGATCATCCACAGGTAGGTCTCGAGCGCATTCGGGAAGGTGGTCTGCCAACCCGCGACTTCGGCAGCCATCTCCCAATCATCCGCGTATACCGTGAGGCGGAACTGGCCCACGCCGGAGTTCGCTTCGTTCACGAGGATGTTCAACGCGCCCTGACCATCGCCCGTGTGAAGCTTGCCGGTGAAATCGCCGTCGCGCGGGATGATGCGCAGGCCGTTGCCCTGCAGGTAGTGGATCTGGTGCTTGTTGTGCCCGGCGCAATGCGGCCAGTCATCCAGGATCACCGCGCCGATGCCATTCGCCTGCCAGTGCGCGCCGGACCAATCGATCACACCTGCGTTGGGGTAGGTGCCGGGATCGAGGAACACGCGCTCGGGCACCCATGCCACGTTGGGGTCGTAGCCGTAACGCGTCTGCACCATGGCGTGGTCGCGGTTGATCGCCCAGTCATTGATCGCACCTTGTAAGAAGGGCATGATCGGCTGGCCATACGCCGAAGAGATCATGCCCGCCCAGCCGGCGGTGACCCCGGTGCGCAGCCAGCCGTTGAAGTCGAGCGGATCTCCGCTCTGCCGGTTCCATTCTGCAGAGGACTGCAGCAAAGCCGACAGATGGAAGTTGCCGGGGATATTCTTCTGCTCGTGCACGCGCAGGATCTCATCGAACCCGCTGCTCGCCTCGGCGCCCGAACGCCCGACGAACACGTCGGAGTAGGCGAGGCCCTGGTTGCCGTGGTGCATGAACGCCACGTTCGTGGTGCCAGAGGGCAGCGCCTGCTCGCCGAGCTTGACGCTCAGACGATCGAGTTCCTCGCCGCTTGGGGAGTAGCTGATGACCAAGGCACGCGTAGGTGCTGTGGCTCCGGCGGGCAAAGCGGCGGCCATCCAGCCGCGGTCGAGGTGCGCGGCGGCGCGATCGGCCGCGAGTCGCGTGGCGGTGCGCCCGGCGCGCGCGTCGGACAGCGTCGCGCCGGCGGCATCGAGCACCAGCGAACGGTTGTAAGCGAATGGCGCGCGTCCGGTGAGCGGCACGGGCAGGGCATCGGTGATCCCGTCGCCTTCCTCAAGCAGCACGGCGACACGGTAGCCATTCTCCTCGAAGTAGGCGCGGCCATCGACGATGCCGACCGGTGCCACCAGACTCACGCGGAATGCCAGTGCCTCGCCCGGCTCGTAGTAGACCGCCAATATATCGCCGGCGCTGCGGGCGGCGGAGACTCCGGTCTGGACCGGGCTCAGGCCCACCAAAGTGCTGCGGCCCCACGCGGTGGGCTCGGCCATCAGGCGGTCGGTCTGGCGAATGGTCGCGGCGTTGGTCGGGGCTGAGGCAAGCGCGACAAGGAGTGCGAGGAGGGGAAGCGAAGCGAGTCGGGACATTGCGGCAGACCCTCGGACGATGCGGTGGGGGGCGCGGCCGGGCCACGCAGTGGAAGTGCCCTGAAAGTGTACGAGTCGGGCTCCAACAGGGTCAACGGAACGTGCGGCCGATCCGAGATTTTCGTCGGGTTGCGGCAACTCGGTCAGTGCGCGAGCAGTCGCTCCACCAGCCAGAAAGCCCCAGCCGCGATCACGACCAGCGAACCGCCCTGAAGGATCCCCGGGGACCACGCGGGTCGCCAACGTCGCAGCAATGCCAGCGTGGGCGCTGCGATGACGACGATGGCCATCTGCCCCAACTCCACGCCCACGTTGAAGGACACGAGCGCTCCGCCGAGCGCGTCCGCGGGTAGCGCCAACTCGCGCAGGACGCTCGCGAAGCCGAACCCGTGCACCAAGCCGAAGCCGAACGCCAGCCTTGCACGCCAGTCGCGATGACGCTGCTTCGCGAGCAGGTTCTCGATCCCGACCACGATGATCGACATTGCGATCATTGGTTCGATCACGCGTGCGGGTGGTTGCAGCCAGCCGAGCGTCGCCACGACCAGCGTGAGGCTGTGGGCGATCGTGAATGCGGTGACGATGCGTAACAACTGCCGCAGCGAACCGCCGAGCAGTAAGAGCCCCAGGATGAAGAGGATGTGATCGGGCCCGATGAAGATGTGGTGGATTCCCTCGCGCACGAAACGGAGCACCACCCGGCCCAGGTCGCGTTTCTCGCCGGTCATCCACGTGGCTCGCGTGTGTGTGTGGTCCAGCAGATCCTGCACTTCGAGGCGGCCAGAGGCCCGCAGGTTCACGTACGTTTCGTGCGTGTCCTCCCAAACGAAGAGTGGACCGTGCACCTCGAGCGAACTGCTGTGCGGTCGGGCGAACGCGACCTGCGCCCGCAGCGCGTTCTTCTCGGGCAGGTAGGCGATCGCGCCGATCGTGCCCGTCAGTCGCACGTCCTCGGCCCGCAGGTCGAGTTGGCGCGCGAACACTTCACGGACCGCGGCTGCGTGCACGGCAAGCCCGCTTGCGCTCGCGAGACTTTCCGGCGCCACAGCGCCCAACTCATGCGCGACATCGACCACGTGCGCGGTCACCTCGCCGAGGAGCGAATCGGGCGTCGCGACCAGATCGATCCAGCTGTAGGGCTGGCTGTGGGCGTGTGCTTGCGACGCAACGAATATCGTCGCGGACATCAGACCGAGCGCGAATCCGCGCAGCACCCGGCGGGTCATCGCGGGCGGCTGCGCGCAGGGCGGGCGAACGTGAAGTTCGCCCACAGGCTCTGCCAATCCGCTTCACTGCGCACGTCACTGGGCTCCATGTGCACGCACGACACCATCCACTCGCCCCCGCGCTCAACCGGGATCGTCACGGTGCCATCCGCGCGCGTGCGCCCCTCGTAGACCGGCCCGAGCGAGTCGCGGGTGGCCACGGCGAAGGGCCGCCCACCCGTATCGAGCGGACGATTCCAAGCGCGCACGAGTGCGCCACCCAGCGGCTGGCCGCGCAGCAGCACACGGAACGACGCACGCTTGAGTACCGTCGGATCCGCGGTGGGCACCACTTCGAGCGTCAGCCCTGCAGGCTCGATACCGCGCGCGACGTCGGTGCCGTGCAGCCAAGTGCGGCAGCAGCGGGCATAGCGTTCACGGCCGGGAGCATTGCTGGTCTTGGTGCGTACACGCTCACGAAGCGGCTCCTCGAGGCCCTCGAGCTTCAGGTACGCCTCGAACTGGGCAGCCGGAAGCTCGATCCGGGCGAAGTCACTCTGGAACGCCACGCTCGCGCCGCCGGCGTCGGGCAGCACGAGTCGGGCGTAGTCGTCCGCGCCGTTCAGCCCGAGGCTGCGGATGTCCACGCGGCGCGTGGTACGCGCCTCGAGTCGGACCACGCGTCGCGCAGCCAGTGGCTTGCCCTCGCCCTTGAAGCCCGTTCCGACATAGGCACGCACCACGACGGTGTCGCCCGCGCCGGCCTGGTAAGAGAGCGGCGCGAGCCAGTATTCATGCGCGCGGGCCGTGAGCGGCGCGAGGAGGAGCGAGAGGGTGAACAGAAGACGGAAACTGCGCATGGACACTCCGGTCAGACGGGGATCAGGGGGCGGCGGGCGAGCAGACGGGACATGACCGGGCCACCGGGCACATCGGGCTCTTCATGGAGTACTACGGAGAGCGGGGGGAAAGCGGATGAGAGCTCGCCGGGGGTGAGCAGGAAACGTGGATGCGTGGGCCGTCCATGCACCTCCTGCCCGCGCCGATAGGTCTCGTAGACCAGCGCGCCGCCTGGGGCGACCGCACGCTCGAGCCAGGGAAAGAGCGCGCGATGCAGGAAGCGGAACACCATCACCACCTCGAACTGGCCGGGGTCGGGGACCTCGCGGTATTCCAGATCCGTCACGCGTGAGCGGATCGAAACGCCATGCCTCGCGGCCAGCGCGTGTGCGCGCTCGAGCGCTTCTGGTGCGCGATCCCAGCACTCCACATCGAAGCCCTGCATCGCGAGGAACACGGCTTCTCGGCCCGCACCGGCGGCCACATCCAGAACGCGGCCACGCGGCAGCTGGGGCAGGATGCGTTCAAGGAAAGGCGATGGACGCCACAACCGTACCGCGGGACTTCGATCGCCATGTCCCTCTGAGAGCAGGGTAAGCGATGTCTGGAGCCACTGCACCTGCGCGTAGCCCATCGCGCCCAACTGTTCGGCAGCAGCGTGTGCGTGTTCGGGCTCGTCATGGAGCACGATCACGTGCGCATCACGGGGCGGGAGTTCCGCGCGTCTCTCGCCGAAGTCCTTCGGCTCGATATGGCCTGCGCGGCACAGGTGGCCAGCAGCGAACGCCTCCGTGGACCTCACATCGAGCAGGCAGACATCGGCGGCGTGCGCCAAGACCGTGGCAGCACTCGCGGGCGAGGGCGGATGGACCGTCGGAGGTGAACCCATGAGGCCATCCTATGTCGGGGGCATGCGAACGGCCACCCCCGTAAGGGAGGTGGCCGTCGCGGACTGCGGTTGATGCTTGAAGACTACCGGTAGATCGACTTGATCTGGCCCCAGCTCGACGACTTGGTCGGGGTGGCCTGATCGTAGTTCTGGAAGCAGATGTTCGACCAACTGGCAGTCGCGTTGTGCGGCTCGCCGCCCGGGAACACGAACATCTTGACGTGTCCACCGACCGCGCTGTTGTTCAGGCCGCCCCAGAGACCATGCGGCGGGTCCTCGGCAATGTTGCCCTCGTCGAACGGCAGCGCGCCGCTCGAGTAGGTGACCGCGTTGTAGGTCGCCTTGTACTCGATGGTGGCCGGCGAGACAGACGACAGACCGTTGGCCTTGTAGATCATCTCGAGGTTGATGACGGTGCCCGCGACATACACCAGACCTTGGGCGCCCGTGAAGGAATAGAACGGGAGCCGGCCGCCGAAGACGGCGACTTCGCCATCGGTCGAACGAACGTTGAACAGGCCGTCTCCACTGACCTGGGCCCACCACGGAGCTACCTGGAGCCCACCTTCGCCGCGACCGCTCAGGGTGAAGTCCGAGCAGATGCGCCAGTTCGCGTTGTTCGGGAACTGGGCCGCAGTCGCGCCGTCACCCGAATAGCGCCACAGGTGAAGGTTGGCGAAACCCGAGCATCCGAACGGGTCATCGTCGGCGAACTTGACCAACGCCGGGTAGGCGTTCGTCGTGACGAGGTTGGACACGGGGCAGTCGTTGTAGACGCGCTCAATCGTGATGGCCGAGTTGACGGCCGGCGTCTGCGCGAAGGCGGTGGCCGCAAAAGCCAGCGTCGCGCAACAAGCCAGTAGAGTGTATCCGATCCGCTTCATTGAGTGATCCTCCTGTGGATGTGATGGTCTCGCATGAAGCGAGACGCGGATCCAGCTGAGAGCACCGGCTGCCGGTCAGCACGGCCGGAACTTCTCGAGACAAGCTACCGCTGAGGTGAAAGACCAGAGCGGTAGCCGTCTTCGATGAAAACGATTACATCCAGCACGACCTCTGTCAAGGCTTCGTTCGCTCTCCCGCGAGAAAATTCTCCGATCCGAGCCCCGATGGACTTGTGAAGTGGCGGGTTGGGTGGGATGTGGACTTTCCTTGACATCCTACCCCCTCGGATGTAACCGTTTTCATGCGCGAGCGGCTGGAGATCCCCATCCCTCCGGATTCGGGATTGGAATGAACCTCGAGCTGGCGCGATGTGAGGAGAACACTTGGCCACCATCCGGGATGTCGCGCGCGAGGCTGGCGTTTCCATCGCCACCGTTTCGCGTGTGTATAACGAGAGTCCGCTCGTGAGCGATGACACGCGGGAGCATGTCCGCCAAGTCGCTTCGCGTCTGGACTACATCCCCAATGGCGCTGCACGCAGCCTCATCACCAACCGCACGCATGCGATCGGGGTGCTGCTGCCGGATCTCTATGGCGAGTTCTTCTCCGAAGTCATCCGCGGCATCGATCTCGCCGCGCGCCGCGCGCGCTTCCAGGTGCTTGTCTCCAGCTCGCATGCGGACACCGACACCTTGATGGCGGCAGTGAGCTCGATGCGCGGCCGCATCGATGGACTGATCGCGATGGCGCCGGATGAGAAGACGACGTCGGCGCTGCGCGACTTCACGCGCAAGTTCCCAGTGGTGCTGCTCAATCCCGGGCCGGTGCAGGCCGAATGCGCCACGCTGTCGATCGCGAACTTCGATGGTGCGTATGCGATGGTGCGGCATCTGCAGTCATTCGGGCACCGCTCGATCGCCATGGTCAAGGGCCCGGACGGCAACATCGATGCGCAGGAGCGCCTGCGCGGATATCGCACGGCGCTGCGCGACAGCGGCATCGAGCCCGAGCCCTCACTCGAAGTACCGGGCGACTTCACCGAGGCTTCCGGCTACGAAGGCGCGATGACACTCTTGCAACGCCAGCTGCGTCCGACCGCGGTTTTCGCGGCGAACGACTACATGGCGATCGGTCTGGTGAGCGCGCTGCGCGATTCGGGGCTGCGCGTGCCCGACGACATCGCGGTTGGAGGCTTTGACGACATCGCGATCTCCAAGTACCTGAGTCCTCCGCTCACCACTGTGCGAGTGGACGCATACACACTCGGCGAGCGCGCCGTGCTGCAGATCCTGCCGTTCACGCGCACGCGCAAGCCGGTCATCGCGCACCACGAGGTGGTACCCACTCAGTTGGTGCTGCGCCGTTCCTGTGGCTCCACCCTGGCGATGGCGCCGGACTCCCTGCACCGCCAACGTCGGCGTCCCACCTCGGAGGTGGAACCTGGCTGATTCATCGCTCACTTTTCCGAAGCAACCGGTTGAACCTCGTCCTCAGCCCTGTCAGACCCATCTCATCAGGAGGAAACCGACTATGAAGAGAGCACTCTTCGCGGTCCTGGCACTCGGTGCGACGCTGTTCGCGGTCGCCCCGTCGTTCGCACAGGGACCTCGACTCGACGCCGTCTGGGCCCGCTCCACCAATGGTGCGGCCATCACGCTCGACGGCAACCTGAATGAGCCGGGCTGGGCAGTGGCCGACTCGGTCAAGATCCGTTATCGCAAGGACAACGGCATTCCCGGCAGTGGTTGGAAGGATGAGGGCGGTTTCCCGGGCAAGGACAGCACCCGTGCGACCATCAAGTTCCTTGTCAACGGCAACCAGTTGTACATGGCGTTCATCGTGCCGGACAGCTCTATCGGTGGTGGGACCACGTTCAACCGCTTCGACGGGTTCCTGATGGGCCTAAAAGACCACTCGCAGGCGGGACGTCCGGCACCGATCGCCGAGTACTTCTACTCATGGTGGTATCCGGACTCGCTCGGGACACTCGCGCCGACCACGAAGCCGAGCTTCCGCGGTAGCTGGGGCCAGCAGTTGGATGGCACCAGGTCGCCCGCGCAGGTCGCGGCCTGGGACGCGTTCACGCAGATCAACGGGCTCGTCTGCAACGACGTGGCCGTGGATGGCGGGTACGTCGTCGAGATGCGCTACGACCTCACCGTGATGGGCTACAACACCACACAGGCGGCTGGCGACATCATGGAATGGAACTGCTCGATCTACGACTGCGACTGGTTCTGGCAGGCCAATGCGTTCCGCCTCGCGGCGAACCGTTCGTGGCTGCAGAGCGCATGGGGCAACGTGCTCGAGATGAACGAAGTGCGCATCCACGCCATGCCGAGCGTGAACATCACCAGCGGGCCGGCACCGGTCATCGCGCCTGAGATCATCATCAAGAACGGTGCGGCTGCCGCTTCGCCGGTCATCGATGGTTCCTTGAGCGACGCGGTGTGGGCGAACGCTTCGAGTTTCGACATTCGCTATGGCGACGATCCGCTGCGCGACTCGTATCCGGGTGTGGCGAAGTACCGCTCGGGTCAATATCAGCCGCCGATCAATGGTGGGCAGGCGTTCGTGCAGGACCCGGGTGACGCGACCGTGAAGTACTTCTTCAAGGCCGACACGCTGTTCCTGGGCTTCGACGTGCGCGACCAGATCGTGCAGTACCACCCGAACTTCGACAGCTGGGACGGGTTCATCGTCTCGATCAAGGACCGTCTCATCCGCGATCCGCTCGATCGCAATCTGGCGAGCCGTCGTCTGACGTTCCAGGTGGGGCCGACCGGACAGGCACTCGCACAGGAATACATGATCGTCCTGCGCGACTCGCTGAACGGTGCGCGCCTGGCGATGCAGCTCAAGCCCGGCACCACGGTGGACACGCTCGGGCTGCAGGCCGACGCGGGCTACACCGCGGAGTTGGCGATCAACCTCACCAAGCTCGGCTATCCCACGGGTCGTGGCGACGGCGTGTTGTTCTGGGGCGTCGATCTGTTGGATGGCGATTCGTTCTCACCCTTCACCGACAGCTATGGCACGCGTACTTGGTGGTATCAGGAGTACGCCGGCACGTGCTGCCCCTCGTGGTCGTACATGGATCCGAACTCGCCGATCGTGGCCGATGTGGACGAAGGTGGCCCGACGCCGTCGCAGTTCATGCTGCTGGGTTCGTTCCCGAACCCGTCCGTGCGTGGCACCACGCTGCGTTACTCGCTGCCGATCGCGAGTGATGTGACGCTCGAGGTGTACGATCCGCAGGGTCGTCTGGTCTCCCGTCAGCCAATGGGGACGCAGACCTCGGGTATCCGTACGGCGACGATCGACCGCGTCGGAACGCACTCGGGACTGTTCCTGTACCGTCTGCGGGTCAACGACCCGGTGAGCGGTGCGGAACGCGCGACGCTGTCCGGCAAGGTCATGTTCCTCAAGTAGAGCACCATCTCGCACGCACGCTTCGGGAGTGGCTGGACCATCTCCCGGAGCGTGTGGAGCGAGGATCGGGAGAGCCGCAGCGCGGCTCTTCGGGGGATCGAGGGGAATGGGATTCCAGAGATTCATTGCTGCGGCTGGGCTGGCGCTTGCGCTGCTCTTGCCGCTGGCTTCGCACGCAGGGACGACGGGCAAGATCTCCGGGCGCCTCATCGATAAGGCCAAGCAGCCCTTGCCCGGCGCGAACATCGCCGTGGTGGGCCAGCAACTGGGCGCCGCTTCGGACGCCGACGGCCGCTTCGCGATCCTGAATGTGCCGGCTGGCACCGTGACCGTGAAGATCCAGTTGATCGGCTACAAGGCCGTCACCACCACGAATCTCGTGGTGACCGCCGACAACACCACGCGGCTCGACGTGACCCTCGAGGAGAGCGTCGTCGCGATGCAGGAAGTCGTGGTCAGGGCCACGCGCCCGGTCATCGAGGTCAATCAGACCAGCACCATCTCGACCGTCACCCGCGAGCAGTTGCAGGCGCTCCCGGTGCAGGAACTCAGCGATGTCGTGAATCTGCAGGCCGGTGTCGTCGACGGGCACTTCCGTGGCGGGCGCACGGGCGAGGTGCAGTACCAGGTCGACGGCGTGACCGTGAATAACTCCTATAACAACGCCTCGTCGCTCAAGCTCGACCGCTCGCTGCTCGAGGAGGTGCAGGTCATCAGCGGCACTTTCGACGCCGAGTACGGGCAGGCCCTGAGCGGCGTGGTCAATGCGGTCTTGAAGAGCGGCACCGATCGGTTCCAGTGGGACGCCGAAGTGTTGCAGGGCGCGTACGTGTACCCGGGCGCGAAGGACCGAGCGCTCGAGTATTCGTTCCGACCGTTCGCGCAGCAGAACTATCAGGTCAATCTCTCTGGACCGGTCGGCCTGCCGAAGACGAACTTCCTCGTCAGTGGGCGCCACTACCGTTTCGACAACGCCATTCTCGGCACGCGGCGCTTCGTGCCGGGCGATTCCTCGGATTTCCAGAACAAGGTGTTCATCGGCACGGGGGACGGTAAGGAAGTCGCGCTCGGCTACTCGCACGAGTATTCCGGCGTGGCGAAGATATCGAACAAGTCGTTCGAGAACATCGAGATCGCGTATCAAGCGGTCGGCAACCTGATCGAGGGCCGGCGTGGGGAGTGGGCCTACCGGTTCAATCCGGACGGACTCTCGACGCAGCGCACTTTCTCGCTGGTGCACGGCATCGACTTCACGCAGACGCTGTCGCGAACCACTTACTACAGTCTGCGTGTGCGGCAGAACTACTTCGACTACCACGACTGGCTGTACGACAACTTGTTCGACCCGCGCTATGACGAGGCGGGGCCGCCGCTCGGCGATAGCGACTTCGAGAACGGTGCGGTCGTGCAGGGCGGGCAGTTCTCGCGCTTCCAGCAGACGACCAACGCGATCGTCCTGAAGGGCAGCTTCTCGAGCCAGGTCACGCGCGACCAGCAGGTCAAGCTGGGGCTTGAGTTCCAGGCGCCGAAGCTGCGCTTCGGTGTGCCGGGTTACCTGCGATACGTCGCGGATTCCACTGGTCAGGCGCTCCGGCGCTATTTCAGCGATCCGCCCGAGTTCCCCGGCATCCAGGAGTACCTGCCGGTGCAGTTCGCCGCCTATGCGCAGGATGAACTCGAGTGGAACGATCTGGTGCTGCGCGCCGGAGCTCGCTTCGAGTTCTTCGATGCGCGCTCGTCGCTGCCGAGCGATCTGGCGAATCCGGCCAACTCGATCAGCGGCGCGCCGCAGTCGGTCTCCGTGGCGACAAGTAACAAGTTCTATCTCGCGCCGCGCGTGGGCATCTCGTACCCCATCGACAAGCGCTCGGCGTTGTTCTTCGCATACGGCCACTTCTACCAGATGCCTCCGCTCGGGGACGCGTTCACGAACGCGGACTACTCGTTGTTGCGCGATCTGCAGGCCGGTGTGGTCGGGCCCGTCATGGGTAACCCCGACATCCGTCCCGAAGCCACGGTTCAATATCAGGCGGGCTACAAGAACGCGTTGTCTCCCGACGTGGGCCTCGATGTGACGGTGTTCTACAAGGACATCCGCGATCTGCTCGGCGTGGAGTTCATCGATACCTACAACGGTGCTCAGTACGGCCGGCTCACGAATGTCGACTTCGGCAACGTGGTGGGCTTCACGCTGTCACTGGACCACCGCGCGCTCGGGCCACTCGCCGTGACCACGGACTACACGTGGCAGTTGGCCGAGGGTAACTCGAGCGATCCGCGTGAGACGGCCACCCGCGCATCGGCGGGTGAGGATCCGCGTCCGCGTTTGGTGCCGTTCAACTGGGACCAGCGCCACACCTTCAACGTCACCGCCTCGCTCACGCGGCCGCAGAACTATCTGATCAGCGCCGTGCTGCGCGCCGGCAGCGGCCAGCCGTACACGCCGGCGATCGAATCCGGCTTCGGCGGTGGACTCGAGACGAACTCGGGACGCAAGCCCACCAGTTGGACCCTCGATCTGCGCGCCGAGAAGAGCATGACCTTGGGCGGCCTACCGTTGCAGGGCTTCGCCCGTGTCTTCAATGTCACTGATCAGCGTTACTTCAACGGCTTCGTGTTCGCGAACTCCGGGAGTCCTTACTACTCGCGCACGCCGGGACCCGATGCTGGCATCCTCAACGACCCGACCCGGTTCTACGCGCCCCGGCGTATCGAGATCGGCTTCAACATCAAGTCGCCGTCCAAGTGACGGCTCTGACCGGAGTGGGGCGAGGGCGCATACAATGCGCCGGGTCCGTGCTCCGGGTGCGAGGACGATAGGACGTGATCCGAGCTCCGTTCCGACTCACCCGCGATGTTCTCATCGCGCTCATGGTGGCCAGCGCTGTGTTCCACGCGCCGGCCGCCCAGGCGCAGCTTCAGCCGGTCATCCCCCCCGAGCAACGCGGCCGCATCGACGCGGAGCGTTCCGGTTTCCACGACGCCGCGAACATCCGTACCGTGTTCTGGAACTTCGGCATGGTGGGCGACTTCCCACCCGATGCGGCGAACGTCGACTTGAGCGTATTCCACTCGGTCGAGGTGCCCAAAGGTTCGGGGATGAACTACAGCGACGGCATCACGCCGTTCGTGCTGGCCAAGATCACTCAGAAGAGTGGTCTGCCCGCTTACATCATGGAGACGGGATTCCGAGAGCGGCAGGCGGAGAGCCCACTACGTAATCGCATCATGCGTTTCGAGCCGCGCCCGGGTTTCTTCCAGCCCGACCAGAACGTCAACCGTGGCCGCTCGCCGGCGATCAGCAATGACCCGCGCACATGGCCGAACCAGTGGCCCGACAAGGTCAACGACGGCGACGATCCAGGCTGGGCGGGCGACTGGAACGGCTACTTCGGTAAGCGCCCCGCAGCCGATCAGGAGTCGTTCACCGTGATGGACGACGACTTCTACGACGCGTGGGATTACGATCCGGATTCGCGCGATGTGACGCGCCGAGGCCTGGGGCTCCGCATCGAGGTGCGCGGCTTCCAGTGGGCCAATCCGCAGGCGGGCAACGTGGTGTTCTGGCACTACGACATCACGAACGAGAGCACCACGGACTACAACGACGACATCATATTCGGTCTCTACATGGACTCCGGTGTGGGTGGCTCGGCGCTCTCGTGCGACGGCATCTTCGAGTCCGATGATGACAATGCGTTCTTCGACAAGTCGTCGGGTCTCAATCTTGTCTACACGTGGGACCGTAATGGCCATGGCCGCGATTTGAGCGGTAGCTGCGGCACCACGGGCTATCTGGGCTACGCGTATCTCGAGACGCCCGGCAATCCGTTCAATGGCGTCGATGATGACGACGACGGCGTGATCGACGAGAAACGTGATGGCGGCCCGGGCACCGAGATCCTCGGGGCGGGCGCGATTCTCGCGTACATCGGGGCCAACTACGACACGACCAAGTTCGTCGCGGCCTACGGGCCACTCGCGAGCAAGGCGGCCATCCGCGCCGGCGTGTGGTGGACCGGCGATGAGGACCTCGACTGGAGCGCGCCGCTCAATGATGTGGGCGCCGACGGCGTCGCCGATACGCAGGATTCGGGCGAGAATGACGGTATTCCCACGTTGGGTGAGCCGAACTTCGATCGAACGGATCTCAATGAGTCGGACCAGATCGGTTTGACGGGCTTCAAGATGAACCGCATCAAGGCGGGGCAGGGCAATCCCAACACCACGACCGACAACATCGTGTTCTTCACCGGGCTCGGTCAGGATTGGCCCAAGACGCTGTTCGAGAAGTTCACCGACCCGGTCGAGGGCGCGCGTTTCGATTCGGCCACGGCTTCGAACTACAACATCGGCTTCCTGTTCGCATCGGGTCCCTTCCAGCTGCGCGCGGGCAAGACCGAGCGCTTCAGTCTGGCGCTGGCGTATGGCGCTGGCCTCACGGAACTGCGCTCCACGGTGAACACCGTGCAGCAGATCTACAACGCGAACTATCAGTTCGCGGTGCCGCCGCCACAGCCCACCGTGACCGCCGAGACCGGCGACAAGCGCGTGCAACTCTCGTGGAACGATCTCGCCGAGCGCGGGGTTGACCCGGTGACGAACGAGTTCGACTTCGAGGGCTACCGGATCTATCGCGCGACTGACCCGGATTTCCGCGATGTGCGGTTGGTTACCTCCGGCACGGGCACGAGCCTGGTGGGCAACGGTAAGCCGATCGCCCAGTTCGACCTCAAAGATGGCAAGGCCGGCTATTCGCGCAAAACGGTTGAAGGCGTGGCGTACTGGCTCGGCACCGATTCGGGCATCACGCACACGTGGACCGACACCACTGCGGTGAACGGTCAGGAGTACTACTACGCCGTCTGCGCCTATGACTACGGCTTCGAATCGCCGTTCGACTCGCTCGCGTTCTATCCGTCGGAGAACAGCATCACGGTCTCGCGTACGCCGCGCGGCGGCGTGATCCTGCCCACGAATGTCGTGCGCGTTCGGCCGGGGCCGCGTGTGCAGGGCTTCTCACGTGCGGAGGCGGACACCGCGATCCACGTGCTGGGCGATGGGATCGGGACATTGGCGGTGGACGTGGTGAACTCGGGACTCGTGCCCGATGGACATCTGTTCAGCGTGAACTTCACCACGCCGTCTCCCGACAGTATTCGAGCCACGAACTACACCCTTCGAGACAGCACCGCGCACAGCACGATCTTCACGACGGGCGCCGATCTGACCGGTGAGGGCAATGGCGCTGTGGGCGCGGGCCTGCAGCCCATCGTGAACACGCCACTCACTCCCGAGATCGATCTGGCGGCGTCCGGTTACACACTCGGCAGCCCGACCAACACGCGCATCAAGCCGCTGTGGCAGCCCGGGCTTTCCAAGAATCTGCGGCGGGTGGGCTATCCCGACGACCTCTCGATCATCTTCGATGACGTCGTCCGCGACACAGGGCTTGCTCTCTTCCCGGTGGCGGCGCGTCCCGCCAAGTTCCGGGTCATCGCGCATACGCCCACAGGCGACGCTCAGCTCGACTTCCGCTTCAACGACCGCGACGGCAATGGCACACTGAGTCGCGCCGACGAAGCCATCGATATCATCACCTATGCACCGTTCGCGCCTTCGACGCCGCAGATCACCTATCGCATCACGCTCGACACGCTCGGACAGGGTGCGCGGGGCGCGATCGTGCCGCCGCGGCTCGGGGATACCTACGAGATGAAGGTGTCCCGGCCATTCGGCACAGCGGACCAGTTCGTGTTCGGGACGAATGGGCAGAAGGTGGCCGACAGCGGCGGACGTGGCTTCGACACCAAGCCCTACGTGGTGCCGAATCCTTACGTGGGCGCGGCGAGCTTTGAGCCTGAGCGCTTCGCGGTCTCGGGTCGTGGTGAGCGGCGCATCGAGTTCCGTGCCATTCCACTGGGTGCCACCATTCGGATCTACACGGTGGACGGCGACCTGGTTCAGACGTTGCGGCAGGATGGCTCGAACGAGGGCTACGTCGCGTGGAACCTGCGCACGAAGGACAATCTCGACATGGCACCCGGCCTGTACCTCTTCCATGTGGACGCGCCCGGCGTGGGCACACACATCGGCAAGTTCGCGGTGGTCAAATGAGCGCGGGAGGGAGCATGTCTCGCATCGCATTCCTTGGCGCCGTACTTCTCGCCTGCGTGAGCGCCGAAGCGGTGGCGCAGTCCAAGACCGGCACCACGTTCGGAGCATTCCTACAGATCGAGCCCAGCGCGCGCATCGCCGGCATGGGCAACGCCGGCGTCTCGATCGAGGGCGGACTCGAAGGCGCGTACTACAATCCCGCTGCGATCGGCGCTCTCGAAGGTCGTCAGGTGTTGTTCTCGCATAACACGTGGCTCGCGGGGATCCGGCACGAGCACGTGGCGGCTGCCATGCCGCTGGGTCGGCTCGGCAATGGTTATCTGTCGATCACGGCGCTCAACTCGGGGGACAT
>Ga0163144_10015054_pt1 | contig 15998 bp, 14 predicted proteins | sample OliLak19BULKMAT1_FD_123175 | JGI IMG/M metagenome (GOLD analysis project Ga0163144, IMG submission 123175) | Freshwater microbial mat bacterial communities from Lake Vanda, McMurdo Dry Valleys, Antarctica - Oligotrophic Lake LV.19.BULKMAT1 | ecosystem: Environmental > Aquatic > Freshwater >... | reverse complement strand
TTCGATTGGCAATCCTACATCGAACAAAGCAGCGGCAATCGCGAATATCTACCAACCACTAAGAACTTCAATCCAGACGACCTTCCTAACTTCGAGCAAATTCTTTCGAAATCCGTCAGCCTCTATGACCACTTGATGTGGCAGTTGCGCATGGCTGTGAAAGACGAAAAAGAGCTAGAGATCGGTGAAAACATCATTGGCAACCTCAACGAAGATGGATATCTGATCATTCTTCTCGAAGAGCTTGAAGCTCGATTGGGTTATGACAAAGAAGAAATCGAAGCCATTCTTTATATGGTTCAGCGTTTCGATCCGCCAGGAGTGGCTGCACGCAATCTCAAAGAATGTCTCATGATTCAGGCGGAGCAGATGGAGTATCACGACGACCTCGTTGTGATTATTGAAAACCACCTAACCGAACTGGAAACAAAAAACTACAATGTTATTGCTAAGGCCACCAACAACGATATCGAAGAAGTTATCGAAATCTGTAAAGTGGTGCATCGCATGGAGCCCAAGCCAGGACGTCTTTATGGTTCGAGCGAGCCCAACTACATCGTGCCCGACATTTACATCGTCAAAACCGCAGATGGGTTTTCGGTGGTGCTCAACGAAGACGGAATCCCTCGTTTGAAGGTTTCCAAGCTTTATCAAGATCAGCTCAACTCGGGGCAGCTCAAGGGTGAAACCAAGAGCTATATCAAAGATAAGCTCAAAGGAGCTGTTTGGTTGATGCGCAGTATCTATCAGCGCCAACGTACGATTTACCGAGTCACTGAGGCTATTTTGCGCAGGCAGTCTGAATTCTTTGAGCGCGGAACTCAGCACTTAAAGCCCATGGTTTTAAGGGATATCGCCGAGGAACTCGAGCTTCATGAGTCAACCATTTCTCGTGTGACCACGAATAAGTATGTTCATACTCCCCATGGCATTTTTGAGCTTAAATATTTCTTCAACTCGGCCATCAGCCGTTCAGATGGCGATGACATGGCGAGTGAATCCGTGAAAATGAAGATCAAAGATCTGATCTCTTCAGAAGATCATAAAAAACCATTGAGCGATCAGCAAATAACTGAAATGCTCTCTGACGGAAGCATTAAGATCGCACGCCGTACTGTGGCAAAATACCGCGAAGCCCTGGGAATACTTCCCTCAAACAAGCGTAAGAAATTCTTCTAGGGTATATATAAATACCCATTAAGAAAGAGACAGGAGATACTGTGGAATCATCAAAAATCGATACTCGTGTGACATTTAAAGGTTTGACCTCGTCGGATGCGGTTAAGGAATACGCTGAAAAGCGCGTATCAAAAATATCAAAGCATCTTCATAGCCTCACTGTGTGTGACCTCGTATTTTTTATCGAAAAAAACGATCACATTGCTCAAGCACATGTGACTTCTGGAGGGTTTGAAGCCAAAGCCGAAGCTCGCGCAGAAAACATGTACGCTGCTATCGACGCATTGGCAGACAAGTTGATTCAGCAAACTCGCAAGTACAAAGAAAAGAGCACTAGCCACCAAGCGGCTCCTCATCATGGGGATCTCGTTCAGGCTGTTGTTGAAACCGAAGCCGAGGCTGAACTCGCCGCCGCAGGCGAGGACTAAGTCTATGTCTCGGAGCTTATTGTTTAGTTCCGAGTCGGTGACAGAGGGGCATCCAGACAAAGTTGCTGATTCAATCAGTGATGCTGTTTTGGATGCTTATCTGGCACAAGATCCGGATGCAAAAATTGCCTGCGAAACTCTCGTAACAACCGACCGCGTTGTCTTGGCGGGTGAAGTCAAGGCTCATCTTAAAACCCCCATTGAAGTGGAATCGATCGTGCGCAACGCGATTACTAAGATTGGTTACACCCACGCCGATATCGGATTTGATGCGAAGACTTGTTTGATAAGCAATTATTTGCATGAGCAAAGTGCCGATATTCGTCAGGGCGTTGAGCGTCCCGATGAATTAGGTGCCGGCGATCAGGGAATGATGTTTGGGTATGCTTGCACAGAGACTCCCGAACTCATGCCTGCGCCTATTTGGTTGGCCCATCGTCTCACCCAAGAGCTCACGCGCCTTCGCAAGAGTGGTACTTTGCCTTGGCTGCGTCCCGATGGAAAAGCGCAAGTCACTATGGGATACGAGAACGGAGTTCCTACTTCGGTTCACACGGTCGTTCTTTCAACACAACACTCTCCCGACATTTCACAAGCTCAAATTGAAGAAGCTATTCGTGCAGAACTCATCGAACGAATCTTGCCGAGTGATTGGACCAAGGGCTCAATGCCACGCCTGTTCATCAACCCAACTGGGCGCTTTGTGATAGGCGGGCCTCATGGAGATTGCGGACTCACGGGTCGCAAAATCATCGTCGACACTTATGGCGGAATGGCTCCTCATGGCGGAGGTGCTTTTTCAGGGAAGGATCCTTCTAAGGTGGATCGTTCGGCAGCTTACTTGGCTCGTTACGTTGCAAAAAACGTTGTGGCTGCGGGCTTGGCTGAACGTTTTCAGGTTCAAGTGGCCTACGCTATTGGTGTGGCTGAACCCGTGAGTATCAACGTGGAGGATTTTGGAACTGCGAAGGTTGATCTAGGTCGATTGGATTCTGTGATCCGTGAAATCTTTCCGATGCGTCCTGGTCAATTTATTGATGCCCTCAAGTTGAAGCGCCCGATCTATTCCAAAACGACTTGTTATGGTCATTTCGGAAGAGAAGATGTCGACTTCACTTGGGAAAAAACAGACAAAGCTGAAATTCTTCGAAAAGAGTTCGGGGTTTAATGAGTTTTTTTGTGGCGGCCTTTTTGGCCACTTTGTGTTTGCTGCTTTTTCTCTTTTTGGAGTTGAAGGGTCGAGGTGAGAGGTCGTTGCAACCAGCAACCCTCAAAAAACTTTGGCAATATGGCCAAAAGACTGAAGCCCCTCATGTTCGTTATCCTGCCTTTTTGTTTGCGGCCATCGCTCTTTTCTTTTTCCAAATGTGGGAAGGCTTTTTGCGTTTTCTCTTACAGCGAGAAGGTCCCCTTTGGTTGAGCTTGATGGCTCTGGTCGTTCTTTTGTTTCTTATGGTGGTGCGCGGTCTTGATCTCAAAAATCAGAGCAAAACCGATTTGAGGATAGGTCGTTATTGGGTGCTCGCCTTTTTCACATGCACTTCGTTTCTGTTGAGTGCGTGGGGAACTCTGATTTGTCTGCCTTGGATTTACTGGCGTTCACGTTTTCTTCCAGCTCGCTTGAATTGATTTTGAGCCTCCTCCCATGGATTGAGGCGCAAGGCTAAGATAGTATCGGCCGCATGTTGTATTGGCTTCTGGTATCTCTTCAGGATTCGTTTTCCGCCTTTAACGTTTTTCGTTACATTTCGTTTCGTTCAGGAATGGCGGCTTTCACCTCCATTCTCATCGTCCTTTTGTTGGGAAAGCCTTTCATTCGTTTCATCCAGCGTAAGCAGTACGGCCAAGCCGTTCGTGATGACGGTCCTCAATCTCACCTCAAAAAACAAGGCACTCCCACGATGGGTGGCCTCCTGATTCTCTTCGGTCTGTCGGGCGGAACTTTGCTTTGGGCCGATTTGAGCAATCCCTATGTCTGGCTTCTTCTCGCAATCACTTGGCTCTATGGAATGATTGGACTGCTCGATGATGCCAAAAAGGTTCTCTATAAAGATCCCAAAGGATTGGCTTCACGTTGGAAGTTTCGTCTTCAAGTCTTCGCAGCTCTTTTTGTGGCGTGGGGTCTTTATGTTGTTCAGAAGGAAACCGCATTAAACGGAATTCTGCATTTTCCGTTTTTCAAAAATTTCACGCTCGATTTGGGCCCTTGGTACATGGGTTTTGCGGTGCTCGTGATGGTTGGAACTTCAAATGCTGTGAACCTAACCGACGGTTTGGATGGCTTGGCGATTGGTCCCTGTATCGTGAATGTGGCTACTTTTTTCTTGTTGGCCTATCTCGGAGGCAACGCAGTTTTTGCGAATTATTTGCAGATCCCTCATTTGCCCCAAGTCGGGGAGCTTTCCGTGTTCTGCGCCGCGTTATTGGCGGCAGGAGTGGGTTTTCTCTGGTTTAACGCCTATCCGGCTCAAATTTTTATGGGCGATGTCGGCGCACTTTCTCTCGGAGGCGCGATTGGCGCCCTCGCCGTGGCGACCAAACATGAGATTCTTCTTGTCATACTGGGCGGAATTTTCGTAATGGAGACAGTGTCGGTGATCGTGCAGGTCGTCTCCTTCAAACTGACGGGGCGACGCGTCTTTAGAATGGCGCCACTGCATCATCATTTCGAGCTGATCGGGTGGCCGGAGCCGAAAATCATTGTCCGTTTTTGGATCGTGTCCTTTTTGCTAGCCCTAGTGGCACTGTCCACCCTGAAGCTTCGATAAGAGTTTCTACTAAACTGTTGGTAGAGAGCTCTCGGCATAACGGTTTCGTGAGTTTCGTTCTGGGAGGGATGGGCGTTGCGAAACCAAAAGTTATAAACAGCAGGGAGAAAATTAATAGATGTCAGCTTCGTTGGGTCTCAAAGAAAAAAAAGCAGTAGTCCTTGGAATTAATGCCAGTGGTGTCGAACTTGTTAAGTTCCTCACTCGTCAGGGAGCACAAGTTGTTCTCGCTGACTCCGTCCCTTGCGACACTGTAAAAGAATTTGTCGAAGCCGAGCTCGATATGAGCAAGTTCACCCTTGAGTGCGGTGAGTTCCACACCCAAACTTTTGAGAGCGCCAACCTTGTGATCGTGGCCTCAGGAATTCCTTTAGATCTTCCTGTTCTTGAAGCTGCACGCACCGCGGGCGTTCAAGTGATGACAGAAATTGAATTTGTTTCTTTATATGCAGACATTCCTTTGGTGGCTGTTGCAGGAACAAACGGCAAGTCCACTGTGGCACATTTGCTTGAGAAAATTTTGGAAGCTGCTGGTAAAAAAGCATTTTCAAACGTCTCTAAGCCTTTGGCTCAGTACCTGAACTTGAACGAAAAGTTCGACAAGCTCATCGCTGTTTCCACTAGCTTTCAGCTTGAAGGAACCAGTTCATTCAAGCCTAAGCTTGTTATTTTCACGAACTTCTCTGAAGACCATCTTGATAAATATCCTAACGTTGAGACTTACTTCTCGGCTTACCGTGAAGTCTTCAAGAACTCTTGTTCTGAGACCGTTCATGTCGTGAACTCTGCCGATGCTGATGTTCAAGCGATGATCCAAGGGGTGCAAGGTCGTTTTATTCCTTTCACTTCTAAACAGCCTCTTCCTTCGGGAGTTGAAGGCGCTTGGGTTTCTCGCATGGAGATCACCATCCGTCGCATGACGGATGACGGTCAAGAGATGTTGGATTGTCTCAACTTGAGCAACTTCCGTTTGCGTGGACCCCACAACCGCGAAAACCTCATGGCGGCATCGCTTGCTGCTTTGGCACTTGGGGCTAGCATTGAAAACATTCGTAGTGTTGTTGAAGAGGTTCGTGCTCTTCCTCATCGTGTTGAGTTCGTTAGACGAATCAATGCCGTTGCCTTTTATGACGACTCTTGTGCAGCCAACCCAGAGGCGACCATCGCCTCTCTTCAGGCTTTCACTGAACCCGTTATTTTGATCGCGGGTGGCCGTGACAAGAACCTCGAGTATTTGTCGATGGTTCCTCATATCCGCCAACGTGTTAAAAACCTAATCCTTGTGGGTGAGGCTAAAGAGAAGATCAACCGTGCTATCGGCGATTTCACTGAGACTTTCCTAGTGGGCACTGTGGAGGAAGCCGTTATTGTGGCTTACCAAAAGTCGCGCTCGGGTGAGGTTATCTTATTGTCTCCTGCATGTGCTCCGAACGATCAGTTCTCGACTCACGATGCTAAGGGCGATTACTACAAAGAGTTGGTCAGCCAAATTGCTCAACCGCGCCGACCTAACGTATTGTAAAAGCGCCAAATTCTAAGCGTCCTTAATTTGAACCCTTCTTAGCCTCGGATATACTGAGCTAAGAGGGGTTTTTGTTTGAGACAGCGAATTTTTATACAAGATCGATTGTTCTTTGCGCTGGTTCTTGTGCTTGCTCTGTTTGGACTCGTGATGGTCTACTCGGCCTCGAGTGTGATTGCTCTAGATCGTTACGCTGACTCTTGGTTCTACTTCAAACGACAACTCGTTTTCATTTTAGGTGGCTTCTTCTGTATGGGTTTGGCATTGGCCACGGACTATCATCGATGGGTTCGTTCGGGTGGATACATTCTCGGTGCAGCTATTCTTATGCTCATTGCTGTGCACATTCCCGGAATTGGTGTGAAGGTGGGCGGAGCTCAGCGTTGGCTTTTGATAGGTGGCGTTCGATTTCAACCCGCAGAGTTTACCAAAATAGCGTGCGTGGTTTATATGGCGTGGGCGCTTGTGCGTAAGGGCGATAATGTAAAAAGTTTTACTTATGGGCTTTTGCCTATGGGGCTCGTGGCGGGTTTGTTGGCTGGTCTATTGCTTTTGCAACCTGATTTTGGAAATGCTGTGGTTCTTGTTTTTGTTTCTGGAGTGATGCTCTTTTTGGCGGGCGGTCGAATTGCATATCTTTTGGGAACGGCCGCAGTTTGTGCTCCTGTGGCGTGGGCCTTGGTGATGGGTGCCGATTACCGTAAGCGTCGTTTGTTGGCCTTTCTTGATCCTTGGGCGGATCCGCAAAATACGAGTTATCAAATCGTACAATCCTTTACGGCTTTCTTTTCGGGGGGCGTGTGGGGGCAAGGGCTTGGCAATGGTCAGGAGAAACTTCACTACCTGCCTGAGGTGCATACTGATTTTATTGCAGCGGTGGTGGGCGAAGAGCTTGGCGTTATTGCTGTGATTGTTCTGATTCTAGCTTTTCTATTGTTGGTGTATCGCGGGTATCGAATTGCGAGGAATGCTAAGGATCGTTCGGGCTTCCTGTTGGCCGCAGGCTGCACCACTTTGATTGGATTGCAGGCTGTGCTCAATTTGGGCGTGGTGATGGGCTTGCTTCCCACCAAGGGACTTCCTCTTCCGTTTATTTCTCACGGAGGGTCGAGTTTGATTATGACCTTTCTTGCTTGTGGATTGATTCTATCAGTGGCCCAAAAAGGTGGGACTGCTTCGTCTGGGGAGTCTCGGAGTTAAGATGGCCACTCAAAAGGAAAAGCTAGTCTGGATTGTTGCTGCCGGAACCGGTGGACATATTTTTCCAGGCTTGAGTCTTGCTAAGAAAATTCAACAAAGGGATCCGAGCTTTCAGGTTTTGTTTTTTGGTTCTGCAGATCGTCTTGAATCTACAATTGTACCCAAGCATGGTTATCCGATTCAATTTCTTTCGGCAGGGCGCTGGAAGGGGCGTGGGATTGTGGGTCGCCTGTCTGGACTCTTTTCTTTGATGATTGGTTTCTTTCAGGTTTTGAAGCGTTTGATTTTTGTGGAGCGGCCTCGCTTGTTGTTGAGTGTGGGCGGCTATGTTTCATTCCCGTTGGCTTTGGCTTGCTTGGTGATGGGAGTTCCGGTTTTTGTTTTGGAGCCTAATATCAAGGCCGGCCTCGCGAACAGAGTGGTTTCGAGATGGGCTCGTTTTGCTTTTTGTTCTCCTTCTTCAGATGCGCAAGAACTTTTCAAATGTCCAGTTGAGGATTTGGGTGTTCCCGTAAGAGAAGACCTGATTCGTGTGGAACTGCGAAACTCGGTTAAAGAGATTTTGGTTTTGGGGGGATCGCAAGGAGCGAAGGCTCTCAATGATGCGATGTTGAGAGCTTTTAAAGAGCTAAATTTAGCGACTCATGGGGTGAAGCTCACCCTTCAGGCGGGCCAAGCTCATTTGCAAAGTGCGCAGACTCTCAAAGAAGAACTTGGCCTGGGTGAAGAAGTTCAGCTGAGAAGCTTTATCGACAACATTCCCAACGAGCTGATTAAAAAAGATTTAGTAGTCGCTCGATCCGGAGCGATGACTGTGGCGGAGTTGGCCGCTGTGGGCATGCCTACAGTGTTTGTTCCATTTCCTTATGCTGCCGATGATCATCAAAGAAAAAATGCAGAACTTTTGGAGCGCGATCATGCGGCTTGGATGGTGGACCAGACAAGGGCAGAGTTTGAAAGTCGACTCGCCGAAGTGGTGGGGCAAATTGTTTCGGGTGCAGATTCCTCGGAGCAAAGAAAGATTCGTTCGCAGCAGTTTCAACGTTGGGCTCGACCCAGGGCTGCTGATGAAATTGTAGAGCGTATGCTCTCTCTTTCGTGATAGGTTTGGCTGCTAATGAAGATCTGGGAAATTGTTAAAAGCTACAGAAAGTATGATCCAGCGACGCAGTCTTCGTTGGAGATTCTATTTCTCTATCCGGGAGTTAAAGCACAGGCCTTGCATGCTTGTTCTCATTATTTGTATTCTTGGGGCGTTCCATTTTTGCCGCGCCTTGTTTCTGAGCTCGGTCGTTTTTTTACCGGTATTGAAATTCATCCAGGGGCTAAGCTGGGTCGTCGTGTGATTATCGATCACGGTGCGGGTGTGGTGATCGGTGAAACGGCTGAAGTGGGCGATGATGTTTTAATTTATCAGGGGGTGACTCTGGGGGGCACTTCTCTTGAAAGGGCCAAGCGCCATCCCACAATCGAGGCTAATTGCGTGATCGGTGCCGGGGCTCAGATCCTTGGAAATATTGTAATCGGCGCAGGCTCTCGCGTTGGAGCGAATAGCGTCGTCGTAAGTGCGGTGCCGGCGGGATCTACCGTGGTAGGGGTGCCGGGGCGAATCGTGGCTAGGTCGGGAGTTTTGGCTGGGCAGGAGCTTGAGCACGGTGATTTGCCGGACCCTGTGATCCAACGTTGCCAAGGGCTAGATGATCGTATTCGTGCGCTTGAGGCTCAATTGGGTATGACAAAGTCTCATGAAATTGATGGCGAAATAGAGTAAAACCCAAAGCATGTCATTGATTGCCAGAACAAGACGAGTTCACTTTGTAGGCATTGGCGGAATCGGCATGTCGGGTCTAGCCGAAATTCTTTGCCGCTCCGGACATTCTGTCTCGGGTAGCGATATTTCTGAATCCGAAAGTGTTGAGCTTTTGCGTTCTTTAGGGGCCAGGGTTCAGATTGGTCATAGCGACGAAATTTTAAAAGAAAATAAGCCAGATGTTTTGGTTTATTCGACAGCTGTTCCCCATGAAAACCCTGAGCTTCAATTTGCTCGTGCCGAAAAAATTCCAATTATTCGTCGTGCGGAAATGCTGGGTGAGTTGATGCGTTTGCGTCGAGGGGTGGCTATCGCGGGTAGCCACGGAAAAACCACTACGACTGGATTGGCTTCGCTCATTCTTCGTGAGGCAGGACTTGATCCCACTGTTGTGATTGGGGGTCGCTTCAACGCCATTGGTTCCAATGCGAAGTGGGGAGAGGGGCAATGGCTCGTGGCCGAGGCTGATGAGAGTGACGGTTCGTTTCTGCGACTCACTCCCGAGCTTGCAGTGGTGACGAATATTGATAAAGAGCACTTGAATCACTACGGAACTTTCGAAAAAACCTTGCAGGCTTTTGAAGAGTTTCTTGATCGTTTGCCGTTTTATGGCCGGGCTATTTTGTGTTCGGATTGTCCCAATGTGAGAGAAGTTCTCAAGGGCGTGCGTAAGCCCTTTTACACTTATGGATTTGATAAAGATCATTCTCCCGATTTTTGGGTGGAGATGTTGAGCAATGGGGCAGAGCCACGTTTTCAAATGCACCGACTTCAGGGTTCTCGTAACCCTGAGGGGGAGAGCTCTTATGAGCGCTGGGTGGAGATTCAACTTTCGGTCCCAGGCAAGCACAACGTCATGAATGCTTCGGCCTCGGCAATTCTCGCTCGTGAGCTTGAAGTTTCGGATGATGTCATTGTGCGCGCAGTTCAAAGCTTCAAGGGAGTGCAAAGACGTTTTGAGAAACGCGGCACTTGGGCTGGTGGTGATTTGATCGAGGACTACGCCCATCATCCTACAGAGATCAAAGCCACCATTGAAGCTTGTCGAGCGGCCTATCCCGAGGCTCCTTTGATTATTTTCCAGCCGCATCGTTTTTCTCGCACCCGCGAGCTTTGGGAAGAGTTTGGAACATGCTTTGCGGGAGCGGAGCACGTTTGGACTTTACCGATTTATGCTGCTTCCGAAGCGCGAGAGCTCTGGACTGAAAAATTTGATGGGCTTTATTTTACTCGCAACATTCACAATACCGAAGCCGATTTCGGTGTGGATTTTTCAGAAACCAAAAAGTCTTTGCTTGAGTGGGCTGAAAAACATTCGACCCGTCTCGGGTCCCGCACTCGCCCGCTATTGATTTTGGGTGCGGGTGACATCTCCAAGCTCATTCCTACTTTGCTTGTGAGTAAGGAGCCTTGAGCTTGCAACGAGATGTGCTCTTAGGTGAATATGCGGCCTACGCCGTAGGTGGCAAAGCCGATTATTTTTTTGAAGCCCATGACGAAGAAGGTTTGTTAAAAACCTTGGAGTGGGCCACCACGCAAAAAATTCCTTATTTTGTGCTGGGTTCTGGAACTAATCTTTTGATCCGAGACGGAGGCTTTCGTGGCCTTGTTGTTTATCTGGGACCTAAAACAAGAACTTGGAAAATAGAAAAAATCTCCTCCGATGAAGATGGGGCTGTGTCTGTGTATCGAGTGCCCTCGGCTTTTTCAAAGGCCGAGCTTCTTGATTTTTCACTTCGTGAAGGATACGAGGGGCTTGAATTTTCTGCTGGGATCCCTGGAACCTTGGGGGGCGCTGTGTTTATGAACGCAGGCACACGCTGGGGATCTTATGCTTCGGTGATTAAGAGTGTGCGCGTGTGGGATTCAAAAAAAGGATTGCTCACTAAATCTGTAGAGGAAATGGGATTTAAGTACCGCGGACATGGTGAAGAGTCATTGCCTCGTGGATCGGTCATCTTGAGTGTCGATCTTGAATTGAGAAAATCGCAGGATGGAGCGGCTCGCTCGCGTGCTTTGGTGGATCGAATCTTGTCCTATCGAGGATCGCGCCAAGCGTTGGAGCGTCCCAATTGTGGAAGTGTTTTTAAAAATCCCGAGAACTCTGCTCGTGGAGCGGGTCGCTTGATGGAGGCCTCCGGCCTAAAAGGACATCGCATTGGGCAGGCCCAAATCTCTACTAAGCATGCCAATTTTATTTTAAATTTGGGTTCGGCTAAGGCCGCTGATATTGAATCTTTGATTCGTCATGCTCAGGCGGAGGTGATGCAGCAGCAAAAGGTGCAGCTGGACACCGAAGTTATTTTTGTGGGTGAAGCGTAATCGGAATGATGAAAATTCGTTTGTCCGATTTTCGTGCTCTGATTCCATCTTGGTTCTTTTTTGATGATGTTGTTGAGGACCGCCGGGTGTGGGTTCGTTTTGCTGACAAGTCTTTAGGGGCGCTCTCAAAAAAGCCAGAGGCTAAGCTTTCTGAGTGGGAGTTGTTGTTCGAGAATCGGCTTCAGTTAAGCTGGTGGCAGATCTTTCATTTGCCCGAATGGAATCGAGAGCTTTATTGTCGCGCCTGCTTTGAAACTCTTTTGCATCACTCGCAAAACTATCTCAAAACACCTTCCTCGTTTGTGTGTCATGAATCTTATCTGCAATGTCTGGCCATTGTGATGGAGCGATTTTCCTCTAGAAGCACGGTTCAATTCCGAATTGGTCATTTGTTCATCTCTTCGATTCATGAGGTTGCTTCCAAATGATCTCAGCTGCGGATGTTTTGTTTCTAACGAAAGTGCTTGCGGCAATTGCTCTGCTTTTGCAGGGCTTCGAAGTGTGGAAACTTCGCTCGCGTTTAGATTCTTTGCATTTGCGTTTTTCAAATGCAGTCATAGTTTCTTTGCTGGGGGCGCAATGTTTGTCGGCGGCTTTATTGTTTGGGCCTATGCTTTTTCGGTCGCTTGGGGCGGTGGTTTTGTTTTTGTCGACTCTCGCAATGTCAGCACATTTCAGAGGCCGATTTTCTGGAGGCGCTGATTCTATGAGTCTCGTTGTCTTGTCCGCGCTAGTGTTTGCGTCTATTTATCCCGAGTGGACTCAAGTGTCGCTTATATATGTGGCTATTCAGTCCTTACTTTCATACGGATTGGCGGGAATCGTAAAACTTAAAAATTCCAAATGGCGCTCTGGCCAAGTTTTGGAGAGTCTTTTGTCGGAGGCCTCCCCGTATGTTTTTGCTTTGAACGTTGAGCAGAAGTTTCGATTGAAACGCTGGAGTTTACCCTGTTCTTGGGGTCTGATTTTGTTTGAGTTGTGTGCGTTTGTTGCTTGGATGAACCCTTATCTGCTGGGTTGTTGGATAGTCTTGGCTGTTGGGTTTCACCTTACAAACTTCAGGGTGTTGGGGTTGAACCGGTTTTTCTGGATCTGGATAGCGACCTATCCCTCGATCTTCTTCCTCCAGAGCCTCTTTTCTTGACCTGTATTTTTCGTTTCACTAGGTAGAGCTTATGCCTAGTCTTAAACGACTCTTGACTCTTAGTTTCTTAACCCTGTTTTTATTCTCTTCGACCCTGCTGAGAGCTGATAGCACGGCCTCCTCTACTGTTGATTCCCCCCTTCGTTCCTTTTCGGATGTGGGAGCGACCTTTGAGTCCTTGGGTTTTAATGGAGTTGCGATGGTGGCTACAGGAGATCAAGTTCAGTGGTCGAAGGCCTTCGGACAAAAAAATGTAGAGGATTTGTCTGCAGACCCCTTGAGCACGGACACTCAGTTTGCCATTGGATCAATTTCTAAACAGTTCACCTCGGCACTCATCCTTCGTATGCAGGAGCGCGGGCTTCTTTTGATTGGAGACAGTTTGGATAAATACTTTCCCGACTATCCACAAGCTTCAAAAATCACACTTAAGCAATTGATGAGTCACACCGCGGGAGTTCCTAACTACACAGACGACTCGATCTTCTGGAAATTTGTGGAATCAGTTCCTTTTGTTTCCTTGAAAGATATTTTCAATTTCTTTTGGCACAAGGAATTGGATTTTGAACCTAATTCAAAACATTCCTATTCTAATTCTGGTTACATTTTGCTCGGAGCTCTTTTGCAAAATTTATCCGGCAAAGACTACGGAACGCTTTTGCATGACGAAATATTTGAACCCTTGGGGATGAAACGCTCCCTCTATGATGAGACCTACGATTATTCTTCTGAAGCAAGAGGACATGGTTTTGATCGCGACTATGGCTACATTAGATCGTCAGATATGTCTTTGTCCTGGGCTCATGCTGCGGGTGGAATTGTTTCTAATCTCGAAGACCTACGCCTTTGGAATTTTGCTCTCGATCAGGGAACTTTTATTTCGAAGGAGTCAGTGGCTTTGATGGCTAAGCCTGTGAATGTGCCTGGGTCAGGCGGGTATGGCTTGGGTTTGGTTACGGCAGTCTACAAAGGAATGGAGCTGCAATGGCACACGGGAGGTCTACCTGGGTTCATGTCTTATTCTATGAGAGTGCCGGCAAAGTCTTTAAGCATCACCGTGTTCACAAACACGGATGACACTTATCTCAGAAATCAATTTATGAATGCGCTCTTGTTTGTTGCTCTTGATGGAGAGGCCAAAGCTCCCGCGCCTATTTTGGAAGTCGAAGTTCCTGCGGAGATGTTGAAAAGGCGAGAGGGTTCCTTCTTTTGCGAAGAGCTCGGAATGACCGCCCTAGTAGAGCTTGAAGGGAGTCGTCTTTATTTGTCTCTTAAAAACTCAGACGATTCGATGCAGCCTCAGCTGTATATGATGCCTCAAGATGAGAAATTGTTTTTCCTTCGAGACATCGCTTCATTGAAATACGTGACCTCGGAAAACAATCAGGAGCAGATTGAACTTGTTCAATCAGGCCGCAAGTTCATCTTCAAACGAATGTAGTCTTAGGTTTGAAGCCTGAGGCATTAGGTTTCTATCGTTAAGAAGCTTTTGGAAATCCAAATTGAAAAGAACTGGGAAGTGGTCGGAAGGGTTTTCTTCGCGCGCGTTGTAAGTGTCGGGGATGGGTTTTTCTTGCCCAGCAGCGTCTTTGTATCGATAGACACGGGCCTCTTTAATTAGGGCAGGGTCACTGTCCTTAACCAAGAAAGCGTCGATTTGTGAATAGTGAGTGGCGCCTCCACGTGGGTGGAAGGTGTGGGTCACTCGCTCTTCATCGCTCATCTGGCGCGATTGCATATCAAAGGCGTCTTTAAGAACGCGCTTCAAAGGATCAAACTCTTTTTCAAGACGAACATCGCCATTGAAGTCGCCCGCAATCATGACAAAGCTTTTGGGATGCATTTGCATTTCTGTTTCGATGATTTCACTGGCGGCCTGCACTTGAGCGCCTCGCAAGATGCGGCTTTCTGGGTCGCCGCCTCGATCACGTTTTGATTTGAAGTGAGTTCCGAAGAAACTCACGAGAGGATCTTCGGTTTTGGAATCTTGTGATTCAGACCATATCTTGAGTGCGGGAAGATCGCGCGAGAAAATGGGTTGCACGTTTCCTGTTACGGGGTAGGTCGCGGTGGATTTAGCGTGTGATAGGAGTTCGATTTGAAAGGGTAGGTCCTTTTTTACAAGGTAAGCAATTTGAATTCCGCGTTGATCGTTTCCTCGGGACATGAGGGGTTCGTAGAGATCGTTCAAATATTGGGAAGCGAATTGCTTGAGTGCGGCTTCGTTCTCCACTTCTTGAAGAACGACCACGTCGAGGTTGTTGTCTAAAATGACCGAAGCAACGCCCACGCGCTTGGATTCAGCTTTAGCCACTTTGCCATCGGCAGACCCCATGAGGTTGTAAGCGTTGTAGGTTCCGAAGCGGAGTTCGGGAATCTGTTTGAGGCTACGTTTCTGAGTGCCACTCGCAATCTTGTGCGAGGCCGCCAAGAGTTCGCGCAGGGGTGTGACGCAGTTCGCGTGGCTTCCAGTGCTCTGAAGAGTGCCTACGATGGCTAGAGAGAGAATGAGAGCTTTAAAAAGACTCCGTTTGGGGGCCGACCTGGCCAGGGGATTTCTTTTTCCCATTAACGTCCGTTGTTGATTGACGCCAAACAGCATGGCGTACTATCTGTTATTTAACGCATCGAGTCAATGCATTCGTTCAAGACGTTGAAAACTAAAGGAGATTTGTAAAATGACTCAGCGGGGCATGCGCAGTTAGGGCCCTGCTAGATGCTCCGCTGAGTCATTTTACAAATCTCCTTTAGTTTTCAAGTCACTTCACATAATGGATTCTTCGCGCCTCACGGATTTTAAAACTGGTGGTGTTGAGGTCAGCCGAAGAAGCTTTTGGTGAGCTCCCAGAGGGCTTTGTCTACGGTTTTTAGGTTGCCTACGGCGTCGGCTAGAGGGATGCCGACTACGGTGTTTCCTTTGAAGGCGGCCATTTGTCCCCAATTTTCGTCGTGGGCTAGATCGGCGGCAAAGCTGCCGAGGCGAGTGCCGATCACGCGGTCCCATGCGGTGGGGGTGCCACCTCTTTGGGTGTGTCCCAGAACGGTCACGCGGCATTCAACTCCGAGATTGTCTTCGATAAGGTTGGAAAGGGCTTGTCCGATGCCTCCGAGTTGGGGGCGACCGAAGGCGTCTTTGCGATCTTTGGCCATCGAGTGTTCTTTGCCTTGGTAGCGAAGTTTGGCTCCTTCGGCGACAACGACGATGGAATATTTTTTACCGCGATCCAAGCGTTTTTTGATTGAGTCCTGAAGCTCTTCTACGCTCATATCGTATTCAGGGACGAGAATGGCATCGGCGCCACCCGCCATTCCTGCATAGGCAGCAATCCAACCTGCATGGCGTCCCATAACTTCAACAACCATTACTCGACGATGGCTCTCAGCAGTGGTGCGAAGACGGTCGATAGCTTCTGTAGCAATCTCCACGGCTGTGTTGAATCCGACGGTGAAGTCGGTGACGTTGATGTCGTTGTCGATTGTTTTGGGCGCGCCCACAAGGTGCATTCCCATTTCTGAAAGCTTGTATGAAACGGTGAGAGTGCCTTCTCCGCCAATAGCTACGAGACCGTGAAGATTGAGATCGCTGAAAGAAGAGAAGGTGCTTTTTGTCGTGGCTTCATCTTTT
>Ga0163144_10015052_pt1 | contig 15999 bp, 9 predicted proteins | sample OliLak19BULKMAT1_FD_123175 | JGI IMG/M metagenome (GOLD analysis project Ga0163144, IMG submission 123175) | Freshwater microbial mat bacterial communities from Lake Vanda, McMurdo Dry Valleys, Antarctica - Oligotrophic Lake LV.19.BULKMAT1 | ecosystem: Environmental > Aquatic > Freshwater > Lake... | reverse complement strand
CCGCGCATGGCTCTCTACCATCCGTCCGATGAGCCAGCCTCTTTCCACCGCCGCCAACCAGCCCGCACTCCCGACCGACGCGGCCCACGCGCACCTGCACGCCGCCGGCCACAACACCACCCTCAGCGCCGCAACCACCGAGTTCGAGAAGCTCGACCGCTGCGCAGACCTTGACCACCGACCACGCGTTCTGCTGGGCAAGATGGGCCTGGACGGGCACGACCGCGGCGTCAAGGTCATCGCCCGCGCGCTGCGCGACAGCGGCGTCCACGTCATCTACTCAGGCCTGTGGCAGACCCCCCGCAGCCTCGCCATTAGCGCCGTGCAAGAAGATGTAGACGTCATCGCCGCCAGCATGATGAGCAACAGCCACCTGGTCCTGGGCCCGCGCCTGCTCGCAGAGCTGCGCGTCCTGGGCCGCCCTGACGTCCCGGTCTATATGGGCGGCATCCTGCCAGCAGAAGACATCCCCCAGCTCATCGCCGCGGGCGTCGCGCGCTGCTTTACCACCGCCACGGGCCTCATGGACATCGTCGCCGCCGTGCGTGACAGCGTCCGCCCGCTGACGCGCACCGTCCCCTCGGCTGATGCCGCCGCGCACCTCGCGCGCGACATCTCGCTAGTTCACGCTGGCAAGCCCGTCGCCCCCGCAACGCGCCGCGCACGCCCGCGCCGCGTCGTCGGCGTCACCGGCTCGCCCGGCGCCGGCAAGAGCACGCTGGTCGCCTCACTGGCCGGTGAGTACACGCGCCGATCCAAGAGCCAAGGCCGCACAGGCCGCGCGGCGGTCGTCGCCTTTGACCCCATGAGCCCGCTGACCAGCGGCGCACTGCTGGGCGATCGCCTGCGGGTTGACTTCAACGCCATGGACGACGCGATCTTCTACCGCAGCCTCGCCATCACCAGCGAGGACTACCGCACGCTCGACGACATCCTCACCCTCGTCGGCGGCGTGCAGGATGCCGCGGGCGCACCGATGTTCGACACCGTGTTTGTTGAGACCGTCGGCGCGGGCCAGAACGAGACGGCAATCCGCCGCCACGTCGATCAAACGCTGGTCGTGCTCACGCCGGGCATGGGCGACGCTGTGCAGATGGACAAGGCCGGGATCCTCGAGATCGCCGACGTTTTCGTATGCAACAAGGCCGACTACCCGGGCCAGAACGAGCTGGTCCGGAACCTGCGCGACGTAGCGGGCAAACGCCCGGTTGTCGAGACGGTCGCAACAATGGGCACCGGCGTCCCAGCCTTGCTGGACTTGATCGAGCGGCGGTGAGGCAGGCATGGCCGACAGCGCGTGGCGAACACCAGCGGCGGCGCTCGCGCCGATATGACCGCGCGCCTGCCCCGCCGGCCCACGCGTAACGTCAGCCATGCCAGGACTCTTCGACGGCACGCCCCTGCAAAGGCCGGTGACCTGCGCCACCTGCGGCAAGGCCATGGCCCAGTGCGCATGCCCGCGCGACCAGCGCGGCGTCGTTACGCCCCCTGCCGCGCAGCCTGCGCGCGTCCAGCGCGAACGCCGCCGTGGCAAGTGGGCCACCGTGGTCATGGGGCTTGACCCCGTCGCCACAGACCTGCCCGCCCTCGCACAGACGCTCCGCAAAAAATTCGCTACCGGCGGCAGCGTCAAAGACGGCGAGATCGAGCTCCAGGGCGATCACCGCGACGCGCTGGTCACGCACCTTAAAGCCCTGGGTTACCCCGCCAAGGCCGCGGGCGGCTGAAGGGTTTCACTTTGCCTGCTTGCCTTTGCCGCGCGTGGTGCAGGATTTCACGTGGCCTCTCTGCCTCGCGTGGTGCAGGACTTCATCCTGCCATCGGGCCACGCGCCCCCCGCGCCCCTGCCCGGCCCACGCGTGACCTACCTTGTCGGTCCTGCGCCGCGCCACCGCACCGGGCCACGCGCAACGCCGCCTTTGACTTCACACCACCCTCGCACCGCCAGCCCTGAAACGAGCCCATGCCCGCGATCCTGACTGTCCGCGACATCGAGAAGCACTTCGCCGACCGCACGCTTTTCGAGGGCGTCAGCCTCAGCATTGAGCCGCGCGAACGCCTCGCGCTCATCGGGCCCAACGGTGCCGGCAAAAGCACGCTGCTCAAGATCCTCGCGGGCTTTGAAGAAACCGACGGCGGCATCCTCTCACGCGGCCGCGGCATGCGCGTCGCCTACGTCGCACAGGCCGACACCTTCCCCGAGGGTGCAACCGTCAAGTCCGCGATCGTCGGCGAGCTTGAAGCGCTCAGCGCCGCCGGCAAGCTCCCGCACCTGCACGACCACCACGAGCTCGAGCTCGCCTGCGAGATGACCCTCGCCCGTGTCGGCTTTGATGACCTCGACGCGCTCCTTGAAACCCCGTGCGAGCGCCTCAGCGGCGGTCAGCGCAAGCGCGTCTCTATCGCCCGCGCGCTCGCTCAAGAGCCGGACCTGGTCCTGCTTGACGAGCCCACCAACCACCTTGATGTCGAGGGCATCGACTGGCTTGAAGAGACCCTCTCGAGCAACGCGTTCGCGTCGATTGTCGTGACCCACGACCGCGCGTTCCTTGAGCAGACCGCCACCCGCATCGTTGAGCTCAGCCGTGCGTATCCGCAGGGCACCTTCAGCGTCTCGGGCGGGTACGCCGAGTTCCTCCGCCGCAAGACCGAGTTCCTCGACGGCCAGGCCCGTCAAGAGCAGGCTCTCAGCGCGCAGGTCAAAGAAGACCTCCGCTGGCTCGGGCGCGGGGCCAAAGCGCGCCGCACCAAAAGCAAGAGCCGCATCGACGCTAGCTACGAACGCATGGATGAGCTCGCGGCCCTCAAGGCCCGCAACGCCCCCAACCGCGCCGCGCAGATCGACTTTACCGCCACCGACCGCCAGACCCTCAAGCTCCTGTTCGGGCGCGGGCTCTGCAAGTCCTTCGGCAGCCGCGCGCTGTTCACCAACCTTGACATCCTGCTCACCCCCGGCTCCAAGCTGGGCCTGATGGGCCCCAACGGTGCCGGAAAAACCACGCTCATCAAGCTCCTCACCGGCGAGCTCGACAGCGACCCGCCTACGCAGGCCATGCTCGACGAAGAGCGGTCAATCGCCGACCAGCTCCCCCACGGCATCCCGCCGCTGGGCACCATCAAACGCGCCGAGAAGCTCCGCGTCGTGCTCTTTAGCCAGCACCGCACAGAGCTTGACCCAGACGCAACTCTGGGCGAGGCCCTTAGCCCGACTGACGCGGTGATCTACCGCGGGCAGACCCTGCACATCGCCACCTGGGCGCAGATGTTCCTGTTCAGCAAGGACCAGCTTCGCGGGCGGGTCCGCTCGCTCTCAGGCGGCGAGCAGGCCCGCGTCCACATCGCGCGCCTGATGCTCGAACCCGCCGACGTGCTCATCCTTGACGAGCCGACCAACGACCTTGACCTCGCCAGCCTTGACGTCCTCGAAGAGAGCCTCGAAGAGTTTCCCGGCGCTGTGGTGCTCGTCACCCACGACCGCGCGATGCTCGACCGCCTCGCCACACGCGTGCTCGCCCTTGACGGCCGCGGCGGCGCACGCTATTACGCCGACTACCCCCAGTGGCAGCGCTTGCACAAGATCGTCGAGCGCGAAGCCCTCGCCGCCAGCAAGGCCCCGCCACCCGCCGCGCCGCCCGCCGCACCGCCCAGGAAGAAGCTCGCCTACAAGCTGCAGCAAGAGCTCGCGGGGATGGAGAAGGCCATCGAGCAGGCCGAGCACGCCGTCCACGCCGCCGAGGCCAAGCTGGCGACCCCCGACGCCGCCACGCTGACCGATCATAAGAAACTCGCGGCCCTCACCCAGGCCCTCGCCGATGCGCAGGCCCGCGTCGCCACCCTCTATAAGCGCTGGCAAGAGCTTGAAGCCCACTGACCACCCGCGGCATGCCCACTGACCACCCGCGGCGTGGCCACTGACCAACCGGCCACCACGCGGTGGCGCGCACCCGGGTAGAGTTGCCCCAGCCGTCGCCGGCGCGAACACCCCCGCGCGATGAGCAACAGGGGTACGCCATGTCCAGCATCTCCAGCGTCGACGCCGCCGGCACACCCGCCACCAGCGCCGAGGTCAAGGCCCAGTGCGAGGCCTTCCGCGCCAGCTTCAACCAGCTTCAGGCCGAGGTTGGCAAGGTCATTGTTGGGCACACCGAGGTCGTCCAGGGCGTGCTCATCGCCCTCTTCGCCGGCGGCAACGTCCTGCTCGAAGGCGTCCCGGGCCTGGGCAAAACGCTACTGGTCCGCACCCTCGCTCAAGCCCTCAGCCTGCCCTTCGGACGCGTGCAGTTCACGCCGGACCTCATGCCCGCCGACGTCATCGGCACCAACATCGTCACCGAGGACCCCGCCACCGGCCGCCGCGGCTTCGCCTTCCAGCGCGGTCCGATCTTCGCGCAGCTCGTCCTCGCCGACGAGATCAACCGCGCCACGCCCAAAACCCAGAGCGCGCTGCTTGAAGCCATGCAGGAACGCAGCGTCACCGTCGCGGGCCAAACCTACAAACTCGAGCTGCCGTTCCTGGTCCTCGCCACGCAGAACCCTATCGAGCAAGAGGGTACTTACCCGCTGCCAGAGGCCCAGCTCGACCGCTTCATGCTCAAGCTAGTCGTCGGCTACAGCCAGCTTGAAGATTTGATGACAATCCTTGACCGCACCACCAGCGGCATCAGCCCCGAGATCAAGCCCGTGCTTGGCGCGCCGCGCATCCTCGCCATGCAGCGCCTCGTGCGTGACGTGGTCGTCAGCCCCGCCGTCCAGCAGTACGCGGCTCGCCTCGTGCTTGGCACCCACCCGCAGGGCCGCTTCGCTCCCGAGATGGTCTCGAAGTACGTCCGCTGCGGTGCCAGCCCGCGCGGCGCGCAGGCGCTGGTGCTGGCCGCCAAGGTCCGCGCGTTGATCGACGGGCGCTTCCACGTCAGCAACAAGGACGTCCAGGCCGGCGCACGCGCCGTGCTCCGCCACCGCCTCATCCTGAACTTCGAGGCCGAGGCCGACCGCGTCGACCCTGACGCAATCGTCGCCAAGATCGTCGAAATAACACCGACTGAGCCGGTCAAGGGCTGAGCGCCCGCAACGCAAGACCCAGGGGCATCAACGCAGAGCCCGCTGAGCGGCGCCGAGCAACGCAGAGTGAAGTTGAGTTGAGCGAGCAAGACCGTGGCCGACACCCACTTTAACGCTGCTGATCGAGGCCCTGACCAATGGATCAGGGCCGGGTGGAACCAGCCCTTCGGCCGGATTTCGAGTGCGCAATCGAAGTCCACAAGCACCTTGGCCCAGGGCTCGTCGAACGTCTTTACGAGGACGCGCCCTGCCGCGAACCATCCCTCCATAGCCTCCACATCACTCATCAGGACCTTTCAAGCCTCTCCTACAAGGGCGCCGCGCTCGAAGGTCCTCGGCTCGAAGTTGTCGTTGATTACACGCTCATCATTGAAGTCAAGGCGATCAAGTCCGCCCTGTGCGTCCACCTCGCCCGGCTCGTTTCTTACCTCCGCGCCGCCGAGACCTCTATCGGCCTGCTGTTGAGATTCAACGTCCCGCGCATGGTTGACGGCGTCCACCATCGAGCCCTCACCCCCGCACCGCTCTCCCCCTCTCTCTCACCTCTGTAACCTCCGCGTCCGCCCTGCGCCTAAGCGTGACTCACCTGCCCCACATGCTCAAGCTCCCAGACCCACCCCGCCCCGCGACCATCGACGACCTGCTCGACCCGCAGCTCGTCGCGCGCCTCTCCGCCCTCGATATCACCGCGCGCAAGATCCTCACCGGCAAGCTCAAGGGCGAACGCCGTAGCAAACGACGCGGCGAGTCCGTCGAGTTCGCAGACCACCGCCCCTACGCCATCGGCGACGACCTCCGCCATATCGATTGGAACATCTTCGGCCGCCTTGACCGCCTCTTTCTCAAGCTCTTCCTCGAAGAGGAAGACCTCTCGCTTCACATCGTCATCGACGCCTCCGCAAGCCACGACGCCGGCACCCCCAGCAAGTTCCTGCTCATGCAGAAGCTCACCGCCGCCCTCGGCTATGTCGGCCTCGCCAACCTCCACCGCGTTCACGTCACCACCCTCGGCGGGCTCGATTCCGCCGGCAATCCACAGCTCGCCGCTTCGATCAAAGACCTCCGCGGCCGACGCAGCCTCGCCGAGCTTGTCCGCTTCCTCTGCCAGCTCGAGCCAGGCGGGCCCGGCGCCTTCACCGAGGGTTGCAAACGCGTCGCGCTCTCACGCCGAGGCCGCGGCGTCATGATCGTCCTCTCAGACTTTCTTATTAAAGAAGGTTACGACGATGGCCTCCGCCTCCTGCTCGGCGGCGGCTACGAGCTCTACGCGCTCCAGGTCCTCAGCCCGCAAGAGCTTGACCCCACCACCGACCCCAACTTCGGCGGCGACCTCACGCTCAAAGACTGCGAAGACGCCGACCTCGCCGAGCTGACCATCTCCGCCCCGCTCATGAAGCATTACCAGGCCACCCTCGCCGCCTACGTCGCCCGCCTTCGTGAGTTCTGCGCCCAGCGCTCCATCGTCACCCAAACCGTCCCCAGCAGCACGCCCGTTGACGTGCTGGTCCTCGACTATCTCCGCCGCAAGGGCCTCGTTCGTTAGATGACCCAACTCACGATCCACGCCCGGGGGTGATTATCTTACAAGCAACCCCGAGCGCAGGACCAGCCCTCGGGTTGCTCTTACACCACGCCGCAAGAGGTTCCGCCCACGCCCGCCTTCTACTCGCATGACAGTCTCACCCAGCTCTCCGTAACAACGCCCCTCCAACCACATGACCTTCCTCTCGCCATCCCTCGCCCTCATCGCCGCGGCCATCGCCGTCCCGGCCCTGATCATCCTCTACTTCCTCAAGCTTAAACGCCGCCAGGTCGAGGTCTCCAGCACCCTGCTGTGGAAGAAGGCCATCCAAGACCTTCAGGCCAACGCGCCCTTCCAGCGCCTCCGCAACAACATCCTGCTTATCCTCCAGCTCATCGCTCTCATCGCCGCATTACTCGCCCTTGCGCAGCCAGAGCTCCGCCGCGGGCCCGCCTCAGGCCAGCGGCACGTCATCGTCATTGACCGCTCCGCCAGCATGAAGGCTACCGACGGCGACCCGGACGCCAAAGACACCGCACGCACCCGCTTCGATCAAGCCAAAGCCCGCGCACTCGAACTCGTCGAGACCCTCCGCGAGCCCGGGCTTTTGGACGCCTCCGGCGATGAGGCCATGCTCGTGGTCTTTGACACCACCGCCCAGCGCGTCCTGAACTTCACCGCCAACAAGCAAGAGCTCAAGGGTGCCATCAACGCCCTTACGCCCACCGACGCCACTACACGCTTCGCACCAGCCTTCGCCACCGCACGCGCCTTCGCACAGCCTGTCGCAGTCGAGGGCCGCGGCATCGTCACCCCCGGCGGCGGCGCCGCCATCCACCTCTTCAGCGATGGCCGACTACCCGACCTCGCAGACCTCGCCCCCACCGCCGACGACCGCCTCATCTACTACCCAGTGGGCAACCCCAAAAGCTGGAACGTTGGCATCGTCGGCCTCCGCGCCGAGCGCGGCCTAGACGATCCCAACAGCCTCTCTATCTTCATCAGCCTGCAAAACTCCGACACCCGCCCACGAACCGTTGACGTCCAGCTCGCCGCCGACGGCCGCGTTGTCGCCGTTCGAGAAGTGTCCGTTCCCGCCGCGCGCGTCGAGACCGAACCGCAGGCCGTCAATAGCCAGCGTCTCCCGGGCCTCGCTGGCGTCGTCTTCACGCTCGACCGGCCCGGCGGCGGCGTCCTCACCCTCCAGCTCCGCCACCCCAACGCTCAAGATGATCCCGCAGGCCGAGACGTCCTCGCCACCGATGACTTCGGCTACCTCGTCGTTCCGCCCGCGCGTCGCCTCGCCGTCGCGCTGGTTACTTCCGGCAACCTCTTCTTGCGCAAGGCTCTCGAAGCGCAGACCCTCGCCAAGCTCGACGTCTACACGCCCGAGCAAGCCGCCACGCTCTTTACCGACGGCAGGCCCACGCAGCCCTACGACGTCTATGTCCTTGACTCATGGCTCCCCAATGTTCCCAGCAGCGAGCCCAACATCGGGCCGACCACCGCGCCCAACAGCAGCCCCTCCGCCGCCAGCGGCCCGGGCCTCCCCGCCGCACGCGTTCTCGCCTTCAACGTCGCGCCCCCAGGCCGCATCGGCGTCATCGACAAAGGCCCGGGTGAGCCCACCGTCGTCCTCAAGTGGGAACGCGACCACCCAAGCCTCCGCGGCCTCAACCTCGACGCCCTCGCCGTCGCGCCCTCACGCAGAATCGAACTCCCAGACCGCGGCTCCGCGCGCGTCCTGGCCGAGGGCATCAGCGGACCGCTCATCGTCGAGTGCTCAGACCCCTCACGCCGCGCACTGGTCGTCACCTTCGATCTTCTCAACAGCGGCAACTGGATGCTCGACCTCAGCTTCTTCCTTTACGTCAGCCAGGGCCTCCGCGCCGTCGCCGATGCAGGCAGTGACGCCGGGTCACTCCAGGCCGCACCGGGCGGCGACGTCGAGCTGATCCTCCCACCCACCGCCACCGACGCGCGAGTCGCACTCCCCGACGGCAGCCGCACCCCGCTGCTCGTCGCGCCCGACGGCCGCGCCGTCTTCGGCCCCGCCGTGAGCGCCGGCGTCTACACCTTCAGTTGGCTGGGTCCGCAAGGGGCCAGTGATGTACTAGTCGAAGGCCGCACCCGCCGTGCCATCTCGGTCAACCTCGCCGACAGCTTCGAGAGTGATCTCGCCACCGCGCCGCCCGAGGCGATCTCCGCCAGTCTGCTTGGCGCCTCCAGCGGGCAAGACGTACTGGCCACCCGCGCGCTCTGGCCCTGGCTGGTCATGCTCGCCATCGCGGTGCTGCTGCTTGAGTGGTACGTCTACAACCGCAAAGTCACCATCTAACTGCCCGATAACCCCGCGTGTCTCTGCCTTTGCCTTGGTCTCTGCCTTCCGGCGGGCGGATTCCCAACCGGCCTCTTTGCCTCGCGTGGGGCAGAATTCCATCCTGCCACCGGGCCGCAAGCGCGACTCTCATCGCCCATGGCTCTTCTCCGCCACCTCTGCCCCCTTCACCCCCGCCCCGCTCCGACCGATATCAACTCCATGCGGTCACTTCGCCAGCGGTTGCGGGCGGTGCTGCCGGCGTTCGCGCTGGCCTGCTGCTCCCTGCTCGCGCCCACCGCCGACGCACAGCAACCCGCCGCCACCCCAACACTCACATCAGATCAGCCGACCATCATCTACATGGCGCCGCTGCCGCCCAGGCCGCGCGCCGCGCCCGTCACCGCCTCCATGTTCAACCAGCGCGTCCTCCGCCTCTTCAACTTTGAAGAGCGTGACGTCAACCCAGAAGACGTACCGCTCAACTGGTTCCGCGCCCAGCACCTACCGCCAGACCGCCCGCGCCTGGGCTTCCCCGCCTTCAACCGCGCCGTCTTTGACGAGCAGATCGCCGCCTCAGGCACCACCAGTGTCAAGCTCCCCACCCGTGGCGGCTCCACCAGCCTCCGCCTTGCCGCCGGCGCGATCCTGGTCTTCCCCGACGCGCAGTACCGCGTCACCGCCAACGTCCGCACCGCCGGGCTCAGGGCCGCCCGCGCCGTCCTGCGCGCCACCATGCTTGACGAAGCCAAGGTGCCCATCACCAGCACCGAGGTCTTCAGCGACCCCACCATCACCGACAACGCCTGGACGCCCATCAGTATCGACCTGCCCGGCGGCATCCCCTCCGCACGCTTCCTCCAGCTCGAACTGCTCCTGCTCCAGCCAGATCAGCTCGTCAAACTCACCACCGGCGCGCCCCGAACAACCAACAGCTCCGCACAGGACATCGACGGCGCCGCGTACTTCGATGACGTCGCCGTCCTCCAGCTCCCGCGCGTCTCGATCACCACCGAGGCTCCCGGCAACATCTTCCTCCGCCCAAGCACCCCGGCGATCATCCTCGACGTTCGAGACCTCTCGGGCCAGGAGCTCATCGCCGTCCTTGACGTCACCGACCTCGACGACCGCACCGTCCAGTCCAAACGCGTGGTCATCCCGCGCGGCGGCTCAAAGCTCCGAACCACACTTGATATCAAGCAGCTCGGCTGGTTCCGCGTCACCCTCCGCGTCCTGTCCCCCGATGAGAAAACCAGCACCGGCCCCACCCTCGCCACCACCTCGCTGCTCATCATCGAGGGCCCCGCCGGCGAAGCTCAGGGCTCCACACTTGTCTCGCCGCTCCGCCCCTTCGCCCTCTTCGCCACCGGGCTGCCAGAGCCCACCATCGCGCAGCTTCCGGCTATCGCCCAGGCCGTCGGCGTCCCTCGCCTGACCGTCGGCCTCGGGCCCGGCACGCAGGCCCGAAGCCCCACCCTGCAGCCCACCATCGAGGCTCTGCTCGCCGCGCTCGCGGTTCACCCCGCCGAGCTGACTATCGCCATCGAAAAACTCCCCCAAAGCATCACCGACCGTCTGCGCACGCAGACCCCCTCCGTGCTCGCGCTGGGCAGCGTTGACCGCGCCGACTGGGAGAGTGATCTGGCCGCGTGGATCGGTGGGCTCGGGCACCGCGTCAACAGCTGGCAGGCCGGGCCGGTCCTCTCTGAAGCGCCGCTGAATCACGCCGCCGTACCGGGCCAACTGCTCAACGTCATCAAGGGCCTCTCGCGCGTCAGCCCCGGCCCGCGCGTCTCCCTCCCCTGGCGCGCCGACAGCGCCTGGCCAGACTTCCAAGCCGCGCCCCCGCCCGCCGCCGCCGTCACCCTCCCCGCCTCATTCCACCTTGAAGCCATCGCCGAAATGCTCGCCACCGCCGCGCCGCAGGCCCGCGCCGGCACAGAGCTCACCTACGTCATCGAACCCCTCGACCGCGCCCGCTTCTCACGCCGTGACGTCATTGACCACTGGCTCACCCGCGCCGTCGAGACCTGGGCCCAGTCTCACCGCGCAGACCGCGCCCTCCCTATCGCTCGCGTCGCCCTCTGGCCCGGCCTCCGTACCAGCGCCGACGGCCTGCTCCGACCAGACCCACTCCTAGGCCCGCTGAGCACTCTCGCCAGAATGACCGAGGGCATGCTCGCCGTCTCGCCCGTCCAAGCCGCCCCCGGCGTCCGCGGCTACGTCCTCGCGCCAGAGGCCGGCTCCGCCATCGGCTCGCTCAACATCGGCGCAGGCACCATGATCGTCTGGGCCACCGGTGAGCTCGGGCCCACCGCCAACCTCACCGGATATTTCGGCGGCGGCACCCTCACCATCACAGACCCCTTCGGCAATCAAACCTCACTCAACGCCAACCCCAAGTCGGGCCAGCACACCATCGCCGTCGGCACCACACCCAGCTTCATCCAAGGCGTTGACCCCTCGCTCGTCCGCTTCCTTGCCGACATCCGCGTCAACCCCAGCTTCGTCCCCGCCGGCGTCGGCAGCCACGATTGTGAGCTCATTCTCACCAACCCTTGGACCACCCGCGTCAGCGGCGAGATCACCCTCCAGGTCCCCGACTCACACACCGGGCTACGCCGCGACCCTACCTGGGCCATCTCACCCAGCGCACCGATCTCCTTCACCATGCCCGCCGATGGCTCCACACGCATCCCCTTCAACGTCCTCTTCGCCGCCGCAGAAGAAGCCGGCATCAAGAACATCGCGCTGGTCGTTCGCCTCGCCGCTGACCGCGCGTACCCGCCCATGCGCCTCATTGAGCCCTTCACCGTCGGCCTCGAAGACCTTGACCTTACCGTCACGGCCCAGAACGCCCCGACCGCCGAGGGCCCCGACGTCGTCTTGACCACCACCGTCGCCAACACCGGCCGCCTGACCCGCACGCTCCAGCTCACATCTCTCGCGCCCGGCATCGCCACCCAAACCCAGCCCATCGTTGACCTCGGCCCCGGTGAGTCCGCCGTCCGGCGGTTCATCCTGCGTGACGCCGCCAAGCCCCTTACCGGCCGCCGCGTCCGCATCCTGCTGGTAGACCTCGAAGGCTCGGAACGCATGACCAAGTACGCCCAGGTTCCGTAGCGGCCACTCTGCCTCGTGTGGCGCAGGATTTCATCCTGCCATCGGTCCGCAGGGCCGGCCCTCATCGCTCGTGGCTCATGGATCATGGCTACCCAAAAATGACAAGGGCCCTGGCGAACCAGGGCCCCTGCGTCTTGTATGTGCTTGACCCGCCGTCGGGTCATGGCCGCTGATTACCAGCTGCCGCGGCCACCGCCGCCGCCGCTGCCACCGCTGGAGCGACCGCCACCGCCGCCACCACCGCCGCCGCCCCAACCGCCGCCGCCGCCGGAGCGACCGCCGCGACCGCCGCCGCCGCCGAACCCACGACCGCCGCCGCCGCCACCCTCACGGGGCTTGGCTTCGTTGACCGTCAGGTCACGGCCGTCGATGTTCTTGCCGTTGAGGGCCGCGATCGCGGCGTTGGCCTCCGCGTCATTCGGCATTTCGACAAAGCCGAATCCGCGGGGACGACCGGTTTCGCGGTCCATCACCAGTGAGGCCGAGGCGACCTGCCCGTGGGCGGCGAAGAGGTCCTGCAGCTGAGCTTCCGAGGTCTTGAACGAGAGATTGCCGACGTACAGCTTCATGAGGCACGGTCCAAAGCCCGGAGGTCAGATCGAAACCGGTGCTTGAACTCGGGCGGGCCGTCAGCGTCGGTGACTATCGGGGTCTGGTTCGCATCGAACCAAAGAAGCCCGGAGACGGGGTGAGTATAGCCACCCCAACTCACCCCCGTCCAGTCAAGCCCAGTCAACTGCCATTCCACTCCCCGTCCATCGCAATTATCAAGCAAACGCCCCCTCCCACCCGACCCTCACTCGCACCAAGACCGCGCGCCCACAAAGCCCCACCGGCCTCACTGCTCCAGCGTCACGGGGTCGACCTGCAGGTGCAGCATCCGTTGATAACGCCCGCCGTCGCGCGCCACAAGCTCATCGTGCGTCCCGCGCTCAACGATCCGCCCGCGTTCCAGCACGACGATCAAGTCCGCGTGCCTGATCGTGCTCAGCCGGTGCGCGATGACCACCGACGTCCGCCCCTTCATCAGCACGCCCAATGACCGCTGAATCAGCCGCTCGCTCTCGCTGTCAAGGTTGCTGGTCGCTTCGTCAAGGATCAGCACCGACGGGTCGGCCAGCACCGCCCGCGCAATCGCCAGCCGCTGCTTCTGACCGCCGCTCAGCCGCACCCCGCGCTCGCCCACCAGCGTCTCCATTCCGCGCTCGAAGCGCTCGATGAATTCTGTCGCGTTCGCCGCGTCCGCCGCCCGTGCTACCTCAGCCGCGCTCGCCCCGCGTTGCCCGTAGGCGATGTTCTCCGCGATCGTCCCATCAAACAAGAACACGTCCTGCTCCACAATCCCCAGCAGCCGCCGGTACGCCTCCGCCGGCAGCTCACGCAGGTCTCGCGCCCCGCCCCTGCCACCGCGGGCCGCCCCTCGGGCCGCCTCTGCGGGCACGCTCAGCAGCACCCGCCCGGCGCTGGGGTCATAGAACCGCGCAATCAGGTTGCACAGCGTCGTCTTGCCCGAGCCCGACGGCCCCACCAGCGCCACCATCTGGCCCGCCGGGATCACCAAATTAATGTCCTGCAGCACCCGTTCGCTGCTGCCGGGGTAAGAGAAGCTGACCGCATCGAGTTCGATCCGCGCCGCGCCACGCCCCAGCTCGCCCATGGCGCGGTCCGCCGCCGCCGCCGCCACGCCCATTACGCCAGCCCCCGCGCCGGCCCCCGCGCCAGCCACACCCGCAAACTCGCGCGGCTCCTCCAGCGCGTCCAAGCACCGGTCCAAGCTTGCCAGCCCGTTCTGAAGCTGGCTCGCCGTGCCCACCAGCAGCTCCATCGGCCCCAGCAACATCAGCAGGTACGCGCCAAAGGCCATCACCGCGCCGATAGTCAGCGATCCATCCATGACCCGCAGCCCGCCGTACACCAGCACGCCCGCGGAGGCCATCGGCACCAGCACCACCCAGAACGCCTCGACCATCCGCGACCACCACCACACCAAAATCTGCTGGCGGTTCTGCAGGTGCGTTGCTACCGCCTGCCGACGCGCCTCGCGTTGCAGCCCGCCGTAGGTCCGCACCACGCGCATCCCCGAGAACACCTCCGTCGCGTGCCCGTCGGCCTGCTGACGCGTCAGCTTGAGCGCCGAAAAGATCGGGCGGATCCGACCGATCCACGTCCGGTGCGTCAGCCAGACCGCCGGCAGCGCCGCGACCCCGCCCAGCAGCAACCGGTAGTCGATCGTCGCCATCGCCGCCAGCCCGCCCACGAACGTCAGCACCGCGCGGAACGGGTTGTACACCCCGATGAAGATCAGCTCCGCCACGTTGCTTGGGTCCTCGCGCAGCAGGCTTGTCACTCCGCCAGATTTCAGCGCGTAGACCTTGTCGAGCGGCAGGCGCGCCACGTGCGCGAACAGCCGCCGGCGCAGCCGCGCTTGCACCAGTTGCACCAGGCGCGTCAACTGGTAGCGCCCGGGGATCGGCAGCACCGCCGCCATGAGGCCCAGCGCCGCGATCACCCCGCCCAGCAGCCAAAGCTGCCCTGACGGCGAGAGGCCATCAGGCATCAAGCTCAGCACCCACGCCGGCCACGGGCGACGCTCGACCGCGTGGTCGATCGCCAGCTTCGTGACCCACGGCGTCGCCAGCCCGAGCATCACGCTCACGCCCATCGTCACCAGCGCCAGCGTCAACAGGTGCCGGTACCCGCCCAACATGTTCCAGAATGCGCGCGCCAGCGCGATGCTACCGCGGGCCATCTGCGGCTTGGTGCCCTCTTTGGGCTTGCCCTGAGCCCAGCGCGGGACGGCCAGCGCCCCGGCACCAGCGCCTTGATCTGTGCTGGGTTGCTCGTTGGTGGGCGCGCCAGCTTTGCCGTCTTTGCCCGCCTTCTGCGCAGCGATCGCCGCGCGACGCTTGGCCAGGTACGCCTGATACCGGTTGCGAGATGAGTCAAGCGAGGCCTGCGCGCCCGAGAGCTCGGGTGCGCCGGTCGCGTTCTGAACGTCAGCCATGGCTCATGCTAGCGGCACGCGCGGTGATCGCCGCGAGCGGCGCGGAGTTCACGCAGGTGGCGCGGGCTAACGCGGATTGGCGCGGATCAGCGCGGGCTGACGCTGGTTCGCGTTAGCGGGCAGATGGCGCCAAAGTGAGCACAAACCCCCTGCGAAAGCGGTCGTAAACGCCGCGGCCGTGCGATTAAACCGGTATCTGCGCCAGGATCAACGCGAAGGCCTCGGGTGGTACCGAGGGGTGGGTCGGCCTTCGGACGCGGCAGCCGCGGTCTAATGGCCTGTGGGCGGGTGGGCTGCAAAGGGCCACGAAGCCCCCGCTCACTGCGTGCCGGGTGTGCCCGGTACTATCGGCGATGATGACCGATCAGGGCGCAGGCGGGGGTGCAGGTGTGGGTGCAGGTGTGGGCGTTGGCGCGGCGCGGGCGACCATCAGCGGGCACGACTTTGTCGGCGGCGCGTGGGTGCCGATCCCCGGCGAGGCGCTGGTCTCGCGCAGCCCCGCGCGGCCGGCGCAGGTGGTCTACTCATGCGTGCCGGTGCCCGGGCATGTGGACGCCGCCGTCCGTGCGGCGCGGCGAGCGCTCCCGGCGTGGAGCGCGCTCGGGCGCGAGGCGCGCTTCGCGGTTTTGCGGCGGTACGCGGCGATCTCCAAGCAGCATCAGCAGCAGATGGCCGACTTGCTGTGCGATGAGATCGGCAAGGTGATGTGGGAGTGCAAGGGCGAGGCGTCGATCCTGGCTGGCAAGGTTGATATCACGCTGGACGCGGCGCCCGAGGGCGGGCTTGCGCGGGTCAGTGACTTTGAGATCAAGCTCAGCGAGACGCGCAGCGGGCACTGCTTGTTCAGGCCGCACGGGGTGGTGGGCGTGCTCGGGCCGTTCAACTTTCCGGCGCACCTGCCCAATGGGCACATCATCCCGGCGCTGGCAATGGGCAACACCGTGGTGTTCAAGCCAAGCGACAAGGCTCCGGCGG
>Ga0163144_10015051_pt1 | contig 15999 bp, 29 predicted proteins | sample OliLak19BULKMAT1_FD_123175 | JGI IMG/M metagenome (GOLD analysis project Ga0163144, IMG submission 123175) | Freshwater microbial mat bacterial communities from Lake Vanda, McMurdo Dry Valleys, Antarctica - Oligotrophic Lake LV.19.BULKMAT1 | ecosystem: Environmental > Aquatic > Freshwater >... | reverse complement strand
GACAATCTCTCCCTCTCTCACGCCACGCCTGCGCACCACCAGTAAGTTGCGATCGTCAGCCATCACTGGGAAACCACGTTTGGGCACGGGATGGGCACCATCCGGGATCAATCGGCGTAGTCAAGACACAGGGCCCTTCCCGACCCAATGGTCGGTGCAATCCACGACGCATGGTCCATTTTCCCAATGGTCACTGCGCCGCCCCTCAAATAGAGTCTGGGCACAGAGCCCGACGGTCATTTCGATGCCGCGCCAAAACCCAGTGGGCACGGCCTGGGCACAAAGTGGGCACAAAGTGGGCACAGGATGGGCACAAAGCAAAACGCCGCCCTTTCGGGGCGGCGTATATACAGTTCTAAGTTGTTGTTTTTATTAGATATTTGGTGGTTGCGGGGGCAAGATTTGAACTTGCGACCTTTGGGTTATGAGCCCAACGAGCTACCAGGCTGCTCCACCCCGCGACTGAGTCTTAAAGTATATCCTAGATTCGTTGCCTGCGCGACAGCGGACATCAGTCCGTCTTGTCGCCTGGCTCGGCAGATTCAGGTTCGCTGCGGTCAACGAGTTCGACGAACGCCATCGGGGCGTTGTCACCGACGCGAAAACCCATCTTCAGGATTCGCGTGTAGCCACCCGGACGGGCCTGGAAGCGCGGGCCGAGCACGTTGAAGAGCTTGGCAACCACATCGCGGTCGCGTGTGCGGTCGAAGGCCAGACGGCGGTTCGCCAGCGTCGGCGTCTTGCCGAGCGTGATGAGCGGCTCTACGACCCGGCGCAGCTCCTTGGCCTTCGGCACCGTGGTCTTGATCGCTTCGTGCTGGATCAGCGAATTGCACATATTGCGAAGCATCGCAAGACGGTGCGAACTGGTTCTGTTGAGCTTGCGTAGCCCGTGACGGTGGCGCATGGTGCGTTCCTTTCGTATGTAATTCCCCCGGCCGTGTCAGGTACCGGGGGTTGCACCGGGTCGCCCTTCGGGCTGACCCAATTCCGGACAGCGTTCTCATACGCTGCCTGTCTTGCCTGACAGCAAAATCAACGCTTGTCGAGACCTTGTGGCGGCCAATTTTCGAGCCGCGCACCGAGCGTGAGCCCGCGCGACGCCAGCACTTCCTTGATCTCGTTGAGCGACTTGCGACCCAGGTTCGGCGTCTTCAGCAACTCGGTCTCGGTGCGCTGGATGAGGTCGCCGATGTAGTAGATGTTCTCGGCCTTCAGGCAGTTCGCCGAACGAACGGTGAGTTCGAGCTCGTCGACCGGGCGCAACAGGATAGGGTCGAAGTTCGGCGTGCGCGCTGGCTCCGGGTTGAACATGTCGACCATGATGTCCGACGGCAGCTGAGCAAACACCGCAAGCTGCTCGACAAGAATCTTGGCAGACTGGCGAATCGCTTCCTCGGGCGGAATTGCGCCGTTGGTCTCGATTTCCATCACCAGCTTGTCCAGGTCGGTGCGTTGCTCGACACGCGCGTTTTCCACCGAATAGCTGACACGCCGCACGGGCGAGAACGACGCGTCCAGCACGATGCGACCGATCGACTTGGTCGGCTCGTCACCGAATCGGCGCAAATTACCGGGCACGTAGCCACGACCCTTTTCGACCTTGATCTGCATGTCGAGCTTGCCGCCATGAGACAAATGCGCGATCACGTGTTCCGGGTTGATGATCTCGACGTCGTGCGGGGTCTGGATGTCGCCGGCGGTGACGGCACCTTCGCCCTCCTTGCGCAGCACCAGCGTGACCTCGTCACGGTTGTGCAGCCGGAAGACCACGCCCTTGAGGTTCAGCATGATGTGGACGACATCTTCCTGCACACCGTCGATCGCGGAGTATTCGTGCAGGACACCCGCGATGGTGACCTCGGTTGGCGCATAGCCGACCATCGACGACAGGAGCACGCGCCGCAGCGCATTGCCGAGCGTGTGCCCGTAGCCACGCTCGAACGGTTCGAGCGTTGCCTTGGCGCGATGGCCGCCGAGCGGTTCGACGTGGATGGCCTTGGGCTTGAGAAGTATGGTTTGCATTGAGTCCTGTTCCTGTCAATACCCTCGGCTCGTTACACCGACAAGGCTGATGGACGCTGCCGGGCGATGCGCTTGCGCACTCCGTGCCCGGCGAAACGGAGGGCGGGAATCCTGACGATGCGGGCTCAAACAGCCCGCATCGGACGTTTCAACGTGAGTACAACTCGACGATGAGCGCTTCCTTGATCTCGGCGCCGAACTGATCACGGTCGGGAACCTTCTTGAAGATACCTTCCATCTTGGTCGCATCGACCTGCACCCAATCGCACAAGCCCACGGATTGCGCCAGCTTCAGCGCATCCACAACCCGCAACTGGGTCTTGGACTTCTCGCGCATGGCCACCGTATCGCCCGCTTTGACCGAGTATGAAGGGATGTTGACAACCTGGCCGTTCACCGTCATTGCCTTGTGCGAGACGAGCTGACGGGCTTCCGCGCGCGTCGAGCCGAAGCCCATCCGGTAGACGACGTTGTCAAGCCGCGACTCCAGCAGAGCCAGCAGGGTCGCGCCGGTATTTCCCTTGCGGCGTTCCGCCTCGGCGAAGTAGCGGCGGAATTGACGCTCCAGCACGCCATACATGCGCTTGACCTTCTGCTTTTCACGCAGCTGAATACCGTAGTCCGAGGTGCGCGAGCCACTGGTGCGACCGTGCTGACCGGGCTTCGTGTCGAATTTCGCCTTGTCACCGATCGAGCGACGCGCGCTCTTCAGGAAAAGGTCTGTGCCTTCTCGGCGTGAGAGTTTGGCCTTGGGGCCGAGATAACGTGCCACGTGTTGTCCTTCTGTCTATGCTGACGCGGCCGTCCAGCCAGTGGACGCCGCGCAAGTCTGGCGGGTATTGTTCGAATCGCTCAGACGGTGGGCTTAGAGATAGCTCCGGCAATGATGCAGCCGGTGGAACCCCAAGAAAACAGCCAGCGCGCACAAAAGTGCTGGCTGGCAGGGAAAACTCGTTGCCTGGCGAACTGCAGCACTGGCCTGCAGATCACCGCTTCAGATGCGACGACGCTTTTGCGGCCGGCAACCGTTATGCGGAACCGGCGTGACGTCGCTGATCGAATTGATGCGGATGCCCAGCGACGCCAAGGCGCGAACCGACGATTCGCGGCCCGGGCCCGGGCCCTTGATGCGCACGTCGAGGTTCTTGATGCCCTGCTCCTGAGCGGCACGGCCGGCCGTTTCTGCAGCCACTTGTGCAGCGAACGGTGTCGACTTGCGGGAGCCCTTGAAGCCCTGCCCGCCGCTTGAGGCCCAGGCCAGCGCGCCGCCCTGCCGATCGGTGATCGTGATGATAGTGTTGTTGAACGACGCGTGCACGTGGGCGATGCCATCCGCAATGTTCTTGCGGATCTTCTTGCTGACGCGCCGGGCGGCGGTATTGACGGGTGCTTTGGCCATGTCTTGATTATCTCCAGCTTGGGCGGCTTACTTCTTCAGTGCCGCAGCGCCCTTGCGGGGCCCCTTGCGGGTACGTGCGTTGGTGCGGGTTCGTTGGCCACGCACGGGCAACCCACGACGATGGCGGAAACCGCGATAGCAGCCGAGGTCCATCAGACGCTTGATGTTGATCGAGAGTTCGCGACGCAAGTCGCCCTCGATCGTCATGCGGCCGATTTCCTCGCGAATCTTTTCCAGATCAGAATCGGTCAGATCCTTGATCTTCTTGGAAAACGGAATCCCGACCATTTCGCAGATCTTCTGCGCCGTAGGTCTGCCGATACCGTAGATGGCCGTCAGGCCGATTTCTGCGTGTTTATGCGGCGGAATGTTGATACCAGCGATGCGTGCCATGTCGTTCCTCTATCTCAGCCTTGGCGCTGCTTGTGGCGAGGGTCGGTGCAGATGACACGCACCACACCCTTGCGACGGATGATCTTGCAATTGCGGCACATCTTCTTGACGGAAGCGGCGACTTTCATGGATTTCTCCTTGACCTATACCTGGCACGGAACAGTATCCGTGCGTGACTCGAATCGTGGGGCCGAAGCTCAACGGTAATGCTGTCAGCTTGCCTTGAAGTTTGCCTTCTTCAAGAGGCTCTCGTATTGCTGGCTCATCACGTAGCTCTGCACTTGCGCCCAGAAGTCCATCACCACTACCACGATGATAAGCAGAGAAGTGCCGCCGAAATAGAACGGCACATTGTATTTGAGGACCAGAAATTCGGGGAGCAGACAAACTGCTGTGATGTAGACGGCGCCGGCCAGCGTCAACCTGGAGAGAATACGGTCGATGTGCTTGGCTGTCTGCTCACCGGGCCGGATGCCAGGAATGAAGGCACCGCTCTTCTTCAGGTTGTCCGCCGTCTCACGGCTGTTGAACACCAGCGCCGTGTAGAAGAAACAGAAGAAGACGATCATCGCGGCATACAGCAACACGTAGATCGGCTGTCCCGGCGACAACATCGACGAAAGATCCTTCAGCCAGCGCAAGCCCTCACCCGTGGCAAACCAGCCGACCACCGTCGCCGGCAGCAGGATGATCGACGAAGCGAAGATGGGCGGAATCACGCCCGACATGTTGAGCTTCAACGGCAGGTGCGAGGACTGCCCGCCATACACCTTGTTGCCGACCTGGCGTTTCGCGTAATTGACGAGTATCTTGCGCTGACCCCGCTCGACGAAAACCACCACGAAGGTGACCCCGATCACGAGCGCAATGATGAACAGGCAGGCGACGATGCTCATCGCACCCGTCCGCACCAGCTCGAACAAGCCACCCATTGCGCTCGGCAATCCAGCCACGATGCCCGCGAAGATCAATATCGAGATGCCATTTCCGAGACCACGTTCGGTGATTTGCTCACCAAGCCACATCAGAAACATCGTGCCGGCCACCAGACTGACAACCGCCGTCATCCGGAACCCGGAGCCCGGTACCAGCACCAGCCCCGGTGATCCTTCGAGCGCCAGCGCGATGCCCAGCGACTGGAATATGGCAAGGAACAAGGTGCCGTAACGTGTGTACTGGGTGATCTTGCGGCGACCTGACTCGCCCTCTTTCTTGAGGGCCTCGAGTGTCGGCACCACATAAGTCATCAATTGCATGATGATCGATGCCGAGATATACGGCATGATGCCCAGCGCGAACACGGTGAACCGCGACAAGGCGCCGCCACTGAACATGTTGAAGAGGTTCAGTATGCCGCCCTGCTGACCCTTGAACAACTGCTGCAGTTGCACCGGGTCGATGCCGGGCACGGGAATGTGCGCTCCGAGGCGGTACACCACCAGTGCCAGCAGCAGGAAGATGATGCGGCGACGCAGGTCGCCGAACTTCCCACTCTTGGCCAGTTGGTTCGCGGATGTAGCCACGTTCAGGAGCTCGCTCTAACGTCTCAGGCGGCCGAACCCGGCGCCAGGTCCACCGAGCCGCCAGCGGCTTCGATGGCCAGCTTGGCTCCCGCCGTCGCGCCGATGCCCTTGAGCACCACCATGCGCGTCAGTTCGCCTGACTTGATGACCTTGACAGTCTTCACCAATTGCCGCACGAGGCCGGCGGCCTTGAGCGTCAGCAGGTCGACTTCATCGCCGTCGAGGCGTTGCAGATCGGTCAGGGTGACCTGACCATTGAACTTCAACGCGGCCGATTTGAAGCCGCGCTTCGGAAGCCGCCGCTGCAGCGGCATCTGGCCGCCTTCGAAGCCCACCTTGTGGTAACCACCGGCACGCGACTTCTGGCCTTTGTGACCACGCCCCGCAGTCTTCCCGAGGCCAGAACCGATGCCCCGGCCGACGCGACGCTTGGCGTGTTTGCTGCCGGCAGCAGGCTTGATCGTATTGATTTCCATCACAGCACCAGCACCAGGTAGGCCACCTTGTTGATCATTCCGCGCACCGACGGTGTGTCTTCCAGCACACGCTGGCTGTTCACACGGCCGAGACCGAGCCCGCGCACCGTGTCACGGTGCGACTGGCGCGTTCCGGCCACGCTCTTGACGAGCTTTACCGTCAACATCTTCTTGTCAGACATGAGAGTTCTCCGCTGTGCCGGTCAGTTGAAGAGGTCTTCGACCGACAAGCCGCGTTTGGCGGCCACTTCACCAGGCGTGGTCGAACGCTTGAGGGCGTCGAGGGTGGCACGCACCATGTTGTACGGGTTCGAGGAGCCGAGGCTCTTGGCGACGATGTCGGTCACACCCATCACCTCGAACACAGCGCGCATCGGGCCGCCGGCAATGATGCCGTCACCCGGCTTGGCCGGCGCCATCAGCACCTTGGCCGCGCCGTGTCCGCCCTGCACCTTGTGATGGATCGATCCGTTCTTCAGGCTGACCTTGATCATGTTGCGTCGGGCCGACTCCATCGCCTTCTGCACGGCGACCGGCACTTCCTTGGCCTTGCCCTTGCCCATGCCGATTCGGCCATCGCCGTCGCCGACCACGGTGAGCGCAGCGAAGCTGAGCGTACGCCCGCCCTTGACGACCTTGGTGACGCGGTTGACCGCGATCATCTTCTCCTTCAGGCCGTCGTCGTTGCCTTCCGTCTGCATGCGGGGAGTGAACTTTGCCATTTCTGTTTTCCTTGCCAGCTGCAGCGCTTAGAACTGAAGACCGGCTTCACGCGCGGCTTCCGCCAGCGCCTTGACCCGACCGTGGTAGGCGAAGCCCGAGCGGTCGAATGCGACCTTCTCGACACCCGCCGCCTTGGCACGTTCGGCAATGCGCTTGCCGATGATTGCTGCCGCGTTCGTGCTGTTGCCAGCACCCGCCGGCCCCGCCAGCTCGGCGCGAACTTGCTTTTCCGCGGTCGATGCACTCGCCAGCACCCTGGCGCCGTCGTCGGAAATGACGCTTGCGTATATGTGCAGGTTTGAGCGGTGAACCGTCAGACGAGCGACGTTCTGCTGCGCGATGCGGACACGCGTTTGCCGTGAGCGGCGCAGGCGTTGTTCTTTCTTGGTCATCATGGCGTCGTTCCTTACTTCTTCTTCGTCTCTTTCAACACCACGCGTTCACCCACGTAGCGGATCCCTTTGCCCTTGTAGGGCTCCGGGGGACGGAAAGCACGCACCTCGGCGGCCAACTGCCCGACCGACTGGCGGTCGGCGCCCGAGATGATGATCTCGGTCTGTGTCGGCGTGACCACCTTGATGCCTGCCGGCATGTCTTTGACGACCGGATGCGAAAATCCGATCTGCAGGTTCAGCTTCTGACCTTGCGCCTGGGCTCTGAAGCCCACGCCGACCAGACTGAGCTTCTTCTCGAAGCCCTTGCTGACACCGTTGACCATGTTGGCGACCAGCGCACGCATGGTTCCGCTCATCGCATCGGCTTCGGCACTGTCGTTCGCCGGTACGAAGCTCAACTTGCCGCTGTCGCTGCTGATCGCCACCAGGGCGTGCAGGGGACGAACGAGCGTGCCGTTGCTTCCTTTGACCGAAATCTGATCGGCCGTGATCGCCACGTCCACGCCTTGCGGGACGGTGATCGGCATCTTTCCTACGCGGGACATGTTCGCTCGCTCCTCAGGCCACGTAGCACAAAACTTCGCCACCGACACCGGTCTGGCGAGCCTTGCGGTCGGTCATCACACCCTTCGGCGTGGTGACGATTGCAACGCCGAGGCCATTCATGACCTGCGGAATCGCGTCGCGACCCTTGTAGATGCGCAGGCCAGGCCGGCTGACGCGTTCGATGCGCTCGATTACCGGGCGGCCGGCGTAATACTTCAGCGTAATCGCGAGTTCGCTTTTGCCGTCGTCGACACTCACACCGAAACCGTCGATGTAGCCCTCGTCCTTCAGAACCTGCGCGATCGCGAGCTTCAACTTCGACGAGGGCATGGTGACAACGGCCTTCGCGACGCTCTGGGCGTTGCGAATGCGTGTCAGCATGTCGGCGATGGGGTCACTCATGCTCATAAAAAATCTCCTACGCTGCGCGCCGGTGTCACCAGCTGGCCTTCACCAGACCGGGGATGTCGCCCTTGAAGGCGAGCTCACGAATCTTGTTCCGGCCGAGGCCGAACATACGGAAAGTCCCACGCGGACGGCCGGTCAGCGCGCAACGATTGCGCAAGCGGGTCGGGTAGGCATTGCGCGGGAACTTCTGCAGGTCCAGACGTGCGCGGTATCGCTCCTCGTCCGAACGCTTGGCGTCGTCGATGATGGCCTTCAGTTCCGCGTATTTTTTTGCGTACTTGGCGACCAGCTTTTCGCGCTTCTCTTCACGCTGAATCAGGGACAGTTTTGCCACGTGGCACCTCAGTTCTTGAACGGGAAGCGGAAGGCCGTGAGCAGCGCCTTGCACTCGTCGTCGGTCGTGGCGCTGGTCGTGATGCTGATGTTCAGGCCACGAATCGCGTCGATCTTTTCGTACTCGATCTCAGGGAAGATGATTTGTTCCTTGACACCGATGTTGTAGTTCCCTCGGCCATCGAACGAGCGTCCCGAGATGCCCCGGAAGTCACGCACTCGCGGCAGAGACACCGTCACGAAGCGATCCAGGAACTCGTACATGCGCACGCCACGCAGTGTGACCATGCAGCCGATAGGCACGCCTTCACGAATCTTGAAACCGGCGATCGGCTTCTTCGACTTCGTGACCACGGGCTTCTGACCGGCAATCTTGGTGAGGTCGCCCACGGCGCTGTCCATCACCTTCTTGTCCGACACCGCCTCGCTCACGCCCATGTTCAGCGTGATCTTCTGCAGACGCGGCACCTGCATCACCGAGGTGTAGCCGAACTTGGCCATCAATTCGGGGACTATCTTTTCGCGGTAGATCGCCTGAAGGCGAGCTTGCGCCGGGGATTTTTCTTGCTGAGCCATTTCAGTCTCGCCTTATGCCTTGATCTCGTCGCCCGTCGAGCGATAGATCCGAACCTTCTTGCCATCGGCCAGCAGCTTGATTCCGACGCGGTCGCCCTTCGATGTGACCGGGTTCCAGATCGCCACGTTCGACTGGTGGATCGACATGGTCTTGTCGACCACACCGCCGGTCGTACCCTTCATCGGGTTCGGCTTGACATGCTTCTTGACGAGGTTGACACCCTCGACAACAACACGCTCTTCGTCGACGCGTTGCGTCACACTGCCGCGCTTGCCTTTGTCACGACCGGTCAAAACGACGACCTGGTCACCTTTGCGAATCTTGTTCATGATCGTTCCTGGCAGATCGGTGGCGTCAAAGCACTTCAGGCGCCAGCGACACAATCTTCATGAAGCGTTCGGTGCGCAATTCGCGCGTCACCGGCCCGAAGATGCGCGTACCGATCGGCTCGAGTTTGGCGTTCAGGAGAACGGCTGCGTTGCCGTCGAATTTGATCAGCGAGCCATCCTGGCGGCGAACGCCCTTGGCGGTGCGCACGACCACGGCGCTGTAGACCTCGCCCTTCTTGACGCGGGCACGCGGAGCGGCTTCCTTGATACTGACCTTGATGACATCACCGATGCCAGCATAACGACGCCTGGAGCCGCCGAGCACCTTGATGCACATGACGGACTTGGCACCCGTGTTGTCAGCGACGTCGAGTCGCGATTGCATTTGGATCATTTTGTCCCCAACTTGTCCCGCGCTTCACGGCGGCATGTGGTGCCGCTGGATACATGGTCAGTCTTGGGCCCGAGTGTGGGCGGATCCGAAGCGCTGTATTTCTTTGATTGAAACACTGTCGCTTCGGCGAAGCCTTTGATTATGCAGTGGCAACACAGGCACCGTCAAGTACCTGCGTCGGAAATTTAGGGTGCAAGAGATTGAGCCTGGTCGAGCAGGGTGCTGGCATCACTCACCTCGAATTTTCCTGGGCCTTCGACGTTCAGCGTCTTGACCACACCGTCAACCACCAGCATCGAGTAACGGTTCGAGCGCAACCCGAGGCCACGGGCGCTGAGGTCCAGCGTCAGACCGGTCGCCCTGGTGAAGTCGGCGCTGCCGTCGGCCATCATGCGGACCTTGCCGGCCGTCTTCAGTTCCCGCCCCCATGCGCCCATGACGAACGCATCATTGACCGACACGCACCAGATTTCGTCGACACCGGCGGCCTTCAGTTCATCCGCGTTTTCGACGTAACCAGGCACATGCTTGGCCGAACAGGTCGGCGTGAAAGCACCCGGCAGCGCAAAGACCGCGACGGTTTTGTGGGCGGTGGATGTTTCAACATCAAAGCTGTTCGGCCCGATGGAGCAGCCTTCGCCCTCGACCTCGACGAACTCCTGCAGGCTGCCAGCGGGCAGCTTGTCTCCGACTTTCAACATGACTTGGGCTCCAACAAGGTGAGGAAACGCGCTGTCGGGCGAGCTTCGGTGAAGGCTGATATCGCGAAGCGGCGTGATGCCGCAACGAAAACGGCCGGAGCTGGAGTATCCAGCTTCCGGCCGTCAGGCGGAGCCGCGGGGCGCGAAGCCCCTGCGGTGGACTTCAGACCAGCTTGGCCTTTTCGACCAGGCGGTTGACCACCCATGACTTGGTCTTCGAAATCGGCCGGCTTTCTGCGATCTCGACGACGTCACCCATCTTGTACTCGCCCTTTTCGTCGTGCGCATGGTACTTGCGCGAACGGGCAACGATCTTGCCGTAGAGCTCGTGCGCGGTGCGGCGCTCTACCAGCACGGTGATGGTCTTGGCGCGCTTGTCGCTGACGACCCGGCCGACCAGGGTGCGCGTGTTCTTGACGGCCGCTGCTGTTGCTACTTCGCTCATTTGCCGGCCCTCGATTCACTTTTCTTTTCGGCCAGGATGGTCTTCACCCTGGCGATGTCGCGGCGCGTGTTGCCCAACTGGGAGTTGTTGGTCAGTTGTTGCGTCGCCTTCTGCATGCGTAGGCCGAAATGGGCCTTCAGCAAGTCGGAGACTTCCTTTTCCAGCGCGACAACGTCCTTGGCGCGCAGTTCAGATGTTTTCATCAGATTCTCCGATCAGGTGCCGACCTGGCGTGCGACGAAAGTCGTGCGCAGCGGCAGCTTGGCAGAGGCGAGCAGAAAGGCCTCGCGGGCCAGTTGCTCGGGCACGCCATTGATCTCGTAGAGCACTTTGCCGGGCTGGATCTCGGCCACGTAGTACTCAGGGTTGCCCTTGCCATTGCCCATGCGAACCTCGGCGGGCTTCTGTGAGATCGGCTTGTCCGGAAAAATCCGGATGAAGATGCGGCCGCCGCGCTTGATGTGGCGCGAGATCGCACGGCGGGCCGCTTCGATCTGGCGCGCCGTGATGCGGCCGCGCTCCGTGGCCTTCAGGCCGAACTCGCCGAACGACACGCTGGCACCGCGCGTAGCGATGCCGGTGTTGCGGCCCTTTTGTTCCTTGCGGAACTTGCGACGTGCAGGTTGCAGCATCGTTATTCTCCTTTGCTCTCGCCAGCGGCGGGGGCGCCAGGCGCACCCGGCGGGCCGGCACGGCGCACGCGCTTGATGGCCGGACCCTTCGGTGCGTCACCTGCGGGGCGGTCTGTGATGGCGGCGACCGGACCATCGGCACGCGGAGCACGATCAGCAGCCGGGCGGTCGCCACCCGGGCGGCCGCGGCCACCAGGCGCGGGGCCACCGGGACGGTCACCTGGGCGCGGGCTGCGGCGCTGGCGGCGGTCGTCGTCGTTCTCGGTCTTGGCGAGCGTCGGCGCATCACCGTTCGCCAGCCTGTCACCGCGGTAGACCCAGACCTTGACGCCGATGACACCGTAGGTGGTCTTGGCTTCAGAGAACCCGTAGTCGATGTCGGCCTTGAGGGTGTGAAGCGGCACGCGACCTTCCCGGTACCACTCGCAGCGCGCGATCTCGATGCCGTTGAGCCGGCCCGACGACATGATCTTGATGCCCAGGGCTCCAAGGCGCATCGCGTTCTGCATGGCGCGCTTCATGGCGCGGCGGAACATGATGCGCTTTTCCAGCTGCTGAGTGATGCTGTCGGCGATCAGCTGTGCGTCGACTTCGGGCTTGCGCACTTCCTCGATGTTGACTGCAACCGGCACGCCGAGACGGCGGCCGAGTTCTGCCTTCAGGTTCTCGATGTCCTCGCCCTTCTTGCCGATCACCACCCCCGGACGCGCCGAATAAATGGTGATGCGGGCGTTTTTGGCGGGGCGCTCGATGAGGATGCGCGACACGGCCGCGCTCTTCAGCTTGGTCTTCAGGTACTCACGCACCTTCAGGTCTTCGGCCAGCATCGTCGCGAAGTTGCGTTTCGTCGCGAACCAGCGTGAGCTCCAGGCACGGGTGACCGAGAGCCGGAAGCCGGTTGGGTGGATTTTCTGTCCCATGGTCTTGGCAGCCCTCTTAGTTTCCGACTGTCACGAAGATGTGGCAAGTCGGCTTGCTGATGCGGTTGCCGCGGCCTTTGGCACGTGCGGAAAAACGCTTCAGCGTGGCACCTTGTTCGACGTAGATCGAGGTGATCTTCAGTTCGTCGATGTCGGCACCGTCGTTGTGCTCTGCATTCGCCACCGCCGACTCGACCGCCTTCTTGATGATGGTGGCCGCCTTCTTCGGGGTGAAGGTGAGGATGCTGATGGCCTGGTCGACCTTCTTGCCACGGATCATGTCCGCCACCAGCCGACCCTTGTCGACCGAGAGGCGCACGCCGCGCACACTTGCCTTGGTTTCCATAGTCATCGCCCCTTACTTCTTGGCTTTCTTGTCGGCGGGGTGACCCTTGAACAGCCGGGTCAGCGCGAACTCGCCGAGCTTGTGACCGACCATCTGGTCGGTCACATACACCGGCACGTGTTGCTTGCCGTTGTGCACAGCCACCGTCAGTCCGATGAACTCGGGCAGGATGGTGCTTCGGCGCGACCAGGTCTTGATCGGCTTCTTGTCCTTGATCGCGGATGCCCGTTCGACCTTGACCATCAGGTGGTGGTCCACGAACGGACCCTTCTTCATTGAGCGTGTCATGGTGACTTTCCCTCAGGCCTCACTTCTTGCGCCGCGAGACGATCATCGTCTGCGTGCGCTTGTTGCTGCGGGTGCGGTAGCCCTTCGTCAGCGTGTTCCACGGCGACACCTGGGGCTGGCCTTCACCGGTCTTGCCTTCACCACCACCGTGCGGATGGTCGACTGGGTTCATGGCGGTGCCGCGCACGGTCGGGCGAATGCCCTTCCAGCGGATGGCGCCGGCCTTGCCGTACTGGCGCAGGCTGTGCTCTTCGTTGCTCACCTCGCCCAGCGTGGCGCGGCAATCGATGTGGATCTTGCGAACCTCACCCGACCGCAACCGGACCTGGGCGTACACGCCTTCACGCGCCATCAGCGTCACCGAGGTGCCAGCCGAACGCGCGATCTGCGCGCCCTTGCCAGGCATCATCTCGACACAGTGGATCGTCGAGCCGACCGGGATGTTGCGGATAGGCAGCGTGTTGCCGGCTTTGATCGGCGCCTCTGCGCCGCTCATCAGCATGGCGCCGGTGTCGACACCGCGCGGGGCGATGATGTAGCGGCGCTCGCCATCGGCGTAGCAGACCAGGGCGATATGGGCGGTGCGGTTCGGGTCGTACTCGATGTGTTCGACCTTCGCCGGAATGCCGTCCTTGTTGCGCACGAAATCAACGACGCGATAGTGGTGCTTGTGGCCCCCACCCTTGTGCCGCATCGTGATGTGACCGTTGTTGTTGCGGCCGGCATTCTGCTTTTGCGGCTCGAGCAATGAAGCCTCGGGCGCGCCCTTGTGCAGGTGCTTGTGCACGACCTTCACCACGGCACGTCGGCCGGGCGATGTCGGTTTGACTTTGACGACGGCCATTACGCGCTCTCCCCGGAGAAGTTGAGCTCCTGGCCCGGCTTCAGCGACACATAGGCCTTCTTGACATGGTCACGGCGGCCAGTGGACTTGCCGAAGCGCTTGGTCTTGCCCTTCTGGTTCACCGTCTGCACGGACTCGACCTCGACCTTGAACATCAGTTCAACCGCGGCCTTGATCTCGAACTTGTTGGCGTCGCGCAGAACCTTGAAGAGAACCTGGTTCTCCTTTTCGGCGATGCGGGTGGCCTTCTCGGAAATGATCGGCGCCACGAGCACTTTTGCAAGGCGCCCTTCGTCGAACTTCCGCACGTGAGTAGAGTGGGCGCTCATGCGTACATCTCCTTGAGCTGTTCAATCGCGGCCTTGGTCACAAGGATCTTCTTGTAGAAGACCAGCGACAGCGGATCGGCGTGACGCGGCTCGACGACGAGCACGTTGGCCAGATTGCGGGACGCCAGCGCCATGTTCTCGTCGACGATGTCGGAGATCACCATCACCGAGTCCAGGCCCATCGCCTTGAACTTGGCTGCCAGCAGCTTCGTCTTCGGGGCGTCGATGCTCATCGAGTCGACCACCGCGAGACGACCGTCCCGGGCGAGTTGCGAAAAAATGGCGGCCATGCCCGCGCGGTACATCTTCTTGTTGACCTTGTGCGAGAAGTTCTCGTCGGGCCGATTCGGGAAGATGCGACCACCGCCACGCCACAGCGGCGACGAAGTCATGCCGGCGCGAGCGCGGCCGGTTCCCTTCTGGCGAAACGGCTTCTTGGTCGAGTGCTTGACCTCGCCGCGGTCTTTCTGGGACCTCGTGCCCTGGCGGCCGTTAGCCTGGAAGGCAACGACGACCTGGTGCACCAGCGCTTCGTTGTAGTCACGCGCGAAGACAGTGTCAGGAGCTTCGACCTTGGAGGTGGCCTGACCTTGATCATTCAGGAGCTCGAGTTGCATCACTGGGCTCCTTTGGCGACGCGGGCCTTGACGGCCGGGCTGACGACCACGTGGCCGTTTTTCGAGCCCGGGACGGCACCGCGAACCAGCAGCAACGAACGTGTCTCGTCGACGCGGATCACGTCTAGGTTCTGCGTCGTGACAGTTTCGTCGCCCATGTGGCCGGTCATCTTCTTGCCCGGGAACACGCGGCCAGGATCCTGCGCCATCGAGATCGAGCCCGGCACGTTGTGCGAACGGCTGTTGCCGTGCGACGCGCGCTGTGACTTGAAGTTGTGACGCTTGATCGTGCCTGCGAAGCCCTTGCCGATCGAGGTGCCCTGCACGTCGACCTTCTGGCCGGCGGCGAACAGGCTCACCGGCACCGTGGCGCCAGGCTGGTATTGACCAGCGACGTCAGCAGTCACGCGGAATTCGCGGAGGATTTCGCCGCTCTCGACACCGGCCTTGGCCAGATGCCCGGCGGAGGGCTTGTTCACCCGGCTCGCTTTGCGCGAGCCGAACGCCACTTGAAGGGCGGTGTAGCCGTCGGTGGCTTCGGTCTTGATCTGGGTCACGCGGTTGTTCGACACATCGAGCACCGTCACAGGGATGGCATCGCCATCATCCGTGAAGATGCGCATCATGCCCACCTTGCGGCCCAGCAAACCGAGACGGTTGCTCAGACTCATACTGTTCTCCAGCGGCCCGCCCATCCGGACGAACCGCCTTTGTTCACGTTCCCGACATCGATTGGCCGGGGTGATTTCAGCAAACTTCAGGTGACTGGCTGGCCCTTGCGCTGGACTGGGTCCTCGCAAGAGTTTGTTTTTACCTGATGCTTTGCTGTTTTCTCAGGACGCGCCCTTGAGCGCGCCGAGGAAAGCCTGCGAGTGTAGCAGTTGCATGATTCCCCGCAACTGCCCATTCACTTACTGCAGCTTGATTTCGACATCGACGCCTGCCGGCAGGTCGAGCTTCATCAGCGCGTCCACCGTCTTGTCGGTCGGGTCGACGATGTCCATCAGGCGCTGGTGCGTGCGAATCTCGAACTGGTCACGACTCGTCTTGTTGACGTGCGGCGAGCGCAGGATGTCGAAACGCTGCATGCGTGTCGGCAAGGGCACGGGGCCCTTGACGATGGCGCCGGTGCGCTTGGCGGTCTCGACGATTTCCTGCGCCGACTGGTCGATCAACTTGTAGTCGAAAGCCTTCAGGCGAATGCGGATCTTTTGCTTGGACATGGTCCGCTCCTTCAGGCGATGATCTTGGCGACGACGCCGGCACCGACGGTGCGGCCACCTTCACGGATGGCGAAGCGCAGGCCTTCTTCCATCGCGATCGGGTTGATCAGCTTCACGGTGATGCTGACGTTGT
>Ga0163144_10015050_pt1 | contig 16001 bp, 9 predicted proteins | sample OliLak19BULKMAT1_FD_123175 | JGI IMG/M metagenome (GOLD analysis project Ga0163144, IMG submission 123175) | Freshwater microbial mat bacterial communities from Lake Vanda, McMurdo Dry Valleys, Antarctica - Oligotrophic Lake LV.19.BULKMAT1 | ecosystem: Environmental > Aquatic > Freshwater > Lake... | reverse complement strand
TTCCCACACCGCTTGTCGCCGCTTGCCCATATGCCGCTCAGGAACATCGTCGCTGCTCAGCATTCGCTCCACGTCGCTGCCCAGCTGCGGTACACGATGACGGGGCCCGGTTCGTCGCCCACACATCCTCGGAACGCTCCCGGTTCGCGTCGATCCATGTGCCCGCGAAGAGATGCGCCGCTTTCAGGAACCCCTTCGCGTCAGGGCTCGACAGCGACTCGCCAACGGTTGGGTGAAAATACGCGGGCGGAGAGAGCGTCGCATCGTCGTACTGGGTGACCACGCGAGCCACCAGCCCGGCCACGGCCTGATCGACTGCAATTGCATGCTCAATGCCCGCTGAACCCAGAGTGTGCGCTGCACTGATCAACCGCAGTCGCACCAGTTCAACCGCGTCCACCATCCGCTGAGGGAGATCACCAGGGATCGGAACGGCACTGCTCACGGACGATTGTACGAGTGGCTGCGTTGAAGAGTCGGTAGCAAGAGAAGGTGAAGGCCCGAGCCCCCTCCGGCGGCTTCGCCGCCACCTCCCCCTGGCGGGGGAGGTGCTTCGATCACCCACGCCTCCCATAAATCACCAGCCTGTGCCCCTCCGCCACGAGTCCGCGCTCGCGGCAGACCCGATCGCGGATCGCCGCGAGTTCCGGCACATCGATCGGCGTGATCTCCCCGCTCTCGACCTCCACCAGCAGGCCCGATGCTGCGCGCCCGTACGCGAGTTGGTAGTGCGCTTGCTCGGTGTCGAACAGGACCTGCTGGATGATCCCCGCCTCCGCGAGCAACTTGATGGTGCGGTAGACCGTCGCGCGCGACACGCGGAAGCCCTGCTTGCCCATGGACTCGACGAGTTCCTCTGCCTCGAAGACGCCCCCCCGCCCTCCCTTCACGCCGCCCGGGCCGGTGCCCTGAGTCGCGGTCGCAACCTCCCGTCCGCTGGCCTTCGCGCCCGATGGTCCGCTCTTGCGCCCATCGCTTGCCGCCGCGGCGTCCCGATCCGCGTCCATCGCGCGCCGGATCACCGCGTCGAGGATGTACGCCCGCTCGGGCGTGTACTTCAGACCCTCGGCCTTGAGTTTCCGCCGAAAGACCGCGCACAGCGGCTCGATGATGCGGATGTCGTCGTCGGTGCCCGCCGCGACCGGCTCAAGCGGCTGGAGGTTCATCGCGGAAGGGTAGGGATGATCCGGCGCAGCCCCGGCGCCAATCAGCGCCCGCGCCGGGCTCTCCCAGATTCAGAGGGCGTTTCAACTACACTTCCCCCACATGGCGGCGAGCGGTCGACAAGCAGGTTCGGGCCCAACGTCCACCCAGCGCGGCAGGGGCCTTGGTCCCACCGCAGCGCTGTGCATCATCACCCTCGCGCTCGTCTGCCTGCTCAGCGCCACCGGGCAGGGGCCGGTCTTGGCCCCCATCTCCGGCATCATCGCGGCCATCGCGACCGGCCTTCAGGCGGGCCTGTTCGCGCTCGCGTATGTGCTGGGCGCAATCGGCCTGGGCCGACTGCCCGCGGCGTTCCTCGCCCGTGAACTCCCATCTCGCTTGTGGGTCCAGGCCGCGCTGGGCATCGCCCTCATGCTCTACCTCTCTCACCTGCTCGGCTGCTTCGGGTTGCTCAGCGGCGAGAGCCTGTTCCCGCGAGTGGTCGCGTGGGGCGTGGTGGCCATCGGCATTGGCTTGCTCACCCATCAACTCCCGGGCGGCGACTTCGCGCGGGATCGATGGCCCACCCTTCCCTGGCTCGCCCTCCTCGGAGCGCCGGCATTGGCCGTGCTGTTCGTCGCCGCGGCGAACGCGCCCGGCTGGCTGTGGCAGTCCGAGTTTGGCGCGTACGACGCTCTCAGTTACCACCTGCAACTCCCCAAGGAGTGGGCGGCGGGCAACCGGCTAGCGCCGGTCGACCACAACGTCTACTCATATCTTCCGGGCTATATCGAGGCGGCCTACCTGCACTTGGCGCAGATGACGGTCGGTGGGGGGGGTGGGGGGCGCGGCGGGGGGGGCACGACGGGGAGCGGCAGCGGGTCCATGGGGCTGATGATCAGCGCCGATGGTGCGTGGGTGTATTCGTGCCAGTCGCTGCACGCGCTGCTCGGCCTCGTCGCGGCCGCGTTGACCGGAAGAGGGGTATGGGTGGTGGCACGGAAAGCCGGCGCACCGGACGGCAGCGCGAGCGTCGCCGGCTGGGTCGCCGGACTGGTCTTGCTGGGGACGGGCTGGACCCTTGTCTGCGCATCGCTGGCGTACAACGAGATGGGTGTGCTGGTCTGCACCGCGGGCGCGATGCTGCTGTGCGTGGACCGCCCCCCCCCCGCGGCCGCCGACGACTCGCGCGGAGCCGGAAGCCTGTTTCGCGCGGTGGGAATCGGTTTCTTTGTCGGCATCGCGACCTCGTGCAAGCCCACCGCACTCCTGCTCATCGGACCCGCGACCGGAATCATGATGCTGGGCATGTTCCCCCGGCGAATATGGGCTACCGCTGTCCTTGCCGGGACGGTCGGCGGGCTTCTGGCGATCACGCCGTGGCTGGTGCGCAACGCGATCGCGGCGGGCAATCCGGTCTTCCCCTTTGGCGCTGGACTTCTGGGCATGGGGCACTGGACCGCGGAGCAGACGGCCCGGTACGCACGGGCGCACACCTATAGCGGATCACTTGTTGACCGACTCTCCCTGCTTATCTCAGCGCGGGGCTGGCTGCACCCGCAGTGGGGAGTCACGCCTTGGGTCGCGCTCGGGGCGGCGACGCTCGCGCTCGTCCGCGCACGCTCCCGGCGCATCGCCCTGCTGCTCATCGCGGGGATTGTCTGCGGCTTGGCGGCGTGGCTGTTTCTCACGCACCTACAGTCTCGTTTTCTGCTCCCGCTCATCGTGCCTATGACGCTGCTCATCGGCGCGGCGGCCGGAGGAATGGGTGGTACCGGAACTACTGAAGATCGCGATCCTCGTCCGCGACCGCACACGCTGGTCCGTCGAGTCGCAATCTGGGCGCTCATCGCGGCGCTCGGCCTGACGCCGGGTCTGCTCTCACTGCTCGGATTTGCAACCCAGAACGGCGGCGCGCCCAACGCCGTGCTCATCGGCGGTGTGGGCGAGTTCACGGGGATGACCCGCGTGCAGAGCGTGTACCGCGATCTGCCGCCAGGTGAGAGAGCGGTGCTGCTCCGCGGATCGGCCCCGCCCTTTGAACTCATGAACCTCGCGGTGCAGCCGGCGGTGCTGGGCGGGGACGCGCGCGCTGCGCTGCTCGGGCTGGAGAAGGACCTGCCGCCGGGCGAGCCCAGCGCGGTCTATCTGCTCGGCGACGCGGCCCCGCTGTACTACCTGGGCGCATCGGGCGGGCGGAGTCCGAGCGTGGTCTACCACACGACCTGGGATCGATCCATCTTCGGCAATGCGATCCGCGCGGATTCCAAGGAACACGGCTCCGCGGATGGTCCGGGCGCGTGGACCGACTTTCTCCGCGCCCGCGGCATCGGCTTCGTTCTCGTGAACCACAGCGAGTTGAAGCGCTTGATCGACAAGGACCACAACTTCGACCCGGATGTGACCACGACGCGGGTGGAACGGTGGCTTACAGACCCCGCTTCGCGCCTGCGGGTGGTTCGAGCGTGGACATTTCACAGCGGCGGGGACGAGGTCAACAATCCAGCCCCAGGCGGGGAGTGGACGGGACGCGACGGTCTCGTGCTCGTGCAACTGTTGGGGGCGACCGAGCCAACCGGGGAAGGGGCAAGATGAGCGGCAGCGCGGAAGGCGAATCGGGCCGCAAGTCTCAGTCCGCGATCAACACAGGCAAGGACCTGGACCCGCTTGCGCCCGCGGGGAGCGAGGCACGCAGGAGAAGGTCCCGCGTCGCCATCGCCCTCAACGTGCTGGGCTGTGCGCTGGGCCTCGCGCTGCTGTGGTGGTGTGGCGCCCGGGCGCTGTCCGCGTCCAACCGCGATCAACTGGCGCTGCTCTGGCGTGCGCCGTGGTGGCAGGCGGCGGGCCTGGTGGGGGTCTCGCTGCTCAACGCGGTGTGCAGCGCGATGGTCTTCCGCTCGGCCGTCTCGCCCGTGCGCAGACTCCCGATCCTCGATGTCGTGTGCGTGAACTTCGTTGCCTCGCTGGGCAACTACATGCCCTTTAAACTGGGCCTCGTCTTTCGCGTGCTGACGCATCACCGGCGCAACGGCCTGCCGCTCCTCACGATCGGCGCGTGGATGGGCGCCATGGCGGTGCTGATGCTCTGCGTGCTCGGACCGGTCATGCTCGCGGGTCTGTGGCGAGGGCGCGTGGACGGGGCATGGTGGCTCGCCGCCGCCGGAGGCACTCTGGTACTCTGCACGCTGGTGGTGCTCGCGGCCAGGCTGGCGGGGACGGGGCGTGGCTGGGAGTTCGTTCAACGCATGTGGCTCGCGATGCCCAAGCCCCGCCGATTTCGTGCGGAGTGGGGCGACGTGATGCTCGATCGCATCCGCGAGGGGACGCGCATGCTCGGCTCGCCCGCTGCGGTAGCGCAGGCCGTCATGTGGCGGGTCGGCGACCTGGCCACGCAGTCGCTCCGGTTCCTCATCTCCGCCACCATCATCGGGCGCACGCTGACATGGGACCAGTCGATCCTCGCGGGCAGCACCTACTACCTCATCGGCTCGGTGTCGCCGACGGGCCAACTGGGCGTCCGCGAGGCCGGCACCGCGGGCATCGTCGGCAAGTTGCTCGTGGGCATCGACTTTGACGCCTTCAGTCTGATCGTGATGATGGTGACGGCGGCGGAACTCTTCTCGCTGCTTCTGGGCGCGGGAGTTTCGATGCTCTACCTCGCGCGCCGACCCGTCATCGCCCCGTCACCGGCGGTCGCGTCCTGACCCGAACCCCATCTGCGCGATGTGAGTCGATCCGAACGTTCCTCACCGCTTCCGGTTGTCGAACGTGAACCGCTTCACCGCGTTGTCCGCCGTGACGACGATCGTGCGCAGCCCCTGCGACCCCGGCGTGGTGAGGAACGCGCCTGTGGCGATGCTGCCAACCTGCCGGGCCGAGAGCGTGCGGCCCGCGCTGTCCAGGACGAACATCCAGGCCTTGCCCGCGCCCGGGTTCGCCGCGCCGTCCCGCGGGAAGATCGCCGCGAGCACCACGACCTCGATGCGCGAGTCGCCATCGAGGTCCGCGGCCTCGACAAACGGCACCTGCGCTGCCGCGCCCGCCGGTGTGGGCACAGTGAACGACCATCCAAGATCGCCTTCTGCGTCGTGGTAGCGGACGACGGCCACCGGCGATTCGCTGTAACCCTCGGTCGTGGCGACGAGCCACCCGCGAGGACCGGCGATCTGCGCGGGCGATGCGTAACCGATGAACCCGCGCGGCGCACCGCGCAGTCGGACCTTCTCAACGGTCGCGCCATCGGGCGAGATCACCACCAGCCCGCCGCTGGAATAGTCCGGCGCGACAAACTCCGCCCGCCCATCGCCGGTTGTGTCGCTCATGCGACCGCCCGCCGCGGCGGAGACGCCCTGGCTGCGCTCTCCCTCGGACAGGAGGCTTGGGTTGAGCGTCTCTGGGCCGGCCGAAACGGGCGCGGCGGAAGGCCCCGTGTCGTCATCGGGCATCTGCCGGTCGTCAGCGCCCTGCGCAAAGCGCGCCAGCGCCTCCGCGCTGTGGATGGTCTCGCCCCGGAGAACCGCCTCGATGCGGTCGGTCAGTTTCTGCTCGAGGTTCTGCTCACCTCCCAGGTCGATGTCCTGGATGATGCCCTTGGCGTCGATGATGACCGAGCAGGGGATCGCCGAGACGCGGTACGCGCTGCCGAGTTCACCCTCAAAGTCGAGGATCTGGCGGAAGTTGATGTTGCGGGCCGCGAGAAACTCGCGCACCTTGTCCTCGCTGCCGGCGCGGTCCTGGTTGATGCCGATGACCACCACGTTGCGCCCGGCGAACCGGGAGGCGACGTTCTGCACCTGCGGCATGACGGCCACGCACGGCGCGCACCACGTCGCCCAGAAGTCCAGCACGACGACCTTGCCGCGAAGGCCTTCGAGCGACACCTCATCGCCCGAGAGTGTCTGGCCCGCGAAGGCCGGCGCGGGCTGTCCGATGAACGCCATCTGCGCACCGCCCTCGGGCGATCCGAACTCAAACGCATCAACCTTCTTCATGGACGGGGGAGGCGTGTACTCAAAGGCAGACGCGTCCACGGTCTCGTTCGCGCGGATCGCGCTGAAGGCGTAGAGGACTTCCGCCTTGTCGATGGTTTTGGGCGTGCCTGGCATGTCGGCATCGGGCGCGCCCGCGAGCATGTTGGCGAAGGTCGCGGTGAGGTCGATGCGGACCTCCTCCAGCAGGCCGGTGTCGTCGGCGAGCCACGCGGAAAACGGCGATGCGCCCATGCCGGGCATTGCGGGGTCGGTGACGCCGCGGATGCGCGTGCCCGCGCGACCCTTGCGGCTCTCCTTGGCCGCGCCCTCAAAGACCGTGCCGGATCGGAAAAACCGCTCGATGGCCTGACCGCCTCCTGCCGACCCCAGCAGCACGAGCGCCGGGCGGTGCTGGTGGAGGAGACTGAGTACGGGGTCGGCCGCGGACGCATCAATGTCGGTGGGCGTTGCGGACTGCGTGTACTGGCCGACCTGCTCCATGATCGCCCAGACCGTCTGCCCGTTGGAGATGAGGCGGACCTCATCGGTGCGGACGGCGAACCGCCCCGGCCGCTGGAACAGGAACTCGATCTCGTTGGTCGTGCTCTGCTCGACGGCCTCGCCCACTGCGTCCCTGCCGCGCAGGTCGAAAGTGACCTCGGCGCGGTCCCGGTAAGAGGTCAGTGCGGCGTAGGCCCGCTGGGCGCGCTCCAGCACCGCGCGGACCTCGCCGGGGATCGGCGCGGCGGGAACAACTGCCGGGACAGGCTGCACGCCCGGCAACCCGGCGTTCCCTTCCGCGCCGCGCGTGCCCTGCCGCGCGAATGCCGAGGGTGAGGAGACGAGTGCCGCCGTCAGAATGACCGCCGCGTATGCCAGACCGACCATGTGGTGGACTCCGAAGTGGCGCCGCTCTGAAGAGCGATGCGAGGTGTCAGCCAAGATGACAGCCAAGTTGGCACCGCTCTCCAGCGCGGTGCAAAATGTCAAACTCAAACACCGGTCTGGAGATCGGTGCCACCTCAGACCCGCCACAACCTATCGCCGCCCGCGTCCGCTGCGGCGCTCCCCGCCCTGCTTCTTGCCGGCCCTCGCTGGGGCCTTGCCCGTCGCCTTGCGGATGGGCTTGACCAGCGCCGCCTTGCCGGCCGGTGGCTGCTCGGTCGCGGTGCCGGACGCTTCTGATTCCGCGTCATCATCCTCGAAGAACGACTCCGCATCGTCGCCGCCGTCCTCATCATCGCCCAGGCGGACCTCGATGTCCGGCTCCTCGCCGGGGCTCTGCGGGGTTGTACCGAACTGCTCGAGCAGCGCTGCATCGTCGTCGCCGTGCTCGCCCAGGCCCGCCAGCGCGCGCCCCTTGCTCTCGGCGTGCCGCCCGGAGAGCAGGTCGTCAAGTTCCGCGCGCTTCCGCGCGCGGATGAGCAACTTGATGGGCACCTCACCAAACTCCAGTTCCTCGCGCAGGCGGTTGAGCAGAAACTTCTGGTAGTTCACGGTGAACAATCGCGGCGTGTTCACCACCAGCACGATCGTCGGCGGGCGCACCGCGACCTGCGCGATATAGAACGCCTTGGCGAACGTGCCGAGTTTGCTCGACGGTCCGCGCGTCGCCAGGATGTTCCGAAGCACCCGGTTGAGTTTCCCCGTCGAGACGCGCTTGTTGGACTGCTCGAAAAGTTCGAACGCCAGGCGCACCGTCTCGGCGACGTTCTCCCCCTCGTGGGCGGAGATGAACGCGATGGGCGCGAACGGCAGGCCCTTGAGTTCCTTGCGCAGATACTCCTCGAACATCTCGGGGTTGATGTCCTGGCCGCGCTGGGCACCCCCCTTGGCGACCTCGCCCTCCACCATGTCCCACTTGTTGACGACGATGACGCACGGCTTGTACGACTTCTGGATCATCTGGCCGAGGTGCTGGTCCACCTGGCTTGTCGGCTCCGTCGCGTCGATCATCAGCAGCACCACGTCCGCTCGCTCGACGCTTCGCTGCGCCCGGTCGAACGCGAACCACTCGATGCGGTCGGCGAAACTCTTCTTCTTCCGCAGGCCGGCGGTGTCGATCGCCACGAACGTGTGCCCGTCCATCTCGAAGCGCACATCGACCGCGTCCCGCGTCGTGCCCGCGATCTCCGAGACGATCACCCGCTCCTCACCCGCCAGCGCGTTCACCAGCGTGCTCTTGCCCGAGTTGCGCTTGCCGATGATCGCGATGTGCATCTCGCCCGCGGCCCTGGAGCGCTCCTCCTTCGCGTCCGCCGCGCCCCACTCCTCCTGCCCAGGCAGCGCCGCCACCGCCTCGTACAGCGCATCGATGAAGTCGCGCCGGAAATAGTTATTCTTCGCCGAGACCGCCAGCGGCTGACCGAAGCCCATCGCCGCGGCCTCAAGCGCGTGCGCCTCCCAGCGCGGGCCATCGGTCTTGTTCCCCACCACGATCACCCGCAGGTTCGGGTTGGACCTTCGCCCCAGCACGCGCTCGCGCAGCAGCCGCGCGATCTGCTCATCGGCCGTGGTCACGCCCGACTGCGCATCGATGACGAACAGCACCAGGTCCGCGCCGGCCACCGCCTCGGAGATCTGGTGCTCGATGTCCTTGGTCAGACGGGTGAGGTCCGAGCCCACATCGTCGAACCGGCCGCCCTCCGCGACATACACGCCGTAACCGCCGGTGTCGGTGAGTTCGATCGTTCGAACGATCCCGCCGTGGTCGGGCAGGGCCTGCTCGGAATGGGTGAGGTCCACCAGGATGCTGACCCGGTCCCGCGTGGTGCCCGGGGTGGGGTCCACGATCGACACCTTGTCGTGCGCCAGCATGTTCAGCAGGGACGACTTGCCGACATTCGGCCGACCAACGATCGCGACGCGGGGAACGGGCATGGGGAAGGGTATGCCCGTGCGGGCTGATACCCGCACCATTCGCGTACTCGGCCGCGGACACATCGCGCAGCCATGATGAGGTGAGAGTGTGATGAGGTGACGAGGTGAAGAAAAAGTACCTCACCTTCTCACCTTCCCACCTTCTCACTATCTCATCTTCTCACCTCATCACGCCTTCAACTCCGCCGCACCAACACACAGGTACAACGCGGCCATCCGCACCGCGAGTCCGTTGGTGACCTGCCGGAGGATCACGCTTCGCGGGCCGTCGGCCACCTCATCCGCGATCTCGATGCCGCGGTTCATGGGGCCTGGGTGCATGACGATCGCCCCCGGCCGGAGCAGGCGCGCCCGTTCGGCCGTGAGCGCGTAGCCGCGGGAGTACTCGCGGATGCTCGGGAACGCGGATGAGGCCTGCGCGGGGCGTGCTGTGTCGCCGGGTTTCGTGGGTGGGAGGGCCGCGTCGCCGTGCCGCTCGAACTGCACTCTGAGCATGTTCACCGCATCGACCGTCGGCAGCACGGCCTCCAGGTCGTCATCGACCGTGCAACCCAGCGTCTCCATGCTCCGCGGTGCGAGCGTCCCCGGCCCGACGCACACAACCTGTGCGCCGAGCTTTGTCAGCCCCGCGATGTTCGACCGCGCCACGCGCGAACTCGTCACATCACCCACGATCGCCACGCGCAGGCCCGTCAGGTCGAACGTCTCCAGCCGGCCGTGGGCCTCGGCGAGCGTGTAGATGTCCAGCAGGCCCTGCGTCGGGTGCTCGTGCTTGCCGTCGCCGGCGTTGATGACGGCGCACCGGACCCCGGCCGCGACCAGCCCCGGCGCGCCCGACGACTTGTGGCGAACGACCAGCGCATCCACGCCCATCGCCTCGACGTTGCGCGCGGTGTCAACCGTGCTCTCGCCCTTGCTCACGCTCGAGCCGCTGCTGGTGAGGTCGATCACGTCCGCGCTCAACCTCTGGGCCGCGAGCGTGAAACTCAGGCGAGTCCGCGTCGAATCCTCGAAGAACAGATTCGCCACGACCTTGCCCCGCAGCGCGGGCACCTTCTTCACGCTCCGCGCCGACACCTCCGCGAAGCCCGCGGCGGTCCCCAGCAGCGTCCGGAGTTCGTCCACGCTCAACTCCTGCAGACCCAGCAGCGACCTGTGCGTCCACAGCGGCGGCAGCGCGTGGGAGTGCGGGGAACTGGGCTGGGCGGTGAGCCCTTGGGACGCGCCTGCGGTCTTGGTAGTCATCAAAGCATGAGGGTATCCGCTCCCAACACCTTCGAGAGTCAGAGCCCGGAGCGCGAGCGACGGGTTGTGCCGGGGTCGCAAGCCGGCCACCAACCGATCCAGCCACCCCCGATATGCCCTCGGTTCACGCGCGCGGCAGGAGCCTTTCCGCCAGATTCTTGCGCCATCCAACTCTCATGCGATGCGGCGCAACCCGTCGCTCGCGCTCCGGGCTCTGATGATCCTTTGCCCCGTCGCTGCCCCCCTCACTCCCTCGGATTGATCGTGATCCGATTCATCTCGTCCTGCGGCATCAACCGCACATCCACCTTCTCGCCCGGCCCCGGCTCCAGCCGCAGGGCCGAGTGCTCCGGCTGGATCGGGATCTCGCGCTCCGGCCGCTCCACCAGCACCGCCAGCCGCAGCCGGCTCGGTCGCCCGAAGTCGAGGATCTCCCGCAGCGCGGCCATCACGCTCCGCCCGGTCATCAGCACATCGTCGCACAGCACGATCTCGCGCCCGGCGACATCGAACGGGATCGATGTCTTGCCCACGCGAGCTGCCGCGCCGGTCTCCGACAGGTCGTCGCGGTACAGCGTGATATCGATCGAGCCGACATCACGCACGCCCAGGCGCTGCGCCAGCCGCTCGGCGATGACATCACCCCGCCGCCTGATGCCGATCAGCGCCAGGTTTGCCGGGTCGTTGGTCGCGTTGCGGATGTCCGCGGCGAGGGCGTCGAGGAGTTTCTCAACCTGGGCTTCGTCGGCGATGAGTCTCATGCCGCGAGTATAACGGGTTGGCGGGTGTCTTTGGGGTGCCTCGCCGCTTCGCGACGACAGCGCGTCGCGAGGGGGGGGCGACGCGGTACCCAGGAGCGCGGTACCCAGGAGCGGCGCGGCACTCAGGTCACTGACCGCCCGCAGCCGCCACCGGCGCGGGCTTCCCGCCCGCCGCGGCGAAGGTGTTGTTCATGTGCTTGACCACCTCTTCCGTGATGTCCAGGTCTTTGTGGATGAACAGCATCCGCTTCATGGTGATGGCCCGAAGCACCGTCTCCGAGTTGCCCTTGGGCACCGTCACCGATTCATCGCTCACCAGCACCATGTGGTAGCCGTTCTGCACCGAGAGTTCCTGGATCGCCGTGTTGACCTTGAGGTAGAGGTCGCGAAACAGGTCCGCCTGCTGGCCATCGAGTTTGCGGTTGGAGAGTTGGGCCTCAACCTCCGCGCGGAAGACCATCTCGCGCAGGTCCTCGACGGCCTTTGAGCGCTGCGGGCTTGCCGCGGCCATCGCGGTCAGGGCCGTCTGCTTCTCATCAATCTGCTGCTTGAGCGCATCGAGTTCCTTCTGCTTGATGTCGTAGGCCTTCTTGAACTCCGCGCCCTTCGCGCTCTTCTCATCGAGGCCGTTGATCAGTTTCTCGAGGTCCACCACCGCGATTGTCGCCCCCTTGGGAGGTGCGCCAAACAGCCCGACCGATGCGGTCACCGCGCCCGTCCCGACCGCCGCCAGCGCGGCAGCGCCGACGATCAGACCCGTCATCCGCCAACGCCTGGTTACCATCGCACTCATCGTTGACCTCCGTGATCCCGCTCCCCGCCCTATTCATACCGCTCGGCAGTCCGGGCGCCGGCAGATGCTAAACCACCCTGACCCTCAAAACCACGCGCAAATGCAAACCCCTGCTTCTCAAGGTGGTATCGCTCTCCCGAGCGGTGCTGGGCAATCCACATCCTTCCGAGCCCCGATCCCACCCGAGCCTGTCGAGGCGTTCGACCTGTCCCACCCCCGGGTTCCCGCCGGGTCGTTCGCTTCCGGGCACGGGCTTGAGGGCCTGCGCATCCTTCATCTTTCCGATCTGCACACGCGCCGCATCGCGCCCGCGTCGGATCGCTTCGGACGATTGGTGCGTGCCATCGCCGCTACCCCCGCCGACCTCATTGTCCTTACCGGGGACTACACCGACGAAGCCGGGCACGAGCCCGCCGCCGTGGATGCGCTCGATCGCCTCTCGCGCGCATGGCCCACGCCCGCGCTCGGCGCGTTCGGCATCTTCGGCAACCACGACTCCAACGCGATGCTGCACGCCGCCCAGGGCCTCGAGCGCATCACCTGGCTTGGCGGCCCGGGGCGGAGGCCGCGATGGGCAGCGCCGCACCCGCGCCTGCGCCTTGTCGGGCTTGATTATCCCGAAGACTTCATCAGCGCGACGCTTGATGCGCCAGCGCACGACCCAGATGCGTCGACGATCGCACTCGCGCACTATCCGACCGCCATCATTCCCGGCGCGAGCCTCGGGATACCGATCGTGCTTGCCGGGCATACTCATGCCGGTCAGATCCGCCTGTCCTCGCGCCTCGCGCCGCACACTTCGAGCGATATTCCGGCGCACCTCGCCTCCGGCATCCTCCGCCTCGATCAGACCCTCTGCTGCATCTCTCGCGGCATCGGTGACGGAGTCTTCGAGGGCCTCAGGATCAACTGCCCCTGGCAGGTCCCGCTGTACACGCTCCGCCGCGGCCCGCTCCCGACGCCGCCCCGCCGTTCCCCAGCGCACGCGATCACGCAGGTTGTGCCGTGGTGAAGTGGCACGGGCATCCCTGCCCGTGGCCTTCGTCGCCCCAACCATAAATCGCTTTCATCTTCTCCTCTGATCCAATCCATCTGTACAGTTGATGCTCGCAACCCAGGGAGGGACTACACACCATGGCTGCTACTGAACTACCGCAAAGACCCCGGCACGCCCGCCGCTGGATCGTCCGACTGCTCCTTGTGCTGGCGATCCTCATCGTTGCGGCGGTCGCGCTCGCGCCTTGGGGCGCTTCACGCATCGCGCCCCGTCGGATCGAAGCCGCAGCAGCAGAGTCGATCCAAGGCTCGGTGAAGGTGGGCGCGGTCTCGGTCGGGTGGTTCTCGCCCCTTGCCGCTGGTCCCATCCGGCTGCTCGACCCGCAGGGCCAGCAGGTCGCGCTCGTCGAGATGGACGCTCCGATCACGCTCTGGCGGATCGTTTCGGAGCGTTGGTGGTCGGCCCGGTCGCTGGACCTCGGCACGATCATGCTGACGGGGGACATCGACATCGTGCGACGAACGGATGGCACCACCAACCTCGACGCCGCGCTCGCGCCAAGAACCCCGTCCCCGACACCCGCGCCTTCGGGCGGCGGCGGCTCCTCGACAGCGCAAATGCCGAGCATCAAGGCCCGCCTCCAGATCGCCGAACTCGATGCGACCATCCGCGAGCAAAAGGCCGATGGCACCTCCGGGCCGGAACTTGGCGTGCGGAAACTCACCGGCCCGGTGGACATCAATATCGATCAAGGGTCGCTCCTCGCCAAGGCAGACCTGAAGGCCGAGGCGGTCGCCGCGGGCGGCACCACGCCATCCGTGATCGCGCTCCACGCGGACATCAAGCAGAAGTCGGCGAGCGGACCATCCGGATTCTCCCCCGGCAACATTGAGCGTGCGACGGTCGAGCTCGATGCGACCGGCATTCCAAGCGCGATCATCGACGCACTCGGCGGCTTCGGCGGGGCACTCGAGCAGGGCCTTGGCGCCGCATCGGATGTGCAGGTGCGCATCGATGGCAACCTCGCGGCGGCGGACATCGCTTTCGAGTTCCGCTCGCCGGGCGCAACCGCCGATGCGGCCCTGAAACTCACCGACGGCGTGCTTGTCGCGGGCGCGTCCGGCAGGCCCGCGCTCACGCTCAACCTCAAATCCACCGGCTTCGTCTCGCGACTGCCGCAGGCACGCGCTGCCGTCGAGAAAGCCGCACAGAACATCACGCTCGACGCGGGACCATCGCTGGCGCTCAGCGTGGATTCGCTCCGCCTGCCCGTGCCTGCCGGATTGACGGAGGGCAAGCCGTTCGACGCGGGCGCATTGGACCTCCGCGGCGCGGGCGTGAAGATGACCATCGATGTCGGCGCGGTTTCGGGACAGGTCGCGCTGCCAGCGCCGGGCGCAGCGGGCGGCACCATACCCCCCAACGCGACACGCAAACCCCAGCCCTTCGCCGCGGAGGCGATGCACATCGTCGTCGATGCCTCGGACCTTTCCCGGCCCGTAACGATCTCGGGCGGAACTGCTGCCACGCTCGACGGTCGCTCCGCCGGCGACCTGGTGATCGACGCCTCCGCCGATGGTCTGCTCGACGCCCAGGGCCGTTTGCTCGCGCTCCAGCCCGGCGCACCGGCCTTTGGCGCGGTCACCGCCAACGTCGCGCTCCGGCAGTTCGCCTCCGCGCTCCTCCAGCCTTTCGTCGCCGCGGCCGGGCTTCCCGTGGATCTGCCCCTTGATGCGGGTCCGACGCTCGACCTCACGATGAACGTGAAGACCAGCGCGCCCGGCGCAACGCCATCAACGCCAGCAGACGTACCGGGGGCACCTTCGGGCCTGAGCGCATTGCCGCCTGCCGATGCGACGATCACTCTGCGTTCGAGCAACCTCAGCGCCGATGTCGCCGCGCGACTCGAGGGCGGCACGCTCCGCAGCACCGGCACCGGCATCCGCGCCGTGATGAACTCGGCGACCCCGCTCGCCCGGCGCATTCTCGCGGGCGACGGAACAACGGCACCTGCCATCGACGTCTCCGGACGCGCGGGCGTGGAACTCACGATCACCGACCTGGTCGCGGACGTCGACGAACTCACCGGGGGGGGCGATGCGCCTCTGCGTGCGCTCGACGGGAACATCAATGTCGCGATCACCGATGTACGCGTCACGCTCCCGCCCTTGCCCGGCGTGGAGGGCCGGCCGCCGTTCGCGGCCGCGCCCATCGACATCGCAAGTTCCTCGCTGGGCATCGTGCTCGCACGCGGGCAGGCCCCTGCACTCGATGCGGAGGCTCAGGCGACAACCGTCGGCGCTGCGGCTCCGATGACATTCGCCGCGAACCTGACCGCCGCGGGACTGAAGTCCGGCGAGATGCCCAAGGCAACGGGCCTCGACATGCTGCTGGCGCTCGGGCTTGTTGGGGAGATCAACGCGCGGGGCGTTCCGCCCGCAATCCTCAGCACGCTGCCCCAACTCGCCCGCTACGCACCTGCTTCGACCGGGGCGGCAGTCACGCCCAGCGCACTCGACAGCGCCATCGCGCAGGCGCTCGCGGGCGCGGTCGGCACCGGCGCGGATGTCACCATCAACCTGGGTGCGCCCAAGGACGGCGCGCCCGGGCAGATCGCTCGCATCCAGGTCGCCACGCAGGCCAAGGGCTTTGGCTCCGACCTCTACCTTCGCCTCACCCCCACCGAGGCGGCGATCACCGGCGGCACGAACTTCCTCATCGCGGAGCCATCGGCGATCAACGCCGTCCTCGCCGCGGCAAGCCCGCCGGCGGAAGGCACAGCCGCCGAGCCCGGCGCGCAGACCCTGAGCCTCGTGGAGAAGACGAAACTCCACCTCCGCTTTCCCGAGCCGATCGTTATCCCACTTCGCAAGACGCCCGAGGGCGCGATCGTGCCCGACTTCGCCGTCGCCAAGGATTTCTTCGCCTCGCTCGCCGCGGAGGGCGACATCGTCATCGGCGGCATCCCGCTCGCCTCCGAGCCGGGCGGGCGCGCGCGTCCAGAGGATTCCGCACGACCGACTGACAGCGCTCTTCGCCTGAGCAAGTTCGAGGGGCAGGCGCGGGTGCCGCTGGCCGCGCTGGCGAGCGATGCCGCCAAGGCCGACCCCGCCAACCGCGCGACACTGAAAGTGACGACCGACGCACGCACGTTCGAGGGCGCGCCCATCTCCGCGCTCGTGCTTGATGCGACCGCCGGTCTCGACGCCTCC
>Ga0163144_10015049_pt1 | contig 16003 bp, 18 predicted proteins | sample OliLak19BULKMAT1_FD_123175 | JGI IMG/M metagenome (GOLD analysis project Ga0163144, IMG submission 123175) | Freshwater microbial mat bacterial communities from Lake Vanda, McMurdo Dry Valleys, Antarctica - Oligotrophic Lake LV.19.BULKMAT1 | ecosystem: Environmental > Aquatic > Freshwater >... | reverse complement strand
TAAGCCATAAATCTGGGGAGGGGGCTAGGGGCTAGGGGCTAGGGGCTAGGGGCTAGGGGCTAGGGGCATATAATTTATTGGTTAAAACCGAAGATTTACTACCCGAATGCTTCGCCCCTACTGCCCTAATCGCCTTGACGGTTGCTATACTTGCCCAAGAAACCAGGCAGGTTCCCTATTATATCTCCTTATTCATCCGGCAAGAAACTTTCTCCCCATTTCACTTCAACTTTACCGCTGGGGCTAAACACAACCTTAAATTCAGCGACAGGCTTATTGATTACTAGCTTATTAGGTAGTATGAGAGTCTCATCCTTTGCCTTGCCGTCATCGGGTTTAGATAACAATTTGGGTAAAGGAGTAGTTGGAAGTAAATCAATCGCCAGTTTATCGATCGGTTCGTAGGAAACGACCGCTCCTTCCGTATCCACTAACACCCGATATACTAGATCGCGATCGAAATTGACAGAGGTTTGATTTGCTTCTTTATTGCTAGATATTTGCCAATTTTGCACAATTAGTTTTTGCAGATCCTCTTGCAACTTCTGGATATTTTTCTCATCAGTAATCGCTGCTAGGGTATCGGCGGCGGCAGAGTCCAAACTAGAGGGAATCTCAGAGGGGATAACACCAGCCCCAGCTTTCAGTGCGATCGGTGGTTTGAGACTGTTTTTCTCCAAATCCAGGGCATCGCCGATTAACTCGTTAATTTTTTTCCTGTCACTGACGGTAAGCAATCGATGCTGGAATACTATATATTTATATTCTCTGGAAACCTTCCTCTCAATAACTCCGATCGCTTGTTCGACCGCCTCATTAGCCGCATAGCTGGGTGCTTCATCCACAATTGATTGTAGCGGTTGATTGGGATCGAGCAGCATATTTGCCAATCTGCGAGTTAAAGGCACAATCCCAAACACACTTACCTTTTTCTCTAAACCCAATTCTTTAACTGCTTTGAGAGCAATTTCCGTAGTCATCTCAGAGCCTCCCCACAGAACATTGATATTTGGATGATTTTTGAGCATTTCCTTCACCTTATCCACATCTTCTGGGGTTTTTGCATCCGTCGTTCCCGTTTGATCCCAAACAACGCCGGAATCTTTCATCCCTTTCGCAAACCCCTGCAAATAAGGATAAAGGCGAGTTGAATCTGCCCCATCTACCAGACCCACATTTAGCTCTCTAACCTGTTTCTTGTTATTTGGTTTAGCCCAAATTCCTATATACCTGCCAAGGTCGTAACCCATCTGTAAAGAATCACTTTCATAACAAGCAAATACAACTTTCTGAGCTTCTTTCGGCAGACAATCACCGATGTTAACTACTGCCACACCAGAGACATAAGCTTGGAGAATAGCAGGTACAGATTTTTCTGGGTCTAGCGGTCTCATTATGATCGCATCCACGTCCTGAGTCAGTAGTTGTTTGATTCCTTGCGCTTCTGCCTCAACACTTTCTCCGGTCTTAATCGGCACAATTTGAACTTGTTTATTTTCCTTAGCGAACCTCTCTAAGCCTTGCTGATACAACTTATAAGTCAAGTTATCATTGGGAACGAGAAATCCCACTTTATAGGTTTCTGGCGCTGACTTGATAATTTTTGCTTCCCAGTCCTTGTCTTTAGCGGCTTTGTCCAAATTGTAGGCTCGTTTCAGTTGATCCACTGACCAGAACTTGGCTCGCTTAAGGTTAGCACGCTCGAATTCAGTGCCGATCGTAATCGTGCCATTCCGCATATCCGCATAGCGAAGCAAAGCTCCCTTAAAGTTGGCTTTGTAGAGATCCGCTCCTTGGAGATTAACACGGCTTAAGTTAGAGCTTTGGAAATTGGCTTCTTTGAGGTTGGCTCCTTGAAGATCTGCCCAAAGCAAGCGGGAATTAATTGCTGAGGCTTTTGTCAGGTTGGCATCCCGCAGATAAATGCGGCTCATGCGAGTGCTATCTAGATTGGCTTCCTCTAAATTGGCTTTTTCCAGATTAGCAGCCCGCAGAATTGCTCCCTTCAGATTCGCCTTCTTCAAATTTGCCCCTTTCAGATTTGCTCTTTCCAGATTCGCTCCCTCTAGATTGGCTCCCTCTAGATTGGCTCCCTCTAGATTCGCTCCTTTTAAATTCGCTCCAGCCAAGTTGATCTGCGAAAGGTTAAATCCTTCATACCTGTAAAACTGAGGGGGCCATTGAGCAAAAGTTGCCATTCCCAATTGGAATTTATAGCACTTATTTAGCTCAATACCTTCTAGGTTGGCCTTGGGAGCCTGTTCTCCTAATATACCTTCGCAGTTTTTGTTGAGGAGTTCTATAGCGTCTATTCTCGATTCAGAATATACAACTTCTTTCTGATTTCTAATTTCTTGTCGCGCTGTATCGAGCGCTGCTTGCTGTCGCTGGGGCGCTTCCCAAAAATAGGCTCCCATTGCTGCCAAAAGGGTGAATTGACCAATTACTGTCGCTAAACTATACAGAGAGACATTTTCACACCATTTAGCAAAATCTCCCAGGCGTTGGTCTAAAAACTTGAAAGGTCTGAGCCAGGAATACTCTTGTTTCTTTGGTAATCTTTCTAAATAGTAACTTTCAAACAGACGCCGATAGCTTTCGGCTGGCATATCTAGCCGTTTTGCTTCCTGTAACAATCTGTACTCTCGTTTAACTGGATCTGGAATAGCAGCCACTCGGCTAAAGCTGGCGTCTAAATTCTGCAAAACGCTTTCTAGTTCAGATATTTCTGCTTTTTCCTCTTCTGTCCTTTCAATAATTGGATCTGTTGGAGCTTTTTCTTCCTCTGTCTGTTTCTTACCCGCAGTCATTTTTTTGAAATGTTTGATCAGATCGGCTTGGTTCAGGTTAAAACGGGGGGTTTTCATAATTTTGGAACGAATTGGGTGAAAAGGTTTAAATAATGGTATTGACACTCTCGCCGTCAAGCTACGTTGTAACGGGAGATGAATTGCATAGAGATAATCAAGCAATAACTTTACTGCTATAAGTATCAAATAACATACTAATTCAGAAACTGCCACATTGTTTGACGTAATTTTATGAAACTCAACAATTTGTCAGGATGATGACTCTTCTGTTTTTATACGCTGTACGAGATTTCGGCATCGGAGAAACTCCTGGGAGAGGAAAAATAAAATGTTACATTAAGAACGCTTGCATACAGATTACGCAAGATCGATTATGACAAAATTAAAAGGTAGTGAGGAGGTCATCGTATGAATTATAGAATGGATCGCCGTGCTTATGCGGAAACTTTTGGCCCAACCGTAGGCGATCGCATCCGCCTTGCCGATACGGAACTATTCATAGAAGTTGAGCTTGATTATACCACTTACGGTGATGAAGTCAAGTTTGGCGGCGGTAAAGTAATTCGCGACGGAATGGGACAATCCCCCATCTCTAACGCCGATGGTGCCGTCGATATGGTAATTACTAATGCCTTGATTCTGGATTGGTGGGGCATTGTCAAAGCAGATATCGGCATTAAAGATGGCAAAATATTTAAAATTGGTAAAGCAGGAAATCCCTACATTCAAGATAACGTAGATATTATTATCGGCCCTGGCACTGAAGTCGTTGCCGGGGAAGGAAAGATACTAACTGCTGGCGGTATCGATACTCACATCCACTTTATTTGTCCGCAACAGATCGAAGTTGCGATCGCATCCGGCATCACCACCATGATCGGCGGCGGTACTGGCCCAGCCACAGGTACAAATGCTACAACTTGTACTCCAGGCCCTTGGAATATTTACCGAATGCTGCAAGCCGCCGATGCCTTCCCAGTAAATCTGGGATTTCTCGGCAAAGGCAATAGCAGCCAGCCTCAAGCCTTAGAAGAACAAATCCTTGCCGGGGTAATGGGATTGAAACTGCATGAAGATTGGGGAACCACACCAGCAGCAATTGATACCTGTCTTAGCGTGGCTGATAAGTACGACGTACAGGTAGCAATTCACACCGATACTCTCAACGAAGCTGGCTTTGTGGAAGCAACAATTGCGGCATTCAAAGGTCGCACAATACACACCTACCATACGGAGGGAGCCGGAGGAGGACACGCGCCCGATATCATCAAAGTCTGCGGCGAAGCGAATGTGCTGCCTTCTTCTACTAACCCGACGCGCCCTTACACAGTCAATACTTTGGACGAACACCTGGATATGCTGATGGTGTGCCATCACTTGTCGCCATCTATACCCGAAGATGTGGCGTTTGCGGAGTCGCGGATACGGCGCGAAACTATTGCCGCTGAGGATATTTTGCACGATTTGGGCGCTTTCAGTATGATTTCGTCAGATTCTCAGGCAATGGGGCGCGTGGGTGAGGTGATTATTCGCACTTGGCAGACGGCGCATAAGATGAAGGTGCAGCGGGGGAACCTCACCCCCCAACCCCCTCTCCGCAACGGAGAGGGGGGGCAAGAGAGGGCGGATAATTTTCGGGCGAAGCGGTATGTGGCGAAATATACGATTAATCCGGCGATCGCGCACGGGATTTCTCAGTATGTCGGTTCTGTGGAAGAGGGGAAATTGGCGGATTTGTGCCTTTGGCGTCCGGCATTTTTTGGGGTGAAGCCGGAGCTGGTGATTAAGGGGGGTGCGATCGCTTATGCTCAAATGGGAGACGCCAACGCCAGTATTCCTACGCCTCAACCCGTCCATATGCGATCGATGTTTGGTAGTTTTGGAGGTGCGATCGCAGCCACATCCCTAACCTTTGTTTCCCAAGCAGCACTAGAACGGGATATTCCAAGTCAATTAAAGTTACAAAAACGAGCGGTTGCAGTATCTGGAACGCGACAAATTAGCAAGCGGGATATGAAATTAAACGATGCTTTACCGCGTGTGGAAGTTGATGCAGAAACTTATGAAGTGAGGGCAGATGGGGAGTTATTGATTTGCGAACCGGCAACTATTTTGCCGATGGCGCAGCGGTACTTTTTGTTTTAATTCCGTAGTTCCTGAAAATATGGCGATCTGGTTTCACCAGATCGCGCTTTCTCACCTCAACGCTCTAGTAACGAGTAAAAAGATAACGGCAAAAGTCGGAAACGATATCAAGTCAGCGTCCAGACACCATCCCAATCTTCTGATGGCGGATTTTGGAGCCAATACTGGCAGCGTTTTAGATACATCATAGATGTCTTGTCATTCGTGTTCATATCTTCCACAACGATCGCAAACTCATTCATCGCTCGCCGGAATTTCCGATTCAGATAATGCTCGCGCCCTTGATTGTAATGTTCAATCAATTTTTGCTTCTCCTCAGAAATTGGCTCGGAACGCAACCCCACCACTTCATATATAGCTACTGGTTGGTTTCTGCCTTTAGTGTGAATATAGTCAAGCTCTCTAGCCCATATCTGTTCAGAACAGAATTGATAAGTATTTTTGCTAATAACGATATCGCAACCATACTGCTTGCTCATTCCTTCTAAGTAAGCGGCAATATTTACCGCGTCGCCAATTACAGTAAACTGGCTTAGTCTGCTAGAGCCAAGATTACCAGCGATCACAGTATCGGCATTGATGCCAATCCCAATTTGAAACGCTGGCTGATGAGATCTAACAAGTTTTGCATTAAATTCTTGAAGACGATCGCGCATTTCAAGCGCAGTTTGCACAGACATCCAGGCATGATCTTCTAAAGGCACAGCTGCACCAAAAGTCACCATTATGGAATCGCCAATATATTTATCTAAGGTGCCCCTGTGCTTAATAACAGCATCTGACATTACCTCAAAATATTCATTCAGCAGGCTGACCACATCTGCTGGCTCCATGTTTTCAGTCAACGTAGAGAAGCTGCGAATACCTGAGAATAAAATCGTAACTTCCCGGCGATCGCCCTGCAACCTGGCTTCATCCATTCCAAGGAACTCCTCTGTCAATTCCTCAATCTTATAGCGGTACATTTTACTCCTGAACCCTTTCTCATTACTGACAATCTCAATCACGACCAAAGCACTGCAAACTTGAGATGCCCCCCTGGTATCCGTGAGTGTACTAATACATAAATTGGCTTGAAAAAACTTTTGGCGCAATGAGTCACGGCATGGGTGCAATTGATTTGAATCAACATAGTAGAGAGATTTGCATCACTGACTTGAGTGACTTGAGAAGGATGAGCCCAATACTGCTCGTACAGAAATCCCTATCTGCCTGCCATTGCACGTAGGTAGACGCATCGGCTGCTAGACTTCCTCCGACTTGAGAGTCTGAGGCTGATGTTTCTGCGGTGTTCATAGATACATTATCGAGTTTTTCAAGCGATCGCGTTTTCCCTGTCCGGCAAGCCCTATGGCTAGGGGTGCGGTCAAAAATAGTTGATCATCGGGACAAAGGAGGACAAGGAAGACTCTTCCTCCCAACCAACTACTTATGAGCGCCACACAACGCCGGAGGCTTACTCTGCAAAGTTTCCGGCAATTCCTCCGCTATTCGACCTTCTCCCACCAAACTCAGAACTTCTTGCATCATAGTTGAGGTAGCGGCGGGCGATCGCCACTCTCGCTGCTGAATCCGGTTTAAATAACCCCACAGACTGTAATTCAACGGCGAAGGAGGGCGTAAATTTGACGCAAATAGGTAAAATCGCTGGCTATCGCTACTTCCAGCGTCACTCAGTATCCAGTTTTGAAACTTTTGACGCTATGATTAAATTCCTTGGGAGTAGTTGTTCCACAGGTACTCCAGGCCAATGGGTAAAACCGAGCCGCCGGAATCCTTCGTGGGGGTGAGGTAAAGTCATCTCGTAAAGGAAAAAATAATACTAAAGATAATTGACAAAAATAAACAGTTAACAGCATTATGGTCAAAACTTCCGAATCTATGAATCGTTCTTCTTTGTCCCCATTTAAAAAAGCCGATCGCATCTTAGTGGTCGATGATTCTCCCGATAACGTTTTTCTCATCCAAGCTATTTTGGAAGAAGAGGGATATAAAATTATCACAGCAGCAGATGGCCGTACCGCTCTGGCTAAGGTCGAGGAATCCCCCCCAGATTTGGTCTTGTTGGATGTGATGATGCCCGGAATGGATGGCTTTGAAGTCACCAAGCGCCTGCGGGACAATACCTCATTGCCGTTTATCCCCATTCTGCTGATTACCGCCTACGACCACCTCAGCGTCGCAAAAGGGTTAGACACTGGTGCAGATGACTTTATCCGCAAGCCGGTAGAAGTGGACGAATTGCTGGCGCGAGTACGCAGTCTCCTCCGACTCAAGCACAGCATCGACGAACGCGACCAAATTGCCCGTCAGCGAGAAGATTTTGTCTCCCGCCTTACCCACGATTTGCGAACTCCTTTAATAGCCGCAGATAGAATGCTGAGTTTAATGCAGCAGGGAGCCTTGGGAGAACTATCACCCACGATGAATGAAGCCCTCGACACAATGGCTCGCAGCAACAAAAACCTGCTGGCGATGGCGAATACTCTGCTAGAAGTGTATCGTTACGAAGCCGGACGCAAAAACCTAAACTTCTCTCCTGTTGACTTGCAAGCTCTACTTCAGGAAATTGTCAAAGAACTTACCCCTTTAGCCGCCCAAAAAAACCTGTCTTTGAAATTAAATGAGGATGAAAATGCAAAGGGTGACCCAGGGGCAAGAAATGTGGTAGAGTGCGATCGCCTGGAACTCCACCGGGTTTTCACCAATTTGGTTGGCAATGCGATCAAATTTACAGATAGTGGTTCGGTAAACGTCCGTCTCAATGATACAAAGGGCGCTGGTAATCCCGGCATACCACAAGTAATCGTTGAGGTAGAAGACACTGGCCCAGGTATATCTCCAGAAGAAAAAGCAATCTTATTTGAACGGTTTCGCCAAGGCAAACACAAACATTCCGGTAGCGGTTTGGGGCTGCACCTGTCTCGCAGAATTGTGGAAGCCCATCACGGAACCATTGAAGTTAAGTCAGAGGTGGGCAAGGGAAGCCTATTCATTGTCCGCATCCCAGTCAAGCACTCAGGGAATTCTTAACTTTAGCCGCTATCATGAGCTTCAGATTCCAGGCAGCCGACAACCGTTTCTTTCTTCGGCTACGATTGAAGCATACCTGTAAAATATTGCATAAACCCTTCAATTTGTCTAGTTTCCGAAAAACATCATGATAGCTCAACTAGAAGTTAACAACCTTGTCCGCCAGCAGCGTAATTTTTTCAGCACCAACCAGACAAAAGATGTATCTTTTCGCATTGAAAAGCTCAAGTTATTAAAGAACACAATCTTAGAGAATAAAGAAGCTATTCTCAATGCGCTTAAAAGTGACCTGAACAAACCTCGATTTGAAAGTTATGTTACGGAATTGTTAGTTGTCAAAGAAATTGATTATGCGATTAAGCATATTAAATCTTGGACAAAACCTCAGCGAGTAGCAACTCCCCTAGAGCAATTTCCATCTTCAGCACTAATTTATCCAGAACCACGAGGAATTGTTCTGATTGTTAGTCCTTGGAATTATCCATTTAATCTGATGATTTCGCCTTTAGTAGGTGCAATTGCAGCCGGAAACTGTGCAATTTTAAAACCTTCAGAAATTGCCCTCCATACCTCTCACCTTCTGGCCGATATTTTCAAAAAAAACTTCGATACTGCCTATATAGCCGTTGTAGAAGGAGACGTAGAAACCAGCCAACAGTTGTTAAAAGAAAAGTTCGATCGCATCTTTTTTACCGGCAGCACAGCAGTTGGTAAAATCATCATGGAAGCGGCAGCCAAACATCTCACACCAGTCACCCTAGAACTCGGCGGCAAGACTCCTTGTATTGTCGATGCCGATGTCCACATCGAACGCGCTGCCAGAAGAATCGCTTGGGGCAAGTTTATTAATGCCGGTCAAACTTGCGTAGCACCTGATTATCTTTTACTCGATCGAACCATTAAAAAAGACTTTTTAGATAGCATCAAAAAGTGCATTCAAGAATTTTATGGCGACGATCCCGCAAAAAGTCCTGACTATGCCAGAATTATCAATAAAAGACACTTCAATAGACTGGCAGCATTCCTAAACGATGGCAAAATTATCGCTGGCGGTCAAACCGATGTCGAAAATAATTACATTGCCCCAACAGTGATGGACAATGTATCTTTAAATGCACCAGTCATGCAAGAAGAAATCTTTGGCCCGATTCTTCCAGTTATCGAGTACAACGATTTAACAGAAGCGATTTCTATTGTTAATGAACGACCAAAACCTCTAGCCCTCTACTTCTTTTCCAAAAACAAAAACCATCAAGAGCGAGTTTTGCGGGAAACTTCATCTGGTGGCGTCTGTATCAACGATACTGTCATGCACCTTGGCGTGCCAGAACTACCCTTTGGCGGAGTCGGTGACAGCGGTATGGGAAGCTATCACGGCAAAGCCAGCTTTGATATTTTCTCCCATCAAAAAAGTGTGCTGAAAAACTCTTTCCTTATGGATATAAAGTTGCGCTACGCTCCCTATGAAGGTAAACTAAATCTCATTAAACTAATCTTGGGCATTTAGATCCGCTCCCCAAGCCCAAATTACCACCTTCGATCGCAAGATTAGAAAACGATATTAAATTTGAAAATCATCCAGCCTTCTATTCTAAGGTAGAACTTCCTGAATCTAATCTTCTAGATCTAGAGATGCGGACATATCTCCGCCATAAAATTGCATCCTTGCCTACGAGACTCCGCGATACTTTTGTCTTATACTACTGCCAAGAGAAATCCTATCAAGATATTGCCAAGCAACTCGCCTGCTCTGAAGATAACGTTCGCAAATGCGTTAGAAAAGCACGAATAATTCTGCAAAAGCATTTAACCAAATATCTCGCTGGGGAAGATGATACTTCTCTAGATTCCCTCTCGCCATCCTTAAAGTTGGTAATTCCTTTGGGAGAAAATTCCCAACCTGAGATCAGAACAAAAAGCAAGCACGAAGAAATTAACTATAAAACCACCGTAATATGTCTGGAAACCTTACCACATCATTGGTACAGTTCTGCCAATCTTCTGGGCTGGCGATGAATTTGCGTTCTGGGTTTGCACTTTTAATTGCGCCATAAAATAGCTCGGCTTTAACGATTGAACAAACGGCAATATCTTTAGTTGCAGTAGATTCTAGTTTCTGCTTTAAGCTTATGTTTTTACCACGCATATAGATGATACAAGTGTTAGTATCTAGCAAAAATTTCATAGGATTGATTCGCGTTCTGATTGTTGGACTTGGGGATGACGAAAAAATGTTTCGTCTTGGATACATCCATAAAATTGAGGAAGGGGATATTCTGGGGTTTCGGTTTCTGGTTGTAGAGACTCAGTAAGGGTTTTTAGTAATGCACAGCCTCGACTAAAATCCAGTTCTTCACTGAGTTCAGTTAGTGGGGATTGACGGAAAAACTCTGAGAGTTTATTTGGTTGATCTGGGTGGGTGTTGTGATTGGGTACAATCAGGCTTTGGGCGAGCAGTTGGATGATATACAGTTTATCGTTGAGCGAAAGCTGTAAGAGTTGTTGTTCGAGTTCTGGGATAGCCATGATAGGGTTTAAGTAGTTATGTAGAGTTGGGAAATGAGGGAGCGATTGCGCTCTCGTGCAGTACCAGAGGCGATCGCGGTTTAAGTTTCTGGTTCATCACCTAAGAGTTGATCTATACTTTGAAGTGTTTGTTGAGAACAACGACGCACACGATGAATACGCACAATCCCTTGATCTTGCTCAACTATTTCACTAACAGTAAATAAAATATTGAATTGCTTTTTATAGAGAAGTTGGCGTACCTCTATTCCCATATACTCACTTTCGATCGCCAAAGCACAACGCCTGGGAAAGTTTTCCAGCGTCAACATAATTTCATAACATCCTCTTACCCAGCGATAAGCGTTTTCCGGTGAATCTTCCTTGATCCAAAGAAAAATACTTTCTATATCAGCTACCGCAGTAGGAGATATTTCAATCTGGTAGGCCATATTTTTCCCGAAGTTCTGCAAATGCTTGCTTTAGAGGTATCCCTTTCCCTTGTTGAAATTCTTCAATACTTTTGCGGATACCCACAATAGACTCCAGTAACTCAAGCTTATCGAGAAGTTGCTGGTAGCTTTCAGCATCTTGAACAACGGCAGTAGCTTTACCATTCACAGTCAGAACTATTGGTGCTTTAGTTTCTTTGAGTCTTACTAGGAAAGCTTTCGCACCGCGCTGGAACTCTGAGAGAGGATAGATATCACTCAGACTGAGCATAATATTTTCAAAGAATTATTTGATAATTTCATGCTAACAGTTGGCAATTGTTTTGTCTATTGTGCGATCGCACTTCTCTTGTAGGGTGCGTTAGCCGAAGCGTAACGCACCTTCTCAATTATCGGTGGAATGTCTACGATGCCCTCTCGCTGGAGAGCAATCGCTTTTTTGTGGGGAGATGAGCGATGGTGAAACGCCCACTGTATGCGTAGGCGCAGCCCGTCGTAGACATCGCTTTGGGGAAATAGGGAAAGGCGATCGCTTGATTTGCCTAACTTTTTCAAAGAGCGATGTTGGGAAAATATGCTATAATGTGCAGTACTTACGCACAACAAAATGGATAAGCAATACAATATATCAAACATTGACTTTAATAGAGAATTGATAATTCTATCGGTAGATGGAAAAACCTATCAAATCCCAATTGTCCAAGCATCTAAGCGACTTGCCGAAGCAACAGATATAGAGCGGAAAATGTATCGAATTTCTCCATCTGGTTATGGTATTCATTGGTACGCAATTGATGAAGATTTGACAACTCAAGGACTAATCAAACTAGCAGAAATCGCCAAGACAGCTTAAACTGACTGGAAAGGAGCGATATCTACTATGGGCTTCGCCTAAACCTTTTATTTACAGGAGTGCGTTCGCTCTTCGTGCCGTAGGCGATCGCTTTTTTGGGGGGAGAAGGGCCATCGCTTGGGGAATTTGGGCCGATCGCGAAATGACAGCTTTAGCGATCGCCTTTTTGACGGGAGTGTGAGTCTCCCAAATGCGGGTAGGCGATCGCTTTGATGATGGGAGATTGAGAGGGGTAGGCATAGCCCGTGGTAGACATCGCCCAATCCTATTACTGACTCCAATCTTGAATTTCTAAGCTTTCTATTTTCTCAAAATCTCTGAGATTATTGGTGACAATAATCAAATCGTTGGCTATGGCAATTCCTGCTATAAGAATATCAATATCGTCAATTGGTGTTCCTTTATTTCTTAAATTGGCATAAATATCAGCAGAAATTGTTGCAGAGCTTGTAGTTAGAGGGAAAACTGTATTGCCTGAAACAAATTCCCCAAAAGATATAAGTTGTTTTTGTGCGTCACGATGTTTTAATCCACTGACAATTTCATAATAGGTGATGATGCTGATGTTAATTTTGTCATGCTCTCTCAGATAGGCTTGAAAACGCTCAACAACCAGACTATGATTGCGAAAGAAAAACGACAAAATATTTGTATCAATCAAAGCTGGCTTCATCACTTCTTCTCCCCAAAAATGCTTGCTGGCGACGAGTGCTTATTTCTTCATTGAAATTAGCAAATATTTCATCTGACATATCATTCCAACAGCCAGCAAACTGCATAGTTTGGTTGAGGGAAACTTTAGATGATTCTACACCTAATCGAAAATAATGAATAAGGTTATATAATTCTTCTAGTTTATCTGGTGGGACAAGATTTATTTCGGTAATAACTTTTGTGCGTAGGTTCAAAGAATCCATAGCAAATTAATGTAGATTGAGTGTCAAATTAATTGTATCTCACATTTTGCACTTTGTCAAAGAGCGATCGCTTTTGGAAATTTAGGAAGTGCGATCTGCTTGCAGCAGCGCTAGCTTACGGCACGCAAAAAAGGGCGCGATCGGCCCTTTTTTGCGATTTTTCGATCTGCTAATATTTCATCTTGTTGTGCGAGATAAACCCAAATATCCTCTAAATCTTTTTCAGCTTGGTTTGAGATCCGAAAGCGATTCACTTAGCCGATTCTCCTGGTAGACGTTCCTGACCTCGTGCTTTAATTGAAGTGGTGAGAGTGGGTAAAGAATTTTCATCATATTCTGTATATTGACCGTTTTGGAGTTGTTCAATGCCTAGAGCAATATCCTGTTTTAAGGATTCAATATTTTGTTGTTCTTGGCGATTGCCTAATCGAGAATGTTGAATTTTTTCTACTAGAATTTGATACTCTTCTTCAGAAAGAGAAAGGATGATTTGAGCGAGGGAGTCAAGGAGTCGGTTATTAATTGTAATAATGGTTTGGCTCATAATTATACTATTTTGTATTTTGGATTAGATTCGCCCTGATATCTCTGGTTCGATTTAATTATATCTCACATTCCGCACTTTGTTAAAGAGCGATGTCTGCTTAAAGTGACTTGAAAGGAGTGATGTCTACGACGGGCTTTGCCTACGCCTTTGTGTGGGGAGAATGGCGATGGCTACGCGCCAATAGTGATTTTCACCGTATTCAAGCAGTGCAGTCATTTCCCCTAGAATGTTGGATTTGAACAAAGTCTGACGGCAAAAAGCCCATCATAGGAATCACCTAGAAGCGAAACTAACTGCTGTAGCGTTCCTCTGCCCAAGGTTCGCCACGTCGATGGTAGCCATTGCGTTCCCAAAAACCCAGATCTTCGGATTCTAGAAATTCTAAACCATTAATCCATTTGGCACTTTTCCAGGCGTAGATATGGGGAACGACTAACCGCATCGGGCCACCATGTTCTGGGGGTAGCGGTTCGCCAAACAAGGTATGGGCGAAAAAGTTTTCTGACCGCAGGAAATCTTCCATACTGATGTTGGTGGTGTAGTCGCCGTAGCAATGTTCCATGATGTGAAGTGCGCCTGCGTCTACTTCAACGTGCTTCATGAAGTCCAGTACTTTTATGCCAGTCCACTGGACATCGAGTTTAGACCAGCGGGTGACGCAGTGAAAATCGGCGGTGAAGTCGTGTTGGGGCATCGCCATGAAGTCCGACCAAGTGAAGGTCGCTTCTTTTGCTTTGCCCCAGACCCGAAATTGCCAGTTCTCGATGGTGACATGGGGTGTACTGCCGTAAGTCAGTACCGGGAACCCCTTGCTTTCGTATTGACCGGGAGGGATGCGATCGCTTAATTCTGGCCCAGGCTTCTTGAAAAATTTTCCTAGCATAAATCCAGTAGCAATAGAGTTTTCCCTGCTAACACAACACGACAGCTTAATGCCGCTGTCGTGTTAGCATCCATATTCACATTCTTTGACACTCCCCCAGAGTCTAGCAAGGGGGATTCTTGGGCTGCTTAGGATTCCTCTTCGTCTTCTTCTTCCTTGGCAGGATACACGAACGTAGACCGCCCAGTCAGAATCGATTTGCCCAAGCTGAGGGCTTTCTTTGCCTGTAACGCTGCTTTACGTTTCCAGGTGGCTTTGCGTATATCCCGTTTTGATTTAGATGTTTTCTTCTTAGGAACAGCCATGATCGCTTCGCTAATAGTTGACAGCCTTCCTATTTTAGGGCATTAATTCAGCCAATTCTTCTGGTTCGTTAGCGACGTATTCCTCCGCCTGTCGTCCCAGTGTTAGTGGTTCCAGAGGTATTAGCGCCGCCCACCCCTTGCCCGTTAGTAGTCCCCGTACCAGTGGTGTCATAGACTGTAGTCCCAGCAGGCGTACCTCCAGGTATGATGCTGCCGTTGGGAAGTACTTGTCCGGTGCCGTTAGTTGTACCTCCAGGTATGATGCTGCCGTTGGGAAGTACTTGTCCTGTTCCGTTAATAGTTGTACCTCCAGGTATGATGCTGCCGTTGGGAAGTACTTGTCCTGTTCCGTTAATAGTTGTACCTCCAGGTATGATGCTGCCGTTGGGAAGTACTTGTCCGGTGCCGTTAGTTGTACCTCCAGGTATGATGCTGCCGTTGGGAAGTACTTGTCCGGTGCCGTTAGTTGTACCTCCAGGTATGATGCTGCCGTTGGGAAGTACTTGTCCGGTGCCGTTAATAGTTGTACCTCCAGGTATGATGTTGCCGTTGGGAAGTACTTGTCCTGTTCCATTACCAGGTACGATCGGGCCGTTGGGAAGTACTTGTCCTGGAGTGGAATTGACAAACCCTTCGGCAAGGTTTGGAGTGGGATTATCTATTCTTAAAAGAGATTGGGCGTTCTTAAAATATGTAGCCCAGCGTTGGGTATCGGGACGACTTGCCCAGTTTTGACGATTCACTTCCAAGGAGAGAAGGGGCGCGATCGCACCGGCATTTTGGCCCAGTACTGTCACAGCAACCGCTCTAAGCGAACCGTTTTGGTTAAAGTTACGCTGAGCTGTTTCTCTTGCTGCTGCTTCTGCTCTACGGATCAGGGTATTGTAGCTTTCGTTAGGCTGACGGTTGAGGGTGAGGTTAATGCGATCGACATTAGATTGAGGTGCGGTTTGTGCTGCGCGAGTGCGTGCGCTTTGTGCATTCGCTTCACTTGACAACCAGAAAGTTCCTCCCATCCCCATTAAGGCTACTAAACTCAGTACGCTCAGGGGTGTTCTCCAGCTTTGTTGCGATCGCGATCTACCCAATGACCGATTAAATCCAGATTGATTTAACTTAGACATGATTAGCTCCAGCTCCTTGATGACAACCCCGAATCGCGAGTTAGTTGCCTTATGCCTTTACACTAGCTCTGAGCTAACGTGGCGCTAATCTGCATGATGGAATACAAGGGCCTAGTCTACAGACTGATTTGTTAGGTTAATGCTGAGTTGCACTCAAAACGGTTATTTTTTGTTGACACTCCCACCCCGTCATGGGATGGGATTATTAAGATATTTCTATCTTAATACCCCTATTACTAGGGTTCTTGGGCGCAATCCTTTTGCCAAAAATGGCGGTCTGCTATCCTTGCCTTTCAGCAGAGCTAATCAAGCGTAACTTCCCCTCAGTCCGAGGGCAGGTTTTAATGTCTTGTACTGACAACTGAATTGTAACGCCATAAGTAGTGGGAGACAATTAATTACACAAAATTTTGGCGACAAGCCTTACCC
>Ga0163144_10015045_pt1 | contig 16004 bp, 16 predicted proteins | sample OliLak19BULKMAT1_FD_123175 | JGI IMG/M metagenome (GOLD analysis project Ga0163144, IMG submission 123175) | Freshwater microbial mat bacterial communities from Lake Vanda, McMurdo Dry Valleys, Antarctica - Oligotrophic Lake LV.19.BULKMAT1 | ecosystem: Environmental > Aquatic > Freshwater >... | reverse complement strand
GCGGGACGGTCAGCGCGATCCATTTGAATAAGTGACGGGCGCGGCGCATGAGGGAAATGTACGGGAGCGGGGGTTCAGAATGAAACAGCGTGGTTGTTCCACCATCCAAGCATCGCTTCGCTCTTGAACATCGACCGCGTACGGCCGATCGTCACGGCGTACCGCGACCACGGGCGAGGCGCCCGTGGTACGGGGGACTTTCGTAGCATGGGCGCCTCGCCCATGGTCGTTGTACCCGACGACACTCGGTCGTACTCGACCGAGAGACCCGAGCGCAGCGGCTCTTCGATCTTCGAGAACGAAGAACGCTTCGCTATTGAACATCGACCGCGTACGGCCGATCGTCACGGCGTACCGCGACCACGGGCGAGGCGCCCATGGTACGGGGTGGCCTGAGGCTTCAACCCTATCTGGTCATTCGCTGGCGGGTGACGTCGGGTCGTTTGAGTCCTTGCGTTTCCCCCACCACGCCAGCCAGATGCCCAGTTCGTACAGCAGCGCGAGAGGAATGATCAGCGCGACGGTCGCGGTCAGCACGTCGCCCGGCGTGATGGCGGCGGCGAGGACGGTCAGCACGAGGTAGACGTAGCGTCGCAATTTCTTGAGCTGCGGGATGCTCAAAATCCCGACGCGCTCCAGCGCGAGCACGACCAGCGGCATTTGGAAGCTCAGGCCGAAGGTGATGAGCATGCCGATGACCAGGTCGATGTAGTCGCCGAGGTTTTGCTCGGGCGAAATGAGTGAGTCTATGGTGAGACGTGCCGATCGAATCTTTCCGTCGTGCGCGACTTTCAGCCGGCTTGATGTGCTGTCGATCCACAACTCACCGTCCATCGGTGTCGGCGGATCTCCTTTTAAGATCGGAACCAGAAGTCGTTCATAAGGCTGAGTGGTCGCAATTTGGTTGGAAGGTAGCTCGATTCCGCTCGTGAAATCGATGAAAAATTCGAGCGACCACGGGAGCACGAGAAAGTAAACGAACGCCATCCCCGACATCAGCAAACCGACACTGAGCGGCGCGTAACGCGTGACGTACTTCCGCTCCGCGGGGTACAGGCCGGCGGCGATGAAGAGCCACATCTGGTAGATCAGCCACGGGCTGGCGAGCGCCAGCGCCGTGACGAGGTTGACGGTCAGCCAGATGCTAAATCCCTCGGCGAGCGTGTCGGTTTTGAGCGCGCTGCTGAGGTTCTTTTCCTCCAAGACTGTGTAGAGAGGCCTGCAGAACAGGATCAGGACTTTGTCCCCGAAGAACAGACAGACCGCCATCGCGCCGACCAGCCCGAGCAGGCCGAGGATCAGACGCCGGCGCAGTTCTTCGAGATGCTCGCCGACGGTCATGCGGTAGTCGTCGGGGTGGATCACGGGGGAGGGCATCGACGCGGATTGTAGGGAGAGCGGGGTGAACGCGACATCGACGAAGCGCGAACACGACGTACCTCGGACGCCCGGCCCGTTCTGACTCTCGCCTCTTTCCTTATCGAAAGAATAAGGAATGGCGGAGAAAGGAAACGGGCGGGACGCCCGAGGTACGTCGCGCTCCCGATTTTGCGTCCGCGAAGTTCATCTGGCATAACATTCGGCATGTCGTTTCCGCTTCACCCCAGCATCGCAATCGTCGGAGCCGGAGCGGTGGGAGGGTATTACGGGGCGCGACTGGCGCAGCACGGCGCGGACGTGCATTTTTTGTTCCGCTCGGATTATTCGGCCGTCCGATCAAAGGGCTTGGTCGTACAAAGCCACGACGGGGATTTCACGCTCCCGCCGGAACGCGTACGGGCGTACGACGACCCTCAAAAAATGCCGGCGGTGGACTTGTTGATCGTGGCGTTGAAGACGACGTCGAACGATCAGCTCGCGTCGCTCGTCTCGCCGTTGCTTAAGCCGGGTACGATGATTTTGACGCTGCAGAACGGCTTGGGGAACGAGGAGCTGCTTGCAGACCAGTTCGGTGCGGAACGCGTGCTCGGGGGATTGGCGTTCGTTTGCATCAACCGAATCGCGCCTGGTGTGATCCGGCACACCGACCACGGCTTGATCCGGCTCGGTGATTTTACCGGACCGACCTCTTCCACGCCCCGAGCGCGAGCGATTTCGGACCTGTTTAACGCGAGTGGGATCAGGTGTGAGGTGCTCGACGACCTACGTTACGGCCGATGGGAAAAACTGGTCTGGAACGTACCGTTCAACGGCCTGGGCGCCGCGCTCGACCTGCCGACCGGGAGAATCCTGGCGACAGAAGACGGTAGACGACTGGTGGCACAACTCATGGGGGAGGTCATCGCGACGGCGCAAGCGATTGGGGTGGCTCTACCCGGATCGGTGATCCGGAACCAAATCGAACGCACGCCGACCATGGGTGATTACCGGACGAGTATGCAGATCGACCGGCAGGAAAATCGCCCGATGGAAGTCGAGGCGATTCTCGGACGTCCGCTCGGGGTCGCGCGGTCGATGGGTGTTTCCACGCCCGCGCTCGAGTGGCTTTATCGCCTGGTGCGGCTGGTGAATTCAGGTAAGGCGAACATAGGGTTAAGGAACGAGAAAATTCTCCATTGACACTAACTTTTTCTTGCAAAGCGAAGATACGGGTGTATGTTGACCTCGTTAGTCACGTTCCGTGGCTTAAGCGATCACGGAATCCTTGGCGTACGTCGTCTCTTAGAACAACCTGAATCTTTTGTGCCGGTGAATTTTCGCCGGAGGGCTTTGCACCCATGCTTTCCCCACAACGTGCTGCACAACTCGGATTAGGCTCGGGCGTCCTCGTACTCGTGCTCTGTATGGGCGTGCTCATCGTGAGCGCTCAAGGCGTCGCGCCCGATGCCGGGACTACGCCAATGTCGGTCAGCGCGTCGACCGGAACGCCGGGCGACGCACTCGCGACCGTCTCCCCGGCTCGGGTGCAGAACTGAGCTTACCCAACTTCTCTGACCTTTCTGCCCCACATCCCCATTCTCACCCGCGCCATGGCGCGGGTATGATGCTCCCATGCACGTCGTGATTTTCGAGGGGTCGCGCTGGCCCGACTTCGCCCCGCTCTCTTTTACGCGCCCGGTGTTCATGCTCGAATCCGGGCTGGACACGCTTCTGGCCAAGCAGATTCGCGCCCTCAAACCCTCCCGGCTCACGCTCTGGGTACGACCCGGATTAAAAGACTACTGCTTGCGCGAGGTCGTCCCGACCACCGGCGTCCCCACCACCGTCAACACGCCTCTCGACGACGAGCCCGCGCTGCTCGTGTCCGGGCGCTGTCTGTTTTTTGCGCCGCTGGAACACCCCGGTCAGCGGTTCGTCGTCGTGGACGAGGACGACACGGTCATCCGAAAAGCCTACACGACCTCGCCCGGCCTCGCGCCGACGGACGTGCTGTTGCGCACCGCGGCGTGGCTCAAGTTGCTCGATTTGCCGCACGCGATGCCGCAGTCGCGTCTGGTGCACTACGTGTGGGATTTGATCGGTTGGAACGAGGAGACGATCGTCGCGGACGCGATCCGTTCGGGCACGCCGCACGTCCCGCTCCCCGCCGGGCCGTACCACGTCGTGCGGCCCGAGAACGTGTATCTGGACGAAGGCGCGTCGATCGACCCGGGCGCGGTGCTCGACGCGTCGCGCGGCCCGATCGTGCTCGGTCGCGCCGCGCACATCGGCGCTAACGCGGTCCTCACCGGCCCCTGTTTCATCGGCCCGTTCAGCACCGTCAGCCCGCTCTCGATCATCCGGCCGGGCGTGACCATCGGTACACGCTGCAAGGTCGGCGGAGAGATCGGGTCGTCGATCATTTGCTCCTATTCGAACAAGGCGCACGACGGATATCTCGGCGACAGCTACGTCGGCTCGTGGGTGAACCTGGGCGCCGGGACGGTCACCAGCAACCTGAAAAACACCTACGGCCAGATCACGATGAAAATCGGCGCGCGTGAAGTCCCGACCAACCGCCGCTTCTTAGGAAGTATTATCGGAGACCACACCAAGACCGCCGTCGGCACGCGGCTCAATACGGGAAGCTATGTCGGGTGCTGTTCGTCGCTCGCGGGACAAGGATTAATGCCACGGTTCATTCCCAGCTTCACGTTCCTGACCGGGCGCGGCGCCGAGCCGTTCAAGCTCGACAAGGCGCGCGAAATCGCGTCTGCCGTCTACGCCCGTCGCAACCGCGGGTGGACGGGCGTCGACGACGACGTCCTCACCCACGCCCGAGAGACCGCGGCGAATATCGAAGGATGATTCCGTAGTGCGGCAGGGGGAGCCGCGCCGACGACCCGTGTTCAAACTCCCGTGCGTCGACCCGTTGCGTGTTTTTGGCGAAATCAACCCGAGCAATGCCCCGCATCGATTGCAAATGCGTGCAAATCCGACGCGCCACGCTGCGCCCCGTCGATCACGCTTCGTCTCCAAAAAACGCGTGTGACGATCGCGCGAATGTCATCTCGCGCGGCTAGGATCAAAGGCTGAGGTCGGAGCGATTGCTTCGCGTCGTGAAAGAAGGATTTATGAATCTTGTCGCATTGAAAATGCTCGTCGGGGACCGGGCTAAATACCTCGGCATCATCATGGGTCTGACGTTCGCGTCGCTGCTTATCACCCAGCAGTCGGCGATCTTTCTGGGGTTGATGACGCGCACGTTCGGCTTCGTCTCCGATACCGGTCTGCCCGACATCTGGGTCATGGACCCCAAGGTGCAGTTCATCGACGACATCAAACCGATGCAGGACACCGCGCTGTACCGCGTGCGCGGGATCGAGGGCGTCGGTTGGGCGGTTCCGTTGTACAAGGGGCTGCTCAAGGCGCGGCTGGACAACGGCGAGTTTCAAACCTGCAACGTCGTCGGCCTGGACGACGCCACGCTCATCGGCGGGCCACCGGAAATGGTCGCGGGCAACCTCGCCGACCTGCGCCGCGCAGACGGGGTGATCGTCGATGAAGTCGGCGCGCACGACAAACTGGCCAAAAAAGTGTTCGACGCGAGCGGCAAAGAAATCCCCAGTCTGCGCCGGTCCATCGCCATCGGTGACACGCTGGAGCTTAACGACAACCGCGCGATAGTCGTCGGTATTTGCAAAGTCTCGCGCACGTTTCAAAGCCAGCCGGTGGTGTACACGACCTATAGCCGCGCGACGACGTTCGCGCCGAAGGAACGCAAGCTGCTCAGCTTCGTGCTGGTCAAAGCCAAGCCCGGCCAGGACGTGGCCGAGCTGTGCAAGCGCATCACCGCCGTCAGTGGACTGGCGGCTTATACGAACTGGGGGTTTTCGACCAAGACCTTCACCTACTTCATGAAATACACCGGCATCCCGATCAACTTCGGCATCTCGGTCGCGCTGGGCTTTCTGGTCGGCACCGCCATCGCGGGGCAGACGTTTTACAACTTCACGCTGGACAACCTCAAACAGTTCGGCGCGCTCAAGGCCATGGGCGCGGGCAGTTGGATGCTGCTCAGGATGATCCTGATGCAAAGCCTGATCGTCGGTGTGATCGGCTACGGACTGGGGGTCGGGCTGGCGGCCTTGTTCGGCTTCGCGTCGGGCGGGAGCGAACTGGCGTTCTTTCTGCCGTGGCAACTACTCGCCGTCGCCGCGGGCGCGGTGCTGCTCATCTGCATGGCCTCGGCGCTGCTGAGCATCACCAAGGTCATTCGCTTAGAGCCGGCGATCGTATTCAAGGGATGACGCCCGGCGCGGGGCGCTACCACTCGAGACATGGGGATGCTTCTCGAATCCTCCATATGTTAACAATGTTCATTTGAAAAACGTCGTTGACAAACTTAACGGTGTAAACTAAGATTTGCAGCATGGGCGTCACCGAACGACGAGAGCGAGAGAAGCTGGACCTTCGCGGCAAGATCATGGACGCGGCGCGCGAGCTGTTCGCGACGTTCGGATACGAAGCCGTTTCCATGCGGAAAATTGCCGATAAAATCGAGTATTCGCCCACGGCGATTTATCTGCACTTTGCCGACAAACAGGCTCTGGTGCGCGAGTTAATGCGTTCTGACTTCGAGAAGTTCGACGAGGCGTTTCAGTTGTCGGCAGACATTGTGGACCCGGTCGAGCGCATCCGGTCGATCGGCCGGGCATACATTCGCTTTGCGGTCGAACACCCGCGCCACTTTCAGTTGATGTTCATGACCCCGGGTTTTCATGGCGAGCCGGACGAGGCGTGTCTGTCCGTGCGCGGCAACCCCGACGAAGACGGTTACGCGTTCTTGGCACTGGCGGTGCAACAGGCGATCGACGAACGCCGGGTGATTCGCCCGCGGCACGGCGTGCACCTGATCGCACAAACCCTCTGGGCGGCGGTCCACGGCGTGGCGTCGTTGCAGGTCGCCAAGCACGACGACCCGTGGATCGAATTCGAACCGCTCGACGCACGCATCGACGCCATGGTCGACCTCACCACGCAGGGCTTATTCAAGCCCCGGAACGCGAAGAAGGTGAGCCACCGATGAATAGCGTTGGATACGGATTATGAAATGATCACTCTGTATTGATCGGATCGAATCGGTGTGCGTCAGTGGCTAGAAAAGTTTCTTAGTTTTCGAGTCAGTCATGAATTTTGTCGCCCTTAAAATGCTCGTCGGGGACCGGCTGAAGTACATCAGCCTTGTTGCCGGGCTGGCGTTCGCGGCGCTCTTGGTGATTCAGCAGGCGTCGATTTTCTGCGGGTACGCGCTGCAGACCGGCGCTTGGGTGCGCGACAGCGCGGTGGCCGACCTGTGGGTGATGGACGAGCAGGTGGAGTTCACCGACGACATCAAGCCGATGCTCGACACCGCGCTCAACCGCGTGCGCGGGACTGACGGCGTGCAGTGGGCGGTGCCGATGTACAAAAGTTACCTCAACGCGATCCTGCCCGACGGGACGCGAAAAAACGTGCGCGTGGTCGGTATCGACGACGCGACGCTGACCGCCGGCCCTCCGGAGATGGTGCAGGGGGCGCTCGAAGATTTACGCAAAGACCGTTCGGTGATCATGAGCATCGCCGACGCCGGCGATTCCCTTGCGATGGGCAAGGGCCAGACCAGACGACCGTTGCGTGTCGGCGACCGGATGAGTTTGAATGACAATGAGGTGGAAATCGTCGGCTCGTATAACGCGACGCGTGAATTCTTCTGGGAACCGGTGCTTTACACGACGTTCAGCCGCGCCGTCTTCATGGCCCCGAAGGAGCGTCGCACGCTCATGTACACGCTCGTCAAAGTGCGCGACGGCGCGAGCGTCGTCGACGTGCAGAAGCGAATCAATGCGATCTCCGGTTTAAAGGCGCTGACCAACAAAGAGTTCGAAACCGAAACGATGTGGTGGATCCTGCAAAAGACGGGGATTTTGATCAACTTCGGCATTACGATCGCGCTCGGATTCGTGATCGGCGTGCTGGTGAGCGGGCAGACGCTGTTCACGTTCGTGCTGGAGAACGTCAAACATTTCGCCGCCCTCAAGGCGATGGGCGCGAGTCACGCGATGCTCACGCGGATGGTGTTCGTACAGATTCTGGTCGCCGGCCTGATGGGCTGGGGCCTGGGCCTGGGCGGCGCGAGTTTGACGGGAATCATGTTCAGCAATGTCGGACTGGCGTTCAACATGCCGTGGCAAGTCCCTATGCTCGGCGGAGGCGCGATCCTGTTCTGCTGCTTCGTCGCCGGCGTGCTGAGTCTGCAAAAAGTGTTTCGAACCGAACCGGCGATCGTGTTTAAGGCATGAAAAGAGTCGACAGTTGGAAGTTGCCAGTAGCCAGTAAAGGCAGCGGCATTCACTGGCAACTGGCAACTTAAGACTGGAAACTTTTCCCGTAACTGGCAACTCCGCTATGACCGCAACAGCCGCACAACTTCAAGTGGACGACAGGCCGACCCAAGCCGCCGCCGTCGTTTGCCGTGGCGTCACCAAATCATACGGCATTGGCCAGAGCACCGTCGTCGCGCTGCGTGGGATCGATCTGGACGTCGCGCCGGGTGAGCTTCAGATGCTGGTCGGGCCTAGTGGGTGCGGGAAGACGACGCTCATCAGCGTGATCGCAGGAATTCTGGACCGCGACGAAGGGGAATGCGTCGTCTTCGGTCAGGATTTTTCCAAGATGAGCCAGCGCGAAAAAACGCGTTACCGCGGGCAGATGATCGGGTTCGTGTTCCAACAGTTCAACCTGCTCCCCACCCTGACGGCGGTAGAAAACGCGAGCGTCCCGTTATTGATCGCCGGCGAGTCGCGCCGGAAGGCGATGAAAAAAGCGCAGGAGATGCTCGAGCGCGTCGGACTGGGTGAACGCAGCACGTCGCTGCCCAAACAACTGTCCGGCGGACAGCAGCAACGCGTCGCGATCGCGCGGGCGCTGGTCCACAGCCCGCGCCTGATCGTCTGCGACGAGCCGACCAGTGCGCTGGACCACGAAACCGGTCACAAGGTGATGGAACTTTTGCGCGAAGTCGCGCTGGCAGAGGGACGCGCCCTGATCATTGTGACGCACGACGAGCGCATCTTCGGCTTCGCCGACCGGGTCGCGCGCATGGACGACGGGCGCATCATCTCGGTTCAGGCAGGCAAAGGCGACGCGCACGGCGGAAAAGCATAGGACGTTCGCGTAGTTTGTAACGATAGAAGATACAATCGGAGACCTTCATGTTTCGAAAATACCTGTTGCCCGTGCTGGCCTTGGCCGGCTTTGTGTTTGCGATCTACACCGTCAGGGCCGGCAGCAAGCCGCTGCCGGTGGCTCAACCGGTGTCGCAACCTTCGCAGGCGCCGTACGAGTCGTACGTCGCCGGCGCGGGGCTGGTGGAAGCCAGCACGGAGAACATTGCGATCGGCACGATCGTGCCGGGCGTGGTGACGGACATGTACGTGAAGGTCGGTGACGCGGTGAAAAAGGGCTCGCCACTATTCAAGGTTGACGACCGCGACCAACAGGCGGAGCTGGTCGTGCGCCAAGCGGCGGTCAAGGCGTCGGAGGCGAAGCTCGCGAAGCTGCGTCGGTCCCCGCGTGCCGAGGAAATCCCGCCCGTCGAGGCGCGGGTCGCTGCGGCGCGGGCGCGGTTCGAGGAAACGAATAAACTCTGGGAGATGTGGAAGAACTCGCGTGAGAACGGCTCGATCAGCCCGGAAGAGCTGCTCCGCCGGGAGAACGCGAAGAACGTCACCGACGCCGAGTTCAAGCAGGCCGAGGCCGAGCTGACGCTGCTCAAGGCCGGCACGTGGACGCCCGACATCGCCGTCGCCGAGGCTGATGTGGAATCCGCGCGGGCGATGGTGAGTCAGACGCAGACCGAACTGGACCGCCGCACGGTTCGGGCGCCGGTCGACGGGACGTTGTTACAGGTGAAGGTGCGCGTGGGCGAGTTCGCGCAGACCGGCCCGTTGTCCACGCCGCTCATGTTGATGGGCGGCGTTCAAACATTGAGCGTGCGCATCGACGTCGACGAAAACGACGCATGGCGCTTGAAGCCCGGCTCGGCGGCCACCGCGTTCGTGCGAGGGAATCGTGACCTTCACACCGACCTGAACTTCGTCCGCATCGAGCCGTACGTCATCCCCAAACGCAGCCTCACCGGCGAAAGCACCGAACGCGTCGACACCCGCGTGTTGCAGGTGCTCTACAGCTTCCCGGCGGGCAAACTGCCCGTGTACGTCGGACAGCAGATGGACGTCTTCATCGAAGCGCCGGGTATCACAAGCGCCGCGCCGACGACCGCGCCGTTGGTTACGTCAAACTAGCGATATCCGTCCGCCTCCCGTGCCGCGGGGCCCGGGTCCGCGTAAGGAGTCGTTTTTGGAAAGCGACGACGCCGATCGTGCGACCGGCATCCCCCCACGCGGCCCCGCGCCACTGCGTGAGCGCCTCCGACGGCACCGCACCCTTCCACTTGATTCGGGGTAATTGCATGTTCGTCCGGCCCCCTCTCCCGGTACGCCGGGGGAGGGTTGGGGTGGGGGCTTAGCAGTGAAAACCTAAGGCCCCGCCCCGGCCCTCCCCCGCGAGTACGCGGGAGAGGGGGTCAAACCGCGAACATGCGATTGCCCTCCACATGATTTTCCAGTTGTCCTCCGCCCATTGATCATTTGCCGTCTGTGTGGATACGATAAAGGCGGGGAAAGGATCGTGAGAGCCTTGGCGGGCGACTCGATCCTGCTTGCGGCGAGCGGAGAACGAGCATGTCAGACAAATCGACCTGTCCCGACGTCGGTCTCGATCAGTTGGCGCTGATCAAGGTCGAAGGCATGCACTGTCACAAGTGTGAGCAATCGATTCAACGCGCACTCGATCAGATCCCCGGGGTGCACGAGGCCGAGGTCGACTTCAACGCCGCCATGGCGTCGGTGCTGTTTGACAAGTCTCGTGTCACGGTTCAGATGCTCATGGACGCGATCACGCAGGCGGGGTACCGCGCGACGGGGTTCACGCTTCGGTCGACGGGGCGATAGACGGGGCTTTTAGGCTTGTTCTCAAGACGACCCAACGGATCACGCGCCATTCGCGTCGCTCGCACGAACGACGACTAAGCGGGAGCGCTGCTGGCTCGTGCTTACTGCAGGAGGATCGTCGCGCTTTCACGCAAGCAGCCTGGCGTAGCTTTCTTCGATGCGTTTGAGCATCGTACGGAGGAGGTCGTCGGGGCTGCTGAGCGCGGGGCCGTCGACGGCGGGGTCGAAGACGATCGGGGGGAGGTTGCATCGGCCGAGGTGGTAGCGCAGGAGCAGGCGGCTCACGATTCCGTTGTAGCTCGGCATGAGCGGTTCGCTCTGCACATCGGCGTGAACGACGCAGATTTCCATGAGCGCCGGTTGCAGACGCAATTGCGGCGAGTTGATCCTGCGTACGACCTGATCGAGCCGCGCGATCACCTCGTCGTCCAGCCCGCTGCCGGTCAGACCACTGCTCACGTGCGTGAACCAGCGTACGACGACGTGCGTCTTGAGCGGCTCACCGACGCGGAGCGACGATTCGATGTGGTGGAGGATGGACGCGTGATTACGGAGGCGCTGCGACTGGCGCGAGCGGAGTTCCGGCGTGGCCCGGCCGGTACTGGACGGGGAAAGTGCGCCGCGGACCTGTTGCGGGGTGACGTCCCAGCCGTCGAGCTTGAAACTGGAGTAAGTGAGCGCGACGACGTCGGGCAGCGCCCGCACGGGTCGGCCACGGGCACATGAGCTTATGTCTCCATTCACACCGGTCGGCCCTTCGGGCGCTGGTGCGCCGGCGCGACTCAGCAACCGGCGCTTACGTTCGATGAGGCGCAGCCAGCCCGTCCAGTCGATCAGGCGCGAATCGGGACGCTTGGGCGTGCGGGTACCGAGACCTCGACGCGCGACGCGTCGGGGACGGTCATTGGCAGAGGGGTCCAAGGGGTCGGCGTGCATGAAGAGAGCGGCAGTGGAAACCCGATCCGCGCGGGCGCTCGAAGGGCGCGACCGACGTGGACGGACTCCGCGTATCAAAATCAGGGCCAGAGGATCGAAGCGAAGGAACCGGCGACACTGCACTGTGAGGTCGCCGATTCAAAAAGGTAAGGTTCGAGAGCGAAGACGCGCACGGGCGCGCGCGGGAAAGCAACGCCTGACGTGACGTCCGGCGTGGAAGGGGGGCTCAGGGTTCGACGGATTCAGAGCGCGAGGTCGTCTTTTTCACCCGTCCGAATGCGGGTGACTTCCGCGATCGGGTAGACGAAGATTTTGCCGTCCCCGACTTCACCGGACCGAGCGGCGTCGACAATGGCGTCGACGGCTTTGCGCAAGTCTTCGTCCTTGACACAGACTTTAAGGAGCACTTTGGGCACGAACCCGACGTCCATTTTCGCGCCACGGTAGCGCTCTGTGTGGCCCATCTGCCTGCCGAACCCTTTGCATTCGACCGCGGTCACGCCCAGGATTCCGAGCTTGGCCAAGGCGGTCTTCACGCTGTCAAGCTTGTGGGGCTTGATGACTGCTTCGATCATCTGCATGGATACGTCTCCTTGATTCTTCGTCGTGACGGACTTTGGTCCGCCCAGGGGGCCGGCGCGATCGGCCGGTTGGTTCGTTCGCCCGAGTCTAACCCGAAACGCGTCGGACCGAAAGCAGTCGCGCCGGCGTGTTGTAAGCGAACCGCACGCCGAATTTTTCTCGATTTTTCGCGAGAAACCCCGACCCGGTTTTCAACGCGTGCCTAATTCCCGTGCATCGTGTCCCGTCGAATCGGGAAATGCATATTCCTTGTTCAATCCTTTGAAGTCGGACGGGCGTCCGTCGAAGGGCGTTTCATCCCAACTGTTCCAGCACATGATCGGCGACGAAGATCGGGACGTTCGTCGCGATGCCGAGCGCGATCGCGTCGCTCGGTCGGCTGTCGACCGCGATGTCCTGCCCTTTGTGCCGGATGTGGATTTTGGCGAAAAACGTGTGGCTCTCCAAGTCGTTGATCTCGATCCGGCTCACCTGCCCGCCCATCTCCTCGATCACGCTCGCGAGCAAGTCGTGCGTGAGCGGGCGCGGGGACGCGATGCCCTTGAGCCGGCGGTCGATCGCGTACGCCTCGGCGCTCCCGATGATGATCGGGAACTTCCTCTCGCCATCCACCTCACGCAGGATGATGACCTGCTGGTCCTGCATTTCACTGATGATGATTTTGTGGAGTTCCATCTGAATGGACATGGGCAACGGCTCCTCAAGGAAGTGCGCCAAGGCTAGACCTGCACTGGAAACGTGTCAAGAAATTTCGGCATTTCTGAATTTCCTTCGCGGCTTCGCGTCTTCGCGTCTTCGCGTCTTCGCGTGGAATCGAATTCAGGTTCCACGCGAAGGCACGAAGACGCGAAGAAAAATTATATTTCTTGTTTTTCGTCCTACATCACAACCGGCCGAACTAAACAATTTTCGTGTCTTCGAGACTTCATGGTGAGGGCCCTCGCATTCGGAAAAAGGGGAGCCGCCAAGGCACCAAGAGCGTTGAACAAACGCCAAGGGGAAAAAACCGGGAGCCGCAGAGGACGCGGAGGACAGGGAGATAGGAAGAGGGTCAAACATGGGTTTTTTGAAATCGCGAAAACTGTAAAAAATATGATCAAAAACCCGCCTTTCCTCTTCCTATCTCTGTACTCTCCGCGTCCTCCGTGGCTCCCCGTTTTGCCTTTCTTCGCGTTGGCGTTTGCTCGGCGATCTTGGCGCCTTGGCGGCTCCCCCGGCTTCTAATGCGCGGGCTCCGACTCAGTGGTTCATTCGACCCGACCCGTGACGGGATTCTCCTGTCGCGCGCGTTACGCTATGCTTCTGAGGGAATATTTGAAGACCGTCGGAAAGGAATCAAAGCCGTGATCAGAGTTGCAACCGTTGGCGTGGGAGGGATGGCGCGGAATTATCGGAGTTGCTGGGCGAACCTGCCGGGCGTGGAGTGGGCGCTGGCGGTGGACGTGGACGCGAAGGAGCTCGAGGCGTGCGTGGCCTTGGGGTGCGCGCGGACCAGCCACGTGTTCGAGGACGCGCTCGAAGACGGGATCGACGTGGTCGACGTCTCGACGCCGAACTTTCTGCACGAAGCGCAGGCGGTCGCGGCGCTGGGCGCGGGGAAGCACGTGTTGCTGCAGAAGCCGATGGCCAACTCACTCGCGTCCGCGGACGCGATCGTACGGGCGGCGGAGTCGGCGCGCGGGCTGCTCGGGATGTACATGAGCAGCTACGCCAACCCGATCGTCTGGGAAGTGAAAAAACTGATCGAATCCGGCGCGCTCGGCGATATTCAAAGCGTCCGCGCCCGTGACGCCCACCGCGGCGGACTTCATGCCAAGCCGACGGCGGCGAACTGGCGCGCCAGTCGTGAGAAAACGGGCGGCGGGAGCTTCATTCAGCTCTCGATCCACGCCATCAATTTGATCCAATGGTGGATCGACCGGCGCATCACCGAGGTGACCGCGTACAGCCAGAACATGTACTGCCCGAACATCGGCGGAGACGACGCGACGACCGCGATCGTGAAGTTCGACGACGCCTCGGGCCCGCCGCCCCTGGGCGTGTTCGATTCGGGTTATGCGTCGGACGGACAGACGCGCGAAATTTACGGCACGAAGGGCTGTATCAACCTCACCGACTACGACCACGAGTTGCACGTCAAACTAGACGGGCCGTACGAAAGCGGGCTGATTCATTACAACGAACCGGGCAAAGTGCAAAGCTTCGAAAGCCCCGAGTTCACCCTGAGCGACACCACGAACCCGTACAACCCGCAGCGCCTGTTCGTCGAAGCCGTCCGCGCCGGTTGCGCGCCGCACATGACCGGCCCGAAGGGGCGACAGGACCTGGCGGTGGTGATGGCGGTGTACGAGAGCGCGGAACAAAAACGCGCGGTCGTTGTGAAGTGAACCGGGAGACCGCTAAGGAGCCAAGGCGCGAAGGTGTCGCAAGGGCTGCGTCGGTCAGAATGAGTTCGGAGAAGTGGGACGCTCTTTAAACATGATGTTTGTTCGATCTGGAAACGCGTCGTGTTCAATTTTTTTAAATCGCAGGAGTCGCTGACGTTTGCTTCGACCGCGCGACCCGACCTTTGCGAATCCTTTGCGCCTTCGCTCCTTTGCGGTCTCCCCAACAGGGCAGCCGCCGAACGACACTCCATCGCGGACCGATCATGATTCTCGCGGGCATCGACGAAGCCGGGTACGGGCCTTTGCTCGGGCCGTTGGTCGTGGGGTGTGCGGCCTTCGAGCTCGCGTCGACCGTTCCTGTTCCTGAAGACGGCGCGCCTGATCTTTGGGCGTTGCTCGGCAAGCTCGTCGCGCGGACACGCTCGCGCTCGGGGAAGAAGATTCATGTCAACGACAGCAAACAGGTCTACTCCGCGTCGGCGGGCCTGAAAGAGCTCGAACGGTCGATCCTGAGCCTCTGCGCGACGTGTCACGACATGCCAAGTGGGCTGGACGAACTGGTCGAACGCGTCGCGCCGCAGGCACGGGTCGACTTGGCGGACCAGCGCTGGTACGGGACGTGGGACGGGGAAAAATTCCCGGCCGACAACGACGCGACGTCGGTCCGATTGTTCGGCAACGGCCTGCGTGCGGAGATGAAACGGACCGGGTGCTCGCTGGTGCACTTGGCCGCACGGGTCGTGCCGGAGAAGCGGCTGAACCAGATCATGCACGCGACGCGCAACAAGGCGAGCGCGTCGTTCACGATGGTCGCGACACACATCGACGAGCTGATGACGAAGTTTGCCGACCATGACCTGCTCGTCTACTGCGACCGGCAAGGCGGGCGGGCGCATTACGGGTCTTTGCTCCGGCTGATGTTCGAGGACTGGCAGTTGGAAGTGTCGGCAGAGTCGGCGCAGACGAGCCGATACGCGCTCACGCGCGACCGCAGGCGCGTGCGGATCGTCTTCACGGAAAAGGCAGAGGTCCAGTGCATGTCGGTCGCGGTGGCGTCGTTGCTCTGCAAGTATTTGCGGGAAATGACGATGGCAAGGTTCAACGCCTGGTGGATCTCCCACGACCCCGCGCTCCGACCGACGGCGGGGTACTACACGGATGGCAGGAGATTTTTGAACGACGTCAGTCGGCTTCGGGCCGAGCTCGGCGTTCCGGACGACGAACTCATTCGTTGTAGGTAGGCCGATACGTCGATACGAGAGGCGCGACACATTTAATCCTCTTTAGGTGCACGTTCTGGGGCAGTTCGAGCACGATCAGACCGCTTCGCGGATTCACGCTTTGTGTGTCTTGGTAATTTCGCGCCATTCGACAAAAGCGAACACAAATGGCTGTATTTGTATACATCAATTCAACATTTGTTTACGAATTGTCTTGCAACTGGGTTTGCAGTGGTGTATTTCTGATGAAAGTAACTCCGCTAGTATTGGGAGCACTGCATTTCTTCTTCGGGCGGATCGACCGAAGGATGAGTTAAAGGCAATTAACCGCTGACTCGGCCGTAGAACGCGCCGACGCGGAGACAGGCGGAATGGATGCCGCTCTCGGGTTTGTCGGTGGATGACTTCACGTCGTCGAAATCAGGGGCTTATTCTGGTGGTGCGTGCTCGGAGGAATCGGGGCAGAT
>Ga0163144_10015044_pt1 | contig 16005 bp, 15 predicted proteins | sample OliLak19BULKMAT1_FD_123175 | JGI IMG/M metagenome (GOLD analysis project Ga0163144, IMG submission 123175) | Freshwater microbial mat bacterial communities from Lake Vanda, McMurdo Dry Valleys, Antarctica - Oligotrophic Lake LV.19.BULKMAT1 | ecosystem: Environmental > Aquatic > Freshwater >... | reverse complement strand
TACGGACTCACGATTCTACGCAGTTGGCCACTTTACGATCAGTAGGGATGAGCCAGATCACACTGCATTCAGGCATGAGGATTATGTTCATGGAGAACTAATCGTGACATACACGGGACTTGATGAGGCTGTACTGTTTTGGAAGAACTACTGGAAATAGAGGGGCCAAACCACTTCCGTTCTTTTTGAAGTTAAGCTCCTCAATTTTGCGTAACTTTGTACCTTAGCATCTTTCCGACTAAAGGTGCGCACCGGTGCGAACGATTTACTGGTGTTACCAGTCAACGATAGTAGGAATCTTTTCAATGCCTTGGACATGGAGAGACGAGAGTTGAAAGTAACATAGAAGTTGCGTGGACGGATCAAGCTCTTTTATTGTTGTTGGGTGTGGCCAGGTTGGTTACCGGGTTGCATGCTTGCTTCTTGCGCTCGGCGAGGACGTCCACGTCGTTTCCTCTGCTGTTCGCAAAGACTGGCGCAGAAGGCTTGAAGAGGCGGGGGCGGGTTTCACGGTTGGTGACGGGACCGACCAGGTTGTCCTTCGAAGTGTGGGAGTCCAGAACGCCCAAGCTGTACTGGCCTGTACCAGTAGCGATGCCACCAATATCCGGGTGACCCTGGAAGCGAAGAGGATAGTCCCAGGAGTCAAAGTTGTCGCCCGACTCTTTGACCAGCACCTTGCCGAGCGACTCGAAAAAGGCATCGGGATTGAGCGCGCCCTTGCGATGTCAGTCGTCGCCGCACCCAGTTTTGCCTCGGCGGCGGCGGGGACAGATGTGGTTGGTGAATTTCACATTGGCGAAATGCGCTTCATGCTTGTCCGCTCGCTCGTGCATGGAGAATCAGATTTGGTCGGAATGTCGCCGACAGAAGTTGGTGCAAAGTTTCGAGCTGAGACTGTTCTAAGAATCGACAAGGACGGAAAGCCGATGTCTGACATCCGCCACAATGAGCCTTTGGAAGTCGGCGAAGTGGTCAAGCTCATCGGCGAACCGAACGACCTGGCGAGCCTGGTTCCCGGCATGGCCCACAGGACGAAATCTCCCCGAAAAAGGAAAGTGCCGTTCAAACGCATTTGGTCCACGGTTCCGGCGTCACTGAAGTACTTGACCGCTGGCGTGTTCATTTTAACGGTGGTAAGTGTGGCCGTTTTCAACCTAGGGATGGGCTTGCGCCCGATTGATTCTCTATACTTCGTTGTCACGACTCTGACAACAACCGGTTATGGAGACATTTCTGCAAAGGACACTAGCGATTGGTTGCAGATCTACACTTGTGTCCTGATGGTTCTGGGTTCGGCGGCTGTGGCGGTCTTGTATTCCATCATCACCGACCTTATCGTCACCGCGCGATTTAGAGAACTCGCAGGGGAGCGACCAGTGCCCGACGGGGGCCATGTGATCGTCGTCGGGTTGGGAAACTTGGGATATCGGGTCATTGAGGAACTGAGGGACAGTGGCCTCGAAGTCGTCGCCGTTGACATCAACCCGGACAATCCCTATGCGGCGACCATTCGTTCCCGTGTCCCGTTCGTATTGGGCGACGCCCGGGACCCGGAAACCCTGGTTCGGGCTAACTTGGCTCGGGCCAGATCCATTGTCGTGACAACCCAAGACGACGCTGTGAATCTGAGTGTTGGGCTATTGGCAAAACTCAGTGCTCACAATGTGCGGACTGTTGTTCGGGTTTTTGACGGGGGATTTGCAGCTGCGATCCAGGAAGTCATGGATATCGATGTCGCGCTCAGTGCCTCGCGTCTTGCCGCACCGGAGTTCGTCGCGGCTGCGATCTTTCCCGATACCGTGGCCGCGTTCGTTCTGCGGGGCCACCTCGTCGCGCTCTCACTATCTGGAACTGAAGGACGGTGCTTGAAAATTGGAGGGCAAGAGATTTTTGTTCATGGTCGAAACCTTGTCAACCCACTTGTGTTCGACGAGGCATAAGATGACAATTCGAGAACAGGCTTTTCAAAGGCTAGTGGAGTGGCGAAATGTTCCCCTAACGTGGGACGCAGAGTTGGGTGGCAAACGGCCATTGGTCTGTTGGGAGGACGACTTTGTGTACGACCTTGGAGAGGATCGGGACGGCTCGCGGTTTCGTGCGGTTTCTGATCTGATGATGACCGGTCATTTCTATCCTCCATCTGTGATCGAGTTCTTTGGAAATTGGCTGTTGGACAGTCTGAAAATCCAAAAGGGGGATCGCATGGTGCAACGTGCTCGATTGTTTTTGAGCTTGCCGTTTCCAGCGTTTTGGGCAATGACAGAAATTTTTGTCGCAGAGGCCACAGAGGATGAATGCACCATTGGCTACGTCACCACCGAACGACACTTTGGAAGAGGAAAGTGGCAGGCTACTTTGACGTTAGTTCAAAGTCGGTTGTCGTTGCACGTCCGCGCAACGGCTGGCCCTGGATCTTTTTGGTTCTGGGTAGGGTTGCCTGTCGCGCGGATGATGATGGTCAGGGCGCGGCTGATGGCGGTTGAGGCTTTTCGGCGTGTTTGAATTTAAGCAGCAAGAAATTCCGCAACTTGACGAATGTGGTAGCTGTCGTGACCAAGGATCATTGTTGCAAGATGGAAGAGGTCTATCTCTCCGACGAACTCTCTATTGCCTGTTCGTCCCCATGCTTCTGCAGGCAAGGCGCGCATTAGAGCAACTAAGATTGGGCGACTGTTCTTGAGTCGATCAAAGTTCACCCAAGGATTTTGATCCGCGTAGCAGTTCGTCTGACACAAGGCTTCTTCGTCCACGCTCTCCAAGAAGGGATCGGTTTCGTCCCGCATCCTTTCTACGCGACTCACAAAAATCGGATCCCAATCAGAGAGATGCGCGATCATCTCTCGCAAGGTGAAACGATCAGGATCAGGACGTGCATCCCAGCGGCTGTCGTTTTCAGCGAGACTTGCGAGAACAACCGAGAGGACAGCCGGTGTCCCCTCGATCCCGTCGATGACATACTTGAGAACCGTTTCAGAAACTTGCGGCATATTTCAATGACGGTATTGGCCTAAACTTTGAAGTGAACGGCATCGTATTTTGGGCATCTCGTCTATGCTGCGACGCGATGAACTGTAAGTCTATTGTCGTTTGCGTGGCAGTCGGGCTGTTGTTGTTCGGGTGTGCAAAGCCAAGTCCTGGCTTGAAACAAGGGGTTGCTGAAAAGACTCCGTTCGGCTGGACGAAGGCTGTACTGCCGGGACTCAGGTACAGTTTTTCCACGCCTGCCGACATGAAGGCACAAGTGTCTCCGCCTGAAGTCTTGGCGAGTGCGATGAAAGGTACTGCGAGACGTGAGGTTCTGAAGAGTATCCTGATCTGCACGAGTACGAAAGTTCCGCCTGACACTGTAGCTGTGTTGAAGACGGAGGGTCAGTCGATGGAATCATGAAAGGGTTTGAAGGCTCGTTGATCAAGCAAGGAATCCTTACAGACAATTTCAAAGAGTCCAAAACAACAACTCCTATTGGTGAAGCACGGGTCGTGAGGAGTTCTGGGGTGATTGATTGTCAGAAGTCGCAGACCACGAACTACGTGTGGGCAGATAAGAATTCCGTCTATGCAATGATGGTTTCTGGGATCGGTCACGACCCTGACAGCACAGCAATCAAGATGGCTGAGACCTTTCGAGTGTAATAAAGCTGGTCGACTTCATCTCGACCAGCTTTTGTTGTTACTTGAAAGTCGAAACGACTTTGTTTAAGTCCGCGCCCAACACCTTTTTTGAAATAGCGTTGAGAGAGTCTCTTGAACCTGTGAAGTGGTAGGTCTCGCTCACGTGAGTGTGCGATCGACCTGGTGCGAGGCCCATCGCTGGTGACGATGACTCGATTTCGTAGAATGGGCCGAGCGGCTTTGAACCGGGTTTTGGCGGACCGTCGTTGTAACTGTTCGAAACATCGCCACCGAATGGTTTGTCTTGTAGCTCCCACATGGAGTTGACGTAGTTCCTGGCTTCTGGGTCGTGGGTGAACTTGACGATGGTCAAAAGGTTTCGAGATGCGTCGTAGCTGCCAAGAACATTCTTGGCTCTTCCCGGTGGCAGTCCGATTTTGCTCCTCATTTTTCCATCGCCGCTGAAGAGGACGAGATCGTCCACAATCTTCAACCGGTCTGCCGGTACTTTGCCGAAATATGTGTCGTTGACAATCGTGCCCTCGCCCTCGGTATTGAACGGTGCAATGATCGTCGTTTGGTTGCTGGGTTTGTACATTCCCAAGATCCAAACTGAGAGTTGTCCGTCCATTTCTGTCCAGGCTGTGCCGCCAAGGTTTTTTACAGTATTGATACTTTGAAACCCGACCATTTTTGCTTCGCCAAGCGATTCGATACCAAGTGATGACATCGCTTGCTTTGCGCTCAGGACTTCGACAGTGCGTTTGACCCCGACGTTGAATTTTGTTCCCGAATAGTTCTCCAAAACGAACATATGACCGCATGTAACGCTCTTTTCGGTTTTTGAAATGACCTTGAAGGCGTCGGTGTCGATAGGTGCAGGAGTCTGCCAATGCTCAAGGTCAAATGGACTGAAGTCCTTGAAAAAGATGGAGAATTGACCACCTTCTGGTCCTAGCCAAAAACGATCTTCACCACCATAGACTGTAATGTGTGGCATTTTCTTTTTGCTGCTGACCACCGGGTAGTTGATCCAGCCAAAGCCTTCACCTTTTGCCGCGTCTGCGGCACTCGTCATCACTCGACATTGGTACCCTGGCACGACTGCAACCGCAGCCCCGCCCTCGCCTTTCAACACAATCGTTTTCGTGTGTTTCGAAAGGAAAGCAACGTCTTGGGCGAAGGTCTTTTCCTGTGCGTTAGCCACACCGACTCCTGTCACAACGGCCATCAAAGCCAAGCTTATCAATCTTTTCATCTGGCATCCTCGTAGAGATGCAGGTTTACCCGAAAATCGTAATTGAAGTCATGGTTCTTCGTTTAGTAGTGAGTGTTTGACAGAATCCGAGATGGGAAGTTGCACACTGAGTCTCACTAAGGTTCGGAAACCAAAGGGAGAATGGCTATCAAACAAGTTCAAGTTCGTGCAGCAGGCGACTGTTCTGACGCCAATCCGCCTTCACTTTGACAAAAATCTCGATGTAGACCTTCTTGTCCACCATGATCTCGATCTCTTCCCGAGCTTGGGTGCCGATCTTTTTGAGCATGGCTCCACCTTTGCCGATCATGATGCCTTTTTGACCTTCAGTCTCGACCATGATTACCGCCATGATGTGAACAAGAGTCTCAATTTCCTCCCATTGTTCAATGTAGGTGGCAACAGCGTGGGGGACTTCTTCTCGGGTGAGTCGCAAGACTTTTTCGCGAATAAGATCGGCGGCGAGTGACCGTACAGATTGGTCGGTGACTTGGTCTTCGGGATAAAGCGGCGGGCCGAGAGGTAGGGTATCGACGATCATCTCCACGAGCTTGTCGACGTTCTGCAGCTTTGTGAAACTGGTCAGCATCGAACTCTCGGTGGGGAACAAAGCCGTGTACGCGTCGTAGTTGATCTGCACGTTGAGAGGCTTCAGGAGATCCATCTTGTTCATGCACAAGACAAGTGGTTTCTTTCCGGCGTACGGTTCGAGGACTTGGGCGAGGGCCGCGTCTTCGTGTCCCGGATGGCGACTAGCATCGACGACGACCAAGAACGCATCGACACCATCCAGGGTCTGCTTGACAGTCTCGTTCAGGACGTGGCCGAGCTTGTGTTTCGCACCATGCAGACCAGGCGTGTCGGCAAAGACGATCTGACAATCGCCGCGAGTGCAAATTCCCAGTACCCGTTTACGAGTTGTCTGAGCCTTGTCACTGACGATCGAGACTTTTTGACCGACGACGGCGTTGACGAGGGTGCTTTTCCCTACGTTCGGCCTACCGACCACAGCTATTATTCCTGCTCGAAAGTCGCTCAACTATTCTCTCTTACGGAACATCACGTTCACGGTCATGTCGTCGCCCCGGTCTTGTTTGCCGCCTCTAGAGTCGTTTCCAGAGTCTCTGCGCTTAAAACGTCGACGTCCTCGGCTGCGCTGGGGCTCTTCAGCTTCAACGGTCGCTGATTCGTCGATCAGTTCGATCATGGAAGGCTTGATGAGCAAGTCGTCAGCCATTTCTTCTGTCCAACTTTCTTCCACCCACTCGTCGAGTTTCATGATGGGCACGTCGAACCGCATTTCGTCCCAATGCATCGTGTTCTCTTCCCGAGGGGCGAGTTCGTCGATCTTGAGAATTTCGTCAGGGTCTCCGGCCAGGATCGCTTCGATCTCAGCTTTCGTCCCTATCAAGAATGTATGGGTAGATCCGTCGAGGCCCTGGAACCTCAAACTGTTGCCGTCAGTCTGTGCCCACTCGTTTTCGACGATGTTGAATGCGGTGAACTTGTCTGGAAGTGCGAGAGTTCGCGGAGACGTACCGGTGCAGTGGACAGTCAGGAACGGAGCGTTGACATGGACGACATCGTTTTGGAAGCTCCAAACATGTGCGTGAGCTTTTTGTGCCAATGATCTGAAGAGTCCTGGTGTGACGATAGGCTCGCCGAGAAAGACCGAATGCCACTTTCCAGAAACCTCGCTTTCAAAAGTCCGCTCGACGAAACTGGGTAGACCAGTGTGCGAGTATTCTCCCAATACCGCGCCGTCCTCTGGGATGGCGAAGTAGCTTGGTTCGAGTTGACCACCCTTTGAAAGGGCTTGCTCAGGTAGGTATTGGCACAGTGGTTCTCGGGAGTTGAGGATCGTTGTGCCGGGCCTGCTGTAGAAAGGTTGCGGCCTCAAGGCGATTCCCGTCACCTCTCGTACCCGTTCTAAACTGTCTCGGCCACCCTCGAACAGTCCAGCCGAATAGAGCCAGAAGAGGACTTTGTCGTCCCGTTGGAGCCTGGTTTTGATCGCGCTTCGGACTTCGGGACGTATGTCCCAGGCGTTGACAAAGATATAGAGCTTGCTTTCTGGGAAATTCTCTCGGTGAGCGAGATCGCTGAGAAGATAAAAGCCAGCACTCAGGCCTGCACGGAGTACTGACTCGCGGACATTTTGGACAAGGACCTCGAATGCCCTTTCATCTACAAGGTAGGCGAGGGAGCGCTCGTCGATCAACACGGCAACGTCAGGAGCGTTCATTTCTGTTCCTAGCCGCCAAGTCATAGCCTCTTTGGCCCGTTCGGCTCTTTCCCAAATCCCATTCGAGTTCAACCATCCATTGCCCCAACTGTCCATCCAGCAGACGCCGGTGCCATGAGCGAGCGCAGAGCCTGCTCCGCGCCAATGGACGCTGCCTAGGGCTTGCGGGGTTTTCATAACCGGGTTGAAATCGTCTGGCTCGCGTTGTCCGCTGATTGGAGTTTTGAAGTCCTCTTCGCTGACGTAGAGTTTTCCGTTGAGGGCAAAGCTGTCGATTGGGGCGGGGAACGGGCATGAGCCGCCTGGTTCTCGATTTCGATAACTTGGGGGGCCTCCGATGTAGTCGATATCTGGGCTTCGGAGCAATTTGCCCAAGGAGAGGTGCCCACTCGCTGGGTGCGACCATTCAAACGTGTAGCCATAGCTGGCTCCGACGAGATAGTGGCCTTCGCTGGCTTCCTTTGCGGCGTAGGCCAGGGTCGCGATCCTCTCGCAGGTGGAATCGCTTAAGAACAGGTGGTAGTCCACCCATCTTCGAGCCTTGCGGTCAGTACGTACGAAGTCCTTACCTTCTTTCCTGACTTCTCTGTACTCAGGAACGTTGACGTTTGAAAAGTCGACGTTGCCGTCAAACCATGATGCGCGCAGGGAGACAGTGTCTCCTCGATATCGGTGCCTGAGCCAGTCACGGAATTTCGCCTTGGCGGCATCTGAAATATCGAAACCGGTGCCATCGGCATAGAACCACTCTCCACGTTCAAGATGGACTCCAATGATCGTGCCGTCGCGATCGAGCTTTCGCAGCTTTTGAATGTAGCGGTTGAGGCACGTTTCGGCCAGCGACCAGAATTCGTCGTCGCACAGGCTCGGATCCGCAAGAATTCCGCTTTCGGCTAGAAACGCCGCTTGTGGAAAACGCTTTTCCCAACCAGGAGGAGCGACGAAGACTGTCCGCAGTACGATCTGTGCTTCCGAGTCGACGGCTTTGATCTGTTTCGCTAGGTAACCAGCGAAGGACACAGCATCATCGACGCTGGCTTCATCAACCTCCAATTCAACCAGCACCGAAAACAGGTGGATTCCATGATCGGCAGCCTGCTTTACCTCTTCCAATACGATCGCAAGCTGGTTCTCATCTTGTGCGGAGGCAAAGAAGAAGAGAGGAGGGAGGACTTTGTGGCCCTTGACTAGAGTTGGGACACCGCCTCTCATGACGACTCGTGCAGCATCTTCTGGAACTGGAACAGGGGGACGAAGGGGTGCTTCTTCGATCACTAACGGGGCAGGTTGCTTCGGCACTTCTGCCTTTGGAGCTTGCCTTTGTTGTCCGCGCTTTGGTCTTTCTTGGGGCGGTACTGGTGTGACGGTTTCCTTGAGTGCAGCTCCCGCCGATATTTCTATGTCTTTGCGGTCTTTGTGCTTTCGGGTCCGCGTTCTTCTTGGAGATAGACCTTCGGCTGATATGGGTTCACTGGACTGCTCTGTTTCCGCGTCCTGCGGCTTTGGCCTGTTAGGCTCCGGTTTTCGCCAGGTAGGAACCGGTAGGCTTTCTACCGATTCGAACTGCTGTGGTGAAGCGGCGACAGGACGAACTCTTGATGGTTTGCTACTGGATCGGACGGGCTCGACTGGGGCAATAGCCGATTCCTTCCTTTTTGAAGGGCGTTCCTTCGGAACGTTCGCGGCCAGGGCGACGACAGGAACGAATTCAGCTACCTCTTCGACTAGCTTCGGCTGCCTACGGCGAAACTTCGCGGAAGCGGCCAAGGTCGCACGCTCTTCCTCGACCTCTTGAAGCAGCGTCTTTTTCTTTGAAGGACCCTTGGGTTCCTCAAATTTGGGCACCTTGGCGGTCACGTCTGACTTCTTGGGCTTGACAACGGGCGGTACCACTTCCGCACCTTTGGAAGATCGCTTGGGTCGTGGCGATTCTGTTGTCGTTGTTGGGGACTCTTCGGCTTTTTTTCTCGCCATTTCTCGGCTCTGTCAAATCTGTCTTGGGCTCGGCCCGACGGCGTCTGACTTCCAGAAGACGGGCGGTGAAGGCTCGGCATACTTCTGTCCGGCCCTTGCGACGCCGGAGAGCGAAGGCCGTTCTCAAAGTATGGCAGAACTATCGACAACTACGCGAGGAAAGTGTCCCTACCGCTAAGAGTACGGGGTAGATGTGCCGAAGATATTCCTTGGAGCCTCGCTCCATGGAGCCAAAATGGACATCCTATCGTTGACAAGAAACACGCCCGATGGCGTTAAGAACTTGAACCGAGCGCAACTTCCAGTGAAACCGACCCGCACATCTAGAGCGCTGGCCAAATCTACTGAAGCTGCGACTTCTGGTTCGAAGACTGCAAAGACACAATCCAAGACGGAAGCGACTCGGACAAGGCAGAAAAGCCCCGAGAACCTGCTGGACCTTCTTTCCGGATTAAGTAAAGGATCACGAGCTGAGGGTTTGACTCTTTCGATCAATGATCCTAACGTCAAACTCGCCCTTCAAAAGACTACTCTTCCTCCGAGCCCTTCTGATCTGCTGAGTGCGCTCTCCGCACTTGGAATTCAGGTTCCCTTGGCCGCCCAAGGTCAAATTGGGGCCCCGGAGACTTTGATCCAAGGAATTCAGGCATCTGAACTTCCGCAACCAGTGAAAGATCTGCTCGGGTCGCTCCTCAAAGAAGCGATGGCGACTCCTCTGCCTGCTTCAAGTCTCATCGACATGGAGCGGCCCGTACCGTTTGCACCAAAGACACCCAAAACCCTCTTAGACGGTGCAGTCCGACCCAGGCCATTGCCTGCGATGCCTCACGCTTCTCTGAAGCCTATAGGCGGATTTGAGAGTGACATCGCACCTGTACCAGCGTCTGGTCAGACTCTGGACGGCAAGATGGTCGCGGAATTGAACGTAACTGCGATCAATTCAGGAGATCTGCGCGCATCGGCGGCGGTGCGTATCGTTCCGAACCCGAAACTTGATCCAGAACCAAAGCCGGTCGTGATAGTTCCTCGGCCCACTTTGGGAGGGAACGAAGAGGTGAACAATTCTGGTCAACCCGCCCCAATCGCGAAGGGAAGACCTGTCCCACAGGCAGGTGCTCCCCCAGAAGGACCGAGGCTCGGGATTGTCCCGCGTCGATCTGCTGAGAACGGAGCCAAGGCAGTGCCAAGGCCGAGTATGGGGCCCAGGCCGCAGCCATCAATGCATCTAGCGCATCCAGTGATGGGGATGGCCGAACCCCTGCAATCGGTCAGCACTGGATTGAGCGGCGAGGCCGCGCCAATGACCTCTTCAACATATGAGGTACCAGTTCCGAGACCATTGGGCGGAGAATTGAACCTGAGTGCAAGCTCTCTGAAAGCAAGTGAGGCTGCTCTCGTCGAGGCGATCACCACGTCCAACATCCTTGATGTTGACGACAGTCTGTCCGATCCGTCAATTGGTCGCACAGAGCCTGTTCCTTCGTCGATTCTCCCTGATCCTGCGATTGGCCCTAAGCCTGCCGCAGATCGGGCTCCAATGCCGGCAGAAAGAGCTGAGAAGGTTGTGAACCAGGTGGCCGACCGCATTGAGACGATGGTCTTTGCCAAGAAGAGTGGAAGCGTCACGGTCCAGCTCAACCCGGTTGATCTAGGAACGATCACGCTGACGGTCAAAACCTTTGGCAACAAGGTCGATGCCGAGATCAGGGCGAGCGACGATCACGTTCGAGCTGCATTGGAAGCCAACAGGCAGACTTTGGTGCAGAACGTCGAGAACCGTGGGCTCACAATGAACTCGTTCAACGTCGGACAGGACGCCAACCAGAACACCCAGCATCAGGGCCACCAAGCGGCGCAGGCTGAGAGTGATAGAAACGCGAACCTTCGTCACTCGATGAACCAACGACCAACAAGCGAGGCGGTGGCCCCCCGCCCTTTTCTCTCTACGACCTCGGCGGTGGACTATCTGATCTGAGGTAAAGACATGAACCCAATATCTGGACTCACAACAAACGGCTCCTACGGCAACGTAGTAAAGCCAAAAGACGAGTTGAGCATGCAAACGTTCATGCGTCTGCTCACGATTCAGCTCGCCAACCAGAACCCGCTGGAACCGATGAACGACCGCGACTTCTTTGCACAGATGGCGCAGTTGGGACAAGTCCAAGGCATGGAAAAGATCCAGAGTTCTCTGGAAATGAACCAAGCCGCGGGGATGATCGGTAAGTCTGTCACGGCGGTCAGGACCCTTACGGACAACGGCGAGAACTCGCTGGTGACCGGAGTCGTCCAGAAGGTCGCGATCAGGGATGGTGAGCGCATCATCACGATCAAGGACAAAGCAAACGGAAGTCTCGTGGACGTGAAAATGGGGAACGTGAGGGAAGTCTCGGCTTAAGAGCCATGGCAAATCCCATCCAGAACACGCGAGTCCAGCAACTTCTCCAAGGTCGGGTCGAGGCTCCAAAGCTTCAGTCCCGACCCGGGGGAGGGGTCGACTTTGACGCGGTACTGAGCGACCGGCTGAAGCTGAGCGCCCACGCCAAGACCCGGCTCCAGAGTCGTGACCTACAGCTCGACAAGGCAGCTTGGGACAGGGTGATGGACGGGGTTGACAAGGCCGCCTCAAAGGGTGCGCGCGAGACTCTTGTCTTAGTGGACGACGTAGCCCTCGTGGTCAGCGTCACAAACCGGACTGTCATCACGGCGGTGGACAAGGATCGACTCAAGGACAACGTGTTCACGAACATCGACAGCGCGGTGATCGCATGACTCATTGAGAGATTGTCATTCCGATTGGAGTCTCCCGACCCTCGGTCCCACGGGGCAGAGTCTCCCGATCCCGACCTTCGGGGCGGAACGGAGGAACCTGCTGCCAAGTTCCGCTCGTGTTCGTGAGCAGTTGGGCCCTGGAAGCAGGTCCCTCGGCTCCGCTCGGGATGACAGTTTGGTGGGGTGACGAAGTCAGCACTCATTGAGCACCATAAGGCACTAGAAAAGCGTTATATGTCACTAATCAACAGTGACTTACGACGCACGACTAGTGGCTTACATCGAACAAACAGCAACTTGACACGAAGCGACAGCGAGCTGGACCGCGGCCATGGGCCCCGGAGGCGAGCAAAGAGTGCCTGATGGGCACGAAAAGCGGCGTGTCCACGACCGGAAGCAACTCTTCCACAAGGAACAGGACATAAAAACATGTTACAAGCAATGCTCGCTGGCGTCGCCAGCATCAAAGCACAACAAACACGGATGAACATCATCGGTAACAACTTGGCCAACGTCAACACGACTGCCTACAAGGGTAGCCGCGTCACGTTCCAAGACATGTTGGCACAGACTCTCCGTGGTGCAACTCGCCCATCAAACGGACTGGGTGGGCTCAATCCCGTCCAGTTCGGACTCGGTGTTTTGATCGCCGGCACCGACGTCAACACAGAACAAGGTTCGCTCAACGCAACGAACCGGACCACCGACTTCGCCATCCAGGGAAGCGGCTTCTTCGTCATCGGCAACGGACAAAGCATGGCGTACTCCCGTGACGGAGCTTTCAACCTCGATGCGCAGGGCGACCTCGTCCACCAAGCGACGGGGCAGAGAATGCTGGGCTGGACCGCCAATCAAGCAACAGGCATGATCGACACCAACCAACCGATCGGGCCGGGATCCACCCTTCGGATTCCGATTGGAGCCCGAACGGCAGTGCAGGTCACGACTGACGTGACCATTGCTGGGAACTTGGACTCGAGGGCATTCAGCACTGCTGGCTCACAGTCGACTTCGTACGCGATGAGACTGTTCGATTCGCTCGGCGCGGAGCACATCGTCACCACGACGATCACCGAAGATCCGAGCGTGCCGAACCAGTGGAACTGGACTGCCGCTGGTACTGGTGGTGACGTCGTGACTGGGAGCGGCAATCTCTTGTTCGATCCCGCGACGGGCGATTTGTTAACAGGCAGTCCGGCGAACATCACCGTCACGCCACCACCATCGTCTGGCGTCCCCGCTTTGACGGTGGCAATGGACTTCACTGCTGTTTCACAGCGAGCCAGCGAGATGCAGATGCAGATGAGCAACCAAAACGGGTTCGCGCCGGGATCTCTGTCGTCGTTCTCGGTCGGAACCGATGGGATCGTGACCGGACTCTATACGAATGGTCTGACTCGGCCTCTCGGTCAGATCGCACTAGCGATCTTTCCTAACTCAAACGGACTCGAAAGGACCGGCTCCAACATCTGGAGACAGACCGACAACTCGGGAATCCCCGTTATCGGTACGCCTCGATCTGGTGGTCGTGGCTATGTCAACGCTGGATTCCTAGAGCAGTCGAACATCGACATCTCGAACGAGTTCACCGACCTCATCATCACCCAAAGAGGCTTCCAAGCCAACACGAAAGTGGTCACGACAGTCGATGAAATGCTCCAAGACCTCATCAACATGAAGCGGTAACGACCTGGCGGCCCCCTTCTAAGGAAGGGGGCTGTCTCTTTGTTCGAGCGGGTACTCTCCGTCTATGACTCGAGAGACTCATTCGACCCCCAACGCACCTTCGGCGATCGGCCCTTATTCGCAAGCTGTTCGTGCTAGCGGTAGCTTTCTTTTCTGTAGCGGGCAGATTTCCTTGACACCTGAGGGAACTCTTGTCGAGGGTGATGTCCGAACTCAAACTGAGCAAGTCATGAAGAACATCGGCGGACTTTTGGAGTCTGCGGGCTTGGGATTCAACAATGTCGCCAAGACCACGATCTTCCTGAGCTCGATGGATCACTTTGCAACGGTGAACGAGGTCTATAGCTCCTATGTCGGTGAGAATCCGCCAGCGCGTTCGACTGTAGCCGTCGCGGGGCTCCCGAAGAACGTTGATGTTGAGATCGAAGTTGTTGCAGTTTACTAAGGACGCAGTTTTGGATGTTTCGACAAAAGTGAAGCGGGTCGTCTCGGTTTCTTTGGGAACATCAAAACGCGACAAAGTCCACGAGTGTGAAATTCTCGGAGTTCCATTCAAGATTGAGAGGCGCGGCACTGACGGCGACAAGAAGAAGTTTAAGGCACTGGTCGAGGAGTTGGATGGGGAAGTCGACGCCTTGGGTGTCGGCGGTGCCGACATTTGGCTTGTTACGGAAACCAAACGATACGCAGTCCGTGAGGTTTTAGACTTAGTTGGCGGCGTGAAGATCACTCCGGTGGTCGATGGCAGCGGTCTGAAACACACGTTGGAAAGGGCGACGATCGAGAAACTTCAGGCTGACGGCACAGTGGATTTCGGCAAGGAACGGGTGCTCTTGGTGAGCGCGGTGGATCGGTTCGGAATGGCACAAGCCCTGAACAAAGTTTGTCCAAACGTATTGTACGGTGACCTACTGTTTGGACTCGGCGTCCCTATTCGACTCCGTAGTTACAGTGCAGTTTCTAAACTCGCAAACATTCTCTTGCCAGTAGTCACCCGGCTTCCTCTCAACTGGTTCTATCCGATGGGGCAAAAACAAGAGGAACGAAAGCCCAAGTTTGGTAAAGATTTTCGTTGGGCGACTGTAGTCGCAGGCGACTGGCACTACATTCGTCGATACGCTCCCGACCAAATGCCGGGAGTAACCATCTTGACACAGACCCTTCGTTCTGCCGACATTGACTGGTTGAAATCGACCGGTGCACGACGAGCGATCACGACAACCCCGATTATGGGCGGCGAGACCTTTGCGACGAATGTCATGGAGGGAGTCTTGATTACACTCATAGGGAAACCAAAAGATCAAATTTCCGAACAAGACTATCTTGATATGCTGACAAAATTAGATTGGAAACCGAACATCATTGAGTTGAATCCGTAAGGCTGGACACAAACAATAGCGCCCACGCCGTTCTTACGGTTTGGGCGCCAATAGTTTTACGCACAAGTCAATATACGGTCACTTGCGTCGACGTCGGGCGACCATCGCGACCAGGCCAGAGGCAAGAGCGACGATGCTGAGCGGCTCAGGTACGACTCCATAGGTGCTGTTGTCGATCACTGGGCTCCATGAATAGTTTGCAGACCGGATGACGACGCCAGTGATTCCACCCGCGTTCAGATAGCCGGCGAAAGCTGTCTCGGATCCTCCGCTTGCAATGCTCAACGAGATCGTGTCGATTAAGCCACCGTTGTAGACGTCCATGAATCCGTTCCAAGGAAATCCGCTAAATCCCTTCGTGTCGATTCCGACCGCTTGGACAAAGCCCGCATAGCTGATGCTGATATCACCGGATGTTCCATTAGACAATATGGTCTGTGTGTCCATTCCGAAGTAGGTGTCACCGTTCCACTGCAATTGGACACCGGAAGGATCCGCGTACTTTGCGCCCGCGTTGACTAGTCCGGGGCCTTGGCCATTGGCGATCGAGGTCGAGTCCATCGCAGAAATGTCCAAATTGTCCGCCCCGCCGGAAGCAATTCTGTAAGTCTCAAAGTCGTCGGTCGTTGATGAAGTTAGCAAACCCATTAAGGTCGTTCGATCCGCGATCTGCTGTGCAGACGCGCCGGCAGCCAGTGCTGAAAGGGCTAGTACTGAAATTATGGTTTTCATTTTGTGATCCTCTCTGTCAGATGTCTAGAGCGCCCGCAACGGACACTCCTCTGCAATAATAGCATTTTTCTGCATTTCAGAGTCGGAAGGTCTAAATTTCAGGTAATAATACTAAGATCAGCGAATAAGTGCTCGCCTGGCCTTCAGATCGACTAGCACTACGAACCATTCTGTTTTCAGCATCGGTACAATACGGTCTGTGTCGCGTTTCGCATTTGTCATCCACCCGCTTAAGGCGAAGCAAGCCGCCAAAAGGTACCCAATCGCGCGGTACCTGCCCGACAGCCTAATCGAACGGGTGATGAGAGGGATGAAGCCTCAGGTAGTGGGCCAGGTCACAGGAG
>Ga0163144_10015043_pt1 | contig 16005 bp, 15 predicted proteins | sample OliLak19BULKMAT1_FD_123175 | JGI IMG/M metagenome (GOLD analysis project Ga0163144, IMG submission 123175) | Freshwater microbial mat bacterial communities from Lake Vanda, McMurdo Dry Valleys, Antarctica - Oligotrophic Lake LV.19.BULKMAT1 | ecosystem: Environmental > Aquatic > Freshwater >... | reverse complement strand
GCTGTACCTCACGCCGCTGCACGGCAAAGCGGGCTTGCTCAAATCGCTGATCGCCAACATCCACGCGGCTTTGCAGCACGTCAAGGATGCTGCGGAGCAGTTCAAGGCCACAGACCCGTGGGCGGTGCTGCTGCGTTACGTCAGCGACAAGATCGCCCCGACCACCGGGCCGTTCAAGCCTCCAAACGCGTTGCCGGCAGCGAGGTAACTGTCGATTTTAGGTTGAAAGCCCGCAAGGCGGTCTACGAAACGGCACGCCAAGCCCACCCAAATCGTTGGTCAAAAGACACGCGCAATTGGCACTACGAAAGCGCCGTGCACCTCAACCCTGATTCGCCTGAATTGAAGGAGCCAAACGCAGCACTCGAAGCAGCCTGACTCACAACCTCGCGACGACAACTACCTTGACAACTTCCGCTCGGCTGACAGCGCGCCGACGCCGGCCGCTCAGCCGCCTAGCAACAACTTCGGCAGCGCGAGTGAGAGCGCTGGCACGTAGGTCACCGCCGCGAGCACCAGCAGCAGCACGCCAAGGAACGGCAGCGACTCCCGGATCACCCGGTGTGGCGGCTCCTTGGCGACGTTCGCCATCAGGTAGATCAGGTAACCCACCGGCGGCGTGCACAGGCCGATCATCAGGTTGATCACCACCACCAGGCCGAAGTGGATCGGATCGACGCCCAGGGCGACGGCTGCCGGAAGGAAGATCGGCACGAAGACGATCAGCGCGGCCAAAGGATCCATGAACATCCCGACCACGAGGAAGAAGACGTTGATCAGCAAAAGGAAGGCCTCGGGGTTGGTCGTCAGGTCGAGCAGCAGCCTCGCCGCCTGCTTGTTGATCTGCAGGTCCGAGATCAACCAGCCCATCAGCCCCGAAGCACCCACAATCAGCATGACCGCCGCGGTGCCCCGCGCCGCGTTGACCAGTGCCTCCCCAAGCGAACGCCAGGTCATCTGGCGGTAAACGAGCACGGCGACGATCAGACAGTAGGCGCACGCGATCGCTCCGGCTTCGGTGACGGTGAAGACCCCGCCAAGGATGCCGCCGAGGATGATCACCGGCGTGGCGAGCGCAGCCGATGCGGCGAAGAAAGTGGTGACGACCGCCCCGAATCCACCCCAGCGGCCGAACGGATAATCGCGCTTGCGGCTGATCAGCCAGACCGTCACCATGAGGAGCACGCCCATCAGGATGCCCGGCAGGATGCCCGCGACGAACATCTTGCCGACCGAGACCTCGACCTGGATCGCGTAGATCACCATCGGGATCGATGGCGGGATGATCGGGCCCATGACCGCTGCCGTCCCGCACAGCGCAGCCGAGAAGGCCGGGGGGTAGCCGGCCCGCTTCATCGCCGGCACCATCACCGAGCCGGTGGCGGCCGCGTCGGCGACCGCCGAGCCGGAGATGCCCGAGATGATCATGCTGCCAAGCACGGTGACATGTCCGAGGCCGCCACGGATGTGCCCGACCAGGGTGGCGGCGAATTCGACGATGCGACGGGTGATGCCGCCAGAGTTCATCAGCTCGCCCGCCAGCAGGAAGAGGGCGACGGCGATCAGCGGGAAGTTGTCGATGCCACTCACCACATGCTGTGCGACCAGTTCGAGCGGCAGGCCGGGCCGGAAGATCAGGATGGTGGCAACACAGGCGCCGAGGATCGCGAAGGCGAGCGGCACGCCGAACAGACTGAGAGCAACGAGGCCCCCGATGAGCACGAGCAGCGTCACGCCGTGACCTCCCGGAACCGCGCCGCGAGGTTCGCGACGCAGCGTAGCACCCACAGGATCGATGCGACGAACAACGCGGCGTGCAGCCAGCGTACCGAGATGGCGAGCGCTGGATAGATGTCGAATTGCGTCAGATCCATCATGCCCCAGGCGCCGTACGCCAGAAGCAGCGTGAGCGCGAGCACCAGCAGATCGGCGAGCAGGCGGACGACCGCGCGCGACCGCTTCGGCAGCATGTCAACGAAGATCTCGACCCGCATCGGCTGTGCGCTGGTCGCGGCGACCAGCACCATCCAGACGAAGGTGAGCCGCGTCAGCTCCTCGCTCCAGACGAGGGAGCCGCCCAGGACGTAGCGCACGAGCACCTGGGCGCAGACGAGCAAGGCGACGACGGTCAGCAGCGCCGCCGATGTCACGTCGGCGAAGCGGATCAACCAGGTTTCGAATCGGTTCATCGGGCCGAGTAGAGAGTGGGGGCGGACGATCCTGCGGATCGACGCGACGCGGGCTCGCACCGGCGTCGGTCAGGCCGCCGCCGGTGGTGCGCCTCCTGGGTTATCGCGTCGAGAGGATCCGCTCGACGATCTCGCGGCCGAATTGGTCGGTGTACGACTTGGCGACCGGCTCGGCGGCGAGCTGACGGAAAGGCGCCGGATCGACCTTGTCCACAACCTGGAGCCCTGCCGAGCGGATCTTGGCCAGGTTCTCGCCCTCCTGCTTCGCGTTGATGTCGCGCTGGAACAGCGCCGCCTCCTGGGCCGCCTCGACGATCGCCTTCTGCTGGTCGGCCGGCAGGCCGTTGAACTTGGCCAGGTTCATCACGATGATCGAGGCGGTGTACGCGTGCCCGGTCAGGGACAGGTGCTTCTGCACCTCGTACATCCTGTTCGCGTAGATGTTGTTGATCGGGTTCTCCTGCGCGTCGACCGCGCCGGTCTGCAGCGCCAGGTAGAGCTCGGTGAAGGCCATGGGAATCGGGTTCGCGCCCCAGAGCTTGAAGGCCTCGAGGTGGGCCTTGTTCGGCGTGGTGCGGATCTTGATGCCCTTCAGGTCATCCGGCGTGCGGATCGGGCGCTTCGAGTTGGTGATGTGCCGGAAGCCGATCTCCCAGAAGGCCAGGCCCTTCATCCGGTTCTTCTCGAGGTCCCGGAGCAGCTCGGCGCCGATCGGGCCGTCCATCACCTTGTGCGCATGCGTGGTGTCGCGGAACAGGAACGGCAGGTCCATCACGTTCAGCCGTGGCGCGAACTGCGTGAAGAACGGGTTACCGGTGAGTGCAAGATCGATCGAGCCGAGTCGCACGCCCTCCAGGATCGCATTGTCGTTGCCAAGCTCCCCGGCCGGATGGATGCTTATCGTCACCTTGCCGCCGGTCTTCTTGGCGACCAGCTCGGCCATGTGCCGCGCCGCGACGTTGTGGGTGTCGTTGGCCGAGAGGGTGTTGGCGAACCGGATGCTGGTCTGGGCCTGGGCGGTGCCGAAGACCGTGACCAGGGCGGCGGCGAGCGCCAGTAGAGTCCTGCGTGCGGGTTTCATGTTCCGTTGTCTCCTCTATCGTGGTTCTGGGAATCAGATCCGGTAGAACGCTTGATGGGTGCGAACTGTGATCGAAATTTGTCTATCTGAACAGTATTGAGGCTTAACCGAATGCGCCCTTGCCGCGAAGGATGGCAATGGTGCTGCTGTCGCAACCGAATTCCCGCATGATCTCGTCGGTGTGCTGGCCCAGCAGCGGAGGCGGATGGCGCAACTGTTGGGGCGTGCCATGCAGCTTGACCGGAAAGCCGAGTTGCTTGATCGTACCTTCCACCGGGTGCTCCATCTCCATGACCATGTTCCGCGCCTGGGCCTGCTCGCTGACCAATGCCTCAGCGTACGTCAGGATCGGTGCCGCGGGCACGCCGGCGCCCAACAGGGCCTCGATCCATTCGTCCGCGGTGCGCGCTGCCAGCGTTGGCTCCAGCGCCTTGACCAGTTCCTCGCGGTTGCCCATGCGCTCGACATTGGTGGTGAAGCGCGGGTCATCCATCAGGTCCGGGCGATCGAGCACGCCGCACAAAAGCATCCACAGCTTCTGATTCGCCGCACCAAAAACGAAATAGCGGTCCGAGGCGCGGAAAGCCTGGTAGGGTGCACTCATTCGGTTGGCGCTGCCGATAGGAGCGGGCACCTTACCTGTTCCCCAGTATTCGGTCACCTCCCAGATCGACAGGCCCAACGCACTCTCGAACAGAGACACATCCACGTACTGACCCTCGCCGCTACGGTCGCGTCCGAGCACGGCGGCCAGGACCGCGTATGCGGCAAACAGGCCGGCGCCCAGATCGCCGACCGGGACGCTGCTCTTGGCAGGCGGCATCCCCGGATGCCCGGTGACACTCATGATGCCCGTCATCGCCTGCGCGATCAGGTCGAAGCCTGGCCGGTTGGACCACGGGCCTGTCTGCCCGAAGCCCGAAATGCTGGCGTAGACCAAGCGGGGGTTGATGGCTTTCAGCGTGGGATAGTCGATCTTCAGACGGGCCGCGACGCCGGGTCGGTTGTTTTCGACCAGAATATCAGCGCGCTTGACCAGTTCGTAAAAGGCCGTGCGACCCGCCTCGCTCTTGAGATCGATTTCGATGCTGCGCTTGTTACGGTTAAGCGCCAGGAAGCCACCGCTGTCGGAACCTTTCAGACGGAATCCCATCGACTTGCGCGTCTGGTCGCCAGTCTTGGGCGGCTCGACCTTGATGACGTCGGCGCCCATGTCGCCAAGCAGCATGCAGCAAAATGGGCCAGCCATCACCTGGCTTACATCGAGGACCTTGAGATGGGAAAGGGGAAGCGTCATGCCCTACCGCCTCTGTGGCGCATACATGCTGCGTTCACGGAGGTATTTCCTACGCATTGCTTGTTTGGTGACTTCATTGGTGTCTCTGTCCGTGCCGGCCGCGCAAACTCCGCGACCGGGCGGCTTCGTTATTAAAGGCGCAGTGTAGATATCCCCCGGGCAAAAGGTCAAACGACAATTTATACGGTTGTTCTGTATAAAAAATCGGGCATGTTAACAACCGCGCTGCGAGCTCGGCGCAATAAGATTTTTTCGGGGCATTGCCGAGAAATTTTCAGTTGGCATGATTCGTCGCCGACCTTAGACTCGTTGTGCCCTATCCGTGGCTGCAGCGCACGTGGCCGTGCACAACCCATAAGTGAGCCATCCATGCCACTACCGATTCTCCTCGACCGCAACGGAAATATCGCGACGGTCATACTGAACAAACCAGAGAAAATGAACGCGCTGAACCTCGAGATGTGGCGCATGCTTGCCGATACATTCCAAGAACTGTCGGCAGACGACATGGTGCGTTGCATCGTCCTGCGCGGCGCCGGCGACAAGGCCTTCTCGGCCGGCGCAGACATCGAGGAATTTGATCAGGCCCGCAACAGCGCCGAACAGTCCCGCGCCTATTCCCGGCTTACCCAGTCCGCCCTGCAGGCGATTTCCGGGTGCCGCCACCCGACGCTTGCCTTGATCCGCGGCGCCTGCGTGGGTGGAGGGCTCGAGATGGCCACCATGTGCGACATGCGCATCTGTGGTGCGACCAGCCGCTTCGGCGTGCCGATCAACCGGCTCGGGCTTGTGGTTTCCTACGAGGAACTGCACGGCTTGGTCGCGCTCGCGGGCAAAGCGGGAACGCTGGAGATCCTGCTGGAAGGTCGTGTTTTTGGCGCCGAGGAGGCGCAGCGGAAGGGCCTGGTCAATCGGGTCGTGGCCGACGAAGAGGTGGATGCAGAAGTGGCGGCGACCGCCCAGCGCATTTCCTATGGCGCGCCGCTGGTCGCGCGCTGGCACAAGAAGTTCCTGCGTCGCTTGGAGGATCCGGCACCGCTGACGCCGGCTGAACTGGACGAAGCGCACCTTTGCTTCGACACCGAGGATTTCAGGACTGGCTACCAGGCGTTCCGTGACAAGACCAAGCCGGCTTTCCAGGGACGGTGATCGCCCTCAGGACGGCTGCGAGGCCCTGGCCGTCAAGTCGGGTTTCAGGGCAGCTTCGCTGCGCACCCAGTCGACAAACGTGGCGATGCGTACGTCTTGCGCGCTCTTCTTGGGAAACACCATGTAATAGGCCAGCTTCACCGGGAGTGAAATGTCGAACGGTCGCACCAGGCGCCCCGCCGCGAGATCCTGGTCTACCCAGCTGTTCTTGACCAGTGCGACTCCCAGGCCATCAATGGCAGCATTGATAACCAAGTGGCTGGGCGAAAACGACAGCCCGCGCGACGCGTCCACATCGGTCGCGCCAGCGTGCTCCAGCCAGGCCGACCAGTGCGGGTTGCTGCCGTCCGCATAGGTGCTGGAATCGTGCAGCAGCGTATGGTGCTTGAGGTCCGAGGCCGTGCGCAAAGGCCAGTCACCGTCCATCAAGGCGGGGCTGCAAACCGGAAACACCTCGACGGCTAGGCAAAGCTCCGAATGAAGATCGGGATAGTGGCCGCGCCCGAACCGTATTGCGAGGTCGTAGTCGTCGCGGGAAAAATCGGGTGTGCCCGCCGCTGTCGATACCTTGATATCAATTTCTGGGTTCGCCTTGACGAACCTGTCCATCCGCGGGATCAGCCACTTAGCCGCGAAGGTTGGCGGGATGTCCACCCGCAGCACCGGCGTTAGCTGCGCATACAGCTGGCGCGTTGCATCCACCAGCAGGTTGAATGCCTCCTGCACCGCAGGCAGGTAGGCACGGCCCGAGGCCGTCAACAGCAATGACTTGGCCTCGCGAACGAACAGTACCACGCCCAGGTGATCTTCCAAAGTCTTGACTTGGTGGCTGACGGCCGACGGCGTCACGCACAACTCATCGGCTGCCCGGGTAAAGCTTGAATGGCGCGCTGCGACTTCGAAGGCCCGAAGCGGATTGAGAGGTGGGAGGTGACGCGCCATGTCTGAGCAGTCCAGTGCAAGGTTTTCCGACACCGACTATGGCGCTACCGTCCGGGTATCCGCCGTCAAGGGTGGCTCAACATTTTCTCTCGCACCCGTTGAATAGATGTCGTTTGCGGGATGTTGGCCGCCCGAGTTCGACACGGATTTCCGAATTTGGGCCGATCGGCGAACTCGCGGCCAGTTGAATCAAGGACTTAGCTGCTTTCACAGCAGATTTGTGTAGTGGCACGTCGTTGAGCTATTGGTGTTGGCACGTACCGAGCATTTGCGGCACACTCTCGCTCATGTTCGTCAAGCTCACTCGCTCTGGATCGCGCCGCTACGTGCAGTTGGTCGAGTCCTATCGCGACGAGGCCGGCAAGCCGCGTCAGCGCACCATCGCCACCGTCGGTCGGCTGCTGCGCCGGCTGATCGACCAGCGACTCTCGGTGGTGTTCTACGACCTCACGACGATTCGCGCTGAAGGCTTGTCTGAGCAGCCCGGCGAGTTGCGTCGCTTCGGTTTGGCCAAGGAGGGCGTCATTGCGCGGCAATGCCTGATCAGCGTGGTGCAAACGGCCGAGGGCCTGCCCATCGCGCACCGGGTGCGGGGCGGCAACGTGGCCGAGACGTCTACGCTGGCCAGCGCCATCGCCGAGGTGACGCGCAACTACCCGGTCCAGCGCATCATCCTGGTGGCTGACCGTGGGCTGCTCAGCGTGGACAATCTGGCCATGCTCGACGCGCTAAAGGTCGCCGATGGGCCACTGGAGTACATCGTGGCCGTGCCGAGCCGGCGCTACGCGGAATTCGTCCAGGTGCTGGCCGAGGTGCAGCCGCTGTGTGTGGCCGCTACTACCGAGGTGGTCGGCGAGGTGCCCTGGTCGCCAGCCAAGGCCAAGGAGCCTTCGGTCAAGCGGCTGGTGTGGGCACACGATCCGTTGCGCGCGGCCGAGCAGTCGCAGCAGCGCCAGGTGCGCATGGACGCGCTGCTGGCGCGTGCCGAGCAATGCGTGGCCAAGCTCGATGCGCAAGATGCCGGGCAGGCCGCCCGGGGCCGCAAGCTGTCGGACGGCGGCGCCAAGGCGCGGCTGTACCACGAGGTGATCGAGGCCCGGCTGGGTCGAATCATCGAGGTCGATCTCAAGCACGAACAGCTGAGCTGGAAGATCAATGAAGATCACCTGGCGCAGGCGCGGCTGATGGACGGGAAACTGCTGCTGGTGACCAACGTGGCCGACCTCGCGCCCACCGAGGTCGTACAGCGCTACAAGAGCCTGGCAGACATCGAGCGCGGTTTCCACGTGCTCAAGAGCGAGATCGAGATCGCACCGATGTACCACCGGCTGCCCGACCGCATCCGCGCCCATGCACTGATCTGCTTCATTGCCTTGGTCCTGCACCGCGTCATGCGCATGCGCCTGAAGGCCGCCGGCAGCAAGGCTTCGCCCGAGCGGGCGCTGGAGCTGCTGCGCCAGTTGCAGCGCCACCGCCAGGCTCCCTGGAGTGAGCCGCTAAGCCGTTCCGACGCGCAGTTGGCTCGTCTCCTGACCGAAGAATCGCGCATCCTGGGCATGCCGCAGCCGCAACAACGCGGAGCCGCCGGGAATGTCCACGTCGCCCCGTCGCAATGGATCGCCCCGGGGTACCCGACGCCGGACGCGCGCGCCAACGGCCAGGTAGTACGGTAGCGGCGCGTCCTGTCCGAGCGGCTGCGCCGGCTGCAGCGCATAGGCCAGGCCCGGGATCTCGTGGCGAGAACCCATGGCCAGCGCTTCGCCGGGTTCGAGATCGCGCGCCGCCAAGGCCACCAGATCGACCACCGGCCTGACCTCGGTCCCGCCCGTCGAACATCCGAGATGCACGGCGGACAGCATTGACATCGCCGCCTCCGCGCCGAGCAGGTGCACCGGGTTGTGCAGCAGGACGTAGCGGCGCTGCGGACAAGTCGGCATTCCTTTCGCGGCGAACAATCGTCCGGTCGCCTCGTCGGGCGCCTCGACAACGACGAAGACGCCGCCGGCGAAGCTGAGCTCGTCGGGCCGGCGCAGGCAATTGAACATGTCGATCCGGCCGTTGCCCGCCAGCAAGCCGCCCTGCGCCCTGGGCCTGAACAGCGCCGGCAGCTCAGCGGTGCGGGCGATCGGCGCGTGCAGGCCGGGACAGTCGGGCAGCAGGCCGGTGTGGTTCGCCACGATGCCTATCTCGCACAGGTCGGGCACCGTGGTGCGTGAGAACGCCAGCGCGCTGCGGCCGGCCAGGGTCCCCTTCGCGCCGAGTGGAAACCACTGGCCGAAGCCCGGCGCCTGTTCGGCGCGTCCCCATGCGGTGACGGTTTCGGCGGCCGGGTCCCAGACGAAGTCCGACTCGCTCGACTTGCCCGCGCACACCACCGGCAACCCGAGCATGCGAGCCCACGCGACCAGCCCGATCAGCAGGCTCGGCTGGTCGCCATCGACCGGCGAATACACCACGCCCCGCTCAGCGGCCCGGCGGGCCATCTCGGGCCCGACGACGATCTCGGCCTCCTTGGTCGCCATGACCACGTGGCGGCCGGCCTCGATCGCCGCCAGCGCGGCGGCGGCCGCGCCTTCGGGGTCGCCGGTGGCCTCCAGCACTGCAACCAGTGGCAGCTGCACGAGCAGCTGAGCGGAGGCGACCACGGCAATGGCGCCGGCGTCCACTGCGGCCCGGGCCGTGGAAAGTTCAGCGCACACCCTCACGCGATCGGCCGGGTGCCCCGCAGCGAGCGCTGCCGCGCGGGCCCGCTCCAGGTCGTGGTCGCACACCGCAATCACCCGCAGGCCCCGCATGCGCGCCGCCTGCGCGACGAAAGTGGCGCCGAACTCGCCAGCACCGACCAGTCCCACGGGAACGAGCGCGCCGGAGGCGGGCGCGAAACGGCGGAAGATCTGTTGGAGGTTCATAATTCATTCTTGCATACAAGAACTGCCGCGTGAAGATTCAAGCCGCCGCCAGCCGAAAACCTGCCAAGCAGGCGCCCTCCTCGACACCGTTGGACGCGCTGTTGGCCGCGAACGCGAGCGAAGCAGCGCCCCGCAAAGGCGAGCTGCATCGCAACGCGGTCTCGACGCTGCGCGACATGATCGTGAGCGGCGCCCTGGCCTCCGGCGAACGGCTGAACGAGCGCGAACTGTGCGACCAGCTGCAGGTGTCCCGCACGCCGGTGCGCGAGGCGATCAAGACGCTGACGCAGGAAGGATTGCTGCATTCGCTGCCGAACCGCTCGCCGGTGGTGGCGCCGCTAAATGCCGACGAGACCTGCGCGTTGATCGACGTGGTGGCGACCATCGAGGCGCTCGCCGGAGAGCTCGCGGCCAAGCGGGTTTCCGACTCGCAGATCGCGGAACTGGGCATCCTCCACTACACCATGCTGCGGCATCACGCGCAGGACGAACTTCCGGGTTACTTCGAGGCCAACAAGGCCTTCCACCGCTGCATCATGGAGATCGCGGATAACCCGGTCCTGTTGTGGGTCTGGGATCTGCTGGCGCTGCGGGTCGACCGCGCGCGCTACGCATCCAACCTGTGGCCGAAGCGCTGGCACGAAGCCACCCACGAGCACTCGCAGATCCTCGAACGGCTCACCGCGCGAGATGCCGAAGGGGTCGCCGCGGCGATGCGGCAGCACGTGCGCAACGGCTTGTCCGTGGTGGTGACTTCGCTGCAGAGCGGCGACGGCGCGAAGGCCGGCGCGCATGCGGGTGCGCTCCCTTGACGCGCCTGCAACTTGTATGCATGATCATTCTTGCATACAAGATTCGATAACACCCGACCCATCGGAGCAGACATGACCCACCCCACCCCGTTCAATCGCCGCACGGTGCTGCAGGCCGGCGCCGCCGCTGCCTTCGCTCCCTACGTGCTCACTTCGCGCGCCGCGGTCGAACTGCGGCTCACGCACCCGGCCGACGTGTCGCACCCGGTCCATCTCGAGGCCGAGAAGATGGCCAAGCGCATCGCCGACCGCACCAGCGGCTCGGTGAAGATCACGCTGTTCCCGAACAACGCGCTGGGCTCGCCGGTAGAGACCGCCCAGCAGACGCGGCTGGGCGCGATCGACATGATCCTGATGAATCCCGCCAACATCGAGGCGATCTCGAAGGCGGTCGGCGTCATCAACATCCCCTATCAGTTCGACAACTACGAGCACGCCTACCGCACCCTCGACGTGACCGCCAAGGACTGGATCTCGCAGCAGTTGGCCACCGCCGGCTTCACCTGGATCGCCAACTTCGAATGGGGCTTCCGTGCCCTGTCGAACAGCCGCCGCCCCGTCAACACGCCGGACGACGTCAAGGGCCTGAAGATCCGCGTTCCCCCCGAACTGGCGATCAAGGCCGCGTTCGAGGCGCTGGGCGCCAACACCCAGACCGTCGCTTTCCAGGAGGTGTACCTCGCCCTGGCGAACAAGACCGTCGACGGCCAGGACAACCCGATCGGAACCACCTTCGCCGCCAAGTTCTTCGAGGTGCAGAGCCACATCGCGCTGACCAAGCACATCTATGCCTCGATCATGTTCGCGGCCAATCCGCGCGCCTGGCAGAACAAGCTGGACGGGGCACAGCGCCGCATCATCACCGAGGAAGCCGTGACCGCCGGTGTGGCGGCACGCAAGGGTGTGCGCGACAACGAGGAGCAAATGCTCGCGACCATGCAGAAGGCCGGCGTCGCCATCACCCGGCCCGACGTGGCGCCCTTCCGCACCAGGATGACGCCCGCCTACGATGTGCTGCGCAAGAGCCTCGGCGACGACACCTGGAATGCCTGGACCAAGATGGTCGCCGCGGCGCGTGCCTGACGCGATGCGGCGCCGATGCTGATTGCCGGCATCCTGCTGTCGCTCTGCCTGACGCTGCTGGCGGGAATCCCGATCGCCGGCGGACTCGCATTGGTGGCGGCCGCCACCATGTTGCTGACGACCGGCCCCGACCTGCTGGTCATCTTCATCCAGCGGGCGTACGCCGCCACCACGTCGTTTCCGCTGCTGGCAATCCCGTTCTTCATCCTGGCCGGCAACCTGATGAACGTCGGCGGCACGACCGAGCGGATCTTCGCGGTCGCCAAACTGCTGGTGGGACGGATCCAGGGCGGGCTCGCGCACGTCAACGTGATCGGCAGCATGATCTTCGCGGGCATGTCGGGGTCGGCCGTGGCCGACGCCGCGGGGCTCGGTGTCATCGAGATCCGCGCGATGATCAAGGAGGGCTACACCGCGCGCTATTCCGCGACCATCTGTGCAGTGTCGGCGACCATCGGGCCGATCATCCCGCCCAGCATTCCGTTCGTCATCTACGGCAGCCTGGCCAACGTGTCGGTAGGCGCCCTGTTTCTGGCCGGCATCCTGCCGGGCCTGCTGATGGGATTCGGCCTCATGGGCGCCATTGCGATCGCGGCCAAGCGCCTGAACCTGCCCCGCTCGGCCGGCTGGCCGCCGTTGCGCGTGGCGCTGCGCACCTTGCTGCGCGCCGCGCCGGCGCTGGCCCTGCCCCCGGTGATCCTGGCGGTGATCTTCACCGGCTTCGCGACCCCGACCGAGGCGGCGGTCGTGGCTGCCGCCTTCGCGTTCGTGCTCGGCCGCTTCGTGTACCGGGAACTGACGCTGGCGGACTTCTGGCAGACGATGTGGGAAAGCGGCCGCCAGACGGCGCAGGTGATGCTGATCATCGCAATGTCGGCGCCGTTCGGATGGGTACTTATCCAGCAGCAAGTGCCGAACGCGATCCTCAAAGCCCTGATGAGCCTGTCGGGCGAGCCCTGGGTGATCCTGCTGATTGTCAACGCGGTGCTGTTGATCCTCGGGATGTTCCTGGAGGCGATCGCGATCATGATCATCGCCTACCCGATCCTGGCGCCGGTGATGGCCGCGATCGGGGTCGATCCGGTCCACTTCGGCGTGATCATGGTCCTCAACCTGATGATCGGCCTGGTGACGCCGCCGGTGGGGCTGTGCCTCTATGTGGTGTCCGGCATTGCCAATGTCCCGATCGCCGACATCGTGAGCGAACTCGCGCCGTACCTGCTGGCGCTGATCGCGGTCCTGCTGCTGGTCACTTTTGTGCCGGCCGTGTCGGTCTGGCTGCCCCACACGCTGGGCTATGGGCTGGTCCGATGAGCCGATCGGCACTGTCACGCATCGACCGCTTCGTCGCGGTCGCCTGCCGCTGGAGTGTCATCGGCTGCTTCCTGGGCCTGTTCGTGCTGCTGACGCTGGGCATCCTGCAACGCATGATCCCCTGGATGAAGGTGCCCGGCTACGACGAACTGATCGAGCTGCTGTTCATCTGGATGACGTTCATCGGCGCGCTGGCCCTGTGGCGCGAAGGCACGCTGTACCGGGTCGATGCGTTCGAACGCGTGCTGCAAGGCCGGGCTCGTCAGGCCCTCGCCGTGGCGACCCATCTGGCCATGCTGGCGCTCGCAGTGATCCTGTCCTACGCGGGCTGGGACTTCCTGCGGCAGTCGGGCGAAACGACGCCGTTCCTGCAGATCGACAAGGCGTACTGGTATGCGGCCATTCCGGTGTGCGGCACGCTGATGGCCGTCTACAGCATCGCCGCGCTGTGGCGCGCGCTGCGCGGTGACATCAAGATCCGGCATGGCGTGGCCACCCTGAGCTGAGCCGGCGCCGGTGCGAGGGGTAAAGTTATCCACCCGTTGGAGGAAATCATCACGAACCGACTCGAAGGCAAGACTGCGATCATCACCGGAGGCGCCGGCGGCATCGGCGCGGCCACCGGGCAACTGTTCTGCGAGGAAGGCGCCCGGGTGGCGCTGGTGGACCTGGCGACTTCGCCACTGGCCGACGTGGCGCAGCGCATCCGCGAGCAAGTGCCGGGCGCGCAGGTCCTCGAGATTGCCGCCGACGTGGGCACCGAAGCGGCGGCCACGTCCATCGTCCAGCAGGTGCTGGCACATTTCGGCGCGCTGGACGTGCTGGTCAATCTGGCGGGCATCCGATCCTACGAGCCGCTGGCCGAGGCGAAGGCCGAAACCTGGGAGAAGATACTGGCCGTGAACCTGCTCAGCTACGCCTTTCTGGCGCGCGAGGCCCTGCCGGCACTGCGCCGCTCGGGGAAAGGCTCCATCGTCAACGTGTCATCCACCCACGCCGTGAATCCGCGTGTCGGCATGGGCCAGTACGACGTGACCAAGGCGGGCATCCTCTCGATGACGCGCACCCTGGCCTTCGAGGAAGCGCCCCACAATGTGCGGGTCAACTCGGTGTGCCCCGGACTGACGCTGACGCCGTTTCACATGAAGCGCCTGGCCCGCAGCGCGAAGGACCTGCTGACCGAAGACGTCGACCACAACCTGCAGCGCCGCTGGTGCGACCCGCGCGAAATCGCGTTTCCGATCCTGTGGCTGGCCTCCGACGAAGCCTCGTTCGTCACCGCGTCCACCGTGATGGTCGACGGAGGAACGCGGGTGTGAGTGCGGCACGGCTGCCGACGATCCACGGCCGCTGGAACGACGATGCCGGCGCCGTCACCCTGATCGACGCCCACCACCACCTGTGGGACCTCGAACAGAACCACTACCCCTGGCTGTCGGACCAGCCCGAGCAGCACTTCTTTCTGGGCAACTACGATCCGCTGAAGCGCAACTACCTGCCGGACGACTACCGCTGCGACGCGCGCCGGCACAACGTCCTGGCCACGGTTCACTGCGAGGCCGAATGGGACCGCGACGACCAGGTCGGCGAGACGCAATGGTTGACGCGCGTCCATGAATCGCAGGGCATGCCGTCGGCGATCGTCGCCCACGCATGGTTCCACACCGCCAATGCGCAAGAAGTGATCGCGCGTCAGGCGGCGTTTCCACTTGTGCGCGGCATCCGGTCGAAACCGGTGACGGCGTTGTCGCCCGATACGATGACGCCCGGCGCGCCTGGGACGATGCAGGATGCACGCTGGCTGGAAGGCTTCTCGCAGCTGGAGCGGCACAACCTGTCATGGGACCTGCGCGTGCCTTTCTGGCACCTGCACGAGGCCGCCGAAGTGGCCGCGGCCTTTCCGCGCACGCCGATCGTCCTGAACCACACCGGCTTTCCGTGGGACCGCAGCGATGAAGGCCTTGCCGCCTGGCAGCGTGCCATGGAAACGATTGCACTCCAGCCGAACGTCCACTTGAAAGTGTCGGAGTTCGGGCTGAAGGAGCGGCCGTGGGACTACAAATCGAACCGGTCCGTGGTGCGGCGTGCGGTGGCGATCTTCGGCATCGAGCGCTGCATGTTCGCCAGCAACTTTCCGGTCGCAGGGCTGCGCATCGACTACGACACGCTGGTGCGCTCGGTGTCCCGCATGCTGGAGGACTTCTCCGACGCCGACCGCCACTGCTTCTTCGTCGGCAATGCGGCCGTCTTCTACCGGCTGCAAGGCGTCGGCGCGCCCTGACTGCCATTTCGGGTGTTGCCGTCCAGAGGCTTTTTCATCCCATGACCAGCCTGGGCAACCAGGTGGTGAGGCTCGGGATGTAGGTGATCAGCAGGAGCGTGATGCCCAGCGGGATGTAGTAAGGGAGCATTTCCCTGAGCACTTCCTTCATCGAGACCTTGGCGATGTCCGCCACCAGGAACAGCGCCAGTCCCATCGGCGGCGTCAGCAGGCCCACCATCAGGTTGAAGACCACCACCATGCGCAGGTGCACCGGGTCGACACCGGCCGCCACCAGCAGCTTGGCCAGGATCGGCGCAATCACCAGGATGGCCGTCGTGCTGTCCAGGAACATGCCCACGACGATCAGCAGCACGTTGACGATCAGCAGCAGGACATAGGGATTCCTGGAAATGGCCAGCATCGCGTCGGTCAGGCGCTGCGGCACCTGTTCCACTGAAAGTATCCAGCCGAACAGCGCCGCGACCGCCACGATCAGCAGGATGCCGGTCGAGGCATGAACGGTTTCGAACGCGGCCCGCAGCACGCCGGCCCACGTCAGTTCGCGGTAGAACAGCCAACTCACGAGCACGGTGTAGAGCACCGTGACCGCGGCGATCTCGGTCGGCGTGAAGAAGCCCGCCAGCATGCCCGCGATCAGGATCACCGGCGCGAACAACGCCGGCGCCCCAGGCTTGAGGTCGCGCCATAACTCGGCGCCGGTCGGCCACCGCGCGGCCCGCGGATAGTTGCGCCGCACCGCCAGCACGCCGGTCATCAGCATCAGCACCACGACGCAGAGAAGGCCCGGAATGATCCCGCCGAGCAGCAGCTGGAGCACCGACACGGCATGTCACCGTGCCGTAGATGATGAGAGGGATCGACGACGGAAAGATCGGGCCGAGAGGACCGACGGTGGTGATACGCCGCTGGTTTTAGGATCAATTGGGTCTGGCATCGCTTGGGGGC
>Ga0163144_10015042_pt1 | contig 16005 bp, 13 predicted proteins | sample OliLak19BULKMAT1_FD_123175 | JGI IMG/M metagenome (GOLD analysis project Ga0163144, IMG submission 123175) | Freshwater microbial mat bacterial communities from Lake Vanda, McMurdo Dry Valleys, Antarctica - Oligotrophic Lake LV.19.BULKMAT1 | ecosystem: Environmental > Aquatic > Freshwater >... | reverse complement strand
CTCGTGGGGAGCGACTCCAATGTGTTTGGCTCGCTCAACGAGCATGGCTGCATTCATGAGGATCTCGGCAATTCTGGGAAGGCCTTCTCCGAGTCCGTCGTGGAGAAGGAGGTTGATGAGGTCGTTGCTGGTGGTATTCTGTTTTTGTTCGTCCATGGCTGGTATGCTTTTAGGTTCGCACCCCCAGCTTCCAGACTTGGACGGACACTGCTACCATGAGATTTCTCTTCGCTCTTGTTCTGATTGTTCCGTCGAGTGCGCTCCTGCGAACGGCCTTGGCCGGGACCGTCGAAGTCGTGATCCAGGAGACCATGCCGGCATATGACGAAGACGCCGATCCGGCGGGGTTTGATCGCCCTGAATTCTTCCAAGGCTCGCCCGATGAGCGGCTCCTCCTCGCAGGCACTCCGCGCGATCTTTACGTGTATGATCTCCGATCGAGAGTTCTCTTGCGGCATTTTCGCAATCCTCAATCGTCGTTTTTTGGTGCGGTCACGTTCGATCCCACGGGCCGATTTCTCCTCACCCACATCACGACGGCCCCCGCCTACGACCCGGAGCCGACCCTGATCGATTTGGAAACCGGCGAGCAGGAAACGCTCGGCTACTTGCAGGGTGATTTCGACGCGTCTACCCAGACCGCGATCCCGCCGGACCCGATCACCGCGACCACGGGAAATCTCCGGAAAGACGATCCTTGGACGATCAGAGTCGGAGCCGATACCGCTGTGTTTTCCCAAGACAGCACCGGGAACTCGGTCCGCACGCCCCTCGTATCGTCTCTGGAGGGCGAACCCCAACCGATCCCCCTCGCCGACGGCACGCTGATGCGGTGGCTGGGCAGCCAGAGGGTCGAAGTGACCGCACCGTCCGGCGGGAGAGCGGTCATCGATTTGATCCCCAATCCAGACCTGAGGTTCCTTCCCTTCGCGCAGGTCTCTTCCGGCCCCGGTGGAGTTCCCTTTCTATACGCATCCCACGGAAACGAGGTGGTCGTCATCGACACGCACGAAGACAGCGAACGCGCGAGGATACCCGCACAGGCTTGGGAGCCGGACAACTCGGGCGAACGCATCGTACTCCTCGACCCGGATGGCGTCGTCGCCGTTCACGAACTCGTCGGCCGGACCAGAATTAAAGTCCTGACAAACACACCCGGTGAGGAGCCCGTCTTCGCGATTTCAGGAAACGGAAAATTTGCCGCTGCCTGGGACGCGTCGCAGATGGCGGTGATCCATTACGATCTTGTGAGTGGCCGATCTCTTCGCATTCCTTGGGGAGAGCCGGGAGATGATCAATGGCCGAGCCACCTCGCTTACAATCACGATGGCAGCAGACTGGCGGTGTCGGACTGGACCAGTGTCGATACCCTGCCACTTCAGCTGGTCGATACGCAGGCGGGGACCGTGATGGCGATGCCCGAAGTGATCCTGCCCTCGTTCGATCCGAGCGGACGGTATCTCGCCTTTGCCTGGTATGCGGGAAACGGGGGTGGCCAAGTCGGCGTCTTCGATCTGGTATCCCAATCTCTCGTCTTCAAGTCGGAGAGTTTCGAACTCCGCGGCTATGGGCCCGATTCGATCACTTTCACCCCGGATTCGCGGAATCTGCTCATTTCGAACGGATACGAGGGTATCCTGCAGATCGAACTTACCCGGCAAAGCAGCGAACAGCCCCCCACGTTGATCGCCGGGAATTTCTCCGGCCAGATTCGTTTTCAAGGAAATTCCGGCACCGTGAACAGCGGAACGGGAGAAGTCGTGAGATTCGACTGGGACAGAGGCGCCGCAGTGGAGACGCTCCGTCTGTATCCACTCGATACGGGTCGGTTCGTCGGGGTAACGCCTGAACACCGCTATTTTGGAAAACCGGACTCACTCGATGCGATCGCGTTCCGACGTGGCTTCGCCGCCTTCCCCGTCGATCAATTTGATCTCCTGCTCAATCAACCGCATGTCATCCAGGCTCTGCTCGGCGCTTCGCCGGATCGGGTCGCCCTGCTCGAAGCCACCTATCGGAAGCGCCTGCGAAGGGAAGGAGTCGATGAGACGCAGTTCGACCTCGCCTCCGCCCAGCTCCCCGAACTGGTCGTTGTGAATCGACCGGATCTTCCCTTGGCAACGAGTGGGGGGGAAGTTGAACTGCAACTGCAAGCCGCCGACAGAAGCGGTTCGCTCAAGGAACTGCAGGTTTACGTCAATGATGTGCCTCTCGGGCGATTGGATCTCTCGACGACGAAAGGCTTAAAAATCGATGTCGGGAGCATCCGCATTCCACTCGCTGTGGGAGAAAATCGCATCCAAGCGTCCGCTTTCAATGAAGCGGGATTGGAATCGTTGCGACAAACCATCCAGATCACACGGACAGTCGCCGCTGCGAACGCCCCGGATCTCTACCTGCTTGCCGTCGGCGTCTCGGACTATGCAAACAATGATCTCGACCTCTCTGTCGCCGCGAAAGACGCCCTCGATCTCAGCAGCGCGTTTCAGGGGATTGGGGGGGACTCGGCTTTCGGCGAGATCAAAGTCCGGACGGTTCTCGACCAAGAGGCGACGCGGGAAGCGATACTCGCAGCCGGTGAGTTTCTGAAGGAAAGCACGCCCGACGATTGCGTCATTGTCTTCGTGGCGGGACACGGGTTTCAGGATGAGGCCTACGAATACTGGTTCGGCACCCATGACATCGACTACGAAAAACCGGCGGAGAGAGGGCTTTCCTACGACAGCCTGGAGGGGCTGTTCGATGGCATTGCCGCAAGGAAGCGGCTTCTGCTGATGGACACCTGCTTCGCCGGCGAGGTGGACAAGGAGGAACTGCGCCTCGCCGCAGAGAAGACTTTGGAATCCACGGGCCTCGCCGTGAGAGCCTCGAAGCTGGCGGCGCGAGGGGTGGGTAAGGTGGAAACAGAAGGATCGCTCGCGTTTCAAAATGAACTGTTCGCCCAATTTCGGAAACGGACCGGTGCGACCGTCCTGACCGCTTCGAGCGGAGTGGAGTTTGTGTTTGCCGAAGAAAACGGGGAGCTTGGCAACGGGGTCTTCACCCACGCGTTGATGAAAGGACTCCAAAGCAATGCCGCCGACCTCGACAACGACCGCCACCTGCGACTCTCCGAATGGATGAACTTCGCCTTTTCCGAAGTTGTCTCATACACCTCGGGTCGGCAACGCCCCACCGGGAGGCAGATTAATCGCGAACTGAACTTTGTCGTTCGTGGAAAGTAGTGTCGGCGTCGCCACTTCGGAGCGGATCGTGTTCCTATTGTGATCTGGACCTCGCGAGCGAGGAGGGGGCATCCTGAAAGCGAAAACATCGGTTGCCACTTTCGGCTCGGGAGTATCACCCTCATCCATTGACACGAATCTCTGATTCCCGCTGCGGGAGCCAACGCTAACCGCTATCTTGAGCAAAGAACGGCGGAATTTTCCGAAACGTTTCTCAAATCATCCAATCCCCGGTCGCCTCATCCGTGATCATGTCGCTCAGGACGATTCCCCGACATTCACGCAAGGCCGCCTGATCGACGCGTTGCCAGATTTCCCGGACAGAAGCTGCGGATTGGCCGCCGTTGCCGGGACTACTCTCCACCAGCCTCTCGCCCTCCATCGCCGCCACGATCTCGGCGAGCGTAATCTCTCCTGGATGTCGCGCCAGCAAGTAGCCCCCATGTTTGCCCCTCCGGCTCACCACAAGCCCGGCTCCGCGCAACCCGGTCAGGATTTGCACCAGATAATTCGGCGAAAGCGCCTCCGCCCTTGCCAAATCGTCCACTTGACGCACCGTCTCGCTTCCAAAACTGCGGGCCAACTGGGCGAGCACCTGGCAGGCGTATTCTGTTTTAAGCGCGAGTCGCATCGGGAATTTTCCTTGCAACTTTGGCAATACAATACCTTAGTAAGCAACGCAACATTAAAATAAACACGCCCACCGGCGTTACTCCCCGACTTTTCTCATGGCCAAATCAGCGAACGAAGGCATCAAAGACTCCAGCAACTACTTGCGAGGCACCATTCTCGACGGGCTCGCCAATGCGGCGACCGGCTCGATCTCGGGTGACGACCAGCAGCTCACCAAATTCCATGGTATCTACCAGCAGGACGACCGCGACATCCGCAGGGAGCGCCGGGCCAAGAAGCTGGAGCCCGCCTACTCCTTCATGATCCGCGTCCGTGTGCCCGGCGGAGTTTCAACCCCGACGCAATGGCTCGAGATGGATCGCATCGCTCTCGAACATGCCAATGGTGCAATAAAGCTGACCACCCGCCAGGCCTTCCAGCTCCACGGCGTCATCAAGAGCAATCTCAAAAAGACCATCGCCGAGATCAACGAAGCGCTCTTCGACACGCTCGCCGCCTGCGGCGACGTGAACCGGAACGTGATGTGCAATCCGAACCCCTTCCAATCGAAGGTCCACGGCGAAGTGCTCGATCTCGCGACCAAGATATCCAATCACCTCAGCCCCCGCACCGGGGCCTATCATGAGATCTGGCTCGACGACGGCAGCGGCGAAAAAGTCCAGGTCACATACGATCCGCCGCTCGTCGGCGAGGTCGCAGATCCCGAAGAGCCCATCTACGGCAAGCACTACCTGCCCCGTAAATTCAAAACGGTCGTCGCGGTTCCTCCGAGCAACGACGTCGATATTTTCGCTCACGATCTCGGCTTTATCGCCATCATCGACAAGAAGGAAAAGATCGTCGGTTACAACGTCACCGTCGGAGGTGGCATGGGCATGACCCACGGCAACGAGGAGACCTTCCCGCGTCTCGCCGATGTCATGGGCTTTTGCACAACCGAGGAAGCTGTTGCCGTCGCCGAAGCTGTCGTCCGGGTCCAGCGCGACCACGGCAATCGCGAGGTTCGCGCCAACGCCCGCATGAAATACACGATCGAGCGAATGGGCATCGACGCTTTCCGTGCTGAAGTCGAAAAGCTGATCGGGCATAAGATGGAGCCCGCCCGTGAATTTCACTTCACTGACAACGGCGACCGTTTCGGCTGGATTGAGGATCATCGGGGGCACTGGCATTTCACTCTCTTTGTCGAGAATGGCAGGGTCTATGATACCGAAGCCTACCCGCTTCTGACCGGCCTGCGGGAGATTGCTAAAATCCACACCGGCGACTTCCGCCTCACGGCGAATCAAAACCTCATCATCGCCGACATCACGCAGAAGCAAAAAGAGGCCATCACCAAGCTCCTCCAAGCCCATCACATGATCGATGCCCACGAGCGCTCTGCCCTGCGCCTCAGCTCGATGGCCTGTGTCGCCCTGCCTACCTGCGCGCTTGCCCTCGCCGAATCCCAGCGTTACCTGCCTGACCTCATTACCGAGCTCGACGAGATCCTTGAGGATGTCGGATTGCGTCACGATGCCATCACCATCCGGATGACCGGCTGCCCCAACGGCTGCGCCCGTCCCTACATTTCCGAAATCGGCTTCGTCGGCAAGGGTCCAGGAAAATATAATCTCTATTTGGGAGGCGGACATTCCGGCGATCGGATCAGCAAACTCTACGCCGAATCCATCAATGGCACCGATGCTCCGGCCCTGCTAAAACCTATTTTCTCCGACTATGCGAAGAATCGCAAGAAAGGCGAGAGCTTCGGCGATTTCGTGATTCGAGCCGGCTACGTGAAAGCTACCGAACATGGCCGCGACTTTCACAAGGAAATAGCGATTTAGGAAGAGGCTTTTTCGCTCTCAGCCGTTTCGCTATGTTTCTTTCTCCCCGACATACCCTGTTACGACACTAATCATACCGTCTTCGATCTCCATTCCAACGAATCGGGCGGGATGCTCGCGCTCCCTTGCTAAACCGCTAGAAAGCTAACCGCTGGACAGCTTCTTTTTCCCATGATCCCCACTCCTCTCACTCCCGAGCGCCAACTGCTCGCCCAGCAACTTGCCGCCGGTCTCGACCGCGGCCAAGCACTGTGGCTTTCAGGCTACTTTGCTGGCATCGCTCAAGGAGGTGCCGCTCCCGTCGCGGCTCTGCCGCCAGTTGCCACGAGCATGCCGCTCACCGTTCTTTACGGGACCGAATCCGGCAATGCCGAGAAGCTCGCTGGAGTCATCGCCAAAGCGGCGGACAAGGCCGGGTTCAAAAGTCGCATCACCAATATGTCCGATGCGAAACCCACCGATCTGAGCAAATGCGAACGCCTTCTCGTGGTGGTCAGCACTTGGGGCGAAGGTGATCCGCCGGATTCGGCGATCTCTTACTACGAGACCTTCATGGGTGAGTCCATGCCGCAACTGCCCAGTCTGAGCTTCTCCGTCTGCGCCCTCGGTGATACGAGTTACGAGCATTTCTGCAAGGTCGGCAAAGACGTCGATGCCCGCCTCGCCAGCCTCGGGGCCACCCGGGTGCTGGATCGGGCTGAATGCGATGTGGACTACCAGGCGACCTTCGATAAGTGGCTCAGTGCCGCCCTCGCCGCCTTCCCCAAACCCGCTGCCGCCGTGGCCTCTGCCGTTGCTGCCGGAGTCCTCCCGACCGTCCTCGGCTACGACAAGGAGCACCCCTACGCCGCCACGGTATTGGAAAAGGTCCTGCTCAACGGCACCGGTTCCTCCAAAGAAACCCTCCACCTTGAGCTCTCCCTCGAAGGCTCCGGCCTCACCTACGACCCCGGCGACGCTCTCGGTGTTTACCCCGCCAACCGCGCCGCCGACATCGACGCCGTGCTCGCCGCGACTGGACTCAGCGCCAATGCTAAACTCGGTGGCAAAACCCTCGCCGATGCGCTCAGGGTCGATTTTGACATCACCACGCTCGCCCCGCTCATCGCCGACAAATACAACCAGGTCGTGGGCAACAAGAAGCTGCAAGCCCTGCTCGATCAGGAGGCCCGTGCTGACCTCAAAGCCTGGATCGATGGACGTCAGTTGATCGACTTGCTGGTGGACTATCCTCACAAAGGGTGGACTCCCGAGAGCTTTACGGTGCTGCTCCGCAAGCTCACTCCGCGGCTTTACTCCATCGCATCCAGCGTGCGTAAACACGAAAATGAAGTGCACCTTACGGTGGCGGCGGTGCGCTACGACACACACGGACGCGAGCGCACCGGCGTGTGCTCCTGCTACCTCGCCGATGATATCGAGACCGGCGACAGCGTGTCTGTCTTTTTCCATCACAACCAGAACTTCCGCCTGCCTGACAACGACGCGACCCCGATCATCATGGTCGGCCCCGGCACCGGGATCGCCCCGTTTCGCGCCTTTGTCGAAGAGAGGGCCGCCCGCGAAGCGAAAGGCAAAAACTGGCTCATCTTCGGCGACCAGCATTTTTCCTATGACTTCCTTTATCAATTGGAGTGGCTCGACTATCTCAACGATGGCGTGCTCACCGAATTGAGCCTCGCCTTCTCGCGCGACCAGAAGGAGAAGATCTATGTCCAGCAACGCCTCCGCGAGCGGGGTGCGGAAATATATCAATGGCTTGAAGATGGTGCCCACTTCTACGTTTGCGGCGACGCCTCCCGGATGGCCAAAGATGTCCACCAGGGCCTCCTCGATCTCATCGCCGAACACGGGAAGAAAACCCCTGCGGAAGCGAAGGAGTATCTCGACATCTTGCGCAAATCGAAGCGGTATCAGCGTGATGTGTATTGAGGCAAAGAGTCCCTTAGAAGACTCTTCTGCAGCTCAATTTCTTCATTCGGTGGCCTTTGTTTGCTCTCGCGGATCAAACAGGGTTAGGTCGCTGATCAAACAGGGTTAGGTCGGCGACTCCATAGAGTTGGGCTCCCATTGCCACCCGCAGTCGTCGTGGTTGGCGTCGAGGCAAGCCATTAAGTGCCGAAATCGTCAAATTCGTGTCATTGCGAGCGGAGCGGGTTCATCGAAGGTTCATAATTTACGCAGACCCTAACCAGTCATTCCTATGCTCCCATACATCTTCGCTGTCGCAGGTGCGCTGATCATCGCTCTTCCCTGCTTGAATTTCCTCAGCTACCGCGTGATGGGGGGGATCATCCGAGGTCGCCGCAAGGTTTGGGACTTGAATATCTGCTGCGGCAAGACGGATGGCGGCGGGGTCAATGTGGATATCGTCAACCACGCCGACGTGCCGAATCTGGTGGTTGTTGAAGATATCTACCACCTCCCCTTCCGCGACGGTGAATTCGAATTCACACTTTGCTCCCACACCATCGAGCATGTCGAGAATCCCGCCGCCTTTTATGCCGAGCTGCGCCGTGTCTCTCAACACGTCACCTTGGTAGTGCCGCCCCTCTGGGACTTGAGCGCCGTTTTGAATGTTTTCGAGCATCGCTGGATGTTCCTGACTTTGCGCAAGGAACACCTCACTTTGCCGGCTCATATCGAACTGCCCTTCGCCCAGTTTTTCCAGGAGCGCTTGGGGCAGAAAATCCGGGCCTGACCGGACCACCCGTTACATCCGCGTGACCGGCTTGATTTCCAATCCCTCGAGCCAGGGAGCGCTGATCTCGGGAGGCATGCCGCCGAACGGTTGGTAAGCCGGGAGCTGCACGACGCACATGCTGTGGGCCTGGTTCGCCATGAAGAAAAGCGTGTCGGCGCAGTCGTCAGTCTGGATCATGGCACTGCGATGTTCGTCGGTGGGCAGAACCGGGCGCTTGTCCACGATGGGTGTGTTGGCCTCACCGGGAGCGTATTCGGACAGGACGATTCCCTGCGCGCTCAGCTGGGCGCGTGCGGTGAAGAGGAGTCCATGCACCGCCCACTTGCTCGCGGTGTAGGGGACTCCTGCATAGGAGTCGAAACCGTGTCCGGCGGTCGATGAAACCACGATGATCCTGCCTCCGCCCTTCGCAGCCATCGGAGCCGCGACGGACTGGATCATGTGCACCACCCCAAGCACGTTGATGTCCATCACCTTGCGCCAGTTCTCCTCACTGGTGATGCGGGCAGGGTCCGGGTGGGCCATGAACCGATCCGGGGTATTGATCCCGGCGGTATGAATCAGGACATCGGGTATTCCCACTGCCAGCACTGTCTTCAAGGCTTCCGCCACGCTCTCGGAATCCGCCACGTCGCAGACCACCGGAGTGATGAGCGGCGACGAGGCGGCGCTTTCTTCCAACGACTTCATGGTGCGCCCGAACACGAAGGTCCTGGCCCCGGCTCTCGCGAAACGCTTTGCCGCCGCCTGCCCCATGCCACCGCCGCCGCCGGTGACGATCACGATTTTGTTTGCCCAATCTTGCTCCATGCGTCCCGATACGCGAGTTCGCCGAATCCGTCCAGCCGGGTCCTTGAAAAAATCAGGGTCTGGTCACGGCCAATGGATGCGGTATGTTGGGGCACCGTGAGCACGAAACCCTCCAGCAAGCCCCGCACCGCTATTCTTAACATTGTCGGCCTGACCAAACGCCACCTCGGACGCGAAATGCCCTTCGTGACCGAGTTCGCGGCCCGGTCGGGGCATCGCGCTTACACGGTCACGCCGGGACTTCCCGCCGTCACTTCCTCCATCCAGGCAACCTACCTGACCGGCCGCACCCCGGCGGAGCACGGCATCGTCGGGAACATGTGGTATGACCGCGACTATGCCGAGCATCGCTGTTGGAAGCAGTCGAACCACTTGGTGAAGGGTCGCAAACTTTGGGAGCATCTCCGCGAGGAGTTCGACCCGGCCTACACCTGTGCCAAGGTCTTCTGGTGGAACAATATGTATTCGACCGCCGACTACCAAATCACCCCTCGGCCGATCTACTGTGCTGATGGCAAAAAGGTCTTCGACATCCAGACCTGGCCGATGGCCCTGGCCCACAAGGTTACACGGAAGATCGGCAAATTCCCCTTCCCGAACTTCTGGGGGCCCATGGCGGGGATCCCTTCGAGCCAGTGGATCGCGAAATCGGCCCAGTGGTTTGAAGACCAGTTTTCACCGAACCTTTCGTTGATCTACCTGCCGCACCTCGACTACAATCTCCAACGGCTCGGTCCTGACTCCCCCCAAATCGGCGACGACCTCCGGGCAATCGATGATGTCGTGCGCGGTCTGGTCGAGCATCTTGAGAAACGGGGCGTCACCGTGGTCCTATTGAGTGAATATGGGATCACCGCAGTGGATCGACCGATTCACTTGAACCGAATCTTTCGCGCCAAGGGATGGCTCACCCTGCGCACGGAACTCAAGCGAGAGGTGCTCGATTTAGGCAATTGTCAGGCATTCGCGATCCCTGACCATCAGGTCGCACACGTTTACATCAATGATCCTGCCGTCACCGAAGAAGTGACCGCGACCCTGCGGGCGACGCCGGGAGTGACGGCGGTCTATGATCGGGCGGCGCAGCGGGAACAGGGAATCGATCACGCCCGCAGCGGTGATTTGGTGGTGGTCTCGGACGAGAACAGTTGGTTCACTTACTACTTTTGGAAAAAGGATCGGCGTGCTCCCGACTACGCTCGTTGCGTCGATATCCACCGCAAGCCCGGCTACGACCCCGTGGAGCTTTTCATCGATCCGAAGATCCATTTTCCGAAGCTCAAGATCGCCTGGAAGCTGCTCCGCAAGATCCTTGGCTTCCGGATGTTGATGGACGTGATTCCGCTCGACGCGAGCTTGGTCAAAGGCTCCCACGGCGCCATTCCCGCTGACCCACTCGATCATGCCGTGTTGATCGGACCCTTCGGCGACCTGACCCTCGATACAACGCTCGCGGCGACCGACGTGTATGACCAGCTCTACAACGTTTGCTCAAGAAGCTAGGCGCCTCATCACCACCTACTTCTGCCCGTAATAGGCTCCCGCACCGTGCTTGCGGAGGTAGTGCTTTTTCAGAATATGCTCAGGCAACGGTGCCTGCTGGGGATTCAGACTCCAGGCGGTCAGCGCCATCCCGGCACAGACTTCGAGGGCGATGGAGTTCTTTACGGAATCCAATGCGCTTTTTCCCCAGGTGAACGGCGCGTGGAATTTCTGAAGACACCCCGGCATTTCCACCGGTGAGATCCCCCGTTCGCGGAAGCAATCGACGATGGCGCGTCCGGTGTTCGTCTCATAGTCTTCGGCGACTTCGGATTCGCTCAATTCACGAACCAGAGGTACGGTTCCAAAAAAGTGGTCGGCGTGGGTCGTTCCGAAGCAGGGCAACTCCCGCCCAGCTTGCGAGAGGGTCGTGGCGTGAACGGAATGCGTGTGGGTGATGCCGCCGATTTCAGGAAATTCCCGGTAGAGCACCAGATGAGTCGGCGTGTCGGAAGATGGTCGCAGGTCGCCCTCGATGATCCGACCCTCCAGATCCAGCACCACGAGGCTTTCGACCTCAAGTTCCTCGTAGGCGACGCCACTCGGTTTGATCACAACCAGGCCGCTTTCGCGGTCGATGCCTGAGACATTGCCCCAGGTCAAATGCACCAGGGCCTCGGTCATGAGCATGAGATTGGCCTCCAGCACCTCTTGTTTCAGATCGTCCAGCATATCTCCCAGCCAAGCCGACTTCGGGACCGACGCAAGGCGAGATTTCCGTTAGGCAAGCGTCGGGGTTTGCGCCTATGGTGAGGAGTCCCATGTGGAGAAATGTTCAAAAACTCCTCGGCATCGCGCTTCCGACCGCCTTGCTGCTGCTCTACGTCGTCGTCGGGGTATGCCTGCTGAACCGATGGGACTCGGCGGTGCCGGTCACCCTCGTGCCCCTCTGGGTCTGGAGCCTGCTCGGCATGGCGGGAGCGCTGGTCGCATGGATCTTTGATCGCACGGTGAAGCCGCTGGTCATCTTTTTTCTGTATCTGTTCTCGGGCGTCGGTTTGGCGGAGGAAACTCATGGGATCATCCGGGAGCTCGCCTTCTCGCTGCGCCGTCCGTCTGCGGAGAAGGCCGAAAATGAAAGCCCGTCGTTTCGGGTCATTTCCCTGAATTGTGGTCACAGCGAGGTGCCCTTGCGGCGGGTTGCCAATCTCAAGCCCGACCTCCTCTTGCTGCAGGAAGCGCCTGCGGAAGGGGTGATCCTCGATGTGGCCAACGAACTCTTCGGGGTGGACCGCAGCTTCATCATTCACGAAGGAAGCGCGATCCTGACTCGCGGGATTTTCCTATCCACGATCACGGTTCCCGATACGTCCACCATCCACGTTCGCCTCCAACTCGCCGACGGATCTATCATCGATGTCACGAATCTTTCTCTCCCTCGCTGCGCGCCCCATCTGGCGATGTGGAAGCCGACGGAATGGGGAAAGCTGGTCGAGGCCCGCCGCCACAATCGGCGCCTCGTGCGCACCTATCTCGGGGAGAATCGCATCACCCGGAGCACGATGGGGCGCATCATCGGCGGAGACTTCGGCACTCCGCCGGGAGATGATGTTTTCCGTCCTCTCCAGGGTGCCGGCCTCCTCGACAGCTTTGCTGGCCGGGGCATTGGTTGGGGCAATACAGATCCGGCGGCCTACGCTCTGCTTCGCCTCGATCAAGTTTGGGTGTCGGAGAATTTTGGAGTGCAAAAAGCCACCTCCCCTCTGATCGACGGTGCCCCGCGCCGGGCAGCCTCGGCGGATTTGCGACTGCCCCGGTCCATTCCGAAGAAGGCACCCGCGCCGGAAGTGGTGCCTTGAGTTAGGCTGTGCCTGAGTAGGCAAAAAAATAGAAACCTTGGTTCACGAGAGCAAAAGCGATGGTCCGCGAATCCACTCTTTACTCCGCCCGGAATTCAATCTACAAGCACTGACTTCCACCAATGATCCCCGTCCCGCGACACTCCCTCCTCGTTGCTCTCCTGGTTCTCACCACCGGAGCGCTCGGCTTTTTCCTCGGGCGCACCGTCGCGCCGCCAGCTTCCGCACCCTCTCGGTCCCTCCCTCTCATCGGCATCGCCAGTCTTTCCAGCGAGGACTACATCCGCGCGGTTCGCGATGCAGGCGGCATCCCGGTCGTGCTGCCGAATACCGACGGTGACACCTCGCGGATCGAGGAGTATCTTGAGGTGCTCGACGGACTCTTGCTACCGGGTGGGGCGGACATACCTCCTGCGGAGTATGGCGAGGAGGCGCATGCGACGGTGGAACCGCTCGATGACGAACGGTTTCGCTTTGAAAAGGCTCTAAGCAAAGCCTGGATCACCCGCACCAAGAAACCCCTGCTGGGAATCTGTCTCGGCAGTCAGTGGATCAATGTCAGCAGCGGCGGCAGCCTCGTGCAGGACATCCCTTCGGAATTCCAGGTGGTTCATCGCGACACCTCCCATCCGGTCGAACTTGAACCGGGCTCGCGCCTTTTCCAAATCCTTGGCGGTGAACCGATCGTGGTGAATTCCCTCCACCATCAGGCGGTCCGTAGAGTCGGCGAAGGACTCCGCGTCGTCGCGCGTGCTCCTGATGGCATTGTCGAAGGCGTCGAAACTACCTCGCCAGACCGCTTTCTCATCGGCGTGCAATGGCATCCTGAAAAACTGATGCCGACCGATGAGCGTCAGGGGAGGCTTCTGAAAGCGTTCGTAGAAGCGGCGGCCGGTCGGTGATTTGCGCCGGAGGCCGCTTCGATCAAATGGTGGATCCTACTTGACCGAGCGTTTGTAAGTCCCGTCCATGGCGACGCGGAGAGCATACTCATTGCGTCCTTCAGTCTGGGCGGGAAAGTCGTTGGACCAGAGTATCTCCCAATAGGTATAGCCGTTCATGACCGAGGCTTCCTTATAGGTAATCTGCCAGATGAAGACAGTGTCCTGGAGGCCCCGGCTGTCGAGATCCGCCTGGGCGATCGTGGCGGCTTCGGCGGCGGAGAGCACCGGCCGAGCTGGCCCGGCAAACGACGCCCCGGTGAGTGAGACAAACGCAAAGAGGGAGCAAATCAGAGTTTTCATAACAAAAGTAGAAGATAGATTCAGCGGTGAGGTCCAACCGGCCGCACCGTGTATCATCATATCATGAGGATTCGACCGGCGTCAACTGGCGAAGCCTCTCAGAAGCTTTTCTGATACCCGCTTGAATCCAGCTCGAAGTTTCCTTACAACTAGCGCATGACCATTCCCCCTCTCGGCCTCGGCACCTGGAAAATTCCCGCCGAATTGCTCCCCGACCTCATTCCCGAATCCATCGCTTTGGGCTACCGGCACTTCGATTGCGCCTGTGACTACGGGAACGAGACGGCCGTCGGCGAGGGGCTGCGCCGCGCCCTCAAGACCGGCAGTGTCACCCGCGACGAACTCTGGGTGACCTCCAAGTTGTGGAATACCTACCACCATCCTGATCATGTGCGGGCCGCCTGCGAACGCTCGCTGCGCGACCTCGGGCTGGAGGTGCTCGATCTATATCACGTCCATTTCCCCATCACCCTGGCCTACGTGCCCTTTGAGGAGCGTTACCCGCCCGGTTGGTTTTTTGATCCCGAGGCTCTCCATCCTGCGATGCAACCCGTCAAAATCCCCCTCGCCGATACTTGGGGCGCGATGGAAGGCCTCGTCGAGGCGGGCCTGGTCAAAGAGATCGGCGTTTGCAACTTCTGCACCAGTCTGCTGCGCGATCTGATTTCTTACGCGCGGATCACCCCGTCCACGCTGCAGGTCGAGATGCATCCCTACCTGACCCAAAGCCGCCTGCTGCGCTACGCCCAGGAGGAGAACATCGCAGTCACCGCCTTCTCTCCCTTCGGAGCCGGAAGTTATGTGCCGCTCGATATGGCGGAAGCGCACGAATCGGTCCTCGCCGATCCTGCGGTGCTTGAGATCGCCGCCGCCGCCGGGAAAAGCCCGGCTCAGATCGTGCTGCGCTGGGCAGTGCAACGCGGCACCTCGGTCATTCCCAAAAGCCAAAGTCCACGACGCCTCGCCGAGAACCTGGCGATTTTCGATTTCGCACTCGACCCCGCCGCGATGGCTCGTCTCGATGCCCTCGACCGGGGACGCCGCTTCAATGATCCCGCCGAATTCGGGGAAAAGGCGTTCCGCACCTATTATCCGATTTTTGACTGAACCGTCGGAGTTCAGACCTGCCTCGCCACGTAAAGACTACTGATCCCGCCCCAGAGCGGTTCAGAAGTCGCTTCGGCGAAGCCTTGGGCGAGTAGAAGGCCCCGCATGGCCTCGCCGGCGGGGAAGCGCTCGATCGAGTCTCCGAGGTATCGATACGCCGCGAAATTGCCCGCCAGGCACCCCGCCAGCCTCGGAAGCAGATAGTGTAGATACAAACGATAAGGCACGCGCAGCCAAGGGCGCGCCGGAAGGGAAAAATCAAGGATGAGCAGTCGCCCCCCCGGCTTCAGGACCCGGCGGAACTCCGCCAATGCCGCGGCCCAGTTCGCCATGTTGCGGAGACCGTAGGCCACCGTCACCACATCGACCGAGCCGGACTGGAAGGGCAGAGCCAGTCCATCGCCGACCAACAGATCGTCGAGTCCTCGCGCCCGCGCGCGGGCTAGCATCGGCGCGCAAAAGTCCACTCCGATGATGCGGCTCGTCGGAAAACTGGCCCGCAAGGTGGCCGCCAAGTCCCCGCTGCCGGTGGCCACATCGAGAATCACCTCACACTCGCCCTCGGCAACCCGCCGGGCCACCTTCCGCCGCCAGAGGATGTCCACGCCGAGGCTGAGCACGTGATTCGTCAACACGTATCGCCCGGCGATGGAGCTGAAAGCGCGATGGACAAACTCCGGGTTTTGGTCTTGGGACGCCTCCGCCATGATTCCACCTCCTTGGGAAAAGGCCCGGTCTTGGGAGAATCCCATCCGGACTTCGAACTCCCGCGTTCGCCACCACTCCTTCGACCAGTGCTCACGAGAGGACTCGAACCTCCACGGGTATTCCCCACTAGAACCTGAATCTAGCGCGTCTACCAATTCCGCCACATGAGCATCGCGGCCGAAAAAATCGGGACGCCAGCTAAATGCAATTTCTCCCAAAAACAACCGCTTTTATTTGCGGGAAACGAAACGGGCGGGACACTACAACTACCCTATGTTCACCGTCCCTCTCCTCCACGTCTGGCCCGATGGCCAAAGCCGTCCGGTCGCGGAACAGATGGCGTTGGATGAGGCCTTGCTCCATCTCTCCCTCGAGACCGGCAGCACCCTGCTCCGCTGGTATGGG
>Ga0163144_10015041_pt1 | contig 16006 bp, 6 predicted proteins | sample OliLak19BULKMAT1_FD_123175 | JGI IMG/M metagenome (GOLD analysis project Ga0163144, IMG submission 123175) | Freshwater microbial mat bacterial communities from Lake Vanda, McMurdo Dry Valleys, Antarctica - Oligotrophic Lake LV.19.BULKMAT1 | ecosystem: Environmental > Aquatic > Freshwater > Lake... | reverse complement strand
TCGCACCCGAGTTCGCACCCCAGTTCGCACCCCAGTTCGCACCCCGGGGCGGGCGCTGTGTGCGCTGCCAGACAGATGCGGCGGCAGGGGTGGGGATATACGGGAGGGCGAAACCTCTGGAGCACAACATGCGCGTGGGCCACTTTCCAGGTTCCGGGTACCGAGTCGGGTCAACTGCGGGTAACCGGTGAGCGCGCCGTCGCTGGTTGCGCGTGTGCGGCTTGCCATGTCCGATTGGACCGGCAACCGGCGCAGATCGGATGTTCGCCGTCAATTGTTGGATGCCGAATCGCCGCTGCGCGCTGAGCTATTCAGCGCCGAACAGATGGCCCAGCATGGCAAAGCACTGGCGACCGGCCATGTGCTGGGCGGTTTTGGCCGGCAAGATCGCTTGCTGAAGCGTTTGGCCGACAATGAGCGCTTGTTGACTGACGTGTGTGAGCTGCTGACCTCGGCGGTGCACGCGAAGCTGCGCATTGCTCCCGCGGCGGAATGGCTGCTGGACAACTTTCATCTGATCGAGGAACAGATTCGCACGGCCCGCCAGCATCTGCCGAAATCCTACAGCCGCGAGCTGCGGAGCCTAGCGCGTGGTCCATCGCGCGGATTGCCGCGCGTTTACGACATCGCGCTGGAGTCGATTTCGCACGGCGACGGCCGGGTTGACGCGGAAACGCTGAATCGCTTTGTGGCCGCGTACCAGACGGTGACGCCGCTGACGCTGGGCGAACTGTGGGCGATTCCCATCATGCTGCGTTTAGCATTGCTGGAGAACTTGCGGCGCGTGGGTGCACGCATCATGGCGGCACGCAAACACCTCAACCTAGCCCACGCTTGGGCGAACGAGATGACCGAGATCGCGAGCAGCGATCCGAAGAACCTGATTTTGGTGATCGCCGACATGGCGCGCTCGCAGCCGCCCATGGTCGGCGCCTTTGTTGCCGAGCTGGCGCGCCGTTTGCAGGGGCATGGCCCGGCACTGGCGCTGCCGCTGACCTGGATCGAGCAGGCGTTGGCCGAGCACAGTCTCACCATTGAGCAGCTGGTGCTGCAGGAGAACCAGCAGCAAGCCGCCGATCAGGTGTCGATGAGCAATTCCATCGGCAGCCTGCGCTCACTGGGGGCGATTGACTGGCGCGTGTTCGTTGAGAGCATGAGTCTGGTGGAGCACGCCTTGCGTGAGGACGTCGGGGGCGTCTATCGCGCGATGGATTTTCTCACGCGTGATCGCTATCGACATGCGGTGGCGCGCTTGGCGCTCAGGAGCGGACGCACGGAGCTTGCGGTGGCACAGACCGCGGTAGGACTGGCGCGCAGCAGTGCTGCGGCGCTCGGCGATAGTCACCCGGCGGCACATCTGGGCTATTACCTGATCGATCAGGGCGCGCCGCAAATGCTGCTGGCGCTAGGCCTTAAGCCATCTCCTGCAGCGCGCCTCAATTTGGTCAGCTCGCGGTCGCGGCTGGTGGGCTACCTTGCCGCCATTGCCGGACTGAGCGCTGCGCTCACGCTTGGCTTGGTGCTTGCGGCCAAAGCCGGCGGCGCCGATGTCTGGGGGCTGCTGCTGCTTGGATTGCTCGGGTTCTGGGCCACCAGTCAATTCGCCTCAGCCATGGTCAACTGGATGGTGACGCTACTGTGCAAGCCGCAGCTGCTGCCGCGCATGGATTTTTCGGCCGGTCTGCCGGCGGACATGCGAACGCTGGTAGTGATTCCTTCGATGTTGAGCCATGCGGTCAACGTCGCCGACCTGCTGGAAGCGCTGGAGGTGCGGTTCCTGGGCAATCAGGACAACCACGTGTACTTCGCGCTGTTGACCGATCATCGCGATGCGTTGGCTGAAGTGATGCCGGCCGACGCGGCCTTGGTGCAGCAGGCCAGCCTGGGCATCGCTGCCCTGAATCAGAAGTATGCCAATGGCCACGAGCAATTCCTGCTGCTGCATCGCCCGCGGCGCTGGAACCCGGCCGACAAGCTGTGGATGGGCTACGAGCGCAAGCGCGGCAAGCTGGCCGACCTGAACGCGCTGTTGCGCGGCGGCGGCGACGATCGCTTCGCAGTGATCGTGGGTGATCGCGCTGCGCTGACCCAGGTGCGCTACGTGATCACGCTGGATACCGATACGCAGCTGCCGCGCGATGCCGCGCGTCAGTTTGTCGCCGTGATGGCGCATCCCTTAAACCGCCCGCGCCTGGATCAGGAAAAGCGCCGCGTGACGGGCGGATACGGCATCTTGCAGCCTCGCATGGCGGCCAGCCTGGTTGGCGCCGGGCGTTCGCGCTACGCCGCACTGTGCGGCAGCGAGCCGGGCATTGATCCTTACACGCGCTCGGTGTCGGACGTCTATCAGGACCTGTTCTTCGAGGGCTCATTCATCGGCAAGGGCATCTACGATGTTGATGCCTTCGAATTCGCGCTCAAGGATCGCTTTCCCGATAACCAGATCCTGAGCCACGACTTGCTGGAAGGCTGCTACGCGCGCTCCGGCTTGCTTAGCGACGTGAACCTGTACGAGGAATATCCAGCACACTACCAGGCCGACGTGGCTCGCCACCGACGCTGGATCCGTGGCGATTGGCAAATTATCCCCTGGCTGCTGCCCGTGGTCCCGGGTTCCGGCCGCCGCGCTGCGAGAAACCCGCTCTCCGCTTTGTCGCGCTGGAAAATGCTCGATAACGTGCGGCGCAGCCTGCTGCCGGCCGCGCTGGTGCTGCTGCTGTTTTTGGGCTGGACTGCGCTGCCGCTAGGCTGGCTATGGACCGCGGTGGTGGTGGCTATCATGCTGGTGCCGTGCCTGCTGACGGTGCTGCTGGCGGCCCTGCGCGGATCCGCTGAGCGGCCCTGGCTGCAGCATCTGCACATTGTTGCGAGCGCCAGCGTATCCACTTTCGCGCTGATCGGGTTTCGCATCGCCTGCCTGCCGTATGAGGCCTACTATGGCGTCGACGCCGCGCTGCGTTCGCTCTGGCGCATGGGCGTATCGGGACGCAAGCGGCTGGAGTGGAGTTTGGCGGATGCGCGTGATGCGAGCGCCGGTGATCTGGCGGGCAGCTATCGCCGGATGTGGATCGCACCGGCTTTGGCACTGGTTGGCCTGGCACTGACGCTCGACGATGGCAGCACATTCGCCACGGCAGCGCCGATGCTTGCGCTGTGGCTGGCGGCGCCCGCGCTGGCTTGGTGGCTGAGTCGGCCGCTGCAGCGCCGCGAGCCTGAACTTGGCAGCGAACAAAAGATCTTCCTGCGCCGGATTGCGCGCCGGACTTGGGCATTCTTCGAGCGTTTCGTGGGCAGCGAAGACAACTGGCTGCCGCCCGATAATTTTCAGGAGGTGCCGGATCCAAAGATTGCGCATCGCACCTCGCCGACCAATATGGGTCTGGCGCTGCTGGCCAATCTGTCGGCTTGGGACTTTGGTTTTGTCACCACCGGAACGCTGCTGCAACGCACAACCCAAACATTTTCATCCATGGCGCGCCTGCCGCGTCATCTCGGCCATTTCTACAACTGGTACGACACTGTGACGCTGCTGCCGCTGCCGCCGCGCTATGTTTCCTCGGTCGATAGCGGCAACTTGGCCGGGCATTTGCTGACCTTGCGCTCGGGCTTGTCGGAGCTGCCCGATCAGCCGATCTTCGCTGCGCGCCAGTTCGACGGTCTGCTCGATACCGTGCGGGTGCTGAAGGAAGTCGCACGCCCGCCTGAGCTTGCGGCCGCGGCGCGGCTGGAAACCTTGTTGGCTGCAGCAATTGCCTCGCCACCGGCCAGCCTGGAATCCTTATTTGCGTGCCTGGAAGGCATCCAGAAGGCGAGCGCGCAGCTGCATGCCACCTTTGATCAGGGCCTCGTTAATCAGGCCCTCGTTGATCAGGCCCTCGTTGATCAGGCCACCTTTGTTCAGGCCGCCGTTGATCAGGCCCCCGTTGGTCAGGCCCCCGTTGATCAGTCCCCCGTTGATCAGCCTCCCGTTGATCAGCCTCCCGTTGGTCAGGCCCCCGTTGGTCAGGCATTGGCCGATCAGGAATTGGGCGCACAGGCGTACGCCTGGGCCTGCGCCATTGCGTCGCAATGCCAGGGGTTGTTGGCTGAACTGGTGTTTTTGGCTCCTTGGCTGGCTCCTGCGCTGGCTGCTAGGCTGGCCTTGCCGTCGGCGCCGACGAGTCTTGATTTTGCGCACTTCAAGCAGATTCCGAGCTTGCGCCATCTAGGCACACGATCGCATGCGCTGCTGTCGGACATCGACGCGCGCCTCAGTGTTGATCTTGCGCTGAGTGTTGATCTTGCGAGCGGCGAACAGATTGGTAACCAGAGCGGCGACCAGAGCAGCGAGCAGAGCGGAGACCCTGGTGGTGAGCACGCTTGGCTTACCGCATTGCGACCCCTGGTGGCGCTTGCCAGCGAGCGCGCCAGTGCACGCATGGATGAGATCGAGGCGCTCATCCAACAGGCCGGCGGCTTCGCCGCTATGGAATACGAGTTTCTCTACGACCGCACGCGCCACCAGCTGGCGATCGGCTACAACGTCGACGAGTATCGACGCGACAACAGCTTCTATGACCTGCTGGCCTCGGAAGCCCGCCTATGCAGCTTCGTCGCGATCGCCCAGGGTCAACTGCCGCAGGAGAACTGGTTTGCGCTGGGTCGGCTGCTGGCCACTGCCGGTGGCGAGCCCCTGCTGATGTCCTGGAGCGGCTCAATGTTCGAGTACCTGATGCCGCTGCTGGTGATGCCAGCCTACGATGGCACCCTGCTTGAGCAGGCCGGTCGCGCTGCCGTGGCGCGGCAAATCGCCTACGGCAAACAGCGTTCCTTGCCCTGGGGCGTGTCCGAATCCGGCTATAACGCGGTTGACGCCGGAATCAACTATCGCTATCAAACCTTTGGCGTGCCCGGGCTCGGTTTGAAGCGCGGTTTATCCGAAGATATGGTGGTTGCGCCCTACGCCTCGGCGCTGGCGCTGATGGTAGCGCCGGAGGAAGCCTGCGCCAATTTGCAGCGTTTAGCGAGCGCTGGGCTGGTTGGCCGTTACGGACTGTTTGAGGCCATCGACTACACGCCGGCGCGCCAGCAGCGCGGGCAAACGGGCACCATCGTGCGCTCGTTCATGGCCCATCACCAGGGCATGGTGCTGCTATCGCTGGACTATGTGCTGCAGGGGCGAGCAATGCAGCGGCGCTTCGAGGCCGCGCCTTTGTTTCAGGCCACGCTGCTGCTGTTGCAGGAGCGCATCCCCAAAACCGCGGTTCTGCGTCGGCGCTCGCCGGGGCACGCTGAAGGCTTGTTTTTCAGCCAGGCGGAAGGATCCTTGTGTGCGCCGATTGCTGCCGAAACGCTCGTGCCCGAGGTGCAACTGCTGTCAAACGGCCGCTATCACGTGATGATCACCAATGCGGGCAGCGGCAGCAGTCGCTGCCGCGATCTTGCGCTGACGCGCTGGCGCGAGGACGCCACGTGCGACCCTTGGGGCAGCTTCCTGTACCTGCGCGATGTCAGCAGCGGACAGTTCTGGTCGGCCACCCATCAGCCAACATGCAAGCGCGCTGAGGCCTACGAAGCGCTGTTTTCAGAGGGACGCGCCGAATTCCGTCGCCGCGACCAGGACATTGAAACCTATTCGGAAATTGTGGTCTCGCCCGAAGACGATATCGAGTTACGACGCCTGCGCATCACCAATCGGTCGCGCCTGCGCCGCAGCATCGAAATCACCAGCTATGCCGAGGTCGTGCTGGTCACGCCCGCCGCCGACATCACCCAGCCCGCATTCGGCAATCTCTTTGTGCAGAGCGAAATCCTTGCTGAGCGGCAGGCCATTCTGTGCACCCGACGACCGCGATCGCCCGCTGAGGCCACACCGTGTCTGCTGCATCTGCTGGCCGCGCACGGCACCGAGGTCAGCGCGGTGTCCTACGAGACCGACCGCATGCGCTTCATCGGGCGCGGCCGCACCCTAGCGGCGCCAATTGCACTCGAAACCCTCGGCGATTTGTCCGGTACCCAGGGCTCGGTGCTGATGCCGATCGTCGCCATCCGCTGCCGCATTACGCTGGATGCCGAGCAATCGGCCACCATTGATTTGGTGACCGGCATTGCCGATACGCGTGAGGACTGCCTGCGACTGATCGACCGCTATCGCGACCGTCATCTTGCTGATCGCGTGCTCGACCTTGCAGGAACCCATGGCAGCGTTGCGCTGCGCCAGATCAACGCGAGCGAGTCGGATGCTCAGCTCTACCGCAGGCTGGCCAATTCGGTGCTGTTTGCGCACGCCAGCTTGCGCGCCGGCGCCAGCGTGCTGGTCCAAAACCGCCGCGGCCAATCGGGTTTGTGGGGATATGCGATCTCGGGCGACCTGCCGATCGTGCTGCTGCGCATTGCCGAAGCCAGCGAGATTGAGCTGGCTCGCCAGCTGATTCACGCGCACGGCTACTGGCGCTTGAAGGGCCTGGCGGTGGATCTGGTGATCTGGAACGAGGATCACATCGGCTATCGACAGGTGCTGCAGGATCAGATCATGGGCTTGATTGCCACCGGCACCGAAGCGCATGTGATTGACCGGCCTGGCGGCATCTTCGTGCGCTCCGGCGAGCAGATCTCGCTGGAAGACCGAGCGCTGTTGCAGGCGGTGGCGCGGATTATCGTGGTTGGCGGTCGCGGTACGCTCAAGGAGCAGGTGGAGCATCGTGCCCCGCTCGACAAGCGCGGCGCGGCCCTGATCACCACGCGCAGCCATCGTTCGGAGCCGGCGGTGCAGAGCGCTGCGCCGCAGGCCAATCTGATCCTCGGCAATCCGCTCGGCGGCTTCTTGCCCGACGGCAGCGAATACCTGATCCATAGCGCACAGGGCCAACGCACGCCCCTGCCCTGGGTCAATGTGTTGGCCAATGCGCGCTTTGGCAGTGTGCTCACCGAAAGCGGTTTGGGCTACACCTGGAGCGAGAACGCTCACGAATTTCGCTTGACGCCCTGGAGCGACGACGCCGTGGGCGCTGCGGGCGGCGAGGCCTACTATCTGCGCGACGAGGAAAGCGGCTACTACTGGTCGCCGACGCCCTTGCCGTGCAGCGGTGCCATGCCGTATCTGACCCGGCACGGATTTGGCTACAGCGTATTCGAGCACACCGAAGGCGGCATCCGCTCGGAGCTGACGACCTACGTCGATCGAGATGAGCCGGTCAAGTATGTGGTGCTAAAAGTGCGCAATGGCTCCGGTCGCGCCCGGCGCTTGTCGGCCACCGGCTATGTCGAATGGGTGCTCGGCGATGTGCGCAGTAAAACCGCCATGCACGTGGTGACCGAGATCGACCCAGCCAGCGGTGCACTGCTCGCGCGCAACGCCTACAACACCGAATTTGGCGGCCGCGTCGGCTTTTTCGATGTCGAGGATTTGGCGCGCACCATCACCGGCGATCGCACCGAATTCCTGGGTCGTAACGGCCGCCTTTCGGCGCCGGACGCGCTCACCCGGGCGCGCTTGTCCGGCAAGGTGGGCGCCGCGTTAGATCCCTGCGCCGCCATCCAGGTGGTGTTCGAGCTGCAGGACGGCCAGGAGCGCGAAATTATCTTCCGCTTGGGCGCCGGCCGCGATCTGACCGAAGCGCGCGCGCTAGCCTCGGGTTTGCGCCGCACGGGATCGGCGCGCGCCGCGCTGCAGCAGGTGCGTGAGTACTGGCAGCGCACGCTCGGCACCGTGCAGGTGCAAACGCCGGACGCGGCGCTGAATGTGCTAGCAAACGGCTGGCTGGTCTATCAGACCCTGGCTTGTCGGGTATGGGCGCGCAGTGGCTTCTACCAATCCGGCGGCGCCTACGGATTTCGCGATCAGCTGCAGGACCTGATGGCGCTGGTGCACACCGAGCCCGGCCTATTGCGACAGCATTTGCTGCGCTGCGCTGGCCGCCAGTATCCGGAGGGCGATGTGCAGCACTGGTGGCATCCACCCAATGGACGCGGCGTGCGCACGCGCTGCTCGGACGATTATCTGTGGCTGCCACTGGCCGTGTGTCGCTACGTGGCATGCACCGGCGACAGCGCGGTGCTTGATGAGAACGTGGGCTTCCTTGAAGGCCGAGCCCTGAATCCGGATGAAGAGTCCTACTACGATCTACCGCTCGGCACCAGCGCGCCAGCTACGCTCTACCAGCACGCCCTGCGCGCCGTGATGCACGGCTTGCGCATGGGCACGCACGGCTTGCCGCTGATGGGTTCGGGCGACTGGAACGACGGCATGAATCTGGTCGGCATCCACGGGCGCGGCGAGAGCGTTTGGCTGGGTTTCTTCCTGCACCGCGTGCTGCTCGATTTCGCCGAACTGGCAAGCCGCTACCAGGACACGGACAGCGCACAGCGCTGCTTGGCGGAAGCGGCGAAGCTGCGTACCAACCTTGATTTGCACGCCTGGGATGGCGGCTGGTACCAACGCGCCTGGTTCGACGACGGCACACCACTGGGATCGGCGGCCAACCCAGAATGCCGGATCGATTCCATCTCGCAAAGCTGGTCGGTGTTGTCTGGCGCCGGCGACGACGCCCGTTCCCGTCTGGCGATGGACGCGCTGGATCAACATCTGGTGCGTCGCGAACAGGGTTTGGTGCAGTTGCTCGACCCCCCTTTCGACAAATCCGCGCTCAATCCGGGCTACATCAAGGGCTATGTGCCTGGCGTGCGCGAAAACGGCGGCCAGTACACCCATGCCGCGATCTGGGCCGCAATGGCCTTTGCCGAGCTGCGCGACAGCAAGCGCGCCTGGGAGGTGTTCCAGCTGATCAATCCGGTCAACCACGGCCGCTCAGCCACCGCCGTTGCCACCTACAAAGCCGAACCTTATGTGGTGGCTGCCGATGTGTATGCGATGCCGCCGCACACCGGTCGCGGCGGCTGGTCTTGGTACACCGGCTCAGCGGGCTGGATGTACCGGCTGCTGCTGGAATCGCTGCTCGGCGTACGCCGTGTAGGCGATCGCTTGCTGATCCAGCCCTGCCTGCCGCCCGATTGGCCAGGATTCTCGATGACCTACCGCTTCGGCGAATCGCGCTACCGCATTCAGGTCATCCAGACCCAGCGCGATACGCTAGCCGCCAGCGATGTGTCAGGTACAGTCGACGGCATAGCGACCACGCTCAATGGCGTGCTTGAAGCCGGACCCGGGTTTACGCTGGTCGACGATGGCCGCGAGCATCAAGTCGAGGTGCGCGTGCTGCGCGCAGGGTGAGCTGCGCAGGGTGCTTCGGCCCGTGCCACGACAATTGACCCGCGCAGGATGCCGGTAAGGCACCAACCCTATTGATGGAATGGTCACCGATCACCCTGATCGAGGTACCTGAAAGCCCGAGCGGCACGGGTAGCATGGGCTTCGACGCGCGCACGCGATGAATCGCGCCCCGACCTTGGTGTGCGGCTGACTGCACGCTTCGCAACTGGCGGCTACCAGCGCGCGCGCGCGCCAATGAAGCCGGCACGACCAGGCGCTGGCTCAATGCCGTCGGTACGAATGCGTGAGTAGTAGGTTTCGTTGCTGAGGTTATTCACGCCGCCGGTCAGCGTGATGTTTGCATGCACGGGCACTTCGACACTTAGGTCATAAACCCGATAGCTGGGCATGCGGGCGGGTAGGTCGCCGCGCGCCAGGTTGGAGTCCTGCCAGAACTGGCTGGCGACGAAGCTGCCTGACAGCATGGCCTTCCATCCCGATGCGCTTTGATACGCCACACCGGCGCGACTGAGATAGTTGGGCGCGAACTGCGGGCGCTTGCCCACTTGGGCCGGAACAACGCTGCGCACGATTTCGGCATCCAGCCAGGTGTTGGAGAAGAAGGTTGTGAGCTGATCGTCGCGCTGCCTGCTGGCAAACCAGTTGTAGTCCACGGCCAAGTCCAAACCACGGTGGCGCGCGTCGCCGCTGTTGATCCGCTCGATATCGCTTACGCCCACGACGCGCTGCTCGATCTTGTCGTCGAAGTCAATCTGGAACACGCTGGCATCGAACTGCAAGCCCACTATCGGTGCCCCGCGCAGGCCAAGCTCCGCGGTTTGCGAATTGGCAACTTCCGGATCGTTGCTCACTGCAAGCTCAGACGAAGGATTTGCGATGTCGTCGAAGCGCATCGGCCGGTAGCCTTCGGACAGATTGGCATAGGCCTGCACGCTGTCGCTGGCGTCCCAGGTGCCGCCAAAGCCAAACAGGGCCACGTCCCGATCAAAATCGCGTCGCACGGGAGCGCGCCGCAAACTGGAAAGCTTGATCGTTTCATCAACGCCGAGCGTGACCCTCTCCAAGCGCACAGCGGGCACCAGCGAGAAGGCTCCTAAGCGGAATGCGTTCTCGGCAAACGCGGCGCGGTACTGGCTGTCGCGCTCCTGCAAGAATCGGATCGACGTTTGGCGCGGCGCCAGCAGATCGCTGGCACGCCCCTGCGAGCGCGGGCTATCGCTGTTGTAAACCACCGCACCGGTGGTCAGGGTGTGGTTTTGCCCCCAATCGAAGCGAATCCGAGCATCGATACCCGCAAACTGGAATTGCTGGCGGTCGAACGTGGTGAACCCAGGCCGCGCTTGGCCGGGCAGCACGCTCCCTGCGCGCCGGCTCCAACGATCGTGATATCCCGCCCAAGCCTTGACGTCGAGCACCGTGTAATCGTTCAAAGCCCGCTCGTGCAATAGCGCGGCATGAAATCGCTGCACGCGAAAGTCATCGAAGGGCCGGATCGAAAGATCTGGATCAGCGCTCCATTGCGCAAAGGTCAGGCGCCCTGCCTCGTTATTGAAGGACTGAAAGCCATTCACGTCGAGGGTCCACAAGGCATCCTCACTTTCCTGAAAAATCGCGCTCGCCATAACGCTCTTAACGCGCGAGCCGCCGCGCACGCGCTCACCGTCGTTTTCCCGGTAATCGGTGGAAACCAGCAGCCCAAAGCGCTCGCTGCCCACCGCCAGTTCGTTGTAATTGCCCTTGAAGCCATAGCTGCCTAGGGTCAGATCATTGCGCCCGCTCCAGCGCGCATTCGGCTCCGGCCTGCGCATGATGAAATTGACCACCGGTCCCGGCTGCGGCCCGTAAAGCAGAGCGGATCCACCGTGGATAACTTCCACTTCGGCCACCCGCTGCAGCGGCGGCGCCCACAGCAGAGTGTTGTAGGTCATCCAGTCCGACATGATCGGCACGCCGTTCATCTGCACATTGAAGAACTCGGATTCGTGCGGGTCGCCCAATCCGCGATAGCCCAGATTCCACTGACCTTGTCCGTATTGCTCGGACACGAAAATTCCAGGCGCGCGCGCAAACAATTCCCGCGCACTGGAGTTGTTGATGGCCGGCTGCTGCGAGAGGTCAACCACGTTGGTCTTCTTGCCCAGCAAGATCTTGCCGTCTTCAACCTGCGGCATCACGCTCGGCATGAGCGGATCTGCGGTCCTGGTGCCCTTAACATCGACACGATCGAGTTGCTTTGGAGTGCTCGCGCGGTCCGTGGTTTGCGCCACAGCTAAAGCACTCAGGCTAGCGAGCAGCAACGCTCGAACGACGCCAACGGCCAAGGTATGCTTGTTCAATCTTCTCTCACGCGGTTAAAACGCGCAGAGTAGCTGTTTCCAACTTGGATGGACCTCCGCCTTGAGGCGGAGCCCTGCAGGTTCGAGGCAACCGCGCCATCTTCGCGGCGCGTTTCAGGTGTGAAGTTGGCCTGGAGCCATGACCGAAACGCTGCCTTCACCGAGCGCTGGACTTGCGCATATGGACATGCCGTTTGGTTGCTTGCCGTGGCGCCACCTGCTTGGGTACAAGACAGCGCAGTCTTGCTGGCGAGCGCGGCAAAGACGCGGTGCCTGCGCGACGCACTCAGGTTCGATTCCCGCGCTTGGTTTGGGTTCCGCTTGCGACTGCGCGTGCATCCTTGGGCAAGGAATGCGCATGCTTGAACGAAACTTTTCGAGTCAAGTCATCAGTTATAGGTACGGTTCACAGCTTCGCCTGCAGCAAGTAACGCGGGGTATCTGACCGCCAATCTCAAACTGGTCTTGAAACACACGCATGCAAGCTACTCACGCGCACGCAAGCTTCGATGGCGGCGCGCGAGTGGCCTTTCGAGCCGCTGTACCCACAAAGGAAATCAGTCATGAAAAGGATTCTTGGAGTTGTGCTGGGCCGCTTGCTAGCCACCCTTGCCTGCTTGTTTGCCGCAGCCAGCTACGCCAAAGACGTGACCATGTTGAACGCGTCGTACGATCCAACCCGGGAGTTCTACCGCGAGTTCAATGCCAGCTTTGCCAAGGTCTGGAAAGAACGGTCGGGCGACGAGCTCACGGTGCAGGCCTCGCACGGTGGCTCAGGCAAGCAGGCGCGCTCGGTCATCGATGGACTGCGTGCGGACGTTGTGACACTGGCACTGGCGGCGGATATCGACGCCATCGCTCAAAACGCGCGCATGCTGCCGCCTGATTGGCAACAGCGGCTGCCCAACAACAGCTCGCCCTACACCTCCACAATCGTGTTCTTGGTGCGCAAGGGGAACCCCAAGCAGATTCTGGACTGGGGCGATCTGGCCAAAGACGGCGTTGGCGTGATCACGCCGAATCCCAAAACCTCGGGCGGCGCACGCTGGAATTACCTGGCCGCCTGGGGCTGGGCCGAGCGCGCGTATGGGAAAGACCGCAGCAAAGTGTTTGGCTATGTTCAGCGCATCTACCGCAATGCGCCGATCCTGGACACCGGGGCGCGCGGTTCGACCACCACGTTTGCGTACCGCAAAGTTGGCGATGTGCTGCTGGCCTGGGAGAATGAAGCACATTTGGTGCTCAATGGCCCCGTCGGCGATGCCTTTGAGCTGGTGATTCCCTCGCTTAGCGTGCTGGCTGAGCCGCCCGTTGCCCTGGTCGATCGCAATGTCGATGCCAAGGGCACACGTGAGGTCGCGCAGGCCTATTTAGAGTTTCTGTATTCGGAAACTGGCCAAAAGCTGGCCGCGAAACACCACTTTCGGCCCGCGAAACCCGAGCTGGTCGACGCCGCGAGCCTGAGCAAGTTTCCCAAACTGGAGCTGCTTAACATCGCGCATTTCGGCGGTTGGGCTGAGGCGCAAAAAGTACACTTCGCTGACGGTGGTATCTTCGACCAGGTGTTCCAGCCCGCCCCGTGAATACGCCCATGGCAGTAGTGCTACCCCAATCTGCGAACGAACCGGCGCCACGCTGGCGCGACCCGCTGCCCGGTTTTGGTCTAACGCTTGGCTGGACCTTGACCTGGCTGGGACTGATTGTGCTGCTGCCCTTGGCCGCCCTGGTGATCCGCGCCGCTGATCTGGGTTGGGAAGGCTGGGCGGCAATCCTCACCAGTACACGGGTGCAGCGTGCGCTCTGGCTGAGCTTCAGTTCCGCCCTGCTGGCCGCATGTATCGCAACCCTGATCGGAGGCCTGATGGCCTGGGTGTTGGTGCGCTACCAGTTTCCCGGACGGCGACTGCTCGACGCCATGGTTGATCTGCCGTTCGCACTCCCGACCGCGGTGGCCGGCATCGCGTTGACCGCGCTGTACTCGGGCAATGGCTGGCTCGGGCAGCATCTTGAGCCGCTTGGCATTACGGTGGCGCAGACCCCGATTGGCATTGTGTTGGCGCTGGTCTTCATCGGATTGCCGTTCGCCGTTCGCACCGTGCAGCCACTGCTGGAAACCGCTACCCGCGAGCTGGAAGAGGCCGCCGCAACCTTGGGCGCGTCGCGCTGGACGATCATTCGCCGGGTCGTGTTGCCGCCCTTGCTGCCAGCCATGCTGACCGGTTTCAGCCTGGCTTTCGCGCGCGGCGTGGGCGAGTACGGATCGGTGATTTTCATTGCCGGAAACATCCCATTCGTGTCCGAGATTGCGCCCTTACTGATCGTGATCAAACTGGAAGAGTACGACTACGCGGGCGCTACCGGAGTGGCCACGCTGATGCTGCTGCTGAGCTTCATCATGCTGCTGTTGATCAGCCTGCTGCAAAAGAGACTTAGCTATGCTCGCTGAGAGGCGCGCCGCCGCCACGCACACCGATTCCGCGCTGCGCGAACCAGCCTGGTTGCGCTGGACCCTGATCGCGCTGGTGGTGCTGGCCATGCTTGGACTGATTGTGCTGCCGCTGGCGGTGGTCATGGTTGAAGCGCTTGCGCAGGGCTTTCTGGGCTACTTGAAGGCCATTGGCGATGCCGAAACGCTGGCGGCGATCAAACTCACGCTGCTGGTGGCGGCGATTGCCGTGCCGCTGAACGCGCTGTTTGGCATTGCGGCCGCGTGGTCCATCACCAAGTACGAATTTTGGGGCAAGCGCGTGCTTTTGGCGCTGATCGATTTACCGTTTGCGGTGTCCCCCGTCGTGGCCGGGTTGGTCTTCGTGCTCCTGTTCGGCGCCCACGGCTGGTTCGGACCTTGGCTCGCCGAGCGCGATGTTCAGGTCATCTTTGCCACGCCCGGCATCGTGCTCGCCACCGTTTTCATCACCTTTCCGTTTGTAGCGCGTGAGCTGATCCCCCTGATGCAGGCGCAAGGGCGCGACGAGGAAGAGGCTGCGGTATCACTGGGTGCCAACGGCTGGACGCTGTTCTGGCGCGTCACGCTGCCCAACATCCGCTGGGCACTGCTTTACGGCGTGCTGCTGTGCAACGCGCGCGCCATGGGTGAATTCGGCGCCGTATCGGTGGTGTCTGGACATATTCGCGGATTGACCAACACCCTGCCGCTGCAGGTCGAGATCCTGCACAACGAATTCAACTTTGCCGCGGCATTTGCAGTCGCATCGCTGCTGACCCTGCTCGCTTTGCTCACGCTGGTGCTCAAGCTCTGGTTGGAAGCACGCCACGGTGACGCGCTCGGCGCGCGCGCCCACCGCCATTGAGGAGAAGGCCATGGAACTGTTGCTCCAGGATTTGCACAAGCAGTTTGGCGCCTTTTCCGCCCTGCGCGACATCCACCTGAAAGTCCGCAGCGGCGAGCTGATTGCCTTGCTGGGTCCATCCGGCTCAGGCAAAACCACGCTGCTGCGTGCGATCGCCGGGCTGTTGCCGGTGGACTCCGGGCAGATCTTTTTCGGTGCGCGCAATGCCACTGGACTCTCCCTGCGCGAACGACGCGTTGGTTTCGTGTTTCAGCATTACGCGCTGTTCAAGCATCTGGATGTGTTCGAAAACGTGGCCTTCGGACTGCGCTCGAAACCGCGCCGCGAACGTCCAAGCGCGGACGAGATCACGCAGCGCGTCAACCGTCTGCTCAGCCGCGTGCAGTTGAGCGAGCTTGGGCGACGCATGCCGGACCAACTGTCTGGCGGCCAACGTCAGCGCGTCGCGCTGGCGCGCGCGATGGCGATTGATCCCACCGTGCTGCTGTTGGACGAGCCGTTCGGTGCGTTGGACGCCAAGGTTCGCGTCGAGCTGCGCCGCTGGCTGCGTCAGATTCACGACGACACCGGCTACACCACGCTGTTTGTCACCCACGATCAGGAAGAAGCGATGGAACTTGCCGACCGCGTGGTGGTGCTCAACCAAGGCCGCATCGAACAGGTGGGCACGCCCGACGAGGTCTATCGCCGCCCACAATCCTCATTTGTGTTCGACTTCATCGGTCGCGGCACGCAGATCGCCGGCCATGCTGCCAACGGCAGCTTCCGCGCCCATGGTCAGGAACACAGCATCGCGCTTCCCAGCGGCGCTGGATTTGAAGGCACAGGCTTGCTTTCGGTGCGACCGCACGATCTACGCTTGGTCGAATCCGGACGCGGCTTAGCCGGAAAAGTACGGCAAATGCGCACGCTTGCCGGCAGAACCACGCTCGACATCGAACTCGCCGCCAACGCGCTGATGGTGGAAGTGGACATTGAAGGCGACGACGCCAAGCACATGCCCGAACGCGGCGCGCAGGTCGCAATCGCGCCAATCGCCGCGCGTTTTTATCAGCTGCCAGCGCCCTGACCGCCGACGCCCCGCGTTCGGCGCTCGACCTGTCATCTCGACCTGTCATCTCGACCTGTCATCTCGACCTGTCATCTCGACC
>Ga0163144_10015038_pt1 | contig 16008 bp, 11 predicted proteins | sample OliLak19BULKMAT1_FD_123175 | JGI IMG/M metagenome (GOLD analysis project Ga0163144, IMG submission 123175) | Freshwater microbial mat bacterial communities from Lake Vanda, McMurdo Dry Valleys, Antarctica - Oligotrophic Lake LV.19.BULKMAT1 | ecosystem: Environmental > Aquatic > Freshwater >... | reverse complement strand
GCCGAGTGAGCAGAATGTGACCTGGCAGCGTTGGTGGCGTCCGCTTCACCTGGCAGGGCCGGGCTCAGAACGGATTGGCCGGGCCCGTCCCGGATTCTGTGCAAGCACCTGAAGGGCGCTTGCCGGTAGTCTCTTCCACCGAAATGAAGGGACGCCATTGAAGAAGCCGAAGATCCGCAAGGAACTGCTGGACGAGCTGCTGGCGGGCTACAAGAGCCCGTCGTCCGAGCCCATTGTTGGAGGATGCGGGCGCGAAGATCGAATCCTGGCGGATCGAGTACAACCACCATCTGAGAACTCTCTACAAAACGGGCCAACGTCATTACCCCGGGAGAGTCTAGCAAGCGCTGTTCACGTCGTGGGGAGCTTGCGCCAACGGCCAGCGTGAGATTGCATCATGTTGCGAAGGCGCAGTACCCACTGGATACTTTCTTCATCACGCTGCCTCGGGATTTCTCTCGTCGCGCTAACCTGAACCGAGGTGAGTTCCTGCTCACTCCCATGATTGCCAGTGGCTAGGTTGCAGACCCTGGTCATTGTACTGGGCGACCAGTTGGACCTCGACGCGTCAGCGTTCGATGGTTTCGATGCCTCCGTGGATGTCGCGTGGATGGCCGAGGTCGTCGAAGAATCGACCCATGTGTGGTCCAGCAAACCGCGGACAGTCCTGTTCCTGTCGGCGATGCGCCATTTCGCGCTCGCACTGCAAGCAGTCCAGCGACCGCTGCACTACACACGCCTCGATGCGCCGGGCAATTGCGGGGGCCTGGGTGCACAACTGCATGCGGATATTTCGCGCCTGAAGCCAGCCCGATTGGTGATGACCACTCCGGGCGATTGGCGCGTGCTGCAGTTGATCAAGGGCGTCGCTGAAGCCAACTATCTGCCGCTGGAGATCCGCGAGGACCGCCATTTCTTCACCCGCATCAGTGAGTTCGTGGCGCATGCCAAAGGCCGCAAGTCCCTGCGCATGGAATATTTCTATCGCGAGCAACGCAAGCGTCATCGCGTACTCATCCAAGACGATGGGAAGGGTGATGAGCCGGTCGGTGGTCAGTGGAACTACGATGCCGACAACCGCGAGGCCTTCGGCGCGGCCGGCCCAGGCTCGGTACCGCCCCGCACCGCCTTCGAGCCAGATGCCGTCACGCTTGAGGTGATTAAGCTCGTCAACACCCGCTTTACAACACACCCCGGCCAACTGGACGACTTCACCTGGCCGATCACGCGCACGCAGGCGTTGCAGTCCTTGCAGGCTTTCGTACAAGAGCGCCTGCCTCTGTTCGGCCGCTACCAGGACGCGATGTGGCCAGGCGACCCGTGGCTCTACCACTCGCACCTATCGGCAGCCCTCAACCTGAAACTGCTGAACCCTCGTGAAGTGGTGGCTGCGGCTGAAGCAGCATACCGCGACGGGCATGCGCCACTGGCCAGCGTGGAAGGCTTCATCCGTCAGATCCTCGGCTGGCGTGAGTACGTGCGCGGCGTCTACTGGACCCAGATGCCGCAGTACCTGGAACGCAATGCGCTCGATGCCCAGCAGGACCTGCCCGCGTGGTACTGGACGGGTTCCACCGACATGGCCTGCCTGCATGACGCGCTCGCGCAGACGCTCACGCACGGCTATGCCAACCATATCCAGCGTCTCATGGTCACCGGACTGTATGCGCTGATGTTGGGCGTGCAGCCGAAGCAGGTTCACGCTTGGTATCTGGCGGTGTATGTCGACGCGGTGGAATGGGTCGAGTTGCCGAACACCTTGGGGATGAGCCAGTACGCTGACGGCGGTGTGATGGGCAGCAAGCCCTACATCGCCACCGGCAAGTATATCCAGCGCATGAGCCCGCATTGTAGGACTTGTCGCTACGACCCTGCGCAGCGCAGTGGCGACAACGCTTGCCCCTTCACCACGCTGTACTGGGACTTCCTGATGCGCCATGAAGCGACGCTGGCCAAGAACCCACGCATGGTGTTGCAGGTGAAGAATGTGGCGCGCCTGACAGACGAACAGAAGCAGGCGGTGAGGGAGCGTGCGGCATCGATCCGCCGTGGCGAAGTCGGTGTCGTGCATGAGTGAGTCCGCTGCGCCCACGCTGGCCGCGGCGCGCGCCCGCGTCGCCGCGGTCCGGCCGGCCGACTACGTACGCACGCGCAACGCGCTCGATGGCGCCGTCAGCGGCCTCTCCCCCTACATCACTCATGGGTTCGTCACGCTCGCCGACGTGTTGGCGGGCGTGGCCAGTCGTCATGCGATCCACGTGCAACACAAGTTCGTCTACGAGCTCGGCTGGCGCGACTACTTCCGGCACGTGTGGCATCACCGCGGCGCGGGCATTCTTGATTCGCTGCACGAAGGCCCGCTGCCCGACGATGCCTACGCGCGCGAGCTGCCAGCCGACATCCGCCAGGGCTGCACCGGGGTGCCGGTGGTGGACGAGGCCGTGCGTGCGCTTTATGCGACGGGCACGCTGCACAACCACGCGCGCATGTGGTTGGCCAGCTACGTGGTGCATATACGCAAGGTGCATTGGCGTGTCGCTGCCGATTGGCTGTACGGCCACCTGCTCGATGGCGACCTCGCCAGCAACCACCTCAGCTGGCAATGGGTCGCCGGCACCGGCAGCAGCAAGCCCTACCTCTTCAATGCCGATAACGTGGCACGCTATGCACCAGCGTCATGGCACAGCCCGGGCAGCGTGATCGACGCGTCCTACGAGACGCTCGACTGCGTCGCGCGCCAGCCAGCGGCCGGATGGGCGCACCCGCCGGTGCCGAGGCTATTCACCGACCCCGGCCCGCCATCCGGCAGTGCATCGCGTAGCGAGCCACTCCTTGACTCAGAGCCACCCGACGAACTCGGCCTGATGGCCCCCGACGCTGCTGCCGTCGACGGCCGCGACGTCTGGCTCGTACACCCATGGAGCTTGGGCGAACTGCCGATTGCGTTGCCAGCGGACGCGGTGGTGGTCGGCGTTTTCGTGGCCGACTTTCATCGCGCCTGGCCGTGGAGCGATCAACGCTGGCACTTTGTCGCCAGCCGGATGGCCGAACTCGCCCCGAAGCGCTGGCACGGTGACGCGGCCGCCATCGGCGCCGTACTGAAGGGCGCTCGCACGGTGCGCTGCATCGATGAGCCACACCTCGCGCCGTGGTTGGCACGCTGGGCAGCGTGCGAGGCCGCGCCCGCACTGTTCCCTCACGTGGAGCGGCGCTGCGATTCCTTCTCGCAATGGTGGGCGTGCGCCGCACGCGGTCTGGACTCGGCGGCGGACCTGCTCGCCGTCAATGGAGGGGCCGCTCGGTGACCAAGCCCGTGAAGGGCGCGATGGCCCTCAGCCGGTGACGATGTTGGGGCATGGTCGGCCCGCGGCGAGGTCGGCGAGATTCTCCAGCGTCGTGGCAGCGATCGCCTGCAGCGCCTCGTGGGTGAGAAACGCCTGATGGGCGGTGATGAGCACGTTCGGAAAGGTGAGCAGGCGGGCAAAGGTGTCATCCCACAGCACCTCCTCGGATCTGTCCTCGAAGAACAGCGCGGCCTCTTCTTCGTAGACGTCGAGCGCCATCGAGCCGATCTGGCCGGACTTCAGTCCCTCGACTGCGGACGGTGTGTCAATGAGCGGGCCCCTACCGGTGTTCACGAGCATCACGCCGCGCTTCATCCGGGCGATCGTTCCGGCGTTGACAATGTGACGCGTCTCGGGGAGCAGCGGCATGTTGAGTGAGATGAGATCGCTCTCGGCCCAGATGGTATCGAGCGTGGAGTACTCCACGCCCAGTTCGGCGAGTTTGGCATCGGGGCTCGGATCGTAGGCCAGTACACGACACCGGAAGTGCCAGAGCAGCCGCGCGACGAGGCCGCCGATCCTGCCGGTTCCGATCACCCCGGCCGTCTTTCCCTTCAGGTCGAACCCCACGAGGCCGTCGAGAGAGAAGTCGCGGTCACGGACCCGGTTGTACGCGCGGTGGATGCGGCGGTTGAGCGCCAGGATGAGCGCGATCGTGTGCTCGGCCACGGCGTTGGGCGAGTAGGCGGGAACTCGGACCACTGGAAGTCCGAGAGCCGCGGCGGCGCGCAGGTCCACGTTGTTGTACCCGGCGCAACGCATGGCGATCATCTTGACCCCAAGACCGGCGAGCGCCTCAAGGCTCGCGGTGCCGGCGTCGTCGTTCACGAAGAGGCACGCCGCGTCGCACCCCTGTGCGAACGCCGCGGTCTCGGAGGAAAGCCGGTCCTCGACGAAGATGAACTCGATGCCCGCGCCGCCAGCGGCCGTGAAGCTGTCACGGTCATAAGAGCGCGCGGAGAAAAGGCAGATCCTCATGGCGTTGCACCTCGCAGATGTTTTCGATCGGGCTCATCTCGAGCGGTTCGGGGGCAGGTGTCGCTGGCACGGAACACCTCGCCCATGCCGCCGGCGCCGAGCAATGCGTTGATCTCGTAAGAGCCGAGGCGAGTACCGGGGGTTAGTGGCACCTTGGGAAACTACTTCACCGCCCGCAGGGGCGCACCACGCGCATTTGCTGCGCGGCGCAGCGGCAATCACGCTTGCTATTGTTTCGGTAATTTCGGGGTGCCGGGACAACGCCCCGTATTATCGTTGCGGCGCGCCACTCGCGAGACCTAGTCTGTCCCCTCGCGTGTACGTTTCCGGAGACCCCGCATGATCGGCCGCACGATCGGCAGGTACAAGATCCTCGAGAAGTTGGGCGAAGGCGGCATGGGCTCGGTCTGGAAGGCCGAAGACCCCGTGCTGCGCCGTACCGTCGCGATCAAGGTCCTCTCAGCCTCGCTGTGGACCTCCGACGAGGCACGCGAGCGGTTCCTGCGCGAGGCACGCTCTGTCTCGCGGCTCGAGCACCCCGGCATCGCGGCCGTTTACGACTTCGGCGAGGTCGACGGCTCGCCATTCATCGCCTTCCAGTTCGTGGCGGGCCGCACGTTCAACGGCCTGCTCGAGGGCGGTCCCCTACCGCCTGCCAAGGCGTTCGAGTTGGCGGCCGCCGCCGCTGACGCGCTCTCGCACGCGCACGCGCGCAACGTGCTGCACCGCGACGTGACCGCCAACAACCTGATGCTCGCTGACGACGGCCGCGTCGTGCTGGTGGACTTCGGACTCGCGCTGCCGGGAGACGGCACGCGCGTGACACGAAGCGTCATGTCCATGGGTACCGTCGGCTACATGGCGCCGGAGATGTTCCGGGGCGATCCGGCCAGCGAGCGGACCGACCTGTACGGTCTGGGCGCGGTGCTCTATCGGTTGATAACGGGGCGCCTGCCGTTCCAGGCCTCATCGGTCGAAGCAATGATGTACCGCACGATGAATGATCCGCTGGAGCCGCCGTCGCAGGTGGGACGCGGGGTGCCGCATGCGTGCGACGGGCCCCTCATGCGGGCACTGCAGCGCGAGCCGGGCAACCGGTTCGCGAGTGCGCCGCAGATGGCGGCGGAGCTGAGGGCAACGCTGCCAGCAATCGCGAACGCGCCGCCGCCGGGGGCGATATCGGGAATGGTCACCGACGCCATGCGCACGGCGCGGCCGATCAGGCCCGCGCGGGCACCGGAACGCGCACGGCGCATCCCGTGGCCCGCGTTGATTGCTGTCGCCGCGCTCGCCGCAGTCTCAGCGGCCGCGGTGTGGATGGTGCGCGAAGGCCGGAATCCATTCGTGCGCGAGAGCGTTGTCGCGGTTCTAACGCCCCGGCTTGAGGCGGTCGACGTCGAGGAACTCGGCCACGTCCCCGACGCCTTGGGAGAGCAGTTGAGTCGCCGGCTCGGGGAGTTGTCGGGCCTTCGGGTTCTGCCATGGGTCACGACTCGGAGCTATCTCGTGGGGAACCGGAGCGCAGCGGACCTCGGCCGCAAGCTGCACGCGCGATTCGTCGTGGACGGAAGCCTCGAGGTCCGCGACACGCTGGTCGAGGCCCGGTTCACGCTCGTGGACGTGAGAGCCGGACGCGAAGTGGACTCGGTATCGGTCACCGTCCCGTCCACGAACTTGTTCGGGCTCGAGAGTCGGGTGGCGCTGGCCATCGCTGCCAGGCTCAAGGGCGTGCTCTCCGACCGCGAGCGGCGGCGGCTCGAGACGGCGCCCTCCGGCGACCCGCAGGCCTACGACGCATTAATCCGAGGCGCCTACTACCTCTCGAGCGACGATCCCGCGACTCGCTCGATGGCCGAAGTGTTCTTTCGCAAGGCGCTTGACCGGGACCCGAAGTACGCCGACGCGTGGGTGGCGCTCGGCGCGATGGGCGGGGATCGCTACTTCCGAGGCGAGGGCAGTGGCCTCAACGAGCTGACGCTTGCCGAGCGCAACTACCGCCGCGCGCTGGAACTCGATCCCAAGAACCTGCGCGCGATTCAGGGGCTGGTGCTGGTCGAATACGAACAGGGCCGGGCCGAGGAAGTATTGAAGCTTGCGCAACAGGCTGGGCCGAAGAACTCGCGGCGCTTCGAGGTGCTCCTCATCCACGGAATCGCCAACATGGTCACGTCCTCGCCCGATCGTGCGGTGAAGTTCCTCGCTCGGGCGCTCGAGCTAGACCCGGCCAATGCGGCCGCGAACTGGTACAACGTCGTCTCGCTGTGCTGGGCGGCGGACTACGACGGCTGTATACAGGCGGGCCGGCGGTTTGTGCAGCAGTTCGGGGAAGACGGCGAAGTGCTGACCTGGATGGGCGTGTCTTACATGCGCAAGGCCCAGTACTCCGAGGCCCGCCTCTGCTTCGGCCGCGCCATCCAGCTGTTAGGCGAGGGCACGAACATGTACGTTATTTCCTTTGCGGCCACCATGGAACTCGCGGCCGGTGACATAGCGTCGGGTCGAGCGCTCGCCGCCCGATGGCTGCCCGAGTTCCGTCGGCGGGTTGCGAAAACCCCCGACAATGTTCGCGCGGTCGCCGCGGCGATGGAGCTGGAAGCCGTCCTCGGCGACACCGCGGCTGTACGCGAGCGCGCCGAAGGACTCATCGCTGCGATGCAACGCCCCGGCTCGGGTGCCGGCGACTTGTCCGGCGAAATCTGGGCGCTTTGCCTGAGCGGCGACCGTGCCCTGGCGGTGCGCTTCATCGAGGCGTGCCAGAAGAGCCAAGATGGATCCTCGGAAATGCTGTGGACCGCTGATCTCGATCAACTCATCCCGCTGAACGACTCGCGGAACCCGCACAACTGGCCCGAGTTCCAATCCATCCTCCGCACTCGCGCCGCACGCCGTGAAGCCATACGCCGCAAGTACTGAAATGGAATGCGGGAGCGCCAGTAGGTGGCATGATTTTGTGCTGGCTTCCCGCCATTGCCGTCGTCTAGCCTTGGACTACTTCCCCCCCTCATTACCATTCATGCCGAGGAGGATGCCCATGCGCCGCACGCTTGTGGCAGTGCTCGGCGGGCTCGGCTTGATCGCGTGTTGCGATTGGGCTTTCGCCTGCGGAGAGAAGTTCCTGGTTCCAGGTGGGTCGATCAACGCCCAGTGCGTGAACGCACCGTCCCGAACGCTGTCGATCCTGATCTACGGCACGGACGTTTCAAAGGCCACCGCCGCCCTCGCTGATAAAGACGTGGTGGGCATGTTGCGCGGGGTCGGGCATAAGGTCACCGTGTGCAGGAGCGCTAATGACTGCCGCGATGCCGTGACCGGTGGCAGCTACGACATGGTGCTGGTTGACGCGTCTAGCGCCAAGGAGATGCGCGAGGCTTCGCCGGCAAAAGGCAAGCACGCGACCGTCATTCTCCCTGTCGTGATGACGAAGTCCCGGGAGGAAGTGGCCAGCGCCAAGCGGGAGTTCGGGCGCGTGGTGAATGCCAGCGACGATGATCTGCGCATCCTGCCAGTGATCAATCGCGCCTCCTCCTCGGCGCACTGACACACGACCCACTTACTTCAACGGAGGGCCGCATGCGCTCGACCGCAATGGCATTGCTGTGGCTACTGGTCGCGGCATTCGCTTTGAACGCACCGCTTCTGCACGCCCAGGCGTGGACGCCCATGGCCGGACACGGCGCCGTGACTTTCGGAGGTCAGTACTCCCGCATCCAGAAACATCTCTTCTCGGTCGACCTGACCGGCTATGTGGATCCCTCGAGCTACGTCGGCGGCCCTGACAACCAGTTCTACCTTGGCGACGTGGTCGGTGAGACCGGAACGGTCGCCGCGGACTACGGGGTGTGGCGCGGGCTTGCCGTGTCTGCGCAAGCGGCCTACGTCGCATCCCGCTACAAAGGTCTCACGCCGGAATCCGAACTCGACAACGGCAAGTTCCACAGCGGACTGCAGGACCTGATTCTAGGCGCCCGCTACCGGCTGCCGGTCGCCGTGATGGCGCTCACCCCGTTCCTCACCTACCGCCGGCCGCTTTCCGATTATTCGACCTTGGGGCACTCCTCGCTGGGCTCTGGGCTCGAAGAGACCACGCTTGGGATCGCGGCCGGCCGCACGCTGGATCCCGCGCTCCCCGAGTTTGCCGTGCAGGCGTCGTATGCGCATGACTTCGTTTCAGGCCTCCACGGGTTCAGCTTAGATCGCAACCTCTACTCTCTGAACGGCGCGTTCTTCCTGACCCCGAAGATCACCCTAACGGGTGGCTTCAGCTACTCCGAGGCGGTGGATGGGCTCGACTGGTACTGGATGGAGGCGACCATGGAAGCGTTCCTGGACCACGACGTGGCCTCAAATAGCCTCGTTCGCCTGGGTAGCGTCGGCGCGAGCTGGGCTGGGAACCGTGGATTCGGGTTCGGGGCCGACTACCAGTGGACGATCTCGGGCTCCAACACGCACGCGGCTCAGAGTCTGACCCTTTCGGTGTCGCGCAACTTCTCGACCGTCCGCAACTAGCCGATCGCGCAACGAGCGTGGCCCCGCACTGTTCCTCGGTGCGGGGCCCATTCGTTACCCGTCGTGTCCGCTTTGCGGAGTAAAAGCAGGACGATATCCGTAAGTTCGCCGACGCCAGCCTCCTCACAGTGAACTCCACGTAGGGCCGTGTAAAGAGCCTGCGACGCGCAACTGTCGGTGCAGTGCCGCACTGTGGTCATGAGGTCCATCATGGTGACGCCGATCATGCTGGCCGTTCGGGCGCCTCGCTCGAGCCAAACCACGCCGCAAGCTGGAAAGCGGCGAACGGCAGGACCACCGCGTAGCCGAACACCCCAACGAACTGCAGGCGCATGTTCCCGATCACTGGGCCCACGGTACCCAGGACGCAGAGCACTCCCGTGAGGCGCAGAGCATTGGCCGCGCTGCGGGCGCTCTTGTCGTTCGCGAACACGAGCGAGCTGAAGAAGAGCGCGAGTCCGAGGAACACATCCCACGCCAGCAGCTCCGCGGCGTAGGCCTTCGATGGCCATACGATCCCACTCGTTCCCAACTGCCGAGTTGCCGTCAGTTCGAGGAAGTGCACCAAGCTCGTGGTTCCTGCGAACAATATGCCGAAGCTCAGCGCGACAACGCCGAAGACCTTGCGCTCCGCCGCGGCGACGTCGTGGAGTGCGGCCATGAGCAGGATCATGGGGAGCGCGGAGACAAGCGTCAGGACTTCCATCAGTGCGAGGATGGGATCGCCGATGGGATCGGACAGACCGTGCATGGCCATGCCCACCGCGAGTGCGACGAAGTAGGCAATGCCGACCCAACCGATGATGCTGGCTGACCAGAAACCAAGCTGTCGTGCCGTCATGGGATCACCTACCGATGCCGTTAGGAAATGTCGCTTCCACAAATAACACGCTCAGGGTCAGAATCGTTCACGCTGTGCCAGCAGACCTCGATCGGGCCGCGTTGCCACCACTTCGTCATGTGCATATTGGCTCATTCTCCTGACTCTGTATCGAGACGAGTGAACCACACCTTCTGGAGCGGTTCGCTCAACGCGGTCTCCCGAGTTTTCTCTGCACGATGTGGTATCCACCAAGCCGCCGATTGTCACCGCCGCGATCAGGATGTGCTGGCCGATGGTGCCGGAGAACATCCAGCCCACAAATATCCACCTCGCGAGTGCGCCGGCCACGGTCGTGGAATCACGGGCGCGATTCATGCATTGGCAGTGCCCGCGGCGCCCAGCGATGTTCGTCGGCGCTCGCACAAGTTCGTCCCCTCTTCGGGAGGTCCCGTCTACTCATGTTCCGCACACTCGTTGCGTGTCTTGCACTTGCTGGCGTCGGTGCCGTGCTCACGGGAGGAACGGCGATGGCCAGCGCAAGGGATTTGGAGACGGTGAGCCATGTGGATCTCACCCGTTACCTTGGCAAATGGTACGAAGTGGCGAAGTACCCCGTGGTGTTCGAAAGAGGACTCGTTGGCGTCACTGCCACCTACTCGCTTCGCCCCGACGGCAAGATCAAGGTTCTGAATGCTGGTCGCAAAGGCACGATGGCTGGCAAGCTGAAGACCGCGACGGGCAAGGCGTGGGTGACCGACAAGACCACGAACGCGAAGCTCAAGGTCCAGTTCTTCTGGCCCTTCAGTGGTAACTACTGGGTCATCGCACTCGGGCAGGACTACGACTATGCCGTCATCGGGGATCCGAGCCGCAAGTACCTCTGGATCCTGAGCCGCACTCCCAGGATGGACGAGAAGCTCTATGCCGAGTTGATCGAGCAGATCAAAGCTCACGGATACGACACGAGCAGGATCGAACGGACGCCTCAGGAGTAGTGGGCTCTTTCGACCTTGCGGTGGACTAACGCCAGCTATCGGCCCGCGGCCTGCGGCCAGTTCACCACGACGGTGAGCGGCAGCTGGCTCGCGTCAACGCGGGGAACGATGGCGAGTATCCGCTGGCCGTCGGGCGTCACGTCGAAGTCCGTCCACAATCCGTCGGCCTTGAGCGTGGACAGCACCTTGGGCGATCCCAACTGCAGTTCGGGCGCTGTTCGCACGGGCACCGACACGACCTTGCCATCGGCCGACACATAGAGAATCTCGTTCGAGCCCCGTGGCCAGAAAAGCCCGGACGCGCCGCCGATGGATAACCGTACGCGTTCGCCCGGCCCTGGGTATCGCGTGACGTAGGCTTCCATCGTCCCGGATTCACTCGATAGGAAGGCGATGTAACGCCCATCCGGCGAGAACCGCGCTCCTCCGGTCCGGATGCCGGCCGGCATCATTCGCACTGGCGGGCCCCCGCCCACGAGCGGCATCGCCCAAGCGGCGCGGTCACCGGCAGGAGTCCGTTCACTGTAGGCGAGCATCTGTCCGTCGGGAGAGACGTCGCTGGCTATCTGGAATCCCGTCGGACGTAGCAGTGGTTCGGACTTGCCCGTGTCGAGGTCGAGCCGGTGGAGCACCGGCAACGCACTTTCGACACCCGAGTAAACGATGCTGCGCCCGCCGGGCAGCCACTTGCCGCCGAAGTCGCTGTTGAGGCTCGGCGTCAGCCGGGTCTCCGTGCCGCGCGCGACGTCGTATGACCACACGTCGTAAGTTCCGATCCGCGGCAGCGACCTGGAGAACAACAGTCTGCGCCCATCCGGGGCGAGGCAGACATCAAGGTAGTCCCCCGGCGAGCCCAGCGTGCCCAACTCGCGGCCAGTACGATCCAGCCACGCGAGCTGACTGACGTCCCCGTGCGGATGGAAAACGAGCGTGCCGCCGGCTGAGGTGGCGAACGCTCCGGCGCCGGTGGACAGGAAGTACCGCACGGTGTCAGCCACCGCGAAGGGTCCGCCAACGAGGCGGCCCGAGCGCCAGTCGAAGTGATGGCCGAAAAGCGTTCCCTCCTGAACGTAGACGAGCAAGTTGGGCTCGGTGAACGCCACGTTCGACGGCGCCTCTAGAAGTTCGCGCGACGGAGCGCCCGGCTCGAAGTAGTGAATCGAGCCAGAGCCGCTCGCCATTCGCATCATGAACAGGAATCGCTTCCCGTCTGGCAGGAACCACGGCATCTGCGCCCGCCACTCCCCCTTCGCGCTATCCGCCCTGACCGCGCTGACTGGCGTGCCGCCGTTCGCCGAGACACGGTAGATGCCGCGGCCCAGGATCGAACTGAACAGGATGTCGCCCGTGCTTCCCCAACTCGCCGAGATACCGGATTTGCCCGCGAGGTCGCAGATCGGTGCCGGAGCACCGCCGGCGAGCGGGATTCGAAGCAGCTTTCCGTTCGCGGCGAACCCGATCGACATGCCATCCGGGGACCAGAACAACGTACTCGCCCCCGTCGTGCCGGCAAGCACTTGCGCTTCGAGCGCGGCGAGCGGGCGCACCCAGACGCTGGATCGCCCCTGCGAGTCGTACGCGAGGTAGGCGACGGTCGAACCGTCAGGTGACACGGCGAGCCACGGATTCTCGACCATGTAGGCGAAGGACGTCCCGGGCGTTGGCCGCAGCAGGAACCGTACGGGAACGGCCCCGGACGCGGGCGGGGCCGGGCGCTGCGGCCGCAACATTGTGAATAGGCCAGCCGCGACGGCGAGCGCGGCGATCATCCACGGCAGCCACACGGCACGGCGCGCTGGCACGGCCGGTTTCCCAAGTGCGGGCCCTGGCGTCGCCGCGAGCGATTCGGCGATCTCGCGTAACTGTAGTTCGAGATCCGCGGTCGAACTCCAACGCGCCGTCGGGTCCTTGGCCAGGCAGCGGCGCACGAGGCGGTCGAGTGGCGCGGGCGCGGCGGGCGCCATCGCCGAAAGCGACGGCGGATCGTGCGTGAGGATTGCTGTCATGACCGTAGCCTGGTTCGTACCGCCGAACGCGCGCACCCCGGTCGCCATCTCGAACACCACCGCGCCGAACGCGAAGATATCGGTCTTCGCGTCCACCGCCTTGCCCTCGACCTGCTCGGGCGCCATGTACGGCACGGTGCCCAGCAGCATGCCGTCCACGGTGAGGTCGGCCGAAATGCCCAGCGTGCTCGACTGCGTCTCGTCGGTGAGCTTTGCGAAAGTCTTGGCGAGCCCGAAGTCGAGCAGCTTGATACCGGACTTGGTGAGCATGATGTTCGCGGGCTTCAGGTCGCGGTGAACGATGCCGCGCGCGTGCGCCGCGCCGAGCGCAGATGCGATTTCGGCACCGGAGCGCAACACCTGCTCCATCGGCAGCTTGCCCCTGGCGAGCCGGGCCGCGAGTGTCTCGCCCTCGACCAACTCCATGACCAAGTATTCCACGTCGCCCTCGCGGCCGACGTCGAACAGCGCACAGATATTGGGGTGCGCGAGTTTCGAGATGGTCCGCGCCTCGCGCTCGAAACGCTGGCGCACATCCTCGCTCGCTGCTGCCTCGCCCGGGAGCACTTTGATCGCCACATCACGGCCCAGTCGCGTATCGCGCGCGCGATACACCTCGCCCATGCCGCCAGAGCCGAGCGGGGCGGTGATCTCATAGGGGCCGAGGCGGGCGCCAGCTTGGAGGGGCATGCTTGGGAAACTACCTCAACCTGCGAGGTGCACGCACATGGAACCGCTGCCGGAGCAACCTCGCGCGACTCGCGGCTGCCTTCTCACTCGACATGGGAAAGCCCCGAGGGATGTTCCCCCCGGGGCTCTTCCCATATGAATGCGAGCGCTACTGAATCGCGATTCGAACCGTGTCGACGGAAGTCGTGCTGCCCGCCGTGACCGCGATCCCCGTGAGGGTCGTATCCCGGTATCCCGCCGCAGCGTCGAAGGCGAGCGAGTAGACACCCGCCGGAAGCACCGTCACCTTGAAGGTGCCGTTGGTCGCAACGATCGTGCTGCCGAGCGTATCGGGTGCCTGAATGGCGTAGACCGTTGTGGCGACACCCGCCGGCTGTACGGTGCCGCTGATCGCACCCGCGAGAGTGAACGGCATGGCCTTGACGACTGGCTTGAGCATGTACTTGCCGTTACCCGTCTTGATGATGGAACGCGAGACATCGAAGTCGAGCGCCACGTCCATCAGGCCGCCCGAGGGTACGTCGAAATCGCCCACGACCTTGAGCCCACTCTGCAATCCGCTCGGGACGGTGAGCGGATACGTCACGCCATCGACCACGATGGTGGAGCCCGGGCTCAGCTTGAGGCGGATCTGGGTGTAGTGACCAGCCGGGAGCAACGAGCTACCGATGGTCGTGAATACACCGTTACGCAGCAGCAGCAGATCATAGGACGCCGAATCCGGCTGGAGCACCTGCCAACCGCTCGTGGAGTCGGATCCGTCGCGTAGCACCGCGACTTCGCGGATGACGAGATTCACTGCTTGATATACACCCGGGGCATCCGTCATGCGCACGCGCATGGTGCCCGTGCCCGGGGCCGTGGTGTTGTTGCTGTCCTTGGAGCAGCTCGCCAGTGCGAGCGTTGCGAGCAGCATGAGCAACGCGCTGCCGTAGGTCCGGATTGTCATGGCGTGGTGTCTCCTCAAGTGTTTGGTCGGGGGGCCTGAACTACCAACTGATGAGTCTACGCCAGTTCCGTGCCGCGGAATATCCGATGGCTGCGCGCGAAAAGTCCAATGAAAACGCGAGGTAGGACCTTCGAGCCCACCCCATCAAGTATTTATGGAGGCAGATTCTTCAATCGCCCCCACACTTGAGGAAATCACGAGCGGAGTTGTGCCAGTGCGAGAGCTGAGAAAGCGCTGGCCCATTCCGGGTAATGTGCGTGAGATTCACCGGGTATCGGTGTGAAGGTAAGGCTCCAGCCCGCCCGCGCCCATCCCCTCGCCTCGAAGGAGCTCCCCGATGCGTGCCGCCAATATCCTTGTCATAGCCATGGCGTTCGGAGCCTCGCTGGTGATTCCGACGTCCTCCCCCGCTGCCTGGCCGCACGAGCCGAACAATGGCAACGTCGCGCTGTGCACAGCGGCGGACAGTCAAGCGTACCCCAAGATCGTCCCGGACGGCGCGGGCGGCGCGATCGTGACGTGGTGGGACTACCGCAGCGGGAGCTACGACATCTACGCACAGCAGGTGAACGCGGCGGGGGTGCCGCAGTGGACCGCGAATGGCGTTGCGCTGTGCAGCGCGACAGACGATCAGTTCATGCCGACAATCGCCTCGGACGGCGCGGGCGGCGCGATTGTGGCGTGGCCGGACTTTCGTGACGCGACGAGCATGTACATCTACGCGCAGCGGGTGAGCGCGGCGGGAGTGCCGCAGTGGACCCCGAATGGCGTCGCGCTATGCAGCACGGCGAACCTGCAGTACAACCCGACGATCGCCTCGGACGGCGCGGGCGGCGCGGTCGTGACATGGCAGGACTACCGCAGTGGGAACTACGACATCTACGCGCAGCGGGTGAGCGCGGCGGGAGTGCCGCAGTGGACCGCGAATGGCGTTGCGCTGTGCACCGCCACGAACGACCAGCACAATCCAACGATCGTTACGGACGGCGCGGGCGGCGCAATCGTGACTTGGTGGGACTACCGAAGCGGGACCAACTACGACATCTACGCGCAGCGCGTGAACGCGGCTGGGGTGCCGTTGTGGAGGGGGAATGGCGTTGCGCTGTGCACGGCGACGAGCAACCAATCCGCCCAGAAAATCGCCCCCGACGGCGCGGGCGGCGCGATCGTGACTTGGCAGGACTACCGCAGTGGGACGAGCACTGACATCTACACGCAGCGGGTGGGTGCGGCGGGAGTGCCGCAGTGGACCGCCGACGGCCTCGCGCTGTGCATCGCGGCGGACGAGCAGTCCACCCCGACGATCGCCTCGGACGGCGCGGGCGGCGCAATCGTGACGTGGCGGGACCACCGAAGCGGGTCGAATAAAGATGTCTACGCGCAGCGGGTGAGCGCGGCGGGGGCGTCGCAGTGGACCGCGAATGGCTTACCGCTATGTACCGCCGACAGCAGCCAGTACGACCCGGCAATCGTCCCGGACGGCACGGGTGGCGCGATCGTGACGTGGTATGACTACCGCAGCGGGACGAACGCCGACATCTACGCGCAGCGGGTGAGCGCGGCGGGAGTGCCGCAGTGGACCGCGAATGGGGTCCCGCTCAGCACTGCGACGAACAACCAGTTCAGCCCGATGATCGCCACGGACGGCGCGGGCGGCGCGATCGTGACGTGGCGGGACAACCGCAGCGGGACGAGTTACGACATCTACGCGCAACGG
>Ga0163144_10015037_pt1 | contig 16009 bp, 11 predicted proteins | sample OliLak19BULKMAT1_FD_123175 | JGI IMG/M metagenome (GOLD analysis project Ga0163144, IMG submission 123175) | Freshwater microbial mat bacterial communities from Lake Vanda, McMurdo Dry Valleys, Antarctica - Oligotrophic Lake LV.19.BULKMAT1 | ecosystem: Environmental > Aquatic > Freshwater >... | reverse complement strand
GTTGTATCGTGGATCCGGACCAGTCTCAAGGACTACACCGCCAAGAACGCCGGCGATCCCGGTCGCGTCACCGTCCGCCGCCTGACCAGTGGCGAGTACGCTTACGCCATCAAAGATCTCACCGGTCTCGACTTCAAGTTTGACCGCGATTTCGTGCCCGACTCTGTCGGCGGCGAAGGCTTTACCAATTTCGGCGATGTCCAATTCCTCGGCGATGCCAATCTCGAGCGCTATCTACACACGGCGAAGCTCATCGCCAACCATGCCGTCATTGGCACCGGTCCCCTCCAGTTCTACGCCGATCCCGGCAAAACAGGTTTCGAACTCTCCGCGCTCAATCGCATCACTAACATCTATACTACGCATGGCTTCCGCGCCACTGGCGCCGAGGGCGCCCGGCCCTACAACCTCGATAAATATAACAAGGCCTTCTACGCCGCCTGGCGATTTCACCACCGTCAAGCCCTCGGCGAGCCTACCGCGACCCTCGAATCCATCGGGGCGCGCGAGGGACTCACCCCCCGCTTCGTGAACCATATTTGGAAGGTGCTCCATGAGCCCAATCCAACCTACCCCACCAGCGAAGCGGTTACCGAATGGCACGCGCTCCCCGGTCCCAAGACGGCGGAAACGAAGGTCCGCGAAGCCTGCGAATCGATTCAAAAGACAATCATCAACTGGCCGCGTATGTTGTTCGCTGCCGGTGCTCTCGCCGCCGGCGGAGCTGGCGATGAACGTAACCTGGTCGTCAGCGCCGAAACGCTCCAAGGCTCGACAAACCACTCTTTCCGATATCCGTTCTTCTCCCGCCGAGTCATCAAAGAAGCTACCGTCTATCTCACTACCCTCTCCCTTAACCCCCGCTCACTCGACAAGCCCACCGTTCTGATGCAAAACGCCAAGGTGCGTTTCCGGAAGGCGGATCGAAGCGCCGGTGATGAGATTTCGCTGTATGACGCGATTGACGAAGAATCGCGCAAACTCCTAACCCGCACCGCTGATGGCAAAGGATTCACGCTAACCGGCGACGCCGTCATCCCGCTCACAGTCGTCCTCCCGCCCGGTGTCGCCGGGATTTCCTTCCAAATGGACGCCCAAATGCTCAACCAGGGAGCCGGCGATGCCATCATACGTTGCACTCTTTCCAATGAAGCCGACGTCACCAAAGGGCGTCCTGCCTGGTCACTCCTTGCCGACCCGAAATCGCCCGGCTTCGTCAAGTGGCGCGACAACGTCCTCCAATTCGCCTCCGTACTTCCCCAAAACTCCCAATCCGAAGCGAATCCGGCCGACCGCGATCCCATCCCCAACGACTTTGACAATACCTACGGAACCTCTGAACGAAACGCCTTTCACACGCAGTTGAAGTACCACCGCAACGATAGATTCCTGATGGAAAAAATCCTCGACGATAAAACCCGTGTCGAGCTGGATACCGCCTGGAAGGATCTGCTGGCATCGTTCGAGTATCACGAAATCTACATCAAGTACCTGACCGAAAGGAAGAACAGCAAGCCCCGAATCGATTTCCTGAAAGCGGAAAACGAAGGTATCGACAAGTACCTGCTGGCCGCTCAACCCGGCCACGTGGACGACACTTTGAAGCTGGCCTCCCAAGCCTGGCGGCGACCGCTTACGCCTCAGGAAAAGGATGGCCTCCGCCGCTTCTATACGCGGTCCCGCGAAACCGCGAAGCTTACTCACACTGAGGCCATTCGAGCCCTGCTCGCCCGTATCCTGGTGGCTCCGGCGTTCCTTTATCGCCTCGAACAGCCCAACCAGAACAGCAAGCGCAGCCCGCTGACTAATTGGGAGCTTGCCAACCGGCTTAGTTTTTTCCTTTGGGCATCCGTACCCGACGCCGAGCTTCGCCGTGCCGCCGAAAAAGGCGAACTCGCCGATCCGCAACAGCTTGCCCGGCAAACGAAACGCATGCTCGCCGATCCCAAGGCCCGCCGCATGGCGACTGAGTTTTTCGGCCAATGGTTCGGCTTCTATCGCTTCGACCAGTACACCGGCGCCGATTCCGGCCGCTTCCCTGAATTCACCGACGATCTGAAATCCGCGATGTACGACGAAGCCGTATCATTCTTCGAATACATCGTCCGGAACGATCGCCCGGTTCGGGAAATCATGCAAGCCGACTACACTTTCGTCAATCCGCTCCTCGCCAAGCACTACGGCATTACTAAGGAATTGACGGGCGATACGCAGAAGGTCGACGGCGTTAACGCGTTTCAGCGTGGCGGTCTGCTCCGTATGGGCGCGGTGCTTACCTCGACATCGGCTCCGCTGCGGACGAGCCCGGTCAAACGCGGTGACTGGGTACTGCGCCGCATTCTCGGCACGCCCACCCCGCCCCCGCCAGCCGATGCCGGCTCGCTCCCCGCCGACGACAAGGGCTTCGGCGGTCTCTCGATCAAAGCCCGTCTCGCCGCCCACCAGCAGAACGCAAAGTGCGCCGCCTGCCATTCGCGGATCGACCCGCTCGGTTTCCCCTTCGAGCGGTACGACGCCGTCGGCCGGTTGCGCGACCAGTACTCCGACGGCAAGCCCGTCGAAGACTCGACCACCACCGCTGACAATCGCGCGATCACCGGAGTCGAGGGCTTAGTGCAATATCTAAAAACCCAAGAGCCTCAAGTCATGCGAACCATGTCGCAGAAGCTCATCGGCTACGCCCTCGGACGTACCATTCTCGCGTCCGATCAGCCCCTGATCGACCGGTTGATCCAAGCCGGCGGCCAAGCCACCTTCTCGCAGTTGGCCGCCGAGATCGTCACCAGCCCGCAGTTCCGTTACCGCCGCGGCCATGAGCCCGAAGCCCTAGCGAAGGATACAAAACGATGAATACCAATCACTCCCGCCGCAACTTCCTCCGCGGCGCCGGCGTTGCCTTAGCCCTTCCTTGGATGGAGTCGTTATCCGCCGCGACGTCAAACAAACCGCCCGTCCGCTTCGCTTGCGTCTACTTTTCGAACGGCGTCGAACCAATTCACTGGTGGGCTAAGGGCCAAGGCGCGCAAATGGAACTCGGGCCAGGACTAAGCCCCATGATGGCTCACCGCGAGGACATGGTCTTCCTTCGCGGCCTCTATAACCACCAGGCATTCATTTCGACGAGCCCGCACCTCGGCCGCATGCCGAATTTTCTCTCCGGAGTGAAGGTCAGCCTAGACCCCGCCGACATCCGCGTGGGTACGACTTTCGATCAGGTCCTCGCGCGCGAGATCGGCAGTCAAACCGCGGTTCCCAGCCTCGCATTGGGCATCGAGCCGAACGAGCTTCGCCTCGAAGATGGCTTGTCCATGATCTATGGCAGTTGCATCTCCTGGTCCTCCCCCACGAAACCGGCAACCAAGGAAATTTATCCGGCCCGCACCTTTGATCAACTCGTCGGCGATGGTTCGGGCCGCCAGCTTGATAAGACCATCCTCGATTCGGTCCTCGAAGAAACGCACAGTCTGCAGCCGAAGATCAGCCGCAATGATCGCGTCAAGCTCGACGAATACCTCGAATCCATTCGCGACATCGAAAAGCGCATCGAACGAGCCGGCAAGGAAGAACGCATCGAAGGCTGGAAGCCCACGCTCGCCAAGCCCAACATGCCGAGACCCGCGGATTCATTGCCGCAGGACGTGCCCGCGCACATGAAGCTGATGCTCGATCTCACCGTCCTCGCCTTCCAAATGGACAAGACCCGGATCGTCACCCTCATGCTTAACAACGATCTGTCGCAGATGAACTTCAAGTTCCTCGACGGCGTCAAAGGCGCGCTTCACTTGGATCTGACGCACAACGGCAAGGCCCCCGCTTCCGAGGCGATGTACCTCAAGACCAATCAGTTCCACATTCAGCAGTTCGCCTACCTGATTGATCGCTTGAAGGCCATCGACGAAGGCGGCCAGTCCCTCCTCTCCAGTTCGTTGCTGATGGGCTGCTCAAACCTCTTCGACGGCGACACGCACGGCGCCGATCAGATGCCGATCCTGCTCGCCGGTCAAGCCAGTGGCACACTGAAGACCGGGCGCAATCTGGACTACCTGGAGCGCGGCAATGATAATCGCCGCGCTGCCAGTTTGTACTTGTCGATCATGGACCGGATGGGCGTCAAGCTCGACCGGTTCGGCGACAGCGACAAGCGCCTCGCCGATCTTTAACTACCAGTCGACCACCGAGCCATCATCACTGTCGTACGCCGTATTATAGGGGCGCGGTTCGCCGGCTTGAGCCTTCAGTTTGTCCTCGTCAATCGTGATGCCAAGCCCCGGCTCGGTCAGTAACGGACGGTATCCATTTACCAACGGCGGAAGCGGCTTCGCCAGCAAGTCAGAGTACTCGTTGTCGCCGCGCTCCTGGATCAGGAAGTTAGCGATTCCGGCGGCCAACTGCAAACTCGCCGCCAGCGAACAAGGGCCCTGCGGATTGTGCGGAGCCAGCGGTGTGTAGTAGGACTCCGCCATCCCCGCGATGATCTTCAATTCCGTAATGCCGCCGGCGTAGCAAATGTCCGGCTGCAGAATGGTAGCCGCACGTTTCTCCAGAATCTCCCGGAAACCCCATTTCGTGAAGATGCGTTCGCCGGTTGCGATCGGAATGTGCGTTTTTTTCGCCATCTCGGCCATCACATCGACATTCAAGGCTTGAGCGATCTCCTCGTAGAACCATGGATTGAAGGGCTCCAGCGCGTGAATCAGCCGCATCGCGGTTGGCGGCTGCACCATGCCATGGAACTCCACGCCGATGTCTACCCCGTTGCCAACGCGAGTGCGCAGTTCTTTGAAACGCGAGACAACTTCGTCGACGAACATCTGCCCTTCGTTGTACTTGAAGGGAGCACGCTTCGTTCCCCGCAAACCAACCTTGATCGCGTTTACGCCCGTTTTGTCGTTCACTTGGCCGTACACGCGCACCTTGTCCCGCGTTGGCCCACCCAGCAAGCGGTGCACCGGAACACCGTACACTTTACCAGTGATATCCCAAAGTGCTTGATCGATGCCGCTTGAGATGGCCGTCTTGATGGGGCCGCCGCGGTAGAAAGCGCCGCGGTGAATGGCCTGCCAATGGTGCGTCACTCGCGTCGGATCCTGCCCGATCAAATAGTGACCGACTTCCAACGCGCCAGCCGCGCAGGCCTTCGCGTCATCCTTCAGCATTTCACCCCAGCCCGTCACTCCGGCATCGGTGGAGATTTTGACGAATACCCAGGAATTCTTCAGGACGAACGATTCAATCTTCGTCACTTTGATCTTGTCTTTCGGACCGACCGCGGCGGCGTCCGTCCGATGAGACGCAAAGGTCGCATCCAATCCCAGCACTCCCGCGGTTCCCACTAGACCGCGGAATAGAGAACGCCGGTCAATTTTGTTTTCTGTCATAAAATTCTCCTAAAACTGCAACCGCAATTGCGCCTGGTAGAACCGGTTCAGCGAAGACGTCTGGCTGGTAATTCTTCCAAAATTCGTTGAATTCGGCGACAGGTCTGGCGGGCTCATCTGCGATCGATTCTGTAAGTTAATCACATCCGCGCGGAACTGCATGCGCAGGCGTTCGACGACCTTGAATTCTCGCAACAGATTTCCGTTCCAATTGTTCAAGCCGTCGGCACGAAGCCCATTGAAAAACCGCGGGAAGATCCGAACGTGCGGGCCCGTCGGGAAGTTGTTCGCATTCCGCTCAAACGGCACGGACGTATTGAACCACTGGTTAAGCGTCTTGTCATCCAGCGATGCGGCCTGTTCAAACTTGCTTACATCTCCGTTGTAGATCAGGTTGCCCCAGCCCAGCAGCGGACCCGGCTGGAACTCGTAGGTCGCCGCCGTCTGCCAGCCGCCAAGGACGTGATTCAAGAACCCGGATTGGAAGTAAGAACGGCCCTTACCAAAAGGAAACTCGTAAATCGCGGTCGCCGTGATGCGGTGCGGCCTGGCCGAATCGCTTGTCCACCAGGTCGAGGGCGAAGTGTTGAATTCGTTCTCGATAATCGTTTTGTTGTCCTGGAGCATGCGTGTATAGGAAGCGTTCAGGTTGAAACCCTTCGACATTCGCCGTTGGAAATTGAACTCAAACGCATGCGTCCGGGCTTGACCCGTGGGTGACGAGTTGTTGTTCAAACCGTTCATATGCGCATTGGGACGCAGCAGCGCGTTCTTCGCAATCGTCGGGCTCGTGAATCGTCCCAGCGTTGACAAGTTTTGATACAGCACGGGATTCGAGGTCTGCAATGCCGCGAAATTGCTGAGAAGGAAAGGATTCGGTACCTGCCGGTTCATCTCATTTGCAATCGCATTGTTCCGGACGTTACCAGTTGCCCAAAAGGATTCCGGCAGGGGGTCTTCGCGCTGCGTCAACAGAATCCTGTCCGACCACTGCCCCCAGTACGAAGCCTCCACCATCATGTGCGTGCCCAATTCCCGCTGCATGCCCACGCGCCATCGCTGTACGCGCGGATGACGCCGGTCATAGGGTGTATACGTAAAGCCCTGACCAACCCGCGCCATGGCTCCCAACGTGTTGTTGAACGGCACATCGAACCTCGTGCCATCCGCTCGCACCGGGAAGGGATCCCGCAGCGGCGAGACACCGCCCAGGGGATTTCCCGCGTTCCAGGTCTGTCCAAAATCGTTCGTCAACACGGTGTTGGTCGCCCGCGAAAATCCCGATTGGTCCGGCCCCTGATTCATCGAGTTCAACGTGTCGAAGAAGACGCCGTATCCGCCGCGGATTACGGTCTTGTTGTTCACTTGCCAAGCCAAAGAGGCGCGCGGCAGCCACATCAACTCACTGGCCCACAGCCTGCGGGATGCGCCATTCTTGCCGGCATAAACGGAGCCGCCTAACACTTGGAACTGGTTCGCCGGAACTTCCGGCAGCGGGTTGCGCGCATAAGCGGCCTGCGCTGCCGCTGTGATCGGCAGCGTCAAGGTCGGGTCGTAGTAGGCGATCGCGCGGTCATACCGTTCGGTTGGTCCCTGCTCGTACTCCATGCGCAGTCCAAGCGTTACGGTAAGGTTCCGTGCAACACGCCAGGTGTCCTGCCCGTACCAGGCATAGTAAGGGCTCATCATCGCGAAGGTGTCATTTGTATCGACACCCATGCCGGTCGGTATTCCCAGTGCAAACGTGGCCCACGTCAGGCCCAGCGTTCCCGCCGGATTGAAGCCATCCTCATCCCGCCGCACGAAGTTGTTGGCGAATGTGAAGTTCCCCGAAGTTAACCCGCCATTCTGAATCAGCGTGCGGTAGTGCTGCCGGAAATCCACACCCGCGCGGAAGGAATGCGACCCGCGTATGTGGGTCAAGTTGGATTTCAGCGCTTGCTGCCGCCCTGTCGGCCCCGGATCAACCTGCACACCCAACACCATGTCGCCGTTCCATGCGGTCATGCCCGGCCAGACAACTCGCGGCAATACACAACTTCCGCCGCACTTGGTATCCATGTACGCCGGTAACCCGACATCCGTCGGCTTGTATTTCCGCGTCCCCAACCGCTGATTCTGGGTCAGGAACCGCGTCGCGTCCACACTCACGTTCATCACGGTGGAGGCGCTTATTGCGTAGGTCCAGTCGACCATTCCGCTTAGCGCCGGCCGCTTCTCATTCCATGCCATCAAGCCAGGCTCGGTCTGATACGTGTAGTCCTGCGCATCTTCAATGAAACTGCTCTTCAGCCAGCGGAAGAAGAAGCGGTGCTTCTCATTCATTTGGTAGTCGATGCGGTTGTTCCACGAGCTGTAAGTGACGTTGTTCGGCATACCCGTCGCCAGGTAGTTGTTCACCGGCTCCAGCCGCGGGTCCGTGGGATCGTTGTTCGGGACCGGCATCCGCTTTATGTAGAACTCATACATGGGGTTTTGGAACCGCGCCCTGGGCAGAATATTGCCCGCGAATGGCGTCCTGATTACGTGTCCCGCGCGCGCCGGATCGGGACGCGTCGTCAACGGGTCATAAACCTGGTAGCGTGCCGGATTAACCGCCACTTGCAGGAGCTTGGAGAAATCTCCATCCCGCATTGCCATGGTTGGCACCGTGTAGTTGATCTCGCTCGGCCGCGCCGCTTGCTGATTTTTCAATCCCGAATATCCAACGAAGAAAAACAGCTTATTCCGCCCGTCCATAAGTTTCGGTATAACCACCGGCCCGCTGACGGTTCCGTGATAGTTATTCGTGTGCCCGGCAGGCAGCATCGGCGTATCGGCCAGCGCGTCTGCTCCCGCGCTATTTCCCGCCGCCCGCAAGGCTGCAACCTGCGCCCACCGCGACTGCTTCACAAAAAAGGATGCCGCATTCCAGCGCTGGTTGATGTACTGATACGTTGCCGATCCGTGCCATTGATTCGCGCCGGATTTCGTCGACATTGAGATATTCAATCCGGTTGAGTGCCCGAACGAGGCGTCGAAGTTCGACGTTTCAATCTTGAACTCATCCACGATATCCGGGCTCGGCATGATCGACACGCGCCGGTCCGTCCCATTGGTCGACGCTCCGTCCATCGACCATTCATTTCCGCCAACGCCGCCCGGCATCGAATACGCCGAACCGCCGCCGACTTGCCCCTGCACCAGGAACTGCGTCGTCCCCGGCACCTGCACACCTGGCGACATGCGCGCCAGCGCGGAGATATTGTTTCCGATAACCGGCAGATCCATAATCTCCCGGTTCGTCATGTTCCGGCCCGATGATACCGAGTTTGTATCCAGCATCGGAGCCTCTGAAGTAACGGTGACCGATTCGGTCGTTCCGCCGACTTCCAGTTGCACGTCAATCTGCAGCCGATCGCCGATAACCAGCGTGATCCCGCCTCGCACGGACCGCTTGAACCCCGTGTTTTCCACCGTGACGCGATACTCGCCCGCCAGCAAAAGCGGCGCTTCATAGTAGCCCGCAGTGTTCGTCACCAATTTTGTCTGCGTCCCCGTCCCGGTGTTTGTAACCGTGACGGCCGCTCCGGCGACCGCTGCCTGCTGCGAATCGGTCACCGTTCCAGAAATGTTTCCGCGCGTGTCCTGCGCCAGTGCGGTGCCGGAAACCAACAAAAGCCCAATAATAATCGATAATATTTTCACGGAGACCCCTTAGTGGATGGTGGCTATGTTTATATACCATTCCCCCGCCCGGCGCAAGGAGCGTCCGCCCATCATTACATTCAGTTTGTTCGCAATGCCTCCACTGGCCGGCAAGGCTACCGGAAACAATATGAGCAGCGCCCCGCCATACCTAAGCGGATCAGATGCGGTGACCCCGAATAGCATCCCTTTCACTAACCGGATAGCCGCCCACGAAACGAGCAGTCCCAGTGCCAATCCGGCCGCCATCAGGCGCAGCGTCTGCCAGAGAATCGCCCCCGCAACACCGCCCCGGAAGCTCCCACAAAATTCAGGGCGAAGCCGGCGAATGAGCCAGCAGCGCAGTCGATCGGAGCGGATCTCGGCCGCTGAGAGAATGCGGCATTACGCTCTAACATTTCCGCCGGATAGGAGCCGCGACAAAGCCCGCCTGATCCTGGACGCCGCTCGTGCACGAAACGGCTGGCGGGTGATTCTGGCGGGTGATTAAGGACGCTTCCTCGCGCGGAGCGCCGGAAAATAGTCGGCATGGTTGCGTCTCGGATAACGTCCAAAGACCATGTCCGCACAAAATTGGTGACAGTTTTGGTGACAATCCGCACCGAAGAAGTAGCGTTTGCCCGCTAAACCGTTGATTCCGCGGGCCAATTCGACGTACGGCACAGAAATGCACGTGCCCAACGTGCTGCAACTACCAGCTCCCCGTATAATCAATAGCTTACGGGAGGCCGTTCCGAAATTGGCGCCATTTCTCGCAACGGCTAAAACCAACTTAACTCTAATAAATCAGTTGGTTGCGGGGGCGCGATTTGAACGCGCGACCTTTGGGTTATGAGCCCAACGAGCTACCAGGCTGCTCCACCCCGCACTCAAAGAATACCAACTTCTCCGCCTTCCGGTCAACTAAACTGCCCATAATGTCAGTCCCCCCCCTAAAACGCTATACTGCCTTACGGGTAAAGCATGACGACTCCGGAAGTAACCCAACTCCTTCAAAAATGGTCCGGCGGCGAAAGGGCCGCGCTCGATTCACTCACGCCGGTGGTGTACGACGAACTCCGCCGCTTGGCCGCTATCTATCTTCATCGCGAGCGGTCCGACCACACTCTCCAAGCCACCGCCGTCGTCCACGAAGCCTACATGCGTCTAGTCGATCAACGCTCCGTTCGCTGGCAGAATCGCGCGCATTTCTTCGGTATCGCCGCACAAATGATCCGCAGAATCCTCGTTGACCACGCTCGCGGTGTCCGCGCCGCTAAACGGGGCGGAGGCGCCGTCGCCTTGTCGCTTGATGAAGCCCTCGGAGTCTCCGAAAAAAAGGACCTCGAACTCGAAGCCCTCGACGACGCATTGCAAACCCTCAGTCAGGTCGATCCGCAGCAGGCCCGCGTCGTCGAACTCCGTTTCTTCACCGGCCTCTCCATCGAAGAAACCGCCGAAGTGTTGGGGGTCTCCGAATCCACTGTGAAGCGGGATTGGGTCTCCGCCAAGGCGTGGTTGTTCCGCGAGTTATCCAGGGGACAGGCGAAACCGGAAACCCCATGAAGACCGGTCCGCCGGAATCGGCGCCTGCTGCTCGCTGGAAACGGGTCAAGGAGGTTTTTGACAAGGCCTTGGACCTTCCGCGCGGAGAATTGACCCGTTACTTGGATGAGGTCTGTGGAACTGACTCCGAACTGCGGGAAGAAGTCCTGTCCCTTATCGCGGCTCTCGGTGAAGCCGGCGCATTTCTGGAAGACGCAGTCGTGAACATCGCCGCGCCTCGTACCTCCGCCGGCCGCCAGATCGGGCTCTACCATCTGGAGTCTTTGCTCGGCCAGGGCGGCATGGGCGAGGTCTATTTATCGACGCGTGAAGTCGATGGCTACGCGATGCCCGTGGCCCTAAAACTCATTCGCCACTCGGCCGTTACCCCAGGTTCTTTGCGGCGATTCCGCATGGAGCGCCAAATCCTTGCCCGCCTCCATCACACCGGCATTACCCAGCTCCTCGACGGCGGTATCACCGACGACGGCCTTCCGTACCTCGTCACCGAATACATCGACGGCACTGCCCTCGACAAAAGCACCGAAGCCCGCGCCATGGACCTCCGAAAGCGTTTAGAGGCCTTCCAATCGATTTGCGGCGCGGTAAGCTACGCGCACCGCCAACTGGTAGTGCACGGCGATTTGAAGCCGGGAAATATCTTGATGCGTCCCGACGGCGGCATTAAACTTCTCGATTTCGGCATCTCACGCCTGTTAAAGTCCAGCGAAGATACTACCGAGGCCAAGCCCGGCGGAACCACCCAGCCCGCCATGACTCCGGCGTGGACAAGTCCTGAACAATTACGCGGCGAACCGGCCGGCATTGCCTCGGACATCTACTCTCTGGGCCGCATCTTATATTTTCTCCTGACGTGGGAACACGCCATTCCCATGGAGTTCCTCACGCCAATGCAGTACTACGAGAAGCTCCAAAAAGAACTCCCTCTCCGCCCCAGCCACCGCGCCGGAAACCACGATCTCGAAGGCGACCTCGACAACATCGCCTTGAAGGCCATAGAGTTCGAGCCGTCTGAGCGCTATCAATCCGTTGAAGCCCTCGCTGAAGACGTCCGCGCCCACTTGGAGTCCCGGCCCATCGCCGCGCGCCCCCATACCTGGCCCTATCGCACCCACAAATTTGTGCGGCGGAATCGCCTTGTCGTATTGGCAACCGGTGCGGTAACGCTTGCTCTGATCGGCGGCCTCGCCATGACGCTCTGGCAGGCCCGTATCGCCCGTCTGAATTACCAGCGCGCCGAACGCCGGTTTCAGGACGTTCGCCGGCTGGCGAACACCTTCATTTTCGAGATGGACGACGCCATCGCACGCCTGCCGGGCTCCACCGCGGTTCGCGGGACCATGGTCCGCAACTCATTGCAGTATCTGGATAGCCTTGCCCAGGAATCCACCGACGATCCCTCGCTGCAGGAAGATCTCGCAATCGCCTACGAGAAGGTGGGTGATGTGCAAGGCCGCCCTGGAGCCATGAACCTTGGAGGCACCGCGGCGTCGTTGCAAAGCTATCGCAAAGCGGAGGGGATTCGTCGATCGCTGCTCTCCGACGCCAAAGAGGAAGCGGAACGCGACGTCCGCGAGGAGGCGCTGGCCAATACGCTCATGCGGATCAGTTCGATCCTGCGCGCCACCGGAGACGGACTACAGGCACTGGAGGCAGACCGGACCGCGCTGGAGATGCGGCGCCGGCTGTTCGACCGCAAGCCCGCTGATATCGCCCGTCAACGAAATGTCGCTTCCAGTCTCACCGCTACCAGTGCCAGCCTGTCATTGCTTGGTGCGTTTCAAGCTGTCCTTGAACTTAGAAGAGAAGGCCTCGAAATTTACCAACAACTCGCCAAGCGCAATCCTGGGAGCGACGACGATCAACAAGGTCTGGCTGTCGCCCATACGCGAATGGCCAGCATCCTGATGCACGAAAAAGATCTCAAGGGCGCCGTCAAGCACTACCGGGAGTCGCTCCATATCCGATCCATCTTGAACACCGCTCACAGCGGCCAGGCACAATATCGGATGTCGCTTGGGCTGGCGCACTCCAATCTTGGCAATGCACAGCGGGTAGCGGGTGACCCGAAGGCCGCCTTGGCATCGTTCGCTTTGGCGGAACAGGAATTTGCGCCGTTGGTCGATGCGGATGCGAACGAAGTTCGCGCGCGTACGCTCCTGGCCACGGTGCACCTTCGGCAAGCGAAGGCGTGGAACGAACTGGGCGACCATGGCCGTGCGGCAGGCCGGCTTCGCGCTGTGTTGGAAGAAAGGCGATTGCTGGCGGAGCGGAATCCGGCGAATGCCGGAGCGCGTGGTGAAGTAGCTGAGACCCATGGCGTCTTAGGAGACGTCGCGCACCGCGCCAAGCAGTACCCCGAGGCCGTAGCCCAGTACGAAACCGCGTTGGAATTGTTCGGCGCACTAGGCAAGGAAGGACGCTCGAACTTCGCTGACCAGGAGGAAGTGGCGCGGATTCGGGCCAGGCTGGCCGACGCCAGGATAAAGAAACAGTGAAGCGGATTTGGCGTCGGATGGCGCCATTGGTCTTACGCGTTGTCTTCGTTTTCTATGCATTCTGGATCGGGTCATTGATACTCCTCCGTTGGGTAAATCCGCCAACAACAGGAGTTCATATGCAACGGCGTATTGAATCCTGGTTCCGCAAAGGCCCGTATGAAAAACGGTTCGCCCCGGTCCCGATGGCGAAGATCTCTCCGCACCTGCGTCACGCGGTTGTAGCCGGTGAGGATACGCGTTTCTACGAGCATTGGGGCCTGGATATCGGCGCGATGGCCGACGCGGCACGTGACGCGACTGGCGATCGAAAGCGCCTGCGTGGCGCCTCCACTCTGACTCAGCAACTCATCAAGAATCTGTTCTTCACAACCCACGGGAACCCCGTCCGAAAAGTGGTGGAATGGACCCTCGCCCCCATCGCCGATTTCGTCCTGGGCAAGGAACGAATTTTGGAACTGTATTTGAATCTGATCGAATGGGGTCCCGGCGTCTACGGGGCGGAGGCGGCGTCCAGATACCACTATCGAGCGCCGGCCGCGGGATTATCGCGCGACCAGGCGGCGCGACTGGCGGCCTGCGTGCCGGCGCCCCGGCGAAGACGGCCCGGCGCTATGAATCAGTACGGAGCAATCATTGAGAACCGCATGCGCCAGATGGGGTATTAAGATAAAGGGATGGCGTCAGCCGCACAGCCGCGAATTTCCCCAGCCGAGTACATCGCGCTGGAGCAACAACTCGGAGTGAAGCACGAGTATCACGACGGGCTGATATTTGCCATGTCGGGTGTTTCGCTGCCACATGGGCGAATTCAGATGAATCTCTCGTATCGGGTGACCGGCGCATTGCTGGACTCCGCGTGCAACGCGTTTCCTTCAGACGTCCGCGTGGTGATCGAAGCGGCTGATATGGCGACGTACCCCGGCCTCTCCATTGTTTGCGGTGAACCGCGACAATCGAAGTCCTTTAAACACTCCGTCGTCAACCCCACAGTTCTCTTCGAAGTCCTCTCTCCCAGAACCGAAAGGTATGATCGCGTAACCAAATTCGACCAATACCGCAAACTGGAATCCCTCCGCGAGTACGTCCTCATATCCCAGGAGTCAATGTCCGTCGACCTCTACCGCCTCGAAAACGGCCACTGGACTTTTTACCCAATGCGCGGAGCAGATGCCCTGCTCTCCCTCGCATCCGCGGACATCGAAATCCCGCTTAGCGACATCTATCGCGGCGTAAATTTCGAAGACGCCGAAAAGGCCTGATCAGTTTCTCCCCCGCATTCCGCCCTGTCTGGGTGAAATAGCCGGAGAATACTGTGAACAAAACATACTTTCGCGCCGCGTCGCTGGCGCTTTTATAGATCGCGACAAGAACAATGCCCGCGGCAATCATCGTCATCCCCGGCAGCCTCCATACTTAATGGCTTGTCGATCCGGGATGTCATCAATCTAACAATGCAGTCCGGAATTCCCATCAGTGTTGGCGGCCCCTACACGCCCCGCATCGCCGTCGTCAGCGTCTTCCCTCGCGTCAACCCCAATACCCGCTCTCCCCTCCACCGCCAACAGCAGCGACCGGGATAACGCGGCCGCTTTCTCCGCAAGATTCGCGGAGGCTGGCGCCACTCCTAGCGTTCAATGTGCTGAACCAGTTCTCCTTTCCGGGGCCCCAGCTTCATCACAGTCGGACAAGCCAACTTCCACCCCGCTGGAGACGTCGTCAACAATGTACGCCGCGCGGAAATTGGACCGAAAATCTACTTCTGACAGGTGCCGCCAGCTACAAATCGGCGTTATGCCGCCATTTGACCCCCTGGCCCTTGTTCGCCCATTGCGAGTCTTCCCGCTATTCCTCATTGTTTTCAGAGAACCCCTGCGATGGCCCTCCAGACGCACTAGCAGAAGCGGGAATTGGCTGGCCCGCTACATCGCCGGCTTCTTGTTACTCAGTGCAGGCCTGATCCTAATGGCGCCGTCTTCGCCGGTATGTCCACGCAATGGAATCGTTGTGTGGTCGATGGTCATCGTTGGGCTTGGAGCCATCTAGTACGTCAAAGCGACAAAAGGACGAGATCCCACGTGGCGTCCGCGCCAAATTCCCTTTCAGCCAAAACGAATTAGGAGAACTAAAGTGAATCAAACGAAAACGCGTCTATGCTTCGGCTTAGTCCTGGCAGCATTCTTCGTCGGCCCAGCGGCAACGGCCCAGGTCCAGCGAGAGAATCGCACGATAGTCACCGCAACCATCAATGACTGCGAACGCCGAACCAACGAGTTTGTTGGTTCGCTCCGGCAAGCCTTGAATCAGGCGAACGTCCGCTACGAACGCAAGGAGGACCTATTGCGGAGCGCCCGCAACCTGGAAGAGGCGATGGACAAAGTGGGCGACTCGTGGAACCGCGATAACAACCCCGAACGCGCCGGCCAATACGTGCGTTCAGCCATCGATGCCGCCCAGGAAATCAATGGCATCATGTTGCGCCGCCGGCTCAACCGGGACACCGAACAGCGGTGGGCCCAGGTCCGCCGTGAGCTGAATTTGTTAGCGAAAGCTTTCAACACGCCCGGCCTGCGTCGATAGCCCGAGACATGGGAGGAGCGCGACCACCCGCCCCTCCCGCCGCCTCTCGACTACAGCGAAACCGGTGTGTTCGTCACCGCTCTCAGGGTGAACTACGCCTCTGTACCCTACCCGGCACCTGTTTTTCGCCGGCGCCGGTTTGGAGGAACTGACGGCAATCGCTCGCATCCGCCGCCGCTGGGAAGCGGGCGGGATATGATAGTTCCCGATGCTCCCGTACGTGAATCGCCGCCAGTTCCTCCAGGCCGGCGCCGCCATAACCGCAACCGCCTTCGGATTCCGGCTTGACGCCGCGACCGCCGCGGCGCGGGAACTAAAGAT